>Ga0207711_10000642_pt1 | contig 34979 bp, 43 predicted proteins | sample KBSS34metaG_FD_184401 | JGI IMG/M metagenome (GOLD analysis project Ga0207711, IMG submission 184401) | Switchgrass rhizosphere microbial communities from Kellogg Biological Station, Michigan, USA - KBS S3-4 metaG (SPAdes) (version 2) | ecosystem: Host-associated > Plants > Roots > Rhizosphere... | reverse complement strand
GCGAGGACAGCCGCTGCTCCTGTTCGGCAATCTCGGCGTTGAGCCCGTTTGCCGTCTCGATGTCGTGATCGGGGTCGCGCGTCACCTCGAACAATTTGTCGCGCGCCGCGTTAAGCCGGTTCTGACGGTCCTCGATTTGCTGACTGATGGTCGGTTGGTCTGTCATGGAAGTGCCCCGCAATGCGGGTTTCATCGCGGCAGGAGTGCCGATTTTCGTCACCAATCCCGGCCCGGTTGCGGCAGGCGTGCCGAAGGCCAAGGTTATGGTGCCGTCCGAGATCCCGAGGGATCGCGCTAGTTGCAGTGCCGCCGGATTAGCCGGCACCGATACGATCGATGTCTCAAGCAGCTCTTGCCTGGTGTAGCGGGTGCCGCCGCCGGGCCGCTGCGGGTCGATGGGCTCCGACTCGATGCCGAGAAAACCGACGCTGGTGGCGGCCAGAAGGTCAGCCTCGATCAGCCGGCGCACATCGTCCGCTATCTGCGTCGTGCCGGCCGGCGCCGGCTCGAAATCGCCGAGCAGTCGCTCGCCCTCTACCCGCACATTGCGCCAGTTACCGACAACCTGGTTGGGGTTGTGGTTGAACAACGCCACCGGATGGCGGCGGAAGTTGTCGAGCATCCACCCGCTCGGCTCGATCACGTCGCCGTAGCGGTCCACCGTGGCGTCGCTCAGGACGTAGCTGAGGCTTCCGCTCACCTTGCCGGCGGCGGTTTTGCGTACCAGGGTCATGGTATTTCCCGCTAAGGGGTCAGGCGACCATCGCCATGATGTCGATGTCGCTGGTGCCGTCCGATGCCGCCACACCCCGCGCCATCGTCAACGCCACCATGCCGTCAATCCGGCTGGCGCTCAGCGCCTTGTGCAATTTCCGATTCCCGGCCGCATCGGACCACACCACCGCACCGGCCGCACACATCGTCAACACCGGGTGCATGCCATGCGCCAGCTTCCGATTCAGTAAGTCGCTTTCAAGTTCACGCAAGGCCGGCGACATACTCGCTACGCCCTGGCCATATTCAACAAACCGGGTTTCAAGGTCGTATTCGTCAAATCCCGCCTTGCTCAGCCACGGTCGTAAATTCTTCCAGTTCCACCTGTCGAACCCGATCTTCCTGATATCGTATCTCTGAAACGCATCCCGCAGATGCTCGGCAACATATTCGTATTCGATGCTCTTGCCAGGCGCCGCTTGCAGATGCCCCTGCGCCTGCCACAAATCATACGGCACCCGGTCAGCCCGAGACTTTGTGCTCAGCCCCACCGACGGCAACCAGAATGTCGGGTGCACCTGCCATACACCGTCAATCTCGCCGATCAATACCAGCGCCGTTAAATCCGCCGTAGCCGACAAGTCCAACCCGCCATATACCGGCACGCCATCGATCGGCAACGGCACATCACCGCACCCGGCCCACACGCTGGCACTCACAAACGGGCTGTTTCGATCCACCCGCTGATTCAAGATGAGATTGCGGAACTCGCTTTCCCGGCTCGGCATCCGCCGAGCATCTTCCGCCATCGCCAGCACTTCAGCCTTATTCAAGAAATCCCCGAATGCCGGATTTGCGCGTTTGATGGTTTCTTCATCGAACGGGTCCAACGCCTGATCCGCGGAATACAACCTGACAATCACCCGCGGGTCATTCCCCGCCAGCGCATCGTCTATCAACACGCTGAGCAAATCCGCATCCGTTGGCGCTTGGGTCGAAATGACGATGCTCAACGGATCATCCTGCGCTCCGGTTGCCGTCTCTAAGGCTTCGTACAATGTGCTACGCGGCCCGCGTACCTGGCCAAGTTCGTCAAAAATCGTCAGCGCCGGGTTCAGGCCGAAAGCCGTCGTAGCTTCCGCACTCAGCGCTTTGTAGAACGTCCCCAGCGCGGGACAGACGATCTCCTTTGCCGTCTGGCGGATTTGGATGAACGGATACAGTTCCGGCGACAGCCTCACACACTTCGCTGCCAGATCAAACAACAGGCCCGCCTGATCCCTGCTCTGCGCTGCACTGTACATAGCCGAATTGGCTTTCGCTTCCGGCCCGCATAAGTGCAATAACAGCAAGAATGCACTTAACGCCGTCTTGCCGTTCTTCCTTCCGAAACTTAATATCGCTCGCCTTGTGCCATGCGGGTTGTCGTATATCGCCCGCAGACAATCCCGCTGCCATTCCCGCAACACTACCCGCTTGCCCACCATCTGCGCATGCCCGCTCGGCACACGGCAACATTCCTCTATCCACCAGATGTTACGCTCAGCCCGCGTTTCTTGTGCGTGTCCACGGCGCATTGACTACCTGTGCCTGCTTCTTGTTGGCATTGTGGTTGATCAAGGATTGCGGAGTAAGTCGCAACGAGACGCTTAGTTTGCGGATGCTCTCGCTTTCAGAACGTTGAACGTTGAGCAGGTTCAACAGCGTTGCATTGTTGGCTACCTGCCCGATCATTGTGTCTATGCGGTTAGCAACAACAATGTGACGGCATAGCTGCGTCAGTATTCCAACCGCACCCGCATCAAACCAATCGGCCGGGTGTCCGTTGACGATCCGCTGCCACTCCTGCCGCGCCTCGATATCTAGCGCCTCGGGCGGCTTCAGCCTTTCAATCCGCTCCAGCACCTGCGGAACAATGCTCAGGCCAGCAGATGGCTTACGACCGCGCTGCGTTATCGCCACGTCGTGCCACTCTTACTCTTGGCGATAATGGCAGCTCTCAGGCTGGCCTCACCGTAATCGCTGTTGCGGACCTGGGACAGCGGTAGCCGCACATCGTGAATGGGTTTAACCACAGGATAGTAGACCACGGTGTTAAATGTACTATGAAACAAAGCCAGCATATCGCAATCCGCTGGCGTCATCCATCGTTGGTACTTATTGGCAGCGCCCTGGACCCAATGCGATTTGTTCGTATTCCACACAGCCATTTCTTTGCGTGGGCCAATGTAGGTTTGTTTGCTACTCTTAACATCTACGCGGTAACTAACATTCTCATATTCCAGTATCAGGTCGAACCCCACTGCATCTATATGGTGCACTGTGTGACCTAGCTTACTGAGGTATGCACACACCATGAACTCGGCATAGCGGCCCACAAGGGTGCTCTCCGATTGCTGCGACTTGGCAGCAACGCGCGTCTCGACTTGGGTTGGTGTTCCGAATAGGTCTCTTACTACCGCCGGCTCAGCGCCAGTCACGCTTATCGCTCAAGGGGGCGGGGGCCTCGAAAATCTGGCGAGGGAGCCCCCAGTAAGCGGCTCTGGCCGCGATTTTGCTATTTTGTACAAATCAGGCCGTTCGCCAATGGTGGTTTGTATCAAGCGGTATTCCATACGCATCGCAGCCACTGACTACAAACCTTTCGTCGCGTTTAGCGTCTCGGCCGCGTGCTTTCTCGCGGTGGGACTGGTTATCGCAGACAGGGCACAAAACCCGGAGGTTGGCGGGGTTGAGGGCGAGGTCGGGCCGGGTGCGAACGGGTTGGATGTGATCGACGCGGGCTTGGCCGGGGCGGCTGACGTTGCGAGCGCAGACGGCGCAGTGGAAGCGGGCGCGCAATAGCGCGGCCTTGCGGGCCGCTCGCCAGGCAGGCGTGTGGTAGAAGCCGTCGCTGGCAGGGCGCGGTTTGGGCATGGCTGGGGACATAGAGGGGGCTAGGGATAGTGGAGAGTTGGAGATCTCACACTGCGGGTAGCGTGGGAAAGTTCCGCAGCATGTCAAGCGAAATGTTCGGCGAGGATGCCCAGAGCGCCGACGAGGATGCCTTTGGCAACCTGCTCGCGGATCGGTTTGCCGGCCCAGCCTTCGCGTAAGCTCCACTGCCGCAAGGACATTTCGCAGCCCAGCACAAACCACGCGGCGGTGGCGCAGGGGCTGCCGTGCCCGCCGAGCGCGTCCATCGCAGCGACGATGCGGCGGCGGGCGCGTTCGCTGCCGTGCGGCCCGGCGCTACCTCCGCCTTCGCGCACAATGCCGGCAGCGCGCAGCGGATCGAGATGCGCGAGCCGGAACAGGCGGCCGAACTCCTCGCCGGCATGGCGCTCCCGGCGGCCGATATCGCCGCGCCGTTCCATTCGTTCGAGCATGGATTCGACCAGCCACGGGGCACCGATGCAGCCCTCGCTGTCGGCGATCGTTTCCCCGGCTCGGACAACGCGGTCGTGCTGCCGGCGCTCAGCGGAGGGTGCGGCGATCATTCGGCGGCCTCCGCATAGGCGGCGCTGGTGTCGCGCAGGCGGCTCAGCGCATCCAGCGCGCGGCGGACATCGGGCGGCGTTCGGGCACGCGACCCGGCGGCGCGGGCGGCCTCGATGGCTTCCCATGCGGCCTCCTTCTCGGGCAGGCCGGGCAGCGCCTGGCCGGCGAAGTGCGCTAGGTTGTTCAGCCAGACTTCGCGTTTGTGGTCGGTGATGGCTTGCCGGTAGGCGGCCTCGTCGTAGGTGCCGTTGCGCAGCCCGCTCGGTGGCAGGGCCAGCGTGGCGAGCACTCCGGCAACGAGGGCATCGGCCGCGGCGATGTCCTCGGCCGAGTGGGGCTCGGACGGCGCCTCGCGCGCGAGCGCGTGCGTATGCGCGCGCGGGGCGCAGCCAAGATCCCCTTTAGAAGTTTTAAATTTTAAATTCTTCTCTTGGCTTCGCCTTGGTTCTGGATCTGGATCTGGGTTAGCTAGGGCGTTCGCTACGCATTCGCTGGAGCGTTCGCTGTAGCGTTCGCTGTAGCGTTCGCTGGAGCGTTCGCTAATGGTTGATTGACGCGATTTCAATGCGCTAGCTGCACCTCCCGACGATCCGTTAAATTTATTCTGCATAATTTTATCGTGAATTCGATTCCACTCTGATTCGAGCCTTTTTTGATGCAAAAATCCGTCGTCGGTTTGGAAAAACTCGATCAGCGTCGGGCGCAGGGCGCGGCGCCAGTGAGCCGTGGTCGACCGGCAGATGCGGGCCAGTTTGCGATCGTCGTCGGCCAGCGGCTTGCCGTTGTTGCGCCAGGTTGCGAACAGCAGCAGCAGGTAGGCGCCGAGCTGTTCCGCGCTGAGGTGCAGCGTGTCGCCGAGCAGCGCGTCGGGATAGATCGGCATCATCGGTGCCTGCGACATCGTTACTCCTCCCGAGTTTCACCAGCCGAGCGGCGGCGGGCGCGACGGCCGCCCCGGCGAGCCGTGGTCACGGGCCGCCACCGGGTCGTCGGTGAACTGCAGTGGTGGTAGTGGTGATAGTGGCACCTTGGCAGCAAGACGCCGCTTAGACACCACAGGCGATCCGGCTAGCCGCCCCAGCGCGATGCGGATCATCGCCGCCTCGACGGTTGACCACTTGACTGTCAGCACCCAGCGTCCGGTGAGTGCCCGCCACGCCTGGCCCGCGGTCAACCCCGTCGCGCGCCACAACGCAATGGTGCGGGCCACGTCATCGGCGATGCGGTATGCGGCGGGCCAGGTCACAGTGGCAGCCCCGATGACGCATCGGCCTCGGCGGCGAGCCGCTCGTATTCCGGGAAGTGCGGTCGCAACAGGTCGCGGTCGCTGCGGCGCAGGGTCTTCTGCCACGCGTTGAAAGCGGCGGTGCCGTCCTTTGTGGCAGCGCGGGCCTCGTGGTCGAGTTCGGCGAAAACATCGCAGGGGGCAAAGGGTTGGCCGGCGTCGGAAGGGGGTACAACCGGCGCCGGCCCAGTCGCGGGTTGAGCTATGGGGAACCCATCCTGCGGCTGTTCTGGCGGTGTGAGTGGCGGTAGGCCGAAGGGGTCGTCGGCCTGTTTGGCGATCTTTTCGTAACCGGCAAGCCCGGCCCTGATGACATCCCGATCTGCTGGTTCCAGCGCCTGCCAGAACGCTCGAAACGCTGCCGTTCCACGCTCTGCCTCGGCATGCGCGAGCGCGAAGATGTCAGGGTATGGCGGCGGCTCGGCGTCACCCGTGACGGCGGCGAACTGGTCGAGGTCGGCGGTCGTGTCGGTGGCCGCCTCTGGCAGTGCCATTGCCGGCATGTCGCGCACTTCCTCGGGGACGTAGAACCCCGACGTTGCCATTGGGCAGACGGTGCGCACACCTTCACTGACACAGCGGCTGCGCATCATCTGGCGCGGGAATTTCCGCCACATGTCTTTGCTCGCGAGGCCGGCTTTGGCGGCGCGAGCGGTATCCCAGAGGATACGGATGGTGCCGCCGGCCGGATGCGAGAACGTGGCATCCGCCGCCTCGTCCGACAGCGCGTGCCACTCGACCCGGCCGCCGGCATGGATGAAGTCGCGCATCATCGCTTCGGAGGTTTTAGCCGGGCGCCCCTGAATGATATTGTAGTCCCGTGCGGCTTCTGCCGGATGGCGCCCCTCGGCCTGCGATATGCTCATCAGGACAAGGGCTTGCTCCTTTGTGGTGATGCCGAACATGCGGGATTTGGCGACGGCATCGGCGAGCTTTTCGATGTCTTCCATGCGGTGCATGGCACCTGGCCGGGCGGGCAGTGTCACCACGTCATTCTGCGGCATCTCAGTCATCCTTCAAGAACGGCCAGGCACAATCGCTGCAGTAACCCGACATTTCATCGGAGCGGCGATAATCCCACCCGGTGTGATAGCGAGCGTGCGCGTCCAAAGTTTCCATCCAGAAAAACGCGCCGCACGCTTGGCAGTAAGGTGACGAACTATGGATTTCGTCGTGGCAGGTGCGGCAGAGCGCCACTAGCGCGTCCTTACACAGCACACCGTTATCGTAATACACATGATGCGCGACGGTTGCTTCACCCCATAGTCCGCCGCAGATTTGGCAAACATGCCCACTCTCCGCCAGAACTTCGGCTTGCATCTCCCGCCATTCTTCAGTGGCATAATCAGCGCGATTGAATTTGGTGTCGCTCACGCGGCGGGCTCCTCGTCGAGCAGCGCCGCGTCATCGACGGCGCGCACGCGCAGAGTGCGGATGTCCTTGGCGGGGATCAGCACCTCGCGGCGGTGTTGTGTCGCAAAGCTGATATTCCAGCCGGGCAGCCACCCGCGCGCCGCCGTCCCCATGCGGTTCTTGATGACGTAATCGATTTCCTTCAGCCGCTTTTCGGCGCCGCTGGTGGTGGCCTTCAGCGCGGCGCGTTCGTCGAGGAGTGGTGGTAGCTCGTTATCACCGCTGAGGTCGCGGTATGAGCCATCGTCGAGATCGGCCTCGATCTGCGCGCTCGGCGCGGTGCCGGCGAGATCGCCGGCATCGAAGCTGCGCCACCAGTCAGCGACAGCATCCAATATGCGGCGCTCTGCGGCCGCGTGGCGGGGCACTTCAACGACGTGCAGCGGATAGGAGGGGGAGACTTCCAGCACCGCCAGCAGGCCCCAGGCGCGACCTGTGACCATCATCTCGCACAGCGTCTGGATGACGTAGCCGGTGGGGATTTTGCCGTGCCAGGCTTGCCACTGGTGGCTGCTGACGGTCTTGCATTGCACCAGTCCGTCGTCGCCGCACAGGTAGTCCGGCGTGCAGCCCAGGCGCCATTCGGGGACACGGTGATAGGTCGTGGCTTTGACCAGCGGCGGCAGTTCTGGCCGCTCCTCGGCGAGCGCGGCGGCGACGGCCGGTTCCAGGATGCGCCCGCGGCGCATGGCGGGGCTGTCGGGCACTGAGGCAGTGCCGGTGCCGGTGGAGCCGCGCATGATATCGGCGAGCTGCGGCAGTGAGAGATAAGGGTGCAGACCGAAGAGTGCCGGTAGGCGTGACGCGGTTATGTCCAACCGGCGACGGTCGAGCCATTCAGCGAGGCTGGTGATCGTCCATTGCTCGCGCGCCGGCTCGGTCATGGCGTATCCCACGGCCCGGTGCGGGTGGCCTCGCCGGCCTCAAACAGGCGGCGGAGGTAGTATGTGTCGAGCCAGGGGTACGAGCTGCCGCAGCTGCGGCACCAGACGTAATGATCGCAGTCTTGACCGTCCTCGTTCTGTCGCTCGGCGAACCATTGCCAATGGCAAACGCTCTCCTCGCAGGACATTTCGTGACGCAGGAACGCGGCGAAGCCAGGGCCGACATCTTTAATCGGCACAGGGTTGCCGCCCTCCCACGGCCCGGTGCGGGCGGCCTCACACAGCCGGCGGGCGAGCACCGCCTCGATGGCGACGGCGGCGACGTGGGCGAGCGTGCGCCGCATGTCCTTGGTGTCGGCCCAGGCGAGCGCCGCTCGGGCGGCGCTTACGTCGGAGGACAGCTCGCGGAGGATCGCCTCGGCCAGCTCGCGGTCGTGCTCGCTCATGCTGCCACCCCGCGTGCGATGGTGTGGAATGTCCGTATGCCGTACAGCCCTATGAGGGCCGCTTCCGCGCGGCCGATGGCGTGCGCCCTGGTGCAGTAGCCCCGGCGCGCGGTCCACAGGCCGGCGTCTTCGGGCAGCAGCCGCCCGGCGGCAGCAAGCGCCAAGGTTTTGCTGGCCTTGATGCCGTAATGCGACTTCCATTTGGCCGCGGTGACGATCGAGAGGGGCCATCCGTGACAGGCGGCGATTGCTTTCACGGCCATGTACCTTTGGCCCAACGCAAAGGCGCTGCTGGCGCCGATACGGCGCTCGCCGCCGGCCCACGGCGCTTGCCGTTCGATCCACAGATGGCCGCAGCGGCGCTCGTCCAGCGCGGCGAGCAGCTCGTTGGCGAGGTCGCGCACCATCAGCTCGGTGCCGGCCATCGGCATGTCGACAATCGCCAGGACGCGGCACGTCTCGGCATCGATAAAGGCGACTGCGCCGTCGGCGCCGGGGTCTGCGCCCGCGACAATCACGGCCGGCTCCGGGGGAGGCCAACCCGGCAAGCACCGGGTTGACCATCCTCGCTTAGCGCCCCACCTTGATTCTGACGCGCAGAATCACGATGATGCGTAGCGAGAGTTTGCGATGAGTACGCATCGCATCCTCCTCCGAAGCGCCGGGCCTCCAACGCCCGGCGTTTCATTTTGCCAGCCTCAATCCAGCGGCCGATAGAGTTCAGTACGGGCACAAGTACGAATAGGCCTACAAACGACGGCACCCAATGGTAACGAGGGGCCGCCGGGTCTGACATTTCGCCCTGGAGCACCCACCAGCGGTAGCGGAGACCGTGTATCGGGGCGGGGGTCACCCGTGCACGTCCCGATGGCAGTCGTCGCAAAGCGCGACCAGATCAAATAGCTTCTCTTTAGCTATCCACTCAGGAGAACCCGGCTGGCAGTCCCGCGGGTAAACGCGGTGATGCACCTGCTCTGCCGGTTGGTTTCGACAGCCTTCGCAATAGCCGCGTGCACGCTCAAAAACGCGTTCCCGTTTTCTGTACCAAGTTGCGCTTTTGAGGTACGCGTCGTAGCGCTGCCACCAAAGCCGTTGGTCTTCTTGGCGGGCGCGCTCTTCGGCCGCCCATGTTCTGCGTATCTCTTCCGCTCGTGCTCTTGCGTCGATTACCCGAAGGCACGCCTTGCAAGTGATCTGATCCCGCCCGCCTTGAAATTTAGTACCGGGGCAAGTGCGGGGCGGCTTGCCGCAATATGTTTTGTCGTTTTCGACATCGATCAGGTGGATTAGGCCAGAACCCCACCGATGCGGATCGGCACGAAGTAAAGGCTCGCTGATATCACGCGCCGATACCCCGAGAGATTTCTGTAAACTTACGAGCGAGGCGACCATAGGAGTTGATCAACCCCCATTTACTGCGCTGTTTGGCGGACGAGACAAAGGAACGATATTGTTATTTACATTACTTTCATGTGGGTTGGGAAATGAGTTCCCAAATTCCACAATACAGTTGTAAATATCCCGCCGCGTCCGTTGGATGTGCAATTCTGCCCATGTAGTCCACGACCACGTTCTGCCGGTGGCTGGGTTTTTCCCGAGATGTCCACTGTTGACGATATTCTGCAATTCAGCATAGCGACGACCAAGCTCGACGCGGCTGGTCTTTTCGATCTCCTGGCATTCAGCCAGCAGGATCTTCACTCGCGGATTGTCGATCGCATCGACGGCTGCGCCCGCTTGTTTCTGTTGGTGAGCGGCCAGGGCACGCTCTTTGCGCTCGTGGTAACTTTCCCGTTGGGCTTTATTACGACGCTGCCTGGCTCGCTCTTGCTCGGCGGCTTCTTTCGCCGCCCGCTTCTCTTCTAGTGCAGCTTGGCGAATGACTTGTCGTTGCAGCCGTTCCGCCTCCTTCCTATCGCGCCTGTCGGCATCTGTCTTGCGCTTGGCCTCAAGCGCATCCCTTAACTCCAGCCTTTCGCGTTGCGCGTCGGTGTCGCGCAACAACCCTAATATGCGAACAATCGTATCTATGTGTAGACGCAGGTTTACGATACACCAATCGTTAAGTGCATCACTTCCGACCTCGTTCCTCACCTCCCCCAGCACCGTGAAAAAGGAAGCGTACTTATCGCGGCCGGATTTCCACAAGACGTTAAGCTGATGAGCGGCGCCCGTGAGATCAGTCATTCTGAAAATGACAGGGGCAGTTGCCCGCCCCTGTCCCCCTATAGGGTGAGTTAGTCGGCAGCCGCAGACATCTCGGCGGGCTTGTATGTAAGACGCCGCAGCGTGACTTGGTGGCGCAGCCATTGCCGGTCCGCGTTGGTGTTCTTCAGCCCACAAAGGGCCGCCAGCGCCTTAATGTCCGGTTCGGCGTCGGTAGCCCCGTGCTCAGCGAAGAACGTGTCCAGCTCGTGCTGCGCCCTCTCCCGAATCTCGGGGTCGGACTTATCGGACACGAGGTCTACATAGTCGTTACCGTACTTAAGTCCCGTGTCCACTCCGATCTTATGGGCCGCACAAAGACTCTCCAACTTGCGGCCGAACTCCTTTGCGTTCATTAGACCATCTCCTTAAAAATCGGCTTACATTGACGCACCAGTTGAACTGATGCCGAAAAGCCGAGGTGGCTGACAGCGCACCATGAAACGCTCTCGAAAAGAGCGTTCTAGCTGAGCTGTCATGGGCGCTTCCGACAGTTGTAGTTTTCGATACAGCCCCACCCCGCCGGGAACGCATTCTCTTGCCGGCAGGCCAGCGCAGCGGCGAGCGCGATCGGCGCGGCCCTCACGACAGCACCCGGTGGCGCGCGTATTTCGCGGCGATGCCTTCGGCGATGTAATCGTCAGCGGTGCGCCGCTGCCGCGCCCTTGCTCGTTGGATGGCTTCGCGCGCCATCTCCATTTGGCTGGCCGGCGCAGCGCGCAGCGGGCATAGCGGCGTGTGAACGACGTTGCCGCTGGTGTCGCGCTGCGGGCACGAGCAGCCGGCGATTGCCTGCATGCGGGCGCGCTGGATCTCGGCCAACCGCTCGGCGATGGCGGCGCTGTCTTCGCAGGCGGGGGTTCGGCTCATGTCTCGCCCGCCGCGACGGCGCAGGAGACCTCGCCGGCACCGGGATTGCCGCTATCGTCAGGCATCTTCCGGCGCCGTCTCTGAGATAAAGGACCGGGCGCCAGATCGACAGGCCACGGAGCGTTCTGGGGCCAGTTGGCGCGGAACCACGTCTCAACCTGGGCGAGGGTCCGGGTATTGGCCCCGTGACCGACCTCGATGCGTCGGAAGATCCGGTTATTGCCGCCGCAAGCCCGCCGCCCGACGGTATACAGCGACACACCCTCGGCCGCGGCGTAGAGGCGGGCGAGCCTGAGCAGGTCGGCGGGGCTGATCATGCGCCGACTTTGAGCGTTTCAAATTACCCGCTCAAGTGAAAAAAACCGCGCAGCGTTAATCATATGTTTTGCCTAGAAACGGTGAAAATTTTCACGTATTGGAAGGGGACAGTTTGTCCATGCGTCAATCCTGGCACGGGAGGCCAGCCGTGGTAGATGCTCTGTGGGACGATGCCGCTTTTAAGAAGCGGGTGAAGACTCTGGCAAAGGCCAGGGGGCTGAGCGTGCGCGCAGCCCTGGAGGCGGCCGGCATTACCCACCGCTATTTTTCGCGCCCACAGGAAGGCCGCTCGACGAACCTCCTTCTTAACCTGGCGAAAACCCTCGATGTGCCGCCCGCCGAGTTGCTTGGCTTGAACGAGCCGCCGGAAGAGGTGCCATTGTCAGTCGATAGCGAAAAGCTGAAACGTATCGCGGTAGCGGCGCGGATGATGACGGCACAGATCGCAGCGTTGGTTTACGTAGCATCCGATGGGACCGATGTGGATCCGTGCGAACTGATGCGGCACGTGATGGATCGGGTGCTCAACGGGGATTACCCTCCGGGCGGCAAAAGCAAATAATGGGTTGGGTCCAGGGGGCCATTGTCGAGATCGTGCCAATTGCTCCCGTCGTATTCACCGATTGCCCAGGTGCGGTTGCGACCGGGGGTCAAGAGGCAGGGGCCGTAAGGCTCGCCGTCTTTAATGGGAGCATCGGCAATCGGGCGGAGCGGGCCGAGATCGGTGTTCGCCAACACATCCTCCCTTGCCGGGGTTTGACCAGTGTCAATGCTACGCGCGACTTAAAGCGCGGCGCAACCCGCGCCGGGCGATTCTGGTGAATTTTTTTCCCACCTTATGGACAGGCAGATTTTGTTACGCCTAAGATGATGGAGAGGTGTTTTTTTTCACGCAGACGACAGGAGATGTATGCCAATGGCTGCCCCCACAGCCGGCATCGACCCCGACCTCTGGGAGCGGATCGTGGATCTGACCCACGGCCGGCTCCTGATCCCGCAGACCGAGGTTTGTCGCGCCTTCGGGATCACCTCGGAGACGCTGACCCAGGAGATCGAGGCGGGCCGGCTGCGCTATGTGCTGGTCGGCAGCCGCCGCAAGTTCAAACCATCGGATCTGGCGAACTACCTCCAACAACAGGAGCGCGGACCTTGCGGCGAAAATCACTCGTCAAACAGCGGCCAGGCCGAGACGGCTGGTATTGTAATTTCCAATTCCGAGGTCGTCGATTTCGCGACCGCCTTGGCGCGGACACCCGCGAGGCCGCCGAGGCCGAAGCCGCCGCCGTCTTCGCCGCCGCCCAGGCTGGTCGAGAGTCGGCCGCCGATGCGACGGGCGCGCGGTTCACGCTCGGCGAAGCCCTTGGGCGCTATTGGGAAACCCGCGGCGCGCACGTCAGGAGCGCGGGCGACATCAAGCGACACAGCCAAACCCTGATCCGCGAGCTAGGCAACGAGACGCCGCTGGCCCGCCTCGGCACCCGCGACCTAGAGGATTACGTTGCCCGTCGGCGCGTCCGCCGCGCCCGCAACCAACAGACCGGCAGGATGGAGTTGCGCGACCGCGCCAACGCCTCGATCAACCGGGAAATCGGCTTACTGCGCTCGGTGATCATCGCCGCCAGGCACTGGCGCGTTGCGGTCCCGGAAATCGACTGGCGCCGAGTCATGCTTCCGGAGCCCGACAAGGCGCAGACGATCCTGTCGCCGGAAAAGGAAGCCGCGCTATTCGAGGTGCTGCGGCCGGATTACTGGCCGCTCATCGAATTTTCCCTGATCGCCGGAGTGCGGCTGGAGAACGCCATCGGATTGCGCTGGGACCAGATCGACTGGCAAGGCCGCACGCTGACCTTCCGGGTCAAGTCGCGCCGGCCCGGCGGCAAGCTGCTGGTGCTGCCACTGACCGATGCGCTGGCGCAACTACTGGCTCGCGAGCAAGGGCGGGACCGCGAGTTCGTCTTTACCTATGTCTGCCGCCGCAACCGGCACGATCCGCACCACCGCGTGATGCAGGCGAAAGGCGCCCGCTACCCGTTCAGCCATGACGGCTGGCGCAAGGATTGGATGGCGGCGCGCGATGCGATCGGCCTGCCGGCGTTGCGCTTCCACGATCTGCGCCACACCGCGGCCACCCGCACCTTGGCGGCCTGCGGCAACCTCAACGTCGTGAAGGAAATGCTCGGGCACGCCGACATCGCGACGACGGCGCGCTACGCCAATTCGGACACCGCTCAGGTGCGCGCGGCGATGGAGGCGGCAAGTTTAATGGCACCAAAAGTGGCACCAAGGCTCGTCTCGGGAGCGAAAACGCTAGACAATTGAGATGCTTACGGTGGCTACCCGGTATCTTCCCAAAGCAGGCGCGCTACCGGACTGCGCTACGCCCCGTGCCCTTATCAGCCAATGGCTTATAGGCATTTCCGCCGGGTCGCCGCAAGAACAAAAACGGGGCGAATCGGGGCTTGGTGCCAGAAAACGGCACCAAAAGTGGCACCAGATTCCGAGTTCGTTCCGCTCGTGAGCGAGCGCCTCGACGCCCTGCTCGCCGGCCTCCTGCTGGCCGGGATCATCCTCGCGCTGATGGTCTGACGGCCTAACCTGAAATCAAGTTTCTGGCCGCTCTTATCAAGACGGCCCGGCAACCTCTGCCCCATCTAGGGGCGGCGCCGAGCGGGTAGCATCCCCGCCCGACGCCTGACCACAACCGAACGCAGGTGTTTCGATCATGGCTTATCGCATTTTATCAGCCGCTCTCGTTGCCTGTCTCGCCGGCTTAAGCGCGGCACAAGCCGCAGATGATCCGAAGGTGAATGATCTGATCGATGCGATGGACCCCGCGTGCAGGAATACGCCAATTAGCCAGATGACCCGCGCCAAATTGGAAGAGTGCGAGAATATCGAAAAGTTCATCTCGGGTCCGATCGAGGGACTTAAGCGTCTCCGCCTCCGCCGGGAAGCTGAGGAGCAGCGCGTTGCCAAACCTCCTTGCCGCACCGTCCTCCTTTATCACAAGGAGGGGAGCGATAAGCCTGAGGTAGTCAAGTTCGGAGGTCCGCACTGCCAATAAAGAAAAGGCCCCGCCGAAGCGGGGCCACCCAACCTACCGTCGTAACAGCCGCCGCCTGCGGCCGGGCGTTGCCTCCGCTGGCGGCGGCTCGGTCAAGGGGACGGCGGCGTCGGTTGCGGCTTGCCGCCCATCATGGGGAAATAGCCCCAACCGTAAGCCTCCACATAGCCCCACCCGCCGCCCTCTGGTGGTGGCTTGTTGCCTTCCGGCGGCGGCTCGGGAAAGCCTTCCGGCGGGCGCGGTAGATAAATCGGCGGCGTCGGGAATCCCGGCCCCTGGCTCGGATAGGGCGGCCAGTAAATCGGCTGGCTCGGATGGCCTGGGCTGGGCCAGATGCCGGGCGGCGGACCACCGGGGGCGATCGGATGTGAAGGGTAGCCGGGGCTCGGCCAGATACCGACACCGCTCGGGGGCAGTCCCTGGTCTGGGTGGCCTGGGCTCGGCCAAATGCCCGGCGGCGGCCCGCCCGGCGCGATGGGGTGCGAGGGATAGGGTCCGCCCGGCATCGGCCCGCCACCGACGCCAACATCCGAGAAAAACAATATTCCTTGAAACGTCACTGGCACTGCTGCCATCGGTTGCCTCCTCAGCATAAAGGCGGCCCCAATGGCCGCCCCGTCGTCTGCTACTTGCCTTCGATGAGTTGTCGCACCGCGGCGCATGTCTCAAGCACCGCTGCGAACTTGCCGTCCACCAGCCCGACCAGGCACCGCGCGCCAGGCACCACGATCTTGTTGGGCTTCCCTGGCAGCGCGGCGTGAAGGCTGGTTACTTGCGCTGGGTTTATTGCAACTTCGCGACCGTCGACCTGGTGTAGCACGATTAGTTGTAGCGTGGCGGCGAAGACGAAATGCGCCACCTCATCGCATCGCCGGCAGGAAAATGTACAAACCCAGCAGCAACACCGCGACAAAGGCGAAGTAAACATTCGATGCCGAGAACGGCGCCATCGGCGGCAGTGGCAGGATCGTCAAAAGCCATAAAAACATGACCACGACAAAGAGGATCTCCAGGATCATGATGTAACTCTCCCCGGCTCGCAGATCAGTACCAGGTCGCCGACGCCATCCTCGTTGTCCTGCAACTCGAATGTCATTTCGAGCACTTGACCCGGCGCCACGGGTTGCCCGGTCCCCATGTTGTTGAGCAGCTCGACCGCGATCGGCAGCCGGTTAGTGAAGCTCAGCATTACAATCATCCTACGACCATGACCCGCCGCCGCAGCGCGGCAGCCGGCGCCGGATAGGTCGCCGGCGACCACACCGTAAACCCCGATGGCGGCGTGTATTGCAGAGCGCCCGCCGTATCGCGCAGCGTCAGGACGGCAGCGGTCGCCGTCGCGCCGGTCGAGCCGGCGACAGTCACCGGCCACTGCGTGCCCTGGAATGCGGCACCGCCGGTCCCCGCCGCGGGATTGCCCGCGGTCGAGCTGGCGCCGAAAAAGCTGCCGCCGTTTTTGTTGAACCACACAAGGTTTGCCGTCGCGTCATACGCGACGCCGATCACGTCGCCCGAGACATAGGTCAACCCGAGCGCGGTTGTGCCGGCAGCTCCCTGCAATGTCCCGGTCGGCAGTAAAAAAGAGACATAGGAGTGCGCCGTTGTACCCGCCCACCCAGCGCCCGCGTCTCCCGTGGGCCAGTTTGCTGTCGTGATCCCGATGCCGACGTTGCTGTTCAGCGTGCCCCCGGCGATCACCTCCGCGTACCATTTGCCGGTGCCCGAAACCTTCGTCACGACGCTGCGGGCGCCCTGGCGTGCCGTCGTTCCCCCAGGGTAGGTTGCCACAGTATTCGACGCCGACAGCGTGACGCCTGAGCCCTGGTCGAGGCTATACCCGAATCCTGCCGCACTGGTGCCATCGAGCTCCAGCGCCATCATCAGGGAATTGGCATTGATGGCTCCTCCCACCAGCGGATTGGCGGGGCTGGCAACGCTCTGGCCGCCACTGACGAGCCATGATGACGGACCACCGGAGGCCGATGTCGTGACCGGCAGGGAAGTCGAACAAACGTAGCCGATGTAATATGTCGTGCCCGCCACCAGGCTTAGGGGGGTTGTCAACGCGATGCGGTTGTAGTTGGCGCCAATCGCGTTGACCTGTGCGCTGGATGCCAGCAGCACAGAATGAGCGCTATCGTAGATCAGCGCCTTGAAGGTCGTGCTTGCCGTCGCGGATGGCGCATCCAGTAGCAAGGTAACTGCCGACCCGGATCTTTGAGCAACCAGCGATGTCAGGAAGATTGAGTTGGCGCCGGCATTGCCGGTGCCGCGGGTAGCCGGCGCATACCCGAGGAACCCGCCGGTCGGCATCAGGTACGCGTGCCGGCCAGGTTGACGCCGAGTTTCGCCAGCGTCGTGTCGGCGGTTGCCGGCCCCTCCAGCGACAGCACGTCGCTGGTGCCGTTAAACGTCGTCGTGCTCGACAGCGTGACGGTGGCGGCAGTGCCGGCCGCGGCCCAGACGAAGGTGGCGAACGCGGTGCCGTTTTTCTTCGCCGTCAGCGTCGCGCTCGCCGTCGCCGCGGCCCCCGCTGTCCCCGAGCTGCCGGCGCCGCCGCTCGGGAAGCTGCAGGCCGGCGGGACAAAGCGGGCCAGCTCCTCGGCGTTGGCTAGCACCGTCCCGGCGCAAAAGATGAAATTCACCGGCAGCGTGCCGGTCGAGGCCGCCGTCAGCCTGCCCTTCGCATCGACCGTAATCGCGCTGTGCGTGTAGCTGCCCGCCGCCACCGCGGTCGTCGCCAGCGTCGCGGCCTGGCTGCCGCCACCCGGCCCGGCCGTCACGTCGCCGGTCAACTGGTTGATGCCGCCGCCGCTGCCGGATGTCGCAACCCACTTCGTGCCATCGTATGTCCAGGATGCGGCACCAACCGTGTGGATCGTCCCGGTGCTCGGGCTGTCAGGGAAATTTATCACTGCACAACCCCCGCCTGCTCCAACTTCTCCAGGCGAGCCGCGAGCTCTTTGACTGAGTTTACTAAGGCGTACACTAAGGGACCGAACTCGACGCCCGCGACCTCCACCGTCTGGTGCCCCGGCGGGACGCCCCCGGGCGGTGCGTGCGGGTCCACAACAACAACATCATCGGCCGGCACTGACACGAGCCGGCCCATCTCGGGAATGATTGCCGCCGCATCTTCCGCATCGACACCGACGTAGTCCGTGTGTTCGAGGTTCCACGCGGCGTTGGCGTAGCGATAGATGATCGGCTCTAACTGAAGCACCTCGGCCAGCCCGGTATGCCACGGCGCAGCGCCTGATTTGAGGCTGCGGTCGCTCGGCGCTACCCACGGGCCGCCGCCCGGTTTGGTCGCGGTCGCGCCGCCAATGGTGAGATTGCTGCTAAACGTCGCGTCGCCGGTCGCGCGGTTAATCGTAAACGGGTAATCGATAAATGTGCCGGCATCGTTGAACCGCGCGACACTGAAATTGCTTCCCGAGTTGCTACCGCTCTCGGCCCCACTGTCGCCGAGTGACAACACCCATCGCGGTTGGCCGCCATTGCCATTACCGTAAATGTTATTGCTATCGCCCGCACTGGGCTTCCGCAGCACCAAGGCAGTTGGTGTTTGCAGGGTCAGCGTGCCAGTCACCGTGTCGCCGGCCTTGGCAACTGCGCCGAGATTGGTCAGCGCCGCTGCCGCGGTCGTGGCGTTGGTGCCGCCCGAGGCGATCGGCACTGTCGCCAAGGTCGTGGTGATGGCCGTCGTGCCGGTGCCGCTGATCGCGCCGCTCAGCGTGATCGTCTGATTCCCGGATATCCCACCCAAGGCAGCCAGAGCTGCCGCCGCCGTTGTCTGGCCGGTGCCTCCGCTAGCGATCGCCACCGGCAGCGGAATGCTGGTGCCCGGCGTCCCCGCCGGCCCCTGCGGCCCCGGCTGGTTGCTCGCCGGAACCCACTGCACGCTGGTCCCGTCGTCCATGCGGATATAGAGCTGTGCCGCGACGCCATCGAACCACGCGTCGCCGGGACTCGGGCTCGCAGGAGGTGTGTCGCTGACGGTGATGCTGGCGCCGCCGCTTGCTGCCGCCCAACTCGGGTCGGCGGCGGTGCCGCCCGTCGTCAGCACCTGGCCGCTGGTCCCCGCCGGCAACGCCACCCAGCCGGTCGCGCTGCGATAGACGAGCATGCCGCGGCTGCTGCCCAGGATCGCATCCAGAATGCCGCTCAGCGTGTTGGCTGACGCCGCCGCGGTGCCGCCGCTGATGTTGGCGAGGAGCCGCTGATTGGCGATCGGAGCGCTGGCCGGGATGGCCGCCCAGGACGGGTTGGCACTGGCGCCGCCCGTGGTCAATACCTGGCCGCTGGTGCCGGGCGCCAGGACGACCCAGGTTGTGGCGTTGCGGTAGAGCACCGCGCCCTGCGTCGAGCCGAATACGCTGTCGAAGAACAGGGTTGCCGTCGCCGGCACGGGCGCGGCGCTGGAGCCGGATGTGTTCGCCAGCAGCGACGCCGTGGCGATTGCCGCCAGCGCCACCGTGCCCGTGCCAGTGATCGGCGAGCCACCCGTCGAGATGCCGGTGCCGGCGGTTATGCTGGTGACGGTGCCCGAGCCGGCGGGGCTATCCCATACAAGATCGGCCCCGGCGCCGAGGGTTTTCAGGTATTGCCCGACCAGCCCCGGCGCGAGCGTCAGCCAGCCGCCGACAGTGCGGGTCAGGACGGTGCCGCGAGCCGTGCCGAGGACGCTGTCGAGATACGCCGTGAGCGTCGTCGGAACCGGCGCGGCCGAGGCGCCCGATGTATTTGCCAGTAGCGTGTCGTCGCCGGCCGCGGCGAGCGATATCGTGCCGCTGGCGGTGATGGGCGCGCCGCCGAATGTAATGCCTGCGCCGGCATAAAGGGTCGTGACACCGGCCCCGCCGGGCTCCCAGGTAACATCGAGGCCGCTGCCGTGGGTCTGTAGGAAATAGCCGGCCGTGCCTGGCGGCAATGCTTCCCACCCGGCGGCGGCGCGGTGCAGCAGGTTGCCGCGCACCGAGCCGGTGGGGCCGAGCGTGGCGTCGAGAACGTCCGAGAGCGTGTTAGGTATCGCCGGGTTGACGTACCCGATGATGTTCGCCATCAGCGTCGGGCTGGGCGCCGTCATGCCCGCGGGCATGGCATCGACGTAGGCTTTTGTCGCGGCATCGAGCGGCGCGCTCGGCGTCGCCAGCCCGGTAATATACCCGCCGGTTATCGAGACGCTGTTCTCGTCCTGATAGGCCATCGTGCCGAGATGCACGTTGCGCCAGCGATTGTCGGCCGGGTCCGGTGCCTCGATCCATTGCAGGAAGTCTTCGTCGGCGAGGTCGGTCAGCACGACATCCGGCAAGGCCGAGAGGCTGGCATCGACGGCACCGAACAGTTGCAGGAATACCGGCGTTACCGTCGTGCCGTCGTCGTATGTCTTATTCGGGTCGAACGGCTCGCCCGTGCCCGAATGCGTGACCTGCACCATGTAGATGCCCTGGTGCGTGATGGTAAACACATCGAGCACTTCGTATGACGCAAACGCATCCCACTCGCCACGCCAGCGGAATGTGAGCACCGGCAATGTGTAGGGGCCGAGCACCGTGCCATCGTTTAATGTGATGGTCATCTGCGTACCCGACACGGTGATCGAGTAGATACCGTTCGGCTCTTCCGGGTTGTCCTGAATGTTTACGATAGCTTGCACCAGCGAGTAAAAGTTGTTGTCCACCTCGCTTGGTTGAAGGTTCGCGCCCTTGCCGGCACCCCAGGGGCCGAGGGTGCGATAGGTTACATCGACCATATCAGCGAACCCTTCGGCGGCGGTGCGGTGCCGGCGACGGTGTAGCGGGCCCCGCGCAAATGGCTTTTATATTGAAGTGCGAATCCCCGCTCCACGTCTGGTTGAAGCAACCGACATTCTCCGGACAATTCGCGATGACCCAATCCTGATCGTCGCAAGTGGTGATGATGTTCGCGTAGCCCATCGTGGTCAAAATGCCCGAGCCGTCGCTCGCCACATCATACGTTACGGGTGCCGGGCCATAGTTTGGGGATGTCGGCATATTGGGTTTGAAGATGTTGAACTCGGGGTCGATTATCGCGTTCGTCATGCCGAGCCCCATGCCGTGGCCGGTCAGAAACGTACAAGGTACTTGCCCCGGAAACGGCGGCGGATCAGCCCGCAGCTCAAACGACCAGCTAATCTCGTAAGCCACCGCAGGCACCCTCAGCGGGGTTCGCCCCTGTGCCGCATCGAGCGCCGGGTCGGCATACGGGTTGAAGTAGATTCCGCTCTCCATCAGGTAATACGGCAGCGAAATCGCCCACACCTGATCGTCCCGCGGCGAGATCAGTCGCGGGAAAATAAGCTCGCGCCGTACCCGATAGGGAATGAGGCGCGGGGAATGGCGGAACTCGCCGGACGCACCCGGCGGCGGCGGGTCGTAGTAGATCACATAGAATCCGTCGCCGGGGAAGTCGTAGCCCCACTCGCCGCAGAGATGCGTGCCCTCGCCGCCGTCGCCGGGGTCGCCGGGGTCTTTCTTCTTGAAGTGGCAGTCGATTATCTCGTCGGCGGGAAACTCGACGTATGGCACAGGCTATGTTCCCGCCGTGTTGGCATTCAGCTTCATCACCGACTTGCACTTTTCCGGTTCCGGAGTCCGTACGCCCATCTGTGCCGCGAGCGTCGCATAGTTCTTCATGATCGATGCGTCTGACGCGTTCATCTGCACATTGTACCAGACGCCCATGTCGCCACAGCGGTTCTGGTGGTTCTTATCCAGCGACAGCTCAGTGGCTCGATTAACCAAGATCCAATTCTCCGGTTCGGACGAATCGGTGATCTTCACGGTGGTCTTTTTCCGATCCTTTTCTTGGAACTCTTCCTTGCAACAGTCCTCCTGATTCTGCGGGTCATCGGGCCAGTGGGTGCTTACCGAGATGCCCTTTTTACCCATGCTGTCCAGGCTGGTTTTGTTGCCCCACGTCAATGTCGCGCGCTGGTCAAAACCTTGCGGCGCCGAGGGAATGACGACCCGCCCGTGAACATCGCGGCTCTCGAACGGCCGGACAAAATACTCGAATGGCATGACAGCCTCAGACGTTATTGAACGTAGCCTGTACTTTGCATTTCTCGGGTTCCGGCGTGCGCACGCCCATCTGTGCTGCGAGCGTCGCGTAGTTCTTCATGATAGAGGCATCCGACGCATTCATCTGGACGTTGTACCAGACCGCCATGTCGCCGCAGGCGTCGCGGTGCTCTTTGTCGAGCTTGAGCCACTTTGCCCGTTGGAACGTAACGCTGCCGCCGTTCGCGCCTTCATTGGCCACGGTTACGGTTTCCATCTCGTTGCTCTTCTGCGCCGACTCCTCGGTGCAACAACCTTCGCTAAAATCCGGCCAGTGCGTGGATACCGAGATGCCCTTCTTACCCATGCTGTCGAGGCTCGTCTTATTGCCCCAGGTCAGGGTTGCGCGTTGATCGAAACCTTGCGGCGCCGAGGGAATGCGAATCCGCCCCTGCGCGCCCGGCGTTTGAAACGGGCGAACTGCATACTCGAACGGCATGGCGCGTTATCCCGAGGCGGCGGCGAGGTCGATCGTCTTCGGCAGCGATAGCTGGCTGACGGCCGGGAAAAACGACGTGTGGAATGTGTTGCCCGTCACCGGCTTGAGGTCGAGCGTCACCGCGGTAGACATCGTGGCTACCGCTTGGATCGGGTCGCCGTGCATGGCGGGCGCGATCTTGTCTTGAAAATCGGCCAGCGTGAAAAGCTGCTGCTCCAGCCCGTTGACCACGACGCATGAATTGACCGCGCGGTCGATCGTCATATTCGACAGGTCGAGGCCGTCGTCATCGATGATAAAAGCGTCCAGCGTCTCATAGGCGAGCTCGCCCGTGAGCAATTCCTTCTGGCCGCCGGCAATCACCTGATAGCCCGGCTCGACATAGCCATCCTCGACGTAGGTCGGCACGCCGACCGCGGCGCTCGACGGGTCGCCGTTGCCGATGCTGCACCCGATGACGAACTCGCCGGACATGGCGCCGTCAGCGACGGCGAGCTTGTAGCTTTTGACTTTGCCCGTGGCGCTGCCGCCGGGCAGACGGCGGTCGAGATAAGTCACATTGTGGCGCAGCGTGATGTCGAGCGCGGCGGCCCAAGGGACGCCGAATGTGATGTCGACCGCGCGCGCCCGCGCCCGCATCTTGGCTCGCGCCAAGAGCAGCAGATATTCGAAGGACTGCGCGCCGCGGGTGCTCTGGAAATAGCTGCGCTGCGACAGGCTGCCGATGGGAACCTGCCCGCCGTCATCGGTTGCCTGCCCGACATAGGACGAGGTGAGCGCGATGTCCTCGTGGTCGCTGTCGGCGCTGTCGGACAACTCCCGCTGCACATTGGCGGTGAGGACCGCCTCGACCGTCTCGGTGCGCTGCCGGTCGGCCCGCCAATCCAGCACCATGCGGATTTTGTAGTTGTTCAGCGGGAATTTGATGATGACTTGAATCCACTTGTTCGTCAGCAGCGCGGCATCCGATCGACCGACATCGACCGACGATAGCGGTTCCTGCATCGTCGTTTTGACGTTGTAATCGATCGGCTCGAGCCAGCCGTTCGGCATGTCCGCCTCGATGCAGTAGCACAGAGGCTTGCCCTCGCCTTCGTTGTCGGTGCTGAGCGTCCAGCCGCCGCCGATAGACGTGCCAGGCGCCGGCCAATCGGTGCGCAACCCTTCGCCGCATGCGACTTGTATGAGGCCGCCGCCGGTAATGCGGGTATAGCCCCACAGCGGATAATTGATCTTGCCCACCGCGAAGATCGAGCGATAGGGCGAACCCGCGTCGGCGAACGCCTGCACCAGCGTCTCGGTGACATCGAGCGAGCCGCTGCCCTGTTGCGACCAGCTCACCGTGCCCGACACGTTGACTGCCGTCAGCGGCGGCGCGCCGTATTCGAGGCTGAAGCTGTCATAGAAAGCCTCGTCCTCGCCTATCGTCAGGATCCCGTCTTCGCCTTGCAGAATGTCGCTGGCCGTCAGTTCGAGGGTCGTGCGGTCGACATGCCAGAGCCTCGAATAGGCTTCCAGCACCGTGTCCGGGTTCTCGGCCGCGGTAATCCACACCGGGTCGTAATGCGGCAACACCGCCATCTCGCCGCTGAGCGCGGTCTTCTGTTCGTTGTAGTCGTCGGGCCGGGCGAGAAACTCCAGCGTCACGATCTCGCCCGTCGAGAGCTTCGGCACGCCGATCAACCGGCCGTTAAACAACGGCACGATGTCGGGCTCGCCGCCATAGTTCCTATCCCACGACAGCCAGCACCAGAGGTTCCGGCCGAGCGCCAGCAGGCCGACGTGCGGGTTGCGGATCTCGATTGTCAGCGATGCGAGCCCGCCCTCCTCCTGGGTGATTTCGAGCCCGACGATCTCCTCGTCCTCGCGGGCGTGCGCCACGGGGTCGAAATCCGCGTTGGGTGCTCGCGGCCCGGTGATCGTGAAGATCCCGTTGATGGCAGCCGACGTCGCCGGCTGGTCGATGGTGATCGCCGTCGCGCTGCCGGGCGCGACAAAGGTCGTCCCGACTTGCAGCCCGTTGCCGCTGATGTTGTAGCGCAGCCCCGCGGTAAGCGACGCCAGCGCGCCGGCCGGAATGTTCGTGATGCTGTACCAGTCCGCATCGGCCAGCCCGGTGATGCGGATGGCGTAGGTGCCGGTCGAGGTCGCCGTCACCGCCTGCGGCCCGCCCGGCCCGAACACATAAAGCAGCATGACGCCGCCGCCGTCGTAATCGGCCAGCGCGCTCGACACGAGCATGGTCCCGCCGGCCGGCGCCGCCGTCTCGCCGATGCTGGTGCCCGAGACGCAGTAGAGCCCCGGCAGCAAGCCAATGTCGTCTACCAGCGTAATGGCGTCCGAGCCGGCCGACATCGCCGCTGCCGTCGAGCCAACGAGCACAGCCTTGGTGGTGGTGTAGGTGGCGCTCTTGAGGCTTCCGGTTGCCGGCGATGACAGGTTGACGGCACCCGCTTCGGGCGCCAGCACCGAGCCGTCGTAGATAAAGTATGTGTCGTCTGCCAAGCCCGGCCCGGCAATCGTGTAGAGTTCGGCGTCGTCGAGCCCGCTGTTGCTCGCCATGTTGAACAGCGCCGCGGTGCCGGCCTCGACATCGCCGACGATGGTTGCCTGCTCGATGGCGCCGCCGTGCGTGTTGCCGTTGATGACGAGCGTCTGCTGCTCGGTGATGACGCCGCCAGCCCAAGCGAAAAAGAAGGGACCGCTCATTAGTCCTTCTTTGCCGGCGGTGCCTTAGCAGGCGGCGGCTTCGGCGGCGGCGGGACCATGCCGAGCATCCGGGCGAGCAGTTGCTGCTTCATCTGAATCATCGCGGCCCGTCGCGCCGCGCATCCGGCGCACGCCATCAGACTTCCTCCAACATCAGTGACCAGCCGACCTCTTGCGCCCACTCGGCGCGATCGATGTCGAGCCCGACCACGAGCATCGTCAGGCGCATGCAGTAGTAGGTGTACGCGCCTTCGAACCGCTCGCTGCCGGGGACCATCGTGCGGCCCGCGCTGCCGCCGGCCGTCAGGAAGGCAAGCTCGACGTTGCTGTCGACCACGACCTGCATGCCCGGCCACAACCCGTCAACCGCAGGCGACTCCTGGTCGTTGCCCGAGATCGAGAGCGTGTATTTGCGCATCTGCGGCGCCCCGATATCGATCAGCGTGCCGTTGACGGTGCGGCGCAGGCCGCCGCTTACGGCATTGCACAGGCCGAGCGTACCCCGCAGCCCTCGGGCCGAGTACGCGGCAACGCCCGGCGCGGTGTCGCTCGGGAAATGGATGTCGAAGACGGTGGGATTGGTGGCGCTGATCATCGCCCCGGTGAGCCCCCGTACCAACTGGGCTTGGTGCCGGCCGCACGCATCCTGTGCCGGTGCGCCTCGGTGACGAGCGAGGAGACCACGCTGCTGTTGCCGGACAGCGCGAAGCTATGGCTCCCGAGATGCAGATGCACCGGAGTGCCGCCGGATGCTTCAACGAGGCCGCCGCCGGCAAAGCTCGGGATACCCCGCGACGGCATAACCATCCCGCCATCGGCAAACCCGTTCAGCCGCGACAGAAAGCCCGTCCCGAGCCGGTTGACCGCTGCGGCGCGCATGATGAACTCGCCGTTCGACACCCGCGCCAGGATGGAATCGCTGGTGCCGCTGCCGGGGCCACGCACCATGCCGCCCGAGGCATAATTATAGCTCGGATCGGTCCAGGCATCCGCTGCCGACCGGCTCGCCTCGGCGGCGGTGCGGCTGGCTGCAGCGGCATCCGCGCTTGCCTCGGCGGCGGATTTGGCGGCCTGCGAGCCATAGGTCCCCTCGCGCATAGGAGAGACCACGCGAAACGGCTGCGCCTGATAATCGCTAAAGCCGGGCGTGGTCGATTGCGTCGCGCGCTGCGGCCCGTAGCCGGAACCGGCGCCGCCCACCACCGGGCCATGCCCGTCATCGGGGCCACGTCCCGTGCCGCGTAACACAGTAGGGAGGCCGCCAGCGCTGCCGGCATCGCCACCGCCGGCATCACCCATCATAAAAACGTTGGTCGTCTCCATCGGCGCGGCGGCGGCTTTGGCGGTGTCTCCCAGACCTTTGGCCGATGCCGCGGCGGCGGCATTCTGGGCCGCCAGGGTTTTCATCAGATCGGCCCAGATGCCTTTGATCTGGTCTGCCAATCCTTGGAAATACGCCGGCAATGTGCCGAATTGATTCTTCGTAGCGTCGACCGGCATCGCGGGAATGCTCGGATCGCCCATCCCTGACGGGGAGAAGGTGTTTTTCCAGATGGTGCCGATCGCGGTCCCCAGCGTTTGGAAAAACGGCGGCAGGGTATTGGCTTCTTGTTTGATAGGCTCGATCGGAAAAATAAACTCTGTCTTTGGTGCTTCTTCCGTGAAGATCTTTCCAATCTTCGACATCAAATCGCTAAAAAACGCCGGCAAGGTGAGAGCTTCTTTCTTGATCTCGCCGAGAGCCGCCGGCACTCCCAATTCACCGCCGCCGCCGAAATCCGGCCCCCGTACTCCGCCAGGTGCTCCAGCAGTAAGCACCTGCATGAGTGTCGTCGGCAGGTTGGTGAGAAAATCGGCTGCCTGAAGCGTCAGAGCGGTTCGGGCCGGGAGGGTGTTTTTCGCAATCGCGGCCCCGGCTTCACTCGTCGTTTCGGCAAGTTTTGCGTTCGCCTGTGCCTCCTTTCTGAGGTTTTCCAGATTTTGCTCGGTAGCGCCGCGCTGCGCCTTGGCGAGGTCCTCCTCCTTGGCTTGTTTGTTTATGAGTGCCGTCGCCATTGCGGCCGCCTCTGCTGTTGGCACCTTGAAGACGGCTTTTGCGACTTCATTAAGCTGGAGTTCGGTGAGATGCAGTGCCTTGGCGTTTTTCTGGGTTTTCAGGAAGGCTTCCGAGACTAGCTGCATCTGTTTGTCGATAGGCAGCTTTATCAGATCTTGTTCTCTGACCCTAAGTATCGCGAGTGCATCGGAAAAATCGCGGATACGCGGCTCCGCGCCGTGAAACACCTCGACAACCTTGTCGCCAAAGCCGGCGAAGTTCTGGGTGGATTGTTTTGCCGCATCCCCGCCGACTTCCAGGCCGGTGCGCAGATCTCTTGTCTTGGTTGCGACTTGCGCCAGCGTGCCGTGCAACCCGGTCAAGAACTTGTTCGCGGTTTCCGCCGACTCGCCGGCTGCGGCGGCGAGTTCCTGCGTGGCCTGAACCGTTAGCGGCTTGACGGTTGTCTCACGCGAGATGTCGCGTATCTCGCGCAACGTCTTCGCGTACTCGCCAAGCTGTTCGATCAGTTTGTTGATGCCGATGCCGACGCCAGCGCCTACGGCGCCGCCGATCCCGCCGCCGAGTAGGGTCCCGCCGATACCCAAGGTGCGCGGCAGGCTCTGGAGCTGTTTGAATAGCCGGCTCGCGCTCCTGGCGGTGACGTTGATGCTTGCATCCGCCCGGTTGGCCGAATGCGAGATTTCGTTGAATGCCCGCGCCCCGGTTGCCCCGAGCCCCTTCAGGCCGCGCTCAAGCGCGACCGCCGACTCCTGCAATTTCCCGAAGGTGTTAGCCAACTCCCGCGCGCGAGCGGTGTCGCCGGTTTTGACCGCGGCGTTGATCTGCCGGTCGAGGTTTTTAAGTTCGGCCTGCGTCAGCTTGAGATCGGCACGGAGCTTCGAGCTGTCGGCGCCGATCTGGATGGTGAGATTGTCGCCGCCTGCCACCCGTTATGCTCCGGTCAATTCGCTGATGGCGCGCTGAATCTCGCTACCGTCGCGGCGCGCCGCGGTGGCGGCATCGACCAGCCGCAAGGCGCGATCGATCTTCTCGCGATCGAGGCCGAGACTAACCCACGCGAAGACCTGTGCCGGGGTCATCTGCCAGATCGCGTCCGGCGTGTGGTTCCAGGCGATCAACTGCTCAATCGCAACTGCGAGATGACTGCCGGCCGGCTGTCTGGCTGCGCTGGCTCGGCCTCGGGCTCGGCCTCGGGCTCGGTCAGCGCCAGCGAAGGGCGCTGCGGGAATGTCAGCTTGACGACCTCCCCGGCCAGGGAGATCACCAGGTCAGGCGGCAACGACGCGGCCTGCCGCTCGTATTCCGGGTTGCCGTAATGCCCAAGGCCCGCGGCGATCAGCGCCGGCATTGCGTCGGTTGCGGCCATCAGGCTGGCGTTGCCCTCGACGACTTTGGCGAATGTCGGATATTTCCGCGCGATCTCGGCCAGATTTGCCAGCGATATTCCGGCAACCTCGAACTGCGCCGGGCCGGCTTCGCTGTCAATCACCACGGTGGCGCGAGGCCTGACCGGCACCAGTTCCAAAAAGCTGATCGGCATCTCAGGTCGCCATCAACGCCAGACGCAGATTCTCTGCGCTGAACTCGTCCATCACCATCCGCACCGTCGCCGATTGCTGGACGACAGGCCGGAAGTCCTTTTTGCGAATGCCGCCGCGATGGTTCCAGTGGTCGAGCTGCTCGACCGCCTGGGTGAACTCGAACACGTTGACATTGCCGACATCGCGCGCAGTCGGCGTCGGCACCGCGGTGGTTGCTTCCGGGGTCCACGTCACCACGCCAGTCCCGACGTAGTAGTTCTTTACGTCAGGTGGCACGACGGCGTCGTCGGGATGCTCGACCGTCCCGAAGCTGCCGGTATCGTCGGCCAACACCTCGCCCGTCACCTCCAGCAAGCCATATTCGTCGCCGATGAAGTTCATCGGAGCGGATGGCGTGATCTGGACGCTGGTAAACGTGATGGTAAGTTGCGGCCCGATGTCGTTCTCGCCCGTAAATATAAGCGTGCCGCGCTTCTCGGGCTCGGTGCCGATGTTCAGTGTCGAGACGGCCATGTCAGCATCCTTTATTTCACGATGTCGAAGTCGAACTCGTTGATCACCTGACCGATGGCGGCTTCGAGTTCTGCTTTGATGGCGGGCCGCATCGCCGCCATCGATCCGCGCAGGAACCGTCGCGCCTGGATTCTCGGGCGGCGGCGCTCATAGCTGCCGACAGGCTGACCGCCGCGGCGGTACGCCCGCACCGTCACCGGCCCGCTGCGCCGCTTTCCCGGCGCGCCGTATTCGAGGGCACCGAAGCGCGCGGCGAGCGGATTGGCCTTGCCGGTGGCGAGTATCCGCACCCGCCCTCGGACAAAGTCCTCGCGCTCGTCAACGAAGGCGTGGGTGGCGGCGCGCAGCCGGCCGGTCTGCACCGGCTCGGCCGCCTTGACGCGTGCCAGCAACTGGTGTGTTGCCCGCCCTATCGCCACCTTCAGCTTCTTCTGAAGCTCTGCCGATATCTGATCGAAATGCAGGCTCAACCGGCTGAGGTTGGAGTCGACCGTGACGCTCATAATAATTCGTCCAGGCGGAATGCGTAGGAAAAGACCAGCGTGATATCGAGCCGATGCTCCTTGGCCTCGGCATCCGGCGGCAGCACCGCGCAGCCCTCGTAGCGCATGCGCCCGTTAGTGCCGGTGACATCGCGCAGGGTGCCGTCATTTAGGACAGCGGCGACGATGGCGCTGCGGTAGCGCGACAGCAACACGCCGGCATCGGCCGCGCCGCCGGCCCGCACATAGACGCTGAGGCCCGGCGACAATTCCATGCGTTGCAGTTCGCTGTGCCGCACGCCCTCGGGCTGATCCATCAGCGCCTCGATGCCGTCCTGAATGATCACCGCGGGACGGGCATTGCCGGGGACGTCGAGAGCGTTGCGGACGACGGCAGCAATACCGCTTACCGAAACGCAAACCGCCGCCAGCCGAGACAGAATTTCCTCGCGCTTATCCACGGCAGAGCAGGTTGATGCGGCATAGCGTGCCGCCATAGGTCAGCGGGTCGATCTCGGTGATGTTGCTCGGGTTGCCGTCGATCAGGATCACATCGTCACGGCTCGGCAGGCCGAATGATCCGAGCCCGGTCGGGCTGAGAACGACCTTGATCTCCTTTGCCTCTCCCGGCTCCAGGGATTGCGGCCCGAAATTTCGCACCGCTGCCGGGCACGCGATCTGCTCGGCCACAGTGACCCCGCCGGTTGCCGGATCTACCGCGGTGCGTTGCAACGTGACGGTCTGCCCGTAGCCGGCGATCGCCGCGTCGAGCCGCTCGATCAATACCGCGGGCGTCATACCGTCCAGATCTTGTGCGGGTAGAGCATGTCTTGTGCGCCTGCCGGCATGGCGCCGCCGCTGGTGCCGGCCCCGGCATCGCCTGCGTAGACCTGGGTGATGAGGTCGGGGATCGTCTCCGAGCGCAGCGCCGGGTCGCGTCCTACGGCATGCCAGCGCAGGGTCAACCATTCGAGGCAAGCGGCCTGTACGTCGCTCGGGATCGTCGTGTATCCGCTGGTGTAATCCACGACGATGAGCGCGGCGTCCCAGGCGCTTGGCACCGCGGTCGCATCGAGCCGGTACACGGCGCCCTGCTCCGGGTAGACTTCCAACAGCGCCGGGTCGAGCGCGCCGCCGTCTTCCTCGACGGCCACCAGCGGCACGCCGCCGTCATCCACGACAATCGGGTACTGCCGTACGACTAGCGGCTCGCCATACCAGCCGCAGGCGTTGCGGAGTTGGTCGCGGTAGGTTTGCACCGCAAAAATTCTGTCGCACCAGTTGTTGATCGCCATCGACACGGAGTCGATCTGCGCCGAGAGCGTCGCGTCTTGCGATGTATCGGCGGGGTCGATGCCGAGCGCGGCCTTTGCCTGATCAATACTGACGAGCGCGAGGCTCGCAGCCGGCGTTACGACGCGCGTAAAGCGGTAGCCCCAGCGGCTCATCGGCCGAGCTTCGCCAGCACCGGATAGAGATCGCAGGTCAGCGCCGAGCCGTCGCCGAGCTGCAGCGTCAACAGCCCTTCGCTGTCCACGTCGAGCGACTGTGGCGACGGCCCCGGCGGGCCGGGCCAGCCCCTCTCGCCCATTGTGCCGGCCGGACCGGGCGGGCCGGCTTTGCCACCGCGGGCGAGGATCTGCCAATCGTCGCCGGGACAGGCGCCAGGGGCGTCGCAGAGCGCGATGAAGCTGCTTGCGCCACACATCACCACGTCGAGCGATTCATATGCCGTGGCGGGCTTCCAGGCGCCCCTGATTGCAGGCATCCGGCCGACGGGTCCGGGTTCGCCTGCCGGCCCAGGAATGCCCTGTTCCCCGGCCGGGCCAACGATACTCTCGCCGGGCTCGCCACGCTCTCCGCGCCCCCCCATTGGCCCCGGCGGGCCGACAAGCGCGGCCATCTGTAACGCCGCCTCGGCACGCCACGCCCGCAGCGTCGCAATCTCCTCGCGCGCCTCGGCCAGCATCGCCGCCATCTGCAACCGCAACTCCCGCTCCAGCGTCCCGACGACCGAGCCAAGCTCGGCCGCCAGCGGGTCACGCGGCAAGGTGGCGGTATTCGTCATACGCAGCGCGGAACGAAGCGAGTTTGCTCGCGGTGTCGCCGGCATCGGCGCCCCCGGCGGTGTTGTCGGTTGGTGGCGGATCCTGCGGCGGCGGGATTGCCGGTTGCGGCGAGGGCGGCTGCATGTCGCTGCCATATGACAGCGGGACGACCTGCTGTTGCACCCTGGGTTCCGCCCCATGCCCACCCGGCACCGCCGGCAGATCCTCCTGCGCCCGCGCCTCGTCGGGCGAGTAGATCCCTGAGATGACGCCGCGGGCCAGCCCCTCGATGCGCTCGCGGTAGGCCGAGCGAAGCAATGCCCTGGTGTCCAGTTCGAGGTATTCGTCCGGCACGCCGCGCAACCGGAATAATTGCCCGAATGCCTCCTCGATGTGGTTGATCACGAACCCCAGCCCGGTCGCAATCCAGCTTTGCATCAGTAGTTCGGTGCTGGCGTAGGTAGTGCCGCCGATACCGAGGATTTGCAGCGGTATCCGCATCGCCAGCGCAATCGCCTGATCGCTCATCTTAAGCGTCTCGACCAATTGCGCATCGACCGCGCTCGTTTGCATCGGCTGGGCTTTCAACCCCGCTGTCAGGATCGGCGTGCCGCCGACATTCTCGCTCTGCGACTGCTCATTCCACCAGGCGCGCAGCTCCTGCGCCTGTTCCCGCTTCATCACCACATCGGTGGTCAGCAGGAAACTCGGCCGGCTCTGGTTGATGTAAAACTGCACTTGCTGTTGCAGTGCGGCATTGCTCATCGCCAAGTCGAGCGCCGCCGCCAGGATGGGTGATTCGCCCTTCAGCGGGTGTCGCGGCGTGTGCAACCGGACGTGCAGCACATCGCGACTCGGCACGCCGCGCGACAGATCGAGCCGCCGCTCGATGACCTCGTTACCCGACAGGCTGTAGAAGATGCTGCCGTCCTCGGCGATATCCGCCGCCCCGGTTCGCATCAGGTGCAATTCGGTGATTTCGGCCCGGTCGTTCCGCGCCGCCACCGCATAGGCATTGCCTTGCTCGTATAGCCGGCGCGTCAGGTTCAGCAAAAAGTCGCTGATGCTCTGGTAATCGTTCGGCCGCCGCATGATGCGCGATAGCGCCGAATTGGTGACGCGCTCACGTCCGCCATTCTCAAGCCGGCGCCAGTGATCGCCGGGGCACATTGGCACGGTCTGGCTGTACGCGCTGATGCAGGCTTCCAGCATCGCCGAGCGCGAGCCGTAGGGCTGCACGTTCTGCCTAAGCTGCCAATAGTTCCACGGGCTTCCGGCGGGGAGCCAACCGTTCGAGAGCATGTATGGGCCAGGCCGGTACGCGCCTTCCGGAACCGGCGCACCCCAACCGAAGGCGCGGGTAAGCCAGTTCGCCATCAGCGCGTCGTGTACCCCGCGCCAGACGCCGCCGGCTTTACGTCGCGGCGTTCCCCGAGCGTGCCTGTTTTCGCAGCGTCGGCCTCCTCCTGCGTCGGCGTCGGCGGTTCCGGCGGGGAGGAGAGTCGCTCGGCGATCTCCTTGTCGGTAGCTTCCTTGAAGGCTCGATCCTGCGCCAGCCGATCGCCTTCCGGCGTTGCCGCCGCCGTCGTGCGCGTGGCTGCCCTGGTGGTGCTTTCCATCATTTCCTCCGTGTCTCGGTTTCGGTGCCGGCCGCAGCAATCGCCACCGCATTCGACGGCGGTGCCGCGGTGCTGCCGGCATCGTTCGTCGCGGTGACGACACAGGTGATGCCGTGCCCGGCATCGCCGGCCGCAACGACGTAGCTGTCGCCGGTCCCGGCAACGTCCGTGCCGTCGCTTTTCCACTGATAGGCGTAGCTCGTCGGGTCGCCGGTCCAGTTGCCCATCGTGCAGTTCAGTGTGGCACCCACCGTGCCGTTGCCGGAAACGGCGGGCACGTCCACATTCAGCGGCGCGGCCAGCGGGCCGGGATCACCCGTGTGAACCCTTTCCTTCAGGTAATCCGCGCGTGCCTGCGTCGGTTGCGGCACCACATCCTGCGGCCCGGCCTCCTCGCGCGGCTGCCGCGGCACCATGCGTTCCGGCGGTCTGCTTTCCATCTGTCCACCCACGAAAATGGCGGGGCCGAAGCCCCGCCTGACGCAATGTGCTTATGCCCACGACACGCCGCTGCCGATGAACTGCACCATGCCGCTTCGCCGCATGGCCCAATTAACATTGGCCAGCATTCTGATCGCGATCTGGGCGGTCTGGAACATGCTCTGCGTCGGTGTCGCCAGCACGCCCGAACCCTGTGCGCCGCTGGCGATCTGAAGCGGCGTCGTATCCTCCATGTGAACCGTCGCCATCTCGCTGACATCAAATTCCGGCGCACCCGACACGCTGACAAAATCGGCGGCGTCGATCATGTACACCGCGCCGGCCGCCACGCTGGTGCTGGTGATCACCCGAAACATATTGGTGAACTGCTCACTCCAGCCGAACGGCACGCCGCTCGGGCCAGGCGCGAAGGTGAGCTGATTGCGCTGCGCCGGGTTCATCAGCAGCGCCAGGTTGCGGCCCGCATTGGCGGCATAGAACGGCGCCGTCAATTTCTGCAAGTCGCCGAGAAACGCCGCATAGCCGCCGCCGGCCGTCGCGGTCAGCGTCGAGACGCCGTTGGTCAACCCCGCCGGCCGCGTGGTGCTGACCGCAACGTTGTCCAACAGCAACGCATCGATGTTGATCGCCGTGTCATCGACAATGCTGCTGCGGATCAGCGCCTCGATGTCAGGGTTGCTGTAGGCGGCAATCTCCCGGCTCATCACGCTGATGCCGCCCACCTTGTGCGGATAAAGCGTGATGCTCGTCGTGCCCAGCCGGCGCACCGGGATAGGCGCCGCCTCGGCCACGAAGCTGCCGCCGATGCTCGGCGTGTTCGCTCGGCTGGGGATCTTGATAGCCCCGGCATTCGGGCCGAAATTCAGCGCCACGCCCATCGCCGACAATTGCGGGAATACCTGGGTCGGCATCAGCGAGTTGACGAATTCCGCCTGCCCGGTCTGCACCAGTTCCAACGCCCAACCGGCCGTCGTCGTCGTCGCCCCCGCAATCGCCGCGCGGGTGACGAGCGCCGTCTGCTCGTCGTCCGGGTAGCGCTCGGCCAGCACCTGCTCAAGTGGCATCCGGTTTGCCACCGAAATGAAACGCGCGACGCAATGGTTAGCGTACAAATCGCCGGGCGTGCGCTCCTTGGCCGGCAGCCCGAGCGGCCGGCGGTTGATGGCGGGCGCCGTCACTGCCGCCAGCGCCGGTTGCTGTTGAGCCCGCAACGCCAGCGAACGCTCGGTGCTGCGCAGCGAGGACAGCCGCTGCTCCTGTTCGGCAATCTCGGCGTTGAGCCCGTTTGCCGTCTCGATGTCGTGATCGGGGTCGCGCGTCACCTCGAACAATTTGTCGCGCGCCGCGTTAAGCCGGTTCTGACG
>Ga0207711_10000641_pt1 | contig 34997 bp, 28 predicted proteins | sample KBSS34metaG_FD_184401 | JGI IMG/M metagenome (GOLD analysis project Ga0207711, IMG submission 184401) | Switchgrass rhizosphere microbial communities from Kellogg Biological Station, Michigan, USA - KBS S3-4 metaG (SPAdes) (version 2) | ecosystem: Host-associated > Plants > Roots > Rhizosphere... | reverse complement strand
TGACCGGGACCAATCATCAAGTGGTTGTAAAGGGCCGCGCGCCACGGCATCGGGGCGTCCGCGTTGGTCGTGTCATTCGTGTGTCTCCCACCGATGTGCTGGTCAAACCCGATGTTGTTGTCTCCCCCTTGAAAGCCGGCGACGGCGTGGTATTCGACGCCGCGGACTGGCGCAGTCCACAGGAAACGGAAGAGGGTGGCCGCATTTATCAGGTACTCACGAGCGCCGGAAATCTGCAACTGGCGTTCGCCAACGGTGCGGTGAACACATCGCGGATTCGCCCTGGCGATTTGGTGTGGCGCACCCATGACCCCGATGTCGATAAGTCCGCGCGGCCGTACATTACACCTGCATCTCCCGTGAGCAAGCAGAAGGTGAACGTCCGAGTGATCGCGCATGAGGGCCGACCCCTAGAGCTTGAATGGTCGCTGCCGGCGCACCCCGATATTCGCATCCGCGTCGCGTCCGATGCGCCGCTCGGGGCTGCTCAGAATCGCGGACTGACCTCCGAGTTCTTGCGTGAACAACTGGGCCGGCTGGGCAACACGCCGTATGACCTGGGTGAATTGGAGCTCGCATCCGAAGGATCGCCCTTCGCGCCCAGCTCGCTGCTGAACCAGTTGCGAAGGCACGCTGTCGAGAAACTGGTGGAGCTACAGTCGGAGCTGCGCACTCTAGAGATCCACGACCCATTGAGCGCGATCGAGCAATTGTTGCCCGCGCCGAAACCCGCTGGCGCGCAGGCGACGCAACTCCATCTTCTGGTCCGCACCGCGGAGCAATTGGACGCGGCACTTGCACTCGCGCCCGCCAGCATCACGCTGGATTATCTGGATCTATACGGTCTGCGGCCGTCGCTCGATCGGGTGAAAGCCGCGGGGATCGAGGCCCGCGTCGCCAGCCCGCGCGTTTTGAAACCAGGAGAACAGAGAATCGCCGATTTTCTGCTGCGCTGTGAAACTCCAATCCTGGTGCGCTCCGCCGGCCTTCTCGAAACACTGCGCGGAGCAGGCATCCGTTTGGATGGCGACTTCAGCCTGAACGCTGCGAACGCCATCTCGGCTGACCTGCTGCTGGAGATGGGGCTGAGCCGCCTGGCTCCCACGCACGATTTGAACGCCGCGCAGATCGCAGAGCTGGCCCGCGGCGTCGATCCGTCACGCCTCGAAGCCATCGCCTACCATCACCTGCCCGTGTTCCATACCGAGCATTGCGTTTTTTGCCGGTTTCTTTCCACGGGCACCAGTTATCGCGATTGTGGCCGGCCGTGCGAGAAACACCAGGTCGCGCTGCGCGATTCCGGAGGCCGCCCGCATCCGGTGATGGCCGACGTGGGCTGCCGCAACACGGTATTCGGAGCCGAGGCGCAGGAGGCGAGCCTGCATCTGGCCGAATGGCTGGCGGCCGGGATCCGACATTTCCGGCTTGAGTTTGTCCACGAGACGCCGGACCAGGTTACCCGCATCGGCCGTGCGTTCGCCGACTTTTTCGCCGGCCACTCGACGCCAGAGGAACTGCATCGAGTGCTCCAGCGTTGCGCCCCGGAAGGCGTGACCGAAGGCAGCTTCTTTATCCCTTCGAGTGCGCTACTGCCAGTTTTGCAGTAACCCCAGACTTTGATACAGTTTTGGCATGAAACCTCCCGGCACGTTGTTGCTGCTTCTGGTGCTCGCCGTGGGACCGGCGCTGGCGCAAAAGATCGACATCGAGTTTGACGACTCCGCCGTGTTCGAACGCTACAAGACCTTTCATATCGTGGAGGGCCAAATCAACGCCAAGGCGGCCGCGCTCAATAGCGATCTCACCCGGCGCAAGATCGAAAACGAAATCCGCAAGCGGCTTACCGAGAAGGGGCTGATGGAAGTGGAGAGCAAGCCCGATCTGAACGTCCGCTTTACGCTAGGACAAGCCCGTAAAACGGAGGTGGAAGCTTATCCGGCAGGCTGGCGCGGGCTGGGCACGCGGCGCGTGCGCGTCGCCTACACCCAGGGGACATTGGTCATCAACCTGCGCGATACGAATCGCAAGGAACTCGTCTGGCGATCGGTTGCGGAGGAAGAGAAGAACGACCCCATGCAGATCGCCCAGCACCTGGATGACATGGTCCGGAAATCGATCGACAAGTATCCGCCGAAACAGAAATAGCCGCTAGTGATCGTGCCCGGAATCGGGTCCAAAAGCCGACCGGTGATACGGCGTCGCCGGTGTCGACATTTTCTGGTGCTCGGGACCAGTCGCCGGGCGCGGACCCGGATACTTGATCAAGTCCCACCCGGCGAAGTTCTTATTCCCGCCATAGTATGGATCGCCGAACATGCCTTCGAGCGTCAACCTGCGCGCGCGATTGAAGAATGCCCGGCCCGAGGTTAGTCCCTCGGCGCGATTGGCTTCGATAGCAGTGAGCACCGCGTCCCGCTGTTCGTCAACAAGCTCGGCCAGCGGGGCGCCGTGCGCCTGGCGAGCATACGCATCCACCGCTTCCAGGCCCGCGATGAACGTGTCCTTTTCGTCCTTGAGATATCCGGCCAGTTGACGATCGATGTAATTCTGCGCCCCCGCGTCCACCGCGCCGGGACCGTTTTCATCGCGCGGAATCAGCCGGTCGATGAACGCTTCGAGGGTACGAAGCTGCGCCGGCGTCAGGGCGTGCTCTGATGGCTGTCCAGAGGACTTCAGCGCGGCGACAGGGACAAGCGCCGCGCTAGCGATCAGAGTACGCCGGGAAAACGCCATGGATCCTACTGTTGCCCGAACATGCCGATATACACGCCCTTCGACAGGACCTTGCCGTTCATGGCATTCATCAGATCCGGGCGCGAGGTGCTGGCAGGCAGGCCGAGCTTCGCACTCAGAGCATAGATTTCGAACGTATAGTGATGATCGCCGTGGCCGGCCGGAGGGCACGGACCGAAATACCCGGGTTGTCCCGCGATGTTGTTGGGCTGCTTGGCGCCACTCGGCAGGTCTGCTTGATTCGGCACACCCGCCGGCAGACTGGTGGCATCGCCCGGAATGTCAAAGATGGCCCAATGCAGGACGTCGTTGGTCGCGGAGCCGGCAATCACGGGATCGGGATCGTGCAGGATCAGAGCATAACTCATGGTTCCGGCGGGACCGGCGGTCCAGCTAATGGCGGGAGAAGGAACTCCCTGGCCTGCGGCGCACGTATTCGCGGCGGGAATCTTGCCACCGTCGGCGAAGCCTGCGATGGTCATCTTGACCATCGGGGGAAGGTTAGGACCCTTGCCCTTTCCACCGCCTTTGCCGCCACCGCCCTTGCCCCCTTTGTCCTGGGCGATCATGGCGCCCGCGCCGGCCGCTACGACCAGCGCCAGAGCCATCAGAAACCGAGTTACTCGCATTGTATTTGTATTCTCCTAGTCGTTTGAACGCTACACAACCAAACCAATTCTAGCTACTTTTGACCGCCGCCCGCGTGATGTCCTTGATGGTCGGAGTTCCGCACTGTTGCATGGTCCGCCGCAATTCGGCGACCAGGATATCGAGCACGCGTTCCACGCCTTCTTGACCGAACGCCGTCAATCCGTAGATGTACGGCCGGCCGACGCCCACTGCTCGCGCGCCCAGCGCCAGCGCCTTATAGATATCCGTGCCGCGCCGGAAGCCGCCATCCACCAGCACCGGAAGCCGGCCGCCCACCGCGTCCACCACTTCCGTAAGGCTTTCGATCGTGCTGCGCAGCGTCTCTGTCGCGCGTCCGCCGTGATTTGAGACTACAACTGCATCGGCACCATGTTCCAGGCACAAGCGCGCATCCTCGGCGGTGTCGATGCCTTTGATGATCAGCTTCATCCTGGTGAGCTTGCGTAGGCGGTCGAGATACGCCCAGTTGGCCGCCGCCGGGTTGATGGCCCCTTCGATGCCATCGAGCATCGGCCGTCCTTTGAGTGATCCGACCCCATTGGTGTGGCAGGACAGACAATTCCGCGTATCGGTGCGACGCAGGCGCTCGGCTGTTTCCGTATTGCGGCCGCCCAGGAGATCCACAGTCCATACCAGCACGGGACATCCCGCCGCCTCCACCCGACGAACCATTTTCTCGGTGCCTTCCCAACTGGCGGGCATATAGAGCTGATACCAGGGCGGGGTGCCCAGAGCCCGCGCGACTTCTTCCACTGGCGACGACGAAACGGTGGAGAGAATCTGCGCGGCTTTCTTAGCCTTGGCCGCCCTCGCGACTGCGACTTCGCCCTCCGGGTTGAACATCTTCTGCCCGCCCACAGGGCACAGAAAAATGGGCGTTTCCCAGGGAACGCCGAACACTTGTGTGCGGAGATCGGGTTTGGACACGTCGACTAGCCGCCGCGCACGCAACTGGAAGTGCTGGAATCCCTCGCGATTCAGTCTCAATGTGGCGTCGTCATCCACGCCGCTGATGAGGTATCCCAAATGCGCGGGCGGCAGCATTCCACGGGTGATCGATTCGAAATCGCTCACGCTCAGAGCATCGGCCGCGCGATTTATCGCCGCCGGATTTTGCTGGGCCCAGGCCTGGGCGACCAGCGGGCTGGCTGCGAGAAAACGTAAAAACTCGCGGCGCATGGGGGATCCCTGGGAAGTCATCGCCGCTGATTTTATCACTGTGGTAAGATTCCGTACATTGTGCCAACAGGAGCTAACACAGCCCCGGAATTTTCTTCCCAGACCGGGCGCACCGTCCTGAACCTGCGTGAGATGCTGTTGCGCGGGGATTTTCAACCGGGAGAGCGCCTATCGGAGCTTCCTCTGGTCGCGCGGCTGGGCGTTTCGCGGACCCCTATCCGGCTGGCCCTCGATCGTCTGGCGAACGAGGGTCTGCTCGAAATTGTCCCCACCGGCGGCTTCGTCGTGCGCGCCTTCACGTTGACCGACGTATACGACACCATCGAGATGCGCGGCGTTCTGGAAGGCGCGGCAGCCAGGCTGGCGGCGGAACGGTTGCAGGACCGGCGGGAACTTGCCGGCCTTCACAACCTTCAAAAGGAACTGGAGCTGGTGATGCCGCTCGCCCCTGAGCTGGTTCCCACCATCGATTCGTTCGCAACGTATTTGGATTTGAATGAGGCTTTCCATTCAACTTTGGTAGACCTGGCGAAAAGCCCCATGCTGCGCAGGACGCTGGATCGCTTGCTCTCTCTTCCCTTTGCGTCGCCCAGCGCCACGGTGTTCGCGCGGCTCAAACTGCCTAAGGCCAAAGAGCTGCTTACCGTAGCTCACGATCATCACCACGCGATCATGGAAGCGATTGAGAAACGCCAGGGAAGCCGCGCGGAAGCTCTGGCCCGCGAACATGCTTGCTTGGCATTGCGAAATCTGGAAGCAGTCATGGCCGATAAGAACGTCTCGAGTTCCGTGCCGGGCGCCTCGCTGATCCGCATGCCGGGCGTGGCCTGAAAGTCGGGTCGGGCATGCCCGACCCCTACTAGTGGGTCAAAGCGTACATCACGTAGTTGACCCCGATATTGATGGCCAGATGTGAGTATCGCTCCGGATAGCCGGGATCGTCAGCGTATTCCCAGGCGTCACCCAAATCCGAGTTGGGCGTGATCGCTGCCTGGATGCGGCCCTTATCGTCGTAGATGGCTCGCCAATAAGGAGTGTCGCCGCCGTTCTGCGCGCCACGGCCATAGAGACCCCAAGCGCCCAGAATCTGGAAACGATTGTTCAGATCGTAGAGGATGTGAAACGCGGTGTCGTCTTCGGCAATATCCACGGGAGTCTTCCCGGGCAGGACTCGGCCCATGCTCTGCATGAAGACGTCCCACTCAAACGGTCCCCAAAAATCATCGCACCAGAAGAAGCCTCCGCGAGCCAGGTAATCGCGCATCTTGGCGGCTTGCTTGTCGGTCAGATCCCACTCACCGGGCCGGACCGCGTAGAGCATGGGCCAATTGTAGACGTCATCTTCGTCGTCCAGGTTCACGGCTTGCTCCACGGGACGTGCGTCGATGCGCGTGAGACGCATGACGGCGGTCAGGAAATGACGATCCGCGCGAGGGTAATCCTGCGTCCAGCTGGACATGCCGTTGGCCCACCCGCGGCGGCCGGAACGATCGAAACGCGCGGTGGGCGCCGGCGGATACATCAGCCTTGCAAACACCCATTCAGCCGGTCGCTGAGCGCCCTCGGGCAGCGGAAAATTGTTGTACTCAATGGCTGGATACTCGCGAAATTCGCGCTGCCACGCGCACAGCGAACCGACAAAGAGTGCGGCGACTGCCAGAAGGAACAGGATGTGTCGACGGCTCATGGAGCGATCAAATCCCTACAGAGGATAACACCCTACTGGAACGTAGTTTTTCAAACGTCGTTTCTCATATGATGGGAGGCATGCCCGCAGAGAACTCCGCCGCGAAGCCGGTTTCCCAGTTGACGCTGGTCACCTCCACGGAAGGCGACGCTACGTTCGTGCGATGTTCCGGCAAGCTGGTCGCCAGCTCGACGGGGATCCTGCAAACCGAAGTTCGGGGACGGCTTCCGGGCGCGAAGAGAATCGTCCTGGACTTGACGGATCTCGGCTACATGGACAGTAGCGGGCTCGGCTCGATTATCGGATTGTACGTTTCGGTTAAAAGCTCGGGCGGACGGCTGGAGGTGATCAACCTGAGCGCGCGAGTGCGGCAACTGTTCAGCATCACCAATGTTCTGAGCCTGTTCGAAGTATGTGGCGAGCAGAATATCCGGCTTCCATAAGCAGCAAGTTTTTCCGAAATCGGTCAGGTAAATTCCGCAAGGGCAAGTCACCTTCCCACCAAGATTCAATAATTTGGCGCTGGCATTACAATTGCAATCTCCGACGCGCTGGAGGTGTGAGCGATGGAATCTGTCGATCGACCTGGGAATGTTTCGACCCGCCCAAATCGGCCGGTCTACATATTGATGGCCGTACTCGCTGCGTCGGCGCTAATCAGTACCGCGTACCTATATCGGGAAAAACAGCAGACCCAGGAACTTTCCGCGGCCAATCAGACACTCAGCAACTCATTGACGCAGCTTCAGAACCGGATCCAGGATCTGACCCAGCGTGTCGACCAATTCAAGAGTGCACCGGTAGAATCCGCTCCCATCGCACGGACTCAGCCGGTGAAATCTCGCCCGTCGAAAGCATCCAAGGTCGCGGCGCCGCGGACTCCGCCTCGCGACGATCCACGCTTCAAGGAGCTGCAGGGTCAATTGTCGGATCAACAAAAGCAGCTGGCGAGCACGAAGGAAGATCTGGATAAGACTCGCGATGATCTCAATGGCGCGCTGAGTAACACTCGTGACGAGCTGTCAGGTTCTATCGCGCGGACGCACGATGAGCTGGTGGCGCTCCAGAAGCGCGGCGAGCGAAATTACTACGAATTTGAGCTGAACAAGTCCAAACAGTTCGAGCGGGTAGGCCCGCTGCGGCTTTCCCTGAGGAAGGCGGATTCCAAGCACAAGCGTTTCGACATGAACATGCTGGTGGACGACAACCAACTCCAGAAAAAGGGCGTCAACCTGTACGAGACGATCTGGATCAACACGGGAGACCACCCGCAGCCGATGGAACTGGTGGTGAATCAGATCGGCAAGGATCACATCCAGGGCTATTTGAGCGAGCCGAAGTACAAGAAGTCGGAGCTGAGCCAGACGGCGGAAACGGGCGCTCGCCCTTAATCGTCCGTTGACCTCTGGTTTCGGCGCGGATACACTCGTGAGGTGAAACTCGCGAGTTTGCTGCTGCTGATTTCCGTGTCGGTCGCGGCACAGACCCCGTATCAGGACCGCTTCATCACCGTCAACGGTTTGCGTCTGCATTATCTCGACTGGGGTTCGCCCGACAAGCAGCCGTTCATCATGCTGCACGGGATTGGCCGTGTGGCGCACTCTTTCGACCACATCGCGCCGAGATTCAAGCAGAATTATCACGTCATCGCCATCGACATGCGCGGGCACGGCGACTCGGCCTGGTCGCCCGAGGGCGCTTATCTGGTGGAGGATTACGCCAAGGATCTGGCGGCCGTCGTCGAGCAACTGAACTTGCGCAACGTGGTCTTGCTGGGAAATTCGACTGGCGGCCGCGTGGTCCAGGTCTATGCCGGGATGCATCCCGAGCGAGTGGCGAAGCTGGTGGTCGAAGACGTGGGACCGGAACGGACCAACGAAATCGCGTCAGGATTTGCTCGTAGAGTCCAGCAGGAGGAAAACGGCTGGGCGTCGGAAGACGAGTTAGTCGCTTCCCTGATGCGCGGCGGCGGGACGGTTTCCGAAGAATTGCAGCGCAACTACGCCCACTTCGGCAGCAAGCGGCGCGAGGATGGCCGGATCGTGTGGAAGCGCGATCCGAATCTGGTTAAGGGATTTGTTCCCACCGAACTGTGGGCGCAAGTGCTCAAGATCAAGTGTCCGACGATTTACATTTTGGGCGGCGCCAGTACTATCGTGCCTGCGGAAACGCAGAAGAAGTTGAAGGAGAGTCTGCCCGCGGTTGAGATCGTGACCATGCCCAAGCTCGGGCACTATCCGCATCAGGAAGCGCCGGAAGATTACATTCGCATCGTGCAGACATTTCTTGCCCGATGACTGCGCTTCGTGCTAACTATAGGCTTGCGCCTAAAAAAGGTGGCCCGGAGGCTAGCAGCGCTTGCGTTGCTGTGCACGGTTACCGCTCTTGCGCAAGACCAGCGCCTCCCGCGACAAACTCCCGCACAGACCGCGGCGCTCCAGGGCATCCTTCGCGATCCGTCGGGACTCGGACTCGGCGGCGCGTCGATCACGCTACGAAGTCTTGGAGCTGAGCAAAGCGTCTCTACAACTAGTTCCGGCGACGGAGTGTTCCGCTTTCTGAATCTGGTTCCGGGTCGCTACGCGCTACAAGCCGGGCTGGATGGTTTCCAGCGGATCGACCAGACTGTTGTCGTGCTCAACGGCGTCGACACGCTGGCTGTGGAATTAACCATGACGCCTGTTCCAGCGCCTACGCGTCCCGCGCCGTCGGAGCCTCCACCGCAGCCGCCATACCGAACGCTACCTGGACCCGCGCCTGAAGGGCAGACCGAGAGTCCTCCTCCTGAGATTCCGCCGCGCGACCGGGTGTTTACGCCCCTGCCCGATCGCTGGAAATTCGATTGGCCGGATTACCAACGCTATGGCCCCCAGGACGAAGCGCCCTATGTGAAAGGACACTGGTATGATCCATTCCATCGCAACAAGCTGAAGGGCGACACTCCAATATTCGGGCAGAGCACATTCTTAAACGTCAACTTGGTGAGCGATACCGCAGTCACAGACCGCAAGCTGCCGGTTCCAAGCGGCGTAGGTTCTTTTGATCCCGATAGCGGAGAGTTCTTCGGTCGCATGGGCCAATTCGCTCTCAGCCAGAACTTGTCCTTCTCGGCGACTCTATTTCACGGCGATACGGCATACCGACCGGTGGATTGGCAGATCAAGTTCACGCCGGAAATCAACATCAACTATCTCAAGGTCCAGGAGAACGGCCTCGTCAGTCCGGATGTGCGCGCGGGCACCACGCGCCTGGACGCGCACTTGGGATTGCAAGAAGCCTTCGTCGAGGCCAAGATCGCGGATCTGAGCTCATCCTTCGATTTTCTCTCCGCTCGTGCCGGTATTCAGACCTTCAATAGCGATTTCCGCGGATTCATCTTCTTCGATCAGGAGCCCGGAGTGCGCCTCTTCGGCACGCTCGATTCCAACCGCTATCAGTTCAACGCTGCATACTTTTCCATGCTCGAAAAGGACAGCAACAGCGGGCTGAATAGCATGGCGTACCGCAATCAGCAGGTGCTGGTGGGCAACCTCTATCGGCAGGATTTCCTGAAGCCGGGTTACAACATCCAGGTGAGCTTTCATTACGACAAGGATGATGCTGCCTTGCAATACGACACGAACGGTTTTCTGGTCCGTCCGGCCGCGGTGGGTTTGGCGCGTCCCCATAAAGTTCGAGCCTATTATTACGGCCTGACCGGTGACGGGCACATCGGGCGGCTGAATCTCACGCACGCGTTCTATCAGGTTCTGGGTTATGACTCGCAGAATCCGATTGCGGGCAGGCGCACCGATATCAACGCGCAAATGGCTGCGGCCGAGCTTTCCTGGGACCGGGACTGGATCCGTTTCCGGGCGTCGATGTTCTGGTCGTCGGGCGATGACAATCCGCGCGACGGGACGGCTCGCGGCTTCGATGCCATCCTCGACAATTCGAATTTCGCGGGTGGTTTCTTCAGTTTCTGGAATCGCGAGGGCATCCGGTTGACGGGATCGGCGGTAAGCTTGGTTTCACCCGGGAGCCTGATCCCGTCCCTGCGGTCGAGCAAGATCGAAGGGCAAGCGAATTTCGTGAACCCCGGTATCTTTATTTACAACGCCGGAGCCGATGTAGAGATTACGCCGAAATTGCGCGGCGTGCTGAACGTGAATGTGATTCGCTTCCAGGACACCGAACCGTTGGAACTGATTCTGTTTCAGGCGCCCATTCACCATGGCGTGGGGACGGATTCAGGCCTCGGGCTGGTATACCGCCCCGCTCTCAGCGAGAACATGACGATTACAGGCGCATTCAACGCGTTCTCCCCGATGCAGGGGTTCCGCGATATCTTTACTGACAAGACTTTGTTTTCCGTCGCAGCCAATGTCCGGTTTCGCTTTTAAGAGTATTTCGATCACTGCCGGTGCGGGCGTGCTGGGCCTCTTCGCCGTCTTGGCGTCGTTGGCGGGACAGTCTCCCCAAGAGACAGCGCAAAAAAGCGCCGGATGCGTCTCCTGTCACGGGCTGACCGACGCTCCCAGCATGCACACGACCGGCACGGTGCAACTGGCGTGCATCGACTGCCACGGCGGCAACAGCAACGTGATGCGACCGGCCGGATCGGATATGCGTGCCTATGAGCGCGCAAAGCACGACGCGCATCCGAAGCCGCGAATTTCGGCTTATGCTGATTCGTCCGCCAATCCCGTGCGAGCATACACAGATTGGTTGAAAGAAGACAAGGAATACATCCGCTTCGTTAATCCCGGGGATCTCCGCGTAGTGGATGAAACCTGCGGCAAGTGCCATGTCTCAGAAGTCCACGCAGTCCAGACCAGTATGATGACGCATGGCGGCATGCTCTGGCAGGCGGCTCTCTACAACAACGGCGGATTTCCATATAAGAATGCCCGCTTCGGCGAGAGCTATTCGCCTGATGGCCAGCCGCAGCGAATCGCGATGCGAAACGTACCGAGCGCCGAGTTGACCAGGACCAAGGGCATCTTGTCTTTTCTGGATCCCATTGCCCGCTGGGAAGTATCGCAACCCGGGAACCTTCTTCGGGTCTTCGAGCGCGGCGGCGAAGCACGTGCCGAGACGGGGATTCCAAATCGCGAGGCTCGTCCGGGGCTACCCGATGAAAAGTTGAGCGACCGTGGCCTGGGTACGCTCTTGCGCACCGACCCTGTGTTTCTTGGTTTGCAGAAAACGCGCCTGCTGGATCCGCTGCTGTCGTTTCCTGGAACCAACGACCATCCCGGCGATTATCGCCACAGCGGCTGCACGGCATGCCACGTGATCTACGCGAACGATCGAAACCCCGCGCATTCCGGGCCGTATGCCGCGTACGGCAATCAGGGGCGCAGCGCGCAGATGGACCCGACGATTCCGAAGAATGAATCGGGCCACCCCATCAAGCACGAGCTGACGCGCGCGATCCCGACCAGCCAGTGCATCGTGTGCCACATCCATCCCGGAACGAATATGGTCGCGTCTTATCTAGGCTATATCTGGTGGGATTCGGAAACCGACGGCGCCAAGATGTATCCGTCGAAACAGCACGACCCGACCGATTCTGAACGCCTGGAATCCTGGACGAAGAATCCTCAGAACGCGGCGGCGCGCGGCCTTTGGGGCGATCTCGATTTCCTGGAAAAGACGGGAACTCCGGAGTTCAACGCTCAACTTCAGAACACGCAGTTCGGCGATTTCCATGAGCACGGCTGGGTGTTTCGGGCAGTGTACAAGCGCGACCGCAAGGGAAATCTGCTCGATGCCGGAGATCACGTAGTTCCATCTGACGATAAGAACAAGTTTCAAGACGCCGTGCATCTGAAGGACATCCATCTCGAGAAGGGGATGCACTGCACCGACTGCCACTTTGAGCGCGATAGCCACGGCAACGGGAACCTGTACGGCGAGACTCGTAATGCGGTGGAGATCGATTGCGTGGATTGCCACGGGACGGTCAAGTCCAAGGCGAACTTGCGGACGTCGGCTGCGGCTGCACCTGCGGGAGGAACGGATCTCTCGTTGCTGCGGACCGCGTCGGGGCAACGGCGTTTCTATCAACAGGACGGCAAGATCTATCAGCGATCGAACATCGATCCCTCCAAGTCTTGGGAAGTGGTGCAAGTGGTCGATAGCATTACTCCGGGGAATCCGCACTACAGTGAGGCGTCCCGTCTGGCTAAGACTCTGCTGAAAGACGGGACGACTTGGGGCTCGGCGCCGGGCAATCAGGAGAACGATAAACAGCTGGCGCACGGCAACGATCGGATGACCTGCTACACCTGCCACTCGTCCTGGACAACGAGTTGTTTCGGCTGCCATCTGCCCATGCGTGCAAACGCGAAATCGGCTGCCCTGCACAATGAAGGCACCGAAACACGCAACTACACTTCGTACAACTTCGATGTTCTGCGCGATGACGTTTACATGCTGGGCGTGGATGGCACGGTTACCGGCAATCGCATTGCGCCAACGCGGTCCACGTGTGCCGTGGTCGTGAGCTCGCAGAACGCGAATCGCGATTGGCTGTATTACCAGCAACAGACGGTTTCCGCGGAAGGCTTCAGCGGCTTCGGCTTCAGCTCATACTATCCACACACAGTGCGCGCCAAGGAGACCAAAACGTGCACGAGCTGCCACATCTCGCGCGAAGGCAATAACAATGCCTGGATGGCCCAGCTTCTGATGCAAGGGACAAACCTGGTAAACATGATGGGCCGCTACGTGTACGTGGCGGAGGGGTCAAAGGGTTTCGATGCGGTCGCCGTCGCCGAGCACGACGATCCTCCGGCAGTGTTTGGCAGCGATTTACACAAGATCGCGTACCCGTCGACTTTCGCGAAGTTCGAGAAACACAATCGGGAGATTGACGAAGCCGATCATCACACCGGTACAGTTCTGGATCTTCAACTGCGAGGGGAGTACCTCTACGCCGCGCTTGGCAAGGACGGGTTCCGGATTTACGACGTCGCCAACATCGACAATAAGAGCTTCTCCGAGAAGGTAACCACGGCTCCTGTTTCGCCGCTGGGCCAGCAATTTTATCTGAAGACGAAGTACGCGGCGGCTGTCGCCTCGCCGTCGACGATGGCTGTTGATCCTCTCCGCACACACATTCCGCAGAACGAGGAGCAGCCGGTCGCACTGATGTACGGATTCCTGTACGTCGCGGATCGCGAAGAAGGCTTGATCGTCGTGGGTGATCCCGACCTGAAGAGCCGTAGCCCGGGCGTGCTGGCTGTGCTCGACGGGAATCCGCGCAATAACTTCCTCAAGCGCGCGGCGACTTTTAATCCGGGCGGCTTGCTCACGGGCGCGCGGCGGATCACGATCGCCGGGACGTTCGCCTACATCCTGACCGATCGCGGACTGGTGGTGGTGGACATCGCGAATCCGCTGCAGCCGAAGGTGACTGCGCAGATCGGGGCGCCGGATTTAGTCGACCCGCGCGGCGTGGCTGTCCAGTTTCGCTATGCTTTCATCGTCGATCGGGAGGGCTTGAAGGTGCTCGATGTAACGTCTCTGGCGAACCCACGTGTGATCCGAGGAGCACAGCTCCCGTTACGTGACGCGCGCAATCTCTACGTCGCGCGCACGTATGCGTACGTCGCCGGCGGTAGCGATGGTCTGATAATCGTCGACGTGGAGAAGCCGGAGAAACCCGTACTCGACCAGGTATTCAATGCCAATGGCGCAATTCATGACACCAACGACGTCAAGCTCGGCATGACTGCTGCGAGCGCTTTTGCCTATCTCGCGGATGGGACCGGTGGAATGCGCATCGTGCAACTGTTCGCGCCGAGCGACAATCCCAATTATCTCGGCTTTAGTCCACGGCCCACGTCTAAGCTCATCGCGACGTATCGTACGCGAGGCCCTGCGCTGGCGATTTCGAAGGGTGTCGATCGCGACCGCGCCGTGGATGAGAGCGGCAACCAGGTGGCGGTGTTCAATCGCCGAGGCTCGCGGCCACTAAACAAGCAGGAAGCCGAGCGGCTGTTCTTGCGCAATGGCCAGGTTTATACGGTCACCGACGCGCCGCCGGGGCCGCCGCGTTAATGCAAGAAATCCAGGATGGTGTGCACGCTGGATGTGGGTCTAACCTTCTTCCAATCGTGATAATCGTGGCACTCTGAACAGCGCGAGTCCGCGGCACTGCGGCCGCCACTGTGGCACCTCTGGCAGGTCGCGATGCCGGGGAGCAAAACGTCGGCCGTATTGTTGCTGGCGTTAGCCTGCGCGTGACACTCGGTACACGTGACCAGTTGGTGTGCGTTGTGATCGAACTTCGCCTGCATCATCCAGCGGACAGGGATCGCGGATTTCGGAATTTCAGGACGCGCGCCCGGAGCGGGATAGGTGAGCGCGTGACACTCTTTGCAGGACTTCTGCCATAGCAGCCGCTCGGCTTCCTCGACGGTCTGCGCGAGTTTTCCTTGATTGCGAACTACGAAATCGTGGACGAGTTTCGTCTCCTGATGGGGAGCAGGTTCGGTGAAGCGGCTATCGAACACCAGCGGATGGCAACTGGCACAATGCTGCACGTAGGTCGGTGCACGAGACGTCGCACTGTGACAATCCACGCACTGGAGCTGCACGGGGCCGTTAGGTCCCTTCAGGTCGCTCTTCATGTGTACCTGATGGCTGAGTTTGATGGTTCCAGGATCGGGCGCGTGCCCTGGCCGCACCGCGGCGAACTCCGGATGCCCGCTATTAAATGACGAGATGCTGGCTGCGACTTGCGTTTTCCCATCGGTGGTCGTAAGGCTGCCGTGGCACTGCGTGCAGGACGAGTCGCTGGTAGCGGCCATTCGGAAGGCTCCCTGATGTTCGACGTGACAGGAAGTGCACGCCGGGGTAAACGTCTGCTTGGCTTGATGCAGCGGCGCGTTATGACAAGACTGACACGCTGTCTCAGTGACTTTCGCTCCAAAGCCGCCCGCCGAGACGTGACAAGATGAGCAGTTGTTGGCCAGAATGGTGTGGCCCTTGGCCAGGGGCCCTGCGTTGAACGCGCTCTGCTTGCCGGTCAGCCCGCCCCACCCCAACCATGTGACACACAGACCCATGGCGATGACACTCAAGATGCGTTTCCAGCGCGGGATGGGATATGCGCGCTTGAAATAATTCAGGTCGATGCGCTGTGCGAGTTTCTTGGTAGTCCTGGTGCGTCCAGCCATGCGCTAGTACCTCAACGCCATAACGGCGTGGATGCCGCCCAGGAGTAACAACGCGATCGACAGCGGGACGTGTACCAACAACCAGGCGTGCAGCCAGTGGTACAGACGCCGCTGGCGGCTGAGCTGCCTTTCCTCTGCACAGATATTCTCCAGGTCCTCGAGAGCGGGATGAAATGCTTCCGGTATCTCTCTGCGCAGGGATGGAAAGAGCGGGCATGCCGCGGTCTCGGGGGCTTCGAGATAAGGGCGGACGGAACTGGCATAGATTTCGCGAAAGCGAACCTTGTCGTCGTGTTCGGCTTCAAATGCCAGCGTACTCACTAATTGCTCCGCCTCCTCGCGAAGCTGCGCCCGCACGTGCGGGATCTCTTCGTAGATGGTCTCCATGGGTACGCGCGTCGTGATCATTCGTGGAAGATAGTGTTGCAGGATCGCCCCCAGAATCCCGCTGGCCACAACGATGAACAGAAGCATCATCAGAACGGCGGTTAGCGCGCCGCGGAAGGCAAAGCCGGCGTGAAACAAGATCAGCGGCAGCGTCAACACGCCGAGCCATAGATGCCCGCGCATCCAGGTGGACGCCCGGCCCAGCCGCCAGACTGGCACCTTCTTGCGCACGCCCAGCAATCCCTCAAACAGCATGAGAGCGTAGCCGGCGATTCCGAATGCCAGCCCGATCGCCGTGCCGCCGCGAGGTCCGCCGGGGGTTCGCGACGCGTAAACCGCATAGACGATCGTCGCTGCAAGGAACGCCACGATGGTTCCTGCCAGCCACGGCCGGTGTGTGCGGTCAATGCGCATCCTTTACCCGGAAATAACCTGCTTGAAGAACTGATTCGGATCCACGCGATGCGCCGCGTCGTGCGGGCAGGCGTAGACGCAACTGGGCTCGGCGTGATCCGTGCAGAGATCGCAGGAAGTCGCTTTCTGCTTGGTCACTACGGCGCGTCTACCCGGCGCGTTGGGATTATCGATGTTCACTTCGAAGGGATGCAGCGTGATGTTGCCATAGGGGCAATTCTTCGCGCACAGCCCGCAGCCGATGCACCAGTCTTCGATGATGACTTCGAGCGATTGCCGACGCCGGATGGAGCCCACCGGACACCCGACCATGCACAGCGGGTCGCGGCACTGGCGGCACGAGGTCGCGACCAAGAAGTTCTCGAAGCGCAATCCTTCGCGGATCAGACGCGTCACGCCGTCATGAGCGTCGGCGCACGCACGCACGCAGGCGTCGCAACGCGTGCATTTCTCAAGATCCAGTACCAGTAGGCTTTGCGCTTCCATGAGCCCCTGTGCGAGAAACCGGTCGAGAGGAATATCGGTCGACTGCTTCAGGCGTTGGCGATTCTGTTCTAGGTGTTTCGCGGCGACCTCTTCCAAACTGCGACGGATCTCGGGAAACCCATCCACCATGCGCTGGAAATCATCGGCTCCGACGCGGACCACCTCCACGTGATCCAGCGCCGAGCAGGTGGCCGTGCGTCGGCCGCCGCCTTCCGCTCCCATTCCCAACAAGCCGATTTCACCGAAATACCCGCCGCGGCTCAAATAATTGAGCACCAGTTCACCCTGCGGATGGTCCTCGGACACTTTCACGAAGCCGATGCGGATCAGGTAGAAACTGTCGGCCACGTCGCCCTGGCGGCAAATCACGTCGCCCTTGCCGAAACGTACGAGCTCGACGCGATCGCGCAGGGAATCGATGAACTCGGGCGTGAGAGAAGCGAATAGCGGGACGTTCTTGAGATGATCTTCCAGAGCACGCCGCTTGTAATTCTCATCCAGACGGCCCTTGATGTTCTTGTTGCGCTGCATGATGTCGAGCACATTTCGCAGCATTTCATACATCGTGCAGTCCGTAGCCGCGCGCACGGTAGCCGAACGCGGGTAGAGACTCATGCAGGTCATCTCGCCGAACAGATCGCCCGGACCGAGATCAGCGATCGGATTGTCATAGGGCAAATCCACTGAAGCGTCGATCGGAATCATACGACGGTTGACTTCGCCCTCACGTCGATCCTGTTTGCGGCCAAGGAGCCGGCTGCCAAGGCGCTGAAAGAATCCCGAGGCCCCGCCTTCGGTGTGCACGTGTGCGATGGGCGTCGAGAGAAACACCTGAGCGGTGCCTTCCAGAATAAGGAAGGCCGTGGACCCGTACTCACCCTCGCGACAAATGATCTCGCCGGCACGAAAGTGGCGCTTCACCACGGCGTTTCGATTTAGCTCCAGAAACGTCCCCGAGACTTTCTGGAAGTAAGGAAGCTTCAGCAGATCCTCGACCTCGGCCGGTTCTCCTCCCAGTTCAGTCGCCACGACGAATTTGTTGGTCAGCGCCCCCGTTGGACAGGAGACCACGCATTCGCCGCAGGAAACGCAGGCCGAGTTGCCCATAGGTTTGTTCAGATCGAAAGCAATCCCAGCAGTGAAACCTTTGCCGCGTCGGCCCAAAACGAAATTGTTGCGGATTTCGCCGCAACCACGAATACAGCGGTCGCAGAGGATACAGGCTTCATGATCCACAGCGATCGCCAGCGACGAATCGTCCTGGCCACGAGGCGAGAGTCGTTTCGAAAAGCGCGACCCGGTGAGACCCTCCTGACGAGCCAGCGTTTCCAGCTCACAGTCACCTGACTGACTCTGCCGAGCGCAGGGCGAAGGATGATCGGCCATCAACAGCTCGAGCAGCGTGCGTCGCACATTCCGAACCTTTTCGGAATTGGTGGCCACGGTCATGCCTTCTTCGGCTGGCCGAATGCAGGATGCGCTCAGAACGCGTCCGCCAGCTTCGACCACACACAGGCGGCAGACGCCTACGGGTGTTTCGTTTTGCTGATGGCACAGCGTGGGAATGCTAATTCCCTGAAGGCGAGCCGCGTCGAAAACGGTCGTTCCGTTCGGTACGGTGACGGCTTGCCCATCGATGGTGAGATGGAGATCACCCATATACAGATCTCATGCGAGCTCTCGCATCGGGCACACGCCTTCCGGACAGCGATGCTCCAAGATGTGAGCTTCCACTTCCGGCCGGAAATGTTTGATGACTGACGAGATCGGCGAGTGCGCGAATTGACCGAGGCCGCAGATAGAAGCGAGCTTCATGGCTTCCGACAATTCGTCCAGCAAAACCATGTCGGCGGCCGTTCCCTTACCTTGGGTCCAGCCCATCAGGATCTCCGTCATCTTCTGCGAGCCGTTGCGGCACGGGACACATTTCCCGCAGGATTCATTGCGAAAGAAGCGAACCGCGTTCAGCGCCATATCGAGCATGCAGCGACCGTCGGCGCAGACCACGATGGCAGCCGACCCCATCATGGATCCCGCCGCGACCAGCGACTTGAAATCGATGTGGACGTCCACCATGGATGCGGGCAGATAGCCCGACGAAGGACCAGACGGAGCGAACGCCTTCAACTGCCGGCCTCCTTCGATGCCGCCGCCGTGTTGAAATACCACGTCTTGCATGGGCGTTCCCATCGGGATCAGATAGACGCCTGGTTTTTGCACGTCGCCGCTCACGCCGACGAATTTCAGCCCGGCGCATCCGTTCACGCCCTGCGATTTGTACCAGTCGAGACCGTTCACCAAAATCTGCGGAACATTGGCAAACGTTTCCACATTGTTGAGCGCCGTCGGCTTGCCCCAGAGGCCCTCGTAGACCGGAAATGGCGGCTTATTGCGCGGCTCGGCACGCTTGCCTTCGATGGCTTCCATTAGCGCGGTTTCTTCACCACAGATGTATCCGCCGGGGCTGACGAAGAGTTCCAGATCGAACGGCAGATCGGTGCCGCATACGCGCGAGCCGAGCAGACCATTCTCATAACACTGGCGAATCTCTTCCGCGATGAGGTGTTCCTGCGGCTCGTATTCGTGGCGGATGTACAGGATCCCCTTGCGCGCTCCGGTCACCAGCCCGGCGAGGATCATGCCTTCGATCACCAAATGCGTCAGGTTCCCCAGAATGAAGCGATCCTTAATGGTGCCCGGCTCGCTTTCATCGGCGTTGCAGATGACGTATTTCTCGGATGCGGGCGTCTTCCGTACCGCTTCCCATTTGACGCCGGTGGGGAATCCCGCGCCGCCCAGACCCGACAATCCCGCAGCCTTGAGCTGCGCGATGACGCCGTCGAAATCGCGGGTCACTGCCAGCTTCCGCAACGCACCGTAGCGTTCGCAGTTCTGGTACGGATCGGCCGCCAATCCCGTCTCCCGCGGTTCTGCCAAAACCGCCGGAGGCGGAGTACCCCCCAGCGCGCTGATGGCGATCGCCTCCACTTGCGGAGCGCTTACCTGCCGAAAGGAGTGGTCGTTGATGCGTACGGCAGGCGCGCCATCGCATTGGCCCAGGCAAGAGACATCGGTGATGACGATGTCTCGGTCGCTCATCACCTTGAAACGCCGCGACAAATCCCGTCGCAGTTCGGCGGCGCCGCGCAGGTGGCAGGACATATCCGCACAGACCTGAACGGTCACGCGAGGCGGAGGGGAAAGATGGAAATGTGGGAAAAAGTCGGCGACGCCGCTGATATGCGGCAACGGAATCTGCGAACGTCGCGAAAGAGCCTCCAGCTGATCCGCGGGCAGGTAGCCGTACTGGCGCTGAATCTCCCTCAGGTCGTCGAAGAGCAAGCGTAATTATATCGGCTGAAACCTCCGATTATTGTACTGAGGACCGGCTATTGGGTATGGTGAGAGGAAACATGCGTCTGGCGGTCTCACTGGTGCTCGGGTCTGTTGTTGTGCTCGCGCAAACGGCGGAGCCTCCTAAGTATACCGGCCCAGGTTCATGTGCCTCTCCCAGTTGCCACGGCGGAGTGCAGGTTCGCACCACCACTTCCGTGCAGCAGAACGAGTACAGCACGTGGGTGGTCAAGGATAAACATGCGCACGCATTTGCAGCGCTTACGAATCCCATCGCCACGCGCATGGCCAAGATCCTGGGAATCGATAAGGTGGACGCTGCGCCGAGGTGTCTCGGCTGTCACGCTCTGAGTGTCCCTGATGCGGACCGTGCGAGGACGTTCGACTCCACCGACGGCGTGAGTTGCGAATCGTGCCATGGACCAGCGTCAAACTGGCTGGGTCCGCACACCACCAAGGGGTGGACGCATGAACGTTCGGTCGCGGCCGGAATGCGCGACCTGCGGGATCCTGTGCGCCGCGCCGAGAATTGTCTCGCGTGTCACCTGGGCACTGCGGAGAAGACCGTAGACCATGAGATGATCGCGGCCGGACATCCGGATTTATACTTCGAACTCGCGTCATTCACCGCCGCCATGCCGCGCCACTGGAAACCGGAAGAGCCCTCGGCCGACGTTCGCATGCTAGCTGTCGGACAAGCCGTGCAATTCCGCGAGCAGTTGCGTCGTGTCGCGCGCAATGCGCAAGGAAACTCCTGGCCAGAGTTCGCCGACTTGGATTGCTTCGCCTGCCATCACAGTCTGACGAATGCCGAGAATAGCTGGCGCCAGCAGCAGGGATATCCTGGAAGATCCGCCGGCAGTCCGCCCTGGAACTTGTCGCGATACGCGGTGCTGCGGCCGATCGTGACTGAGATGGATCGCGAAGGTGGACGTCGCCTGGAGCCGGAGGTCGACAAGTTGTCGGCGATTATGAGCACGGTGAATCCCGACAGGACCAAGGCTGCCGCACAAGCTCGAGCCACTGGGGATGCGGCTGACCGCATGGTCCAGCAGATCGCGGCCATGTCGTTTGACCAGGCTCGCACCCTGCGATTGCTTCAGTCCATTGCCCGCGACGACGATACGATTCCCAGTCAGGGCGAGCGAGCGGCGGAACAGGCGACGATGGTGCTGCAGTCGCTGTATCTCGCCTACTCTTCTCAGGCACACCCGACCAACGACGCGCAGATTCGTTCCGCTCTCAAGGCGTTGTTCCAGCAGATAGAGAATCCCTCGGCCTATAACGCGCCTAAGTTCGCGGAGCAGATGCGTGCGCTCAGTAAGGTGCTGCCGTGAAGGGCGTTCTAACAGCGCTGTTGCTTGTGTGCACCGCGTTCGGGCAGGAGCTCACGGCCAACGAGGTTCGCTCGGTCGTGGAACACGCGGCCTCTTCCGTGGGCTCGCAGGGAGTGACCATCGCGGTCACTAATCGTCAGGGCGATATCCTGGCGCTGTTCCGGACTCCGGGCGCGCCCGATACCGCGATCGGCAATTTCAGTGCGAGCGTGGACACCAACGAGCTAGCCGTTGCACTGGCGCGAACGGCATCGTTCTTCAGTAACAATCAGGCGCCTCTCTCCAGTCGCACCGTCCGCTTCATCAGCGGCGTACACTTTCCGCCCGGAATCAGCTTCACGCCGAACGCGGCGCTGTACGGGATCGAGAACACCAATCGCGGATGCGGATTCAATACGACATTCGTTATGGGCAAGGAGGTTCCACCGGCGCGATCCATTGACGGGACGCAGCTAGGCCTGGGGATTCAGACCGGCAAAGCGGATCTGGCCGATAGCAAGCCCGACGCGGTGAATCCCGGTGGCGTGCCGCTGTTCCGGAACGGTGTCGTGGTCGGCGGCGTCGGCGTGGCAGGTGCAGCCGGGGCTGTGGACGAGTACGCGGCGTTCAGCGCAGCGATCGGCGCGGGATTCGTCCCAACGCCCGCCGCCCCTGGTGTGATCTTCATCGACGGAATCGAGCTGCCGTTCGTGAATCAGACGACTGCTCCCGATGGAGTCGCATCAGGTGATGTTCAGGGCGACTTCCTGCTGGGACCTCTCGACAGTACGGGGCCCGCGCCCGACGGCGACCTGGTCGCACCGCAAGACGGATCGAAGCTGTCAGCAGCGGATGTCCGTCAAATCCTGGATCGCGCGATTAACACGGCTAACCAAACGCGTGCGGTAATTCGTCTGCCGATTGGTTCCCGTACACGTATGGTGATCGCGGTGACGGACGTCGACGGAACCGTGCTGGGCTTGCATCGCATGCCGGACGCGACCTTTTTCAGCATTGATGTAGCCGTGGCCAAGGCGCGCAATATGGTCTACTTTAGCGGCTCCGGGGGCTCGGTCGATCTGCCCGGAATTCCCGACCGCACGGCCGTCACCAATCGGACGATTGGTTTCGGAGCGCAGCCGTTCTTTCCGCCCGGTATCGATGGCTCCGGTCACGGACCGTTCTTCAACCTCTACGTGCAAGACACCAACAACCCGTGTACCCAGGGATCGCAGCCCGCCAATCCTAATCAGAGCGGGATCGTGTTTTTTCCGGGCGCTCTGCCTCTATATAGAAACGGTGTTCTGGTGGGCGGCCTCGGCGTCAGCGGCGACGGCGTCGACCAGGACGATTACGTGACGTCCGGTGCCGCGGCGGGCTTTGAAGCGCCCGTGAATTCTCGCGCCGACCGTGTGTTCATCGATGGCGTGCGGATGCCGTACCTGAAGTTCCCGCGCAATCCCACCCAATAATCACAGCAGGATCACCGATCCTTCACGAGCCGCGCAAGCTGCCTCGAATTCCGCCGCAGCTAGCCGTTCGGATTCCGCAACACGCGCGTCCGTGTGAGCTGGATCGAAGTGGAACAGGAGCAATCGTCCGACGCCGGCATCCCGCGCAACACGGGAAGCCTCATGCCAGGTACTGTGGCCCCATCCTCGGTGCGACGCGTATTCTTCGTCGTTATACTGCGCGTCGTAAATCAGCACGTCGGCTCCCGCTGCATGATCCCGCAAGATACGGTCAAGCTGTCGGTCGCCATGCTCCAGATCCGTGGCGTAGACGATACTCTTGCCGTCTGCCTCGATGCGGTACCCGTACGCCCCTTGAGGATGATTTAGAGGGAAGGACTCCACCGAAACGTCGCCGATCTTGATGCGCTCGGATTTCAGCTGGGCAAAGCCGATCCTCGCTCCGGCTTCCTCCAAACTCAACGGAAAATACGGAGTGCGCATTTGAGTGTCGAGAACTTGCCGCGTTTCCTCGACCGGGGTCCAGGAGTGTACATTGAGTCGCGTGGCGGGCGAAAACAGTGGCGCGAAGTATGGAATGCCTTGAATATGGTCCCAGTGAAAATGCGTCAGAAAGAGGTTCAGGGAAAGATCCTGCTGGGCGAACTCAGCACGCAGATGATGCCCCAGCGCACGAATTCCCGATCCTCCATCGAAGATGAGCACCTGATTGGATGCCGTGCGGATTTCCAAACAGGGCGTGTTGCCGCCGTAAACCAGAGTGTCCTTGCCGGGCGCGGGCGTGGAGCCGCGGACGCCCCAGAATCGCAGCTGCAATTTGTGCCCGGTCTGCATATGATTCACGAAACGGAGCTGGCCGCCGGCGCTGCTTGCACAATGCGCTCCCAATCCACCGAATAAACTCGCACCTGCGCATCGCGCCCTTTGACGCTGAACTCACCCAAGTCGTGGAGCAGATCGCTGCCGCCCGCTGCTTTGTACATCGTGTCCGACACCAGAATCTGCCCCGGCTCCGCACGGCTCACCAGCCTGGCCGCGATGTTCACGGTATCGCCGATAGCGGTGTATTGCATTCGCTCCGCCGATCCAATGTTGCCGACCACAGCCGGGCCGTGGTGCAGTCCAATGCCGATCCGAATAGGAGCCAGCCCGCGCTGGACCCGCTCCTCGCCCAGCCGGGCGACTTGTTGTTGCATGCGTACGGCGGCCACCAGCGCGTTTCTCGGACTGCGTTCGGAAGGGATCGGCGCACCGAACAGGGCCATCACGCAATCGCCGATGAATTTATCGAGCGTGCCACTGGACCGGAAGATCGCCGCTGTCATCACGCCGAAAAAGTCATTCAGCAGATCTACCACTTCGCGCGCGTCCAGTTGTTCGGAAAGAGAGGTGAAGCCGCGGATATCGGCGAACAGCACCGTCACCGGTTGCAGCACGCCGCCCAGCTCCACCGACCCGCCCTTGGAGGTGATCAGGTCGACCACCTGCGGAGGCAGGTAACGGCTGAGATTCACCCGCTCCACTTCCTGGCGCGAGATTTCCTCCCGAGCCAGGCTGTTCGCCAACGCCATGCCGGCTTGGGCCGCGATGATGGTGAAGGTTTGAAAGTCTTCCTGCGAAAACGCGTCGGAGCGCATCACGTTGTCAGCGTACAGCACTCCCAGCATGCGTCCCTGCGACGTCACCGGCGAGCAGAACGCAGCCTGAATCCCCGCGCGCACAATGCTTTTCGAAAGGCTGAACTCCGAGGATTTGATGTCACGAATCAGCAGAGGCTTGTTCTGTTGCCGCACCTGATTCAGGATGGTGCTGCTGAGAACCAGATTCTGCGGATCGAACATCGGCGCCGAAAGCTGATCGAGCCCGGCGCGCGTCTCCAGCGGCATCTGATGAAAGCAGCGTTCTTTCTCATCCCATGGCCACAAGGTGGCCCGCTGCACTCCTTCGATCCGGAAGAGCAACTGGACGGATTCCTTCACTACCTCTGACGGCGTGTGCGTACCCGCCAGCTTTAAGCCGACCTCATTCAACAGTTCCAACGCCTTGAGCCGCGGGGCTTCCGGAGTCTTTACTTCCGACTTAGACGCCTCGGGTTCCTGCGGCTTTTGCAGCGCTCGAAGATCGACCGCGCCAGGTTCGATCTTCCACGGCAGGCCGCCCGGTTTTTCTTCCTTGAAAAGGATCTCGTGCGGGCCGATGTTAATCACATCGCCGCCGTGCAGGGCGACGGGAGCCGTGACCTTCTGTTTATTGACGAAGGTGCCGTTTACCGCGCCTCCGTCGCAAAGCGTGGCGCCCCGTTCGGGATCCCATTCGATCACGGCGTGGCGGCGCGACACACGCAGCTCGCTATCGGTGAGCACTACGTCATTGCTCAAGGATCGTCCCAGCGAGAGGGTCGGCCGCTCGATCGGCACCACCCGCTTCTTGCCGTCAGGCTCTTTGATGACTAAGGAACAGGCACCCATGACGCGGTAATCGTTCTATCGGATGGTTGGGGTTAGTGCGTGATGGCGTACATCAGATAATTAATTCCGTAGTGGTACGCTAGCGTGGTCATTCCCTCGGGATAATACGGCACGTCGGCGAATTCCCAGGCGTCCCCAATGTCCGTGTCGAAATTGACGGAAACCACCATGCGGTTCTTCGGGTCATACATGGCCTTCCACGCGGATTTGGTTCCTGCCGGTTGATAGACTCTTCCGTCCCCGCCCAAATGCCGCGACCCGGGAATAAACATCAGATCTTTCTCCTGGATGTCGTAAAGAACGTGCATGACCGAATCGTCCAGTCCGATATCGTTGATGGGCTGGCCCGGCAACACGCGGTTCATGGCTTCCGTGAATACTTGCCACTCCTGCGGCCCGTTTTGGTCCCAGAAATCGTCGGTCATGATGAAGCCGCCGCGCAGAAGATATTCGCGGAGCTGTGACGTTTCTTGGTCGGACAACTCCCAGTAGCCCGTTTGTGTCGCGTAAATCCAGGGATAGTCGAAAAGCTTCTCGTCCTTGAGGGACACGTGCTGCGGATCTCCGGCATCGATCCGCGTCAGCCGCTGCACGCCCTTGGTGAAGTGTTCGTCGGCGTCGGGCCAATCCTGCGCCCACCAGCCTGAGGCTCTTCCCCGGCGCGAAACCTGTCTGAATCCACCGCCAAATCCACCGCCCCGATCGTCTTGATACTCGACGCGCAGAAAGTGGAATTCGGCGTTGGCCGGGAACTCGGATTCGGGAGCATCGGAGCTAGAGCCACGAAACCGGCCGAATCCCTGAGAAAAGGCCACGACGGCTAATCCCAGAAGGCCCATCGCCACTAAGGCAGCTCGGATACGACCCATTCTCATCTTGCATCCTCATTGTAGCCCCGCGAAACAAGACACGCTGCCGCGTATTCTGGATTGATGGAAGCGAGACGATTAAACGAAGGGGATGTCGAAGCTCTTTGGAAGCTAAGACTGCATGCCTTAGAGACCCAGCCGGAAGCCTTCGGGGAGTCCGCCGAGGAACATCGTCAAACCTCAATGGAATCGTACGCAAGCCGGCTCCGCTCCGGCGGTGACGAGAACTTCGTAATAGGCGCCTTTGTCGATTCAGAACTGGTTGGGATGGTCGGATTCTATCGAGAACTGCGACTGAAGCGGCGTCATCGGGGCGGAATCTGGGGAATGTTTGTGGCGCCGTCGAACCGCAGCCGCGGCATAGGCAGAGCATTGCTCGATGAGGCCTTGCGGCGGGCTGCGACGATACCGGGTTTACGCTGCGTGCACCTCTCCGTGGCGGCTACCCAGGCGAACGCGCGCAGGCTTTATTCGAATGCCGGTTTTCAATCCTATGGAATCGAACCCGAAGCGCTGATGGTGGGGGATCGATACATCGATGAGGAGCATATGATCCTCAGGTTCTAGCCCGCTAACGGAACGCAAGTTTGGCTTTGCGATCTTCGTCGGCCTTGATTCCAGGACCGAACAGGCTCTCGAAGAACCCTTCTTTCACCAGGCGATCCACCAGGCTGTTATCGATCACCTTGTGAAAATCGTAGGCCCGCATCTGCGCGGCGATCTGCGGATCGGCCACGTGCTCCAGAATGTATTTGACGGCGGCGGCCGGAAGGTAAGGGATGCGCTCATACGTGTTCACCTCCTTGTAGTGATCGTAAGTGCGCTCGAGTTCGGCGGGATCCTGTTTGTCCCACGCCTGATACGCCTTCAGCGCGAAAGCCTTGTCGTCGTAGAAGCGTTTGATGGCCTCGGCGTGAGCCTTCATCAGCAGCTCGGGCAACTTGGGATTGGCCGCTATCGTGGCCTTGCGGAACAAGTACACCGAAGGTGCATAAATGTCCTCGTAATCGCTGATGTTGCCGAGGTTGGTGTAGCCTTGCTCCTCGACCTTGAAGTACACCGGAGCGGTGATCATCGTAGCGTCGACGCGTCCGCTAAGTAGGGCCGTGGCGCGAGTGCTGACGTCGCCGCCGGTGGGCACCCACTGCACGTCGCGAGGCTTGAGACCGGCTTTGGCGATCAGGCCATTGGTGTAGTTGTAGGGCGCGTCGCCTACCTGGCTGACACCGATCCGCTTGCCCTTGAGATCCTGAACGCGCTTGATGTCTTTCGTCGCCATGAGGGCGAAGAGGCTCTTCTTGAAAGGGCTCCCCAAGACGATCAGCGATCCGTCTTTGTAGGCGGCGGTCATGGATTGCTCGAGCGTGTAAGGAGTCATCACCGCCTCGCCGCTCACGACCATCGCGATGCCGGCGGGATGAATCGCGAAAACCAGGTTCGCGTCGAGCCCGTACTTCTGGTAGTAGCCGCCCTCTTTGGCGATGTAGAGCGGCCAGACTTGGCCGGTACGGGTGGCGTAGTTGATGGTGATTTTCTGTAGTTGCTGGGCCGACGCGGCGTGGGCCGCCAGGAGGATCGCGAAGAATGCGATGCGCCGATTCATGGGAGCAATACTAGCACCAGCGGGCGAAGCCCATAGCACTACCGGTCCCCGCTTCGGATCGATAGCAGGCGACGTAATCAACCAGACTCATCTTGAGCCCAGCCTCCGCCATGACACCCGCGACGACGATCCAATTCTTGATCTCAGAGGTCCCTGCCTGGAACATATTTTCGGGAATGTTGGCTAGCTTGGCTGCATCGCCCGCTTGCATGGCATCGAGCAGTTCATGATCGAAGGATTCATCCAGGACGAAGTGCGTCATGCCGCCCGATGCGATGAAAGCCACTTTGATATCCGCTGGCCAGGACGTGACGGCCCGTGCGAGGGCCCGCCCGAACTGAAAGCAGCGACCCGCAGGCGGCTGGTTGGGCGGATAGAACGTGTTCACGAGCACCGGTACCTGCAGCGGCACTTTATCGCGCATAATGCGCCGGTACACGAATCCATACGCGTGGGGGACCGCGTTCGATCCGATCTCGCCGGTCGGGAGCTTGGTGAGCTGGGAGACGTCGAAGCCGTCGGTGATCACGTTCTGGATGACGTGTTTGCCAAGTTCGGGCGAGCATGGGTAATCAGTGCGAACCGACGGCGTGCGATCGGCCTCGGCGCGCGCTACGGCCGGATTCAGCTTCGCCAGGAACTCGGGCGAGCGGGGGTGCCCTTCCACGTGATCGCCCCAGAAGACGGCGAATGCCGGAACGTGCTGGTCGGTGAAAATCTCCATCTGGTCGTTGCCGACGACGATCGCAATGTCCGGGCGGTACTGATCGAAACAATCGGCGAGTTGGCGGATCGCACTCTGGTTGCGGTTGTGCCGTTCCAGCATGACTTCGGGGGTGATCTGATCGGCGAGGTGGGCGCCCTTGCGCAAGGTCACCATCTCGTCGAACGTGTAGGTCTTGCCCTGGTAGAAATGGCGCGCTTGGCGATCGAACGAGACGCGATCCTGCCAATACTCGGGCGGAATCGAGAGCATGGGGCCGTGCGAGGTGCCGAGTCCGAAGGTGATCTTCGCCATGTTGCTACCTCGATACCGTTTGAGCTTCTTGAGATCGCGGAATTTTCAATCGCGAGAACAGCCGGCGGGCATTGTCTTCGAAGATGTTGTGGCGGTCTTGGTCAGTGAGCGTCTGGATCGCATCGATCAGCGGCTTGATGTCGTCGAAGGGCTTGCCGGTTTCCGGATTGGGTGCGGATCCCGAGCCCGGGTTCTCGGTCCCAAACATCACATGTTGGCTGCCGGCGATGCCCAGCAGCAGCTCGAGCGACTTGCGGGCGTGCAAACACGTATCGAAGTACAGCATGCTCAGTTTGCGATTGAATTCGTCGACGGTGCCGCCGCCTTTCAGGACGTAGTCCGCTTGCCAACGACCGATCTGGTACGGTACCGATCCGCCGCCGTGCGAAACGATGATCTTGAGTTTTGGGAAATCCTGTAGCACGCGCGAATTGACGATGGAAAGGATCGCGAGACTTTCCTCGGTGATGAAGTGCTGGCTATAGTTTTCGCGGCCGTGCTTGCAGCCGGTCGAATGAATAAGCCCGGGCAAGTCCAACTGAACCATCTTTTCCCACAGCGGATACCAGTATTCGTCGCCGAGGGTGGGAGTGCTGTTGTCGCCTTCACCCGGGTCGGTGTCGATCAAGAGACCGATGAACCCGAGATCCTTCACGCAGCGGTCGATTTCCGGGAAGCCGAGAGTGATGGGAGCACCGGGGGCCTGTGGGATCGCACAAACGCCTTGAAAGCGGTTGGGAAACGCTTTGACCTGCTGGGCGATGTAATCGTGATTCGCGACCGCCCACGCTTCCATGATCTTGACCGGCTTCTCGGCGTGCATGAGCTGGAAGGGCCGGGGCGAAAGAAATTGGACGTCGGTACCGACGGTATCCATGACCCGCAGATTGCGCTTGGTATCGGGATGATCGCGCACCCAATCGTCAGCGAACTTCTTGGGCGCGAACCCGTGCGCCCCGCGCGCCGACATCTGGTTCGCTTTCCACTGATATAGCTCGGGAGCGGCGCAAACGTGGGCGTGAATATCGATAATCATTCCTAATTCTCCTTCAATCCATGCCGGCGCAGGACCTGCTGCACCGCCTCGGTGCCCCAGAGCGCTTCGGGAAGACGTGCACCTGCGTTGAGCAGGACTTCAACCGTTGCGGGGTAATCCCCGGTTTCCCGATACCATCCATTCTGCGACCCGTGGAGTGCCCAATTCAGCGGCGTGACTTTGTAATCGTTGTCGGAATTCTCGATCGGCGGGTTATACGTCAGGATTAGGCGAACCAGTTCGGCATTACCGTGCCACGCAGCCCAATGCAGAGGCGTCGCGTGGTGCTGTCCGAAACTCTCCACTGGAAGACCTGCCGCTAACATCAGCCGGGCCGCTGTCGGGTTATTGTTCCTGGCTGCGTGCGCCAGTTGACGGCGGCCTTCGGAAGACAGATTGGCAGCGAGATTGGGCTGCGCGGCAACCAGGGACTTGACTAACACTTCATGGTGCAGCCAGCACGCGTTGAGCAGCTTCTCGTCGGCTGGGCATCGTTCCATGAGCAGGTCAAGCACTTCCGGGTGACCGAACGATTGGGCCACCTGACATGCGGAAACATGCCATCCCAGCTCCCATTGATAAATCGTGCCGCCGGAGTGGAAGTTGGTCTTGGGGAAAGACTGATCGTTCACGCGCATGCGAATGCATTCCGGGTCGTCTTGCAGATGCTTATCTACCAAGCCAAGATCGCCCAGTGCGGCGGCCATCAGGATGTCCGATTTCGCTCCGCGCCGGACCAGAAACCTCGCGATTTCAGGGCGCGAACGGACCATATATTGCGCGGGTGTCGACTCGTGATCCACATCGCGTGCGTTGATGTCCGCACCCTGATCGAGCAGAAACTCGGCGATCTCGATGGTCGAGGCGAAGTGAAGCGGTGTTTGTCCATCTCCACCCCGCGCCCGAACTAACGCTGGATCGGCCGCGATCAGTTCCTTAACTCTATCGATCATGCCGAGGCGCGCCGCCGCATGGATCGTGACCGTTGCACCACGTCTGATTGCGCAAGCGGCCAATGCGGGCTCAGCGGTGTCGAGTAGTCCAAATCCTCCGGCCCACCATTTGCTCCGTGCGTTGATGTCCGCTCCCGCTTCGAGCAGCACCTCAAGCATCGCCTCGCTGCGGGCCCGGGTAATCAGCGGCGAATCGAAGTGGGAGATAGGTTCGTTGATCCCGGCTCTCAGTTCCGGAGATCGGTCCAGCAACTGGCGAAAGCCCGCGACATCGTCGCCTTGTAACGCTGTATTGGCCAGCGCTACAGCTTCGGCTTTGGAGATCATCGCTTCGACCTCAGCCCACGAACGCGATTACTTCGCATTGGACCAGCATTCCTGGCGGCAGATCGGGCGCCGGAAACGTATGCCGAGCGGGTCGCGAGTGGGGATCGGGGAACATCGCCAGCCATTCTTTGTTGACGTGGGGACGCAGCGCGCGATCCTTGATCCACACATTAATTTTCGCGATGTCCTCCGGCACAGCCCCGGCGACCTTGAGGATCTCGCGAATCGAGGAAAACATCTGCGCGCACTGCGCCTCGATGCCCTCGGGATATTTTCCCGTGTACGGTTCCTTGCCCGACACCCCGCTGGTAATCAGAAAGGGTCCGACGCGGCACGCCGCGGGAATGGGATTATCGTGCTCGAAGCCTGGTATTTCGATGCTGACGCGTCTGCCCATATGTTTGCGACCCTTTATAATAGCCGAAGCATGGGACCACTCGCCTCCATTCGCGTGCTCGATCTGACGCGCGTGCGTTCCGGGCCGACCGCAGTGCGACAACTGGCCGATTGGGGCGCCGACGTCATCAAGATCGAACAGCCCGCACAGGACGACGTCGATCCATTTGGAGGCGGCGAACGCCACAGTCCCGATTTCCAGAATCTGCATCGCAACAAGCGCAGCCTCACGCTTAATCTCAAAACCCCAGAGGGGGTCGCGATTCTGAAGCGGCTGGCCGAGAACGCCGACGTGATGATCGAGAATTATCGGCCCGACGTGAAACGCCGACTGGGCTTCGACTATTCCGCGATGCGCGCGGTCAATCCGCGCCTGATCTACGCCAGCATTTCCGGATTTGGCGAAGACGGTCCGTATCGCGACCGGCCAGGTTTCGATCAGATCGCGCAAGGCATGGGCGGATTCATGTCGGTCACGGGATTGCCCGGGCAAGGTCCCGTACGTGCGGGCATTCCGATTGCCGATTTGTCGGCGGGCCTTCTATGCGCGCAGGGCGTCCTGCTGGCGTTAATCGAACGGCAAACGTCGGGGGAAGGCCAGTGGGTGACGACTTCGCTCCTGGCCGCGCAGATTTTCATGCTGGATTTCCAGGCCTCGCGCTGGCTGAACGCCGGCGAGGTGCCGAAACAGGCCGGCAACAATCATCCGCTGTACATCCCCACGGGAGCATTCAAGACCGCCGACGGGCATATCAACATCGGCGCCAGCGGCCAGAAGATGTGGGAGCGGCTGGCCCCCGCCATCGGGGCTCCCGAGCTTCTCGAGGATCCGAGATACACCAATGCCGATCAACGCTCAGTGAATCGTGACGTGCTGACGGCCGAGATCGAGCGGTATCTGGCGTCGGCGGATAGCGCGACCTGGATCGAGCGCCTGAACGCAGCCGGTGTGCCGTGCGGGCGCATCTATTCCGTGGACCAGGTGTTCGCCGATCCGCAGGTGGAGCACCTGAAGATGGTGGATGAGATCCAATCGCCGCACTTTCATCCGCTGAAAGTTGTAGCGCAGGCGGTGCGGCTGTCACGCACGCCGCATGAGCTGCGACGGCGGCCGCCGGAACCAGGCGAGCATACGGATGAGATTCTCGGATCTCTCGGTCTTGCGTCCGCGGAAATCGCCGATCTTCGAAGCCGGGAAATCATATAGCGTGGATAAAATACTTGCAACAACGGATGGGACGATCGGGACGCTCACGTTCAACCAACCCGAGCGTCACAATGCCATGTCGCTCGAGATGTGGCGCAACGCGACGGCGGTGCTCGAGCAGTTCGAACAAGACACCGCCGTGCGTGTGATCGTACTCACAGGTGCGGGCGGCAAAGCGTTTGTCTCGGGCGCCGATATCTCCAAATTCGAAAGTGAACGCGCCACGGTCGATGCGGTGCTCGAGTACAACGCCGCCGTGGATCGGTTCTCGCAAGCATTGGGGGAATCGTCGAAACCGACCATCGCCATGATCCGCGGCTATTGCTTGGGCGGGGGCGTGGGCATCGCCGTGTGCTGCGACCTGCGCATCGCCAATGATACCGCTCGCTTTGCGGTTCCCGCGGCCAAGCTCGGCCTGGGCTATGGATACGCGAATGTGCGGCGCATCATGGATCTGGTAGGTCCGCAGTTCGCGACCGAGATGCTGCTGACGGCGCGCCAATTCGATGCCGCCCAAGCGGAGCGCATCGGCCTGGTGAATCACGTGGTGCCGGACAGCGAAATCGAAAGCTACGTGCGCGATCTTGCCGAGACCATCGCGGGGAATGCCCCGCTAACGATTCGCGCGGTGAAAAGCATTGTCCGCGAATTGCGGAGCAATGAGCCGGACATCGCCGCGTGTGACGCTTTGGTCCGGCAGTGTTTTGAGAGCGCCGATTATCGCGAGGGCCGTCAAGCGTTCCTCGAAAAACGAAAGCCAGTCTTTCGAGGGGTCTAAATGAAAGCCGTATACATCGAACAAACCGGCGGCCCGGAGGTCTTGCGCCTCGGCGACCGTCCGGTCCCTGAACTGCAGAAAGACGAAGTGCTGGTGAAAGTCGCTGTGTCAGGCGTCAATTTCACGGACCTTAACCAGCGTAGCGGCGTCAACAAGATTCCGGTTCCCGCGGTTCTGGGGTCCGAAGGCGCCGGGACGGTGGAACGGTCCGATTCATCCGCTTTCCAGACCGGAGATCGAGTGGCCTGGTGCATGGTGCGCGGGTCTTATGCGGAATTCGCGGCCGTGCCGGCGCGCATGCTGGTCCGCATCCCCGACGGCATCGATTTCCGCACAGCAGCAGCCGCAATGCTCCAGGGGATGACCGCGCATTATTTGTCGCACTCGACGTTCCCGCTCAAAACGGGCCACATCGCCCTGATTCATGCGGCGGCGGGCGGCACCGGACGCCTGCTGGTACAGATGGCGACGATGTTGGGAGCTCGCGCGATCGGGACTGTGGGGACTCCGGCTAAAGCCGAGCTAGCCCGTGAAGCTGGCGCCACCGATGCACTTCTTTATGACCAACAAGACTGGGTCGCGGAGGTGAAGCGGTTGACCGGGGGCGTCGACGTGGTCTACGATTCCGTCGGCCAGGCTACTTTCCTCAAGGGGCTGGATTGCCTGAAGCCGCGCGGCATGATGGTTCACTTCGGCGTATCCAGCGGGCAGATCGAACCGTTCGACACGCGCGGCCTGACGACGCGGGGGTCGCTGTTTCTGGCACGCCCTACGCTGAACACCCACATCTCGGATGCGAAGGAACTGGCTTGGCGTTCGAGCGACGTATTCCTCTGGATCGCTCAAAGCAAGCTGAAGTTGCGGATCGACCGGGAGTACCCCTTGGCGGAGGTCGCTCAGGCGCACCGCGACTTGGAATCTCGAGCGACGAGCGGAAAAGTGATCCTGAGCGTGGCGTAGGGGTCGAGCATGCCCGACCCTCAACCATTTATTGACAGCCGTTGACGCCCTTGGTCAGGCAGATCGAGGACGTGATGTCGGGCGGAATCGGAAGGCCCTTGTCCGTCATCAGCTTCTTGATGAATACCGTGGTCTCCGGATGCGCGATGGCTGACTGGACGCCTACGCGGACCAAGCCCTCGGAGTAATGCACCGGGATCCAGGTCATGCCCTTCATGGCGCCGTTGATCGTATCGCGGCTGCCGTTATCGTGAGCTTCGAGATCGCCGCCGTGGTCCACCAGCATCTGCACGATCTCATTGCGGCCCTTGTGCGCCGCGCCGTGCAATGAGGTGCGGCCGTCTTCGTCGTGGATGTTGGGATTGAGGCCCAGGTCCAGCAGCATCTTCACCGTCTCGACGTTCTCTTCCCGTGAGGTTTCATAGGTCACGCCTTCCACCCATGCGATTCCGGCCGCGACGGCCAGAGCCGTGACGTTGCGTTGGGTGGCGATCTTGGGATCGGCGCCTTTCGCCAGCAACAGCTTCATGAGC
>Ga0207711_10000638_pt1 | contig 35113 bp, 31 predicted proteins | sample KBSS34metaG_FD_184401 | JGI IMG/M metagenome (GOLD analysis project Ga0207711, IMG submission 184401) | Switchgrass rhizosphere microbial communities from Kellogg Biological Station, Michigan, USA - KBS S3-4 metaG (SPAdes) (version 2) | ecosystem: Host-associated > Plants > Roots > Rhizosphere... | reverse complement strand
GAAAAAGGGCGACAAGGTCGAGGCCATCATCCTGAATATCGACACGGAGAATCACCGGCTCTCGCTGGGCATCAAGCAGCTTCAGCCCGATATCTGGGAGCAGTTCTTCACCACGCACCAGTTGGGAGATAACGTAAAAGGCCGAGTGGTTCGGCACGCGCCATTCGGAATCTTCGTGGAGATCGAAGAGGGAATCGAAGGTCTCTGTCATGTCTCCGAACTTGAGAACGCCGATGCCAAGACGAAGGTTGAAGAACGTTTCGCCATTGGCGACGCGCTCGACTTCAAAATCATCAAGCTGAACCCGGCCGATCGCAAGATCGGACTTAGCCAGCGTGCTACATCCGAAGATGCCGAGCGGAAGGACTACGACACGTACCGGGACGCCGCTGACGGCAGCGCCACACTTGCGGATCTCTTTCAGGCCAAGAACAATCCCTGAGTTCGAGGCAAACTATGCGTAACCGCGTGCTCTTCTGGCTCCTCCTCGGCGGAGGAGCCTTCATTCTTCTCGCTGTCGTCGCGTTGTCCCTTCTGCTTGCCTATGGAGGAGATGGTGGTGGAGGAGAGTTCGCATTTGGAAATCGCATCCAGGTTGTAGACATTGAAGGTGAACTGGTCGACTCTCGCCCTATCATCGAGCAGCTCAAGCGCTATGAGGATACCAAGTCGGTTCCGGCCATTCTCCTTAACGTCGATTCTCCCGGAGGGGGAGTTGCTGTTTCTCAGGAGATTTACACCGAGATCAAGCGCCTCCAGGAAAAGAAAAACAAGATTGTTGTCGCATACATGTCTTCGGTCGGTGCCTCGGGCGCTTACTACGTCTCATGTCCGGCAAAAAAGATTGTCGCGAACCCCGGAACGATTGTGGGAAGCATCGGCGTTATTGCAGAGTGGGTGAACTACGGAAATCTTCTGGCCTGGGCAAAGCTGAAAGATGTGACGTTCAAAACCGGTGAGTTCAAGGATACCGGATCTCAAACACGGGAACTTACGGATCGCGAAAAAGTCTACTTTCAGGGTTTGATCGACGAAATGTACGCCGACTTTGTGCAGGCCGTTGCCGAGGGCCGGAAGATGGATGTGGAGGCCGTTCGTGCCCTTGCGGATGGCCGAGTTTTCACGGGAAGAGACGCCCGCGAGAAGAAATTGATTGACGAGATCGGCAATTTTCAGGACGCTGTCGATCTGACCGCTTCGCTCGCTGGCATCACGGGCAAGCCAAGTCTGCTTCGAGCAACACGCCAGCGAGTTACTTTGATCGATCTGCTGACCGGGGATGTGTCAAGCCTCAATCCGTTTGGATCGCAGACGCTGAAGTCTCAGGTGCGATTTCAATATTTGTGGAAATAATCTGTCCATTGTAGCGAAGGGAGTAACAGGGAATGACCAAGGCAGACCTCGTGGAAGAAGTGGCCAAGGTTACGGAACTGACGAGGAAGGACTCTGAAGTCATCGTCGATACGCTTTTCGAAAGTGTAATCAAGGCATTGAGAGTCGGCGACAAGCTCGAAGTTCGAGGTTTCGGGAGTTTCAGGGTCAGACAGCGCAATGCTCGTGTCGGCCGGAATCCCAAGACAGGAGAGAAAGTAGAAGTACCCGCCAAGCGAGTTCCTTATTTCAAGCCGAGCAAGGAACTCAAGGACCTCATCAATGAGGACGGAACATCCGGCGGAGCCTTGCCTTCTGCGGTTCCAAGCTAGATGGAATTCGTTTGGAGTCCGTGGCGCTATGACTACATGGCGTCAATCGGCAAGAAGAGCACCTCGTGCGTCTTCTGTATCGGAGAAGATCCTTCCCAGGACGCGAGCCGCCTGATCGTTTATCGCGGCTCGCTCAATTTCGTGATTCTGAATTTGTTTCCCTATACCTCCGGCCACTTCATGGTTGCGCCTTTCGTCCACACTGCTCGCTTCGATGAAGCACGATCCGAGCAAGTGGCTGAAATGATGGAGTTGGCTCAGCGTGGCATGCGGGCGTTGAGCGCGCTGTATCGGCCTGAAGGGTTCAACATGGGGATGAATCTCGGACATTGCGCCGGCGCCGGAATCCGCGAGCACTTCCATCTGCACGTCGTGCCCCGGTGGATTGGCGATGCAAACTTCATGGGCATCACTGCAGAGACTCGGGTCCTTCCAGAGGAACTCGCGGTTACGTACCGGCGGATGGCGGAAGTGTTTTAACCATCTCCCAGGCATCACGGCTTCCCGGATAATATTTCCGCAGCAACCGCTGCTCTTCGAAGCCGTTCTTTCGATAGAAGGAGATCGCGCCTTCGTTCTGCGTATCGACCTGCAGTTTGTACGACGTCACCCTTAAGCCTGCCAACGTTTGCTCCGAGCGGGCAAGGAGGCTCGAGGCATAGCCTTTTCGGCGGCACTCCTCCAGGACGTCAAGAGTGACGAGCGTGGCAGTCTTTCGACCCCGATCCACTTCCATCAGCAGAAATGCGACGATGCGGCCGTCTTCTTCAAGCACGAGAGTTTCGGCGCCGGATCGGGCCATCATGTGCCTCAAATCAACGGCGTCATAAGCGATCTCGGGAGGGAAGCAGGCTTCATCGATACTCAAAATCATCGGAAAGTCCCGGCTGGTCGCGTATCGGATGAGCGTTTTCATTGAAGGAATGGAGACGCGTGGCTATCATAACAGCAACTATGGAGGATTGGTGAAAGGCACCGCCGCCGCGGCCTTCCTCGTAACAGTTCTCGCAGCCGGCCTGCTTCCCGCCCAAATTCAGGACGTACTTGGCCTGCAGGGAAACTACGATGATGCTAAAAAGATTCCTCGCGAGCCGCAGAGCACGAATCAATTTGTTTTCGCTCGGCTGATTTATAACGGCCGCATTCCGCGTTACATCAAGAACTGGTACACCGATTACCCCGAGGGTGATCAGCACCTGATCTGGGCATTGAATCGGCTTACCCATCTCAACGTGGCGGAGCACGAACATCCGATCGCCATAACGGATCCGGAGCTTTTTCGGTATCCGTTTGTCTACACCAGTGAGCCCGGCCAGATGCTTCTTACCCCGGAAGACGCAAAAATCATGCGGGAATATCTCGATCGTGGCGGCTTCTGGATGCTCGACGACTTCTGGGGAAGTTTCGAATGGGGGAACCTGGTGGCGGAGATGAAGAAGGTGGTGCCTGACGCCGAGATTCGGGATATTCCGATAAGTCATCCTCTGTTCCACCAGTTTTACGACGTCGATCGACTAAAACAGGTTCCCAGTCTCGCCTACACGATCAACGGAGGCATCACATACGAACAGGATGGTTTCTACCCCGAGTGCAAAGGCATCTGGGATGAGAACGGCAGGTTGATGGTGGTTATCAATCACAACACAGATCTAGGCGACGCCTATGAGCACATGGACTTGCCTCAGTATCCGTACGAGTTCTCCAGCTATTCTTACCGGATCGCTGTTAATACCTTCATGTACGCCTTATCCCATTGATCGCCGCAATTGTACTGACAGCCGGAAAATCTGAACGTATGGGGGGGCGGCCCAAAGCCCTATTGCAGTTCGAAGGACGGACCTTTCTCGAACACGTGCTGGGGGCTATCGAGAGTGCAGGCATCACTCGCGTTGCCGTTGTCGTCGGTCACCATAGAAACGAGATCGTGTCTGCATTGAGTCTGCCCACGGTCGTGTTCAATCCTAACTACGAACAGGGAATGAGTACGTCTGTTCAGGCAGGTATTCAGGCCTTGCCTTCCGGAGTGACTGGCGCCGGCATCTTTCTCGTCGATCATCCCTTGATCGATTCAACGACGATTCGAGTTCTCTACACTCAACTCCAGCCGGGCAGAATCGCCCTGCCGATTCATCGGGGCCGTCGCGGCCATCCGGTGCTTTTCTCGTCCGAACTGTTTGGCGAGATTCTCGCCTTGAGCGCCGATCAGGGACTGAATGTTGTTGTGAGGCGCGATGCCGGGCGCGTGACGGAGGTTCCGATAGCCAACGCCGGCGTGCTCCGCGACATTGATACCCCCGAGGAGTTTGAGAAACTACTCCACGAAGGCCGCTGACTTTCTGTATATTAATTTGTTCACTATTTAGGAGGTTTCAGGAATGGCAACTGGAGGCAAGCTCAGCAAGACGGCGCGTGCCAGTCTCGGTAAAGACAAAGACTCGATTCAGCAGGGAAAGCCGTGCCCACAATGCACGACACCCATGGTTGCAACTCGCGTGATCAAGTCCGCGGGAATGCCCGGTGGTATGTACTGGGTGTGTCCCAAGGACGAATACCGCATGAAGACCTAGCGTCCGCCTTCCAGCTACGGGATCTGCCCTTTCGTAAGAAGTCCTTGCGTAAAGTTTGTCACCGACGCCATAACTGATGGCGAATGGTTGACGGCGCTAAGAAGAACGCAAGACGCATCCTGGTCGCGGTCTGGGCCATCGTCGCGCTCTATTACTTCTACGTTTCGTACGACTACATCCGGACTGCGATGAACGACGATAGGATGGCCGACTATACCCATTATGTCGTTCAGTTAGCCGGTAACGAGGCCCGGACGCCGAAAGAAGTGAGATCCCTTCTGCTCGTCAAAGCTGACGAACTGCAAATCCCCCTGAAAGCCGATCAGATCAGCGTTCAGGGAACTGGACAAACCCTGAAAGTCTCGCTGCAATACGACGTCAAAATCGACGTACCCATCTTCCAGTACGGTTTCTATTCGAAGCACTACGAGCACACCATCGCTTACAAGCAACCCCGGTAAATCGGGGCCAGGCACGCTGTTTCCCTATTTCCTGTCCCAAGTTTAGGAAGGCGGGAAGCGGGAATAAGAGGGAGCTTTGTGATTGATTAACTATGAAATGTTATTTGAGAAATGAGAGTCCACTAAACTCACAAATAACATTTCATTGTTAATCGATCATAAAGCTCCCGCCTTCTTATAACTGGTCCGAACTATTTGTACGCGGGGAACCCGGTAATGTGTTCGCCCAGGATTAACGTGTGGATGTTGTGAGTGCCTTCGTAGGTGTAAACCGATTCCAGGTTGCACATGTGGCGGAAGACCGGATACTCCAGCGTAATGCCATTGGCGCCCATTAAGTCGCGCGCGGCTCGGGCGGCTTCAAGAGCCATCCATACGTTGTTTCGCTTTGCCATTGACGTCTGGGCAAACTGCTGTTTGCCCTCGTCCTTCAGACGGCCGAGCCTCCAGGCCAGGAGTTGAGCTTTCGTGATCTCGGTGAAGATTTGCGCAAGCTTCTCCTGAACGAGCTGGAAGGTCGCGATAGGCTGGCCGAATTGTGTTCGGCCTTTGGTGTAGTCCACGGCGCATTCATAAACAGCCATTGCTGCACCAAGGGCGCCCCAGGCAATACCGAATCGAGCCTGGTCAAGGCACTTCAAGGGTGCGCGCAGTCCCTGTGCTTTCGGCAGGACATTCTCGTCGGAAACAAAAACCTCATCCATGATGAGATCCGAAGTAACCGAGGCTCGCAGCGAGAGCTTCTTCTTGATTTCAGGAGCCTGAAATCCTTTCGATCCTGTTTCCACAATAAATCCGCGAACCTCACCGCCGGATTTTGCCCAGACGATCGCAACGTCCGCGACAGATCCATTCGTGATCCAGCGCTTGGTTCCATTGAGGACCCATCCGCCGGGGGCACGATCGGCGCGGGTTTCCATTCCACCTGGATCTGAACCGTGATCCGGCTCCGTGAGCCCGAAGCAGCCGATCTTTTCACCCTTGGCAAGGAGAGGAAGCCATCGGTCTTTTTGTTGTTCCGAGCCGAATTCATGAATGGGAAACATGACCAGAGCGCCCTGAACGCTGGCGAAGCTACGAAGGCCGCTGTCACCGCGCTCGAGTTCCTGCATGATAAGGCCGTAGGCGACGTTGTTCATGTTTGCGCAGCCGTATTTCTCAGGGAGGTTTGCGCCGAATAAACCCATCGAGGCCATCTCCGGAATGAGGTCCGAAGGAAAGGTGGCTTCTTCGAAATGTTTGTCGATGGACGGAATCACCCGATCATCGACGAAGCGCCGGACGGTATCCCGCACAAGACGCTCCTCATCGGAGAGCAGATCGTCGATGCGGTAGAAATCCACTCCTCTAAACGCCATAACACCCCCGGCGAAGAAGGTATCATAGCGGGGTGAAACCGGATTCCGCGATCGAGATCATCCGCCAGCTGCGCAGCAAAGGCTACGAAGCGTATCTCGTAGGCGGCTGCGTGCGCGACATGGTGATGAAGATCGAGCCGTCCGACTACGATATCGCCACCAGTGCGCCGCCGGCCGATATCATGAAGATCTTTCCCCACACCGAACCGATTGGAGCCCAGTTTGGCGTCGTTCTTGTGATTCATCGCGGCCATCCCTTTGAGGTCGCCACGTTCCGCTCCGACGATGCGTACGTGGATGGTAGGCGCCCCACAGGGGTTTCTTTCACCAACGCGCGAACCGACGTTCTCCGGCGCGACTTCACGATTAATGGACTCCTCTACGATCCTATCGAGGGCCAGGTGATCGATTACGTTTCTGGTCAGGCGGATATCCGGGACCACATTGTTCGCGCGATCGGCGATCCTCAGAAGCGGTTTGAGGAAGACAAACTTCGATTGTTGCGCGCCATCCGCTTTGGGGCGCGTCTGGGCTATTCGATTGAACCCGAAACCTGGGCGGCAGTGTGCCGGATGGCGCCCGAAATCAGGCGTGTCAGTGCGGAGCGAATTCGAGAAGAGCTTTCACGGATTCTAACGGAGGGGAATGCGGCGATCGGATTTCAATTGCTACATGAGTCGGCGATGTTGCCCGCGATACTTCCGGCTGTGAACTGGAATGCGCACCTCGAACGTTGTCTTGCGCTTCTGCCCCTTCGGGCGAAAGTGGATTTTGCTTTCGGCGTTCTTCTGCATGAAGTTTCTCTTCCGAATGTTCGCGCCCTGGTGGACGACCTCCGAATGTCCGGGGCGGAGGGCCAACACGTAATATCGCTGATACAAGGCCTTCCGAGGTTCCAAACGCTCGCTTCGGAACCTGATCACGCTGTAAAGCGATTCCTCCGACAAGCACGATTCGAGGACTACATTGAACTCGCGCGGATTTGCGCTACCGCAGGTGACGGCGACTTGCGCGGTTACGACTTTGTGGTAGAGAAAAGAAAGCGCTGGTCGGTGGAAGAAATCGCGCCGGCGCCGCTGGTTTCAGGCAACGACCTGATTTCGATGGGATTCTCGCCGGGACCTTTGTTCAAGGAAATCCTGACGCGAGTCGAGGATGAACAGTTGGATGGCCGGTTGACCACAGCGCAGCAGGCGTTGGACTTCATCGCGGGTGAGTATCGGAGGTAATGTTTCCGGGCAGCGAGGGGTCCGTCAAGTACGTTAATGTCGCAAATTTCACATCGAAGCAGTACCGTATGAGGATGAGAGTCCTCGGTGTTCTACTACTTGCTCTCAACCTCAACACGGCAACGCCGAAGCAACTGGAAGCCCTGCCCGGTATTGGTCCTGTCCTGGCGAATCGAATCGTCGAGTTTCGCGACAAGAAGGGCGGTTACAAGCGTATCGAAGAACTGCTCGCGATTCCCGGCGTCAGTGAGAAGAAGTGGAAGGTTTTGCGCCAGTATCTGACTCTTCCGTAGACTTGGAATCCTCTTTGGACTTGGAATCCTCTTTCGATTTGGAATCCTCTTTGGATTTGGAATCATCGTGTCCGCCTCCAAAAAGACCGCCGAAGAATTTGCCAATCTTGCCAAGTCCGCTCACCGCGCTCGACACGGGGTTTTCTTCGTGGTGGATGCCACAATGCACCGACGACTTTACGGAGCCGGCAAGGTAGGACTCTGTGTAATCCTCCGTGCATCCCTTGGCTGGCGGCTCATTCGTGTCATGTTCGACGGTCACCTCAGCGATCCCATCGGGCGGCTCAAAGTGCATGGCGTCGATGTTCCTTGGCGGATAGAGCTCCTGAGCCTTCAGCATGAAGTCGGTCCAGATGGGGAGCGCAGACTTGGCGCCTTCCAGGTTCAGGTCCGTGTTGTCGTCGAATCCGACCCACGCAATCACGATGTAATCCTTCGTATAACCTGCGAACCATCCGTCGCGCGAGGTGCCGGTCTTTCCTGCGGCCGGGAGAGTGAAACCGCGCGATCCCACACCTACTCCCGTTCCGTGCTGGATTACTCCTTCCATGATGTGAGTCATCATGTAGGTAACCTGCGGTGAGAGGACCCGGGTCTCCGGATATTTATAGCGGCGCAATACATTGCCGTCGGCATCGAGCACGCGATTCAGCGCATGGGGCACCAGGCGCATTCCTTCATTCGCAAATACCGTGTACGCTCCTGCCATCTCGAGCGGGGTTACCTCGAAGGCGCCAAGCGCCACGGAGGGGTACCCCTTGATCTTAGCGTTCAGACCCATTCGCCTCGCCAGATCGGCGACCTTGTCGTAACCGATTGCCTCGGCCAGTTTGATGGTGGGAACGTTCAGCGAATGTTCAAGCGCATACCGCACCGTGACAAGCCCGTTGTACTGCTCGTGGTAGTTGTTGGGCTCGTAGGTCTTGTCACCGTCGTAGGTAAAGACAGTCTCAACGTCGTCGACCAGGGTCGTGGGTGTAATACATTGCCCAATCGCGCCTGGTGTACCGAGCTGGCTTAGTTCATTCTTATCGGGAACATCTTCACCGCCCGACTCAGTGAGATGCCGTTCGCACTGCTCGAACGCGGCAGCATAGGCAATTGGCTTGAAAATCGAGCCCGGCTGGCGAAACGCATGGGTAACGCGATTGAGCTGGCTGACACCGTAATCTCCGCCTCCGACCATCGCAAGGATTCCTGCTGTTTTGCGATCGAGAACAATGATCGCTCCCTGTGCCTGGGGCAGGAGATTGCCGGGTTTCCGCTTTTTATTGCGCTCCTCCATGGTGTTGTTGACTTCCTTCAATCCCTTGACGAGCGCATCTACAGCAGCCTTCTGAAGGTCGGCGTCCAGTGTTGTCTCGACGCGTAAACCGTCGTTGTTGATAACATCTTCAGAGAAGTCCTTCAGAAGACTGTCCTGGATGTAATCCACCAGGTACGGAGCGTCGGACGTGTCCACCTTCATTGGTGCAAGCTTCAGCTCCGTCTCTTTCGCGGCCTTCGCCTCCTCGGGTTTGATGAATCCCAATTCGGCCATCGTATTCAAAACGATGTTTCTTCGCTCCTTCGCTCTGTCTGGATGCCTGATCGGAGAGTATTGGCCGCTGGCAGCGGGAATAATCGCGGCGAGTGTGGCCGCCTCAGGGAGACTGAGTGCAGTCAGATCCTTTCCGAAGTAAGTGGCAGCCGCTTCTCCGAATCCTTTGATTTGAAATGAGCCGCGAGCGCCAAGGTATACGTCGTTGGCATAAAGGGTCAGGATCTGTTGTTTGGTGAGACGCTGTTCCAGCAGAAATGCGATGAAAATCTCATGCGTCTTACGAATCGGCGAACGCTGTAGACGCGTTTCCGGCAGAAAGAAATTGCGCGCCAGTTGCTGAGTCAGCGTGCTTGTACCCTGCACACGGTTGCCACTGCGAAAGCTTTGAACGAACGCGCCGGTCAGACGGATTGGATCGATCCCGAAGTGCCGGAAAAAACGATTATCTTCAGCGGCGATCAGAGCGTTCACCAGGACTGGTGGCAGCTCCTTGAACTCCACAATGCGTCGCTTCTGGCGAGAGTCGTCCGAGAGTCCCGTAACGAGCTCGGCCGGCAATGAGACATCGTCAGGTTCCGCGCCTTTCCCGTTTGTAATGGCCGCGAGCCGATTGTCTTCGAATTTCAGTTGTAGTGAATCACCGGCCTTAGGCTTGATTGTCAGGCGATTCTTCGCGAGTTCGTACGTGCCGGACCCGTCGTGTGGGGAATTGACAGGTTCGAAGCCGGCGCGTTGCAAGCGCGAAATGACATCATCCGGCTTAACACTTTGGCCTGGATAGATGTGAAACGGCGTCGCATAAAGGCGAGCGGTTCTTTGGAAGACTTCTCCGTCCAGGCGGCGATCGATCAAATTGGAGTAATAGCGATAGTAGTAGAGTGTCGTGCCGGAAAGGATGATGAGACCAAAGATAAACAGTGCTAAGAGAACCTTGAATGCGGGCTTTCGAAGCCAGGCAGTCGTGAATAACCTCTTCCTAGCGTTTCGAAGAATCATGTGGGGCATTATAGCATCGGGACTTGCACTGCCTTGACAACCTGGGTCCAGACCCTTACGATCCGCTTCAGTTGCTCGACCAGGGAGGACCGAATGCGGCCGACTACATCCCTTTTTTCCCTTAGTTTTCTTAGTCTTTTGGTCATCTCGGCCATTGTTGCAGCCGCAGCTCCGTCGACTCAGGTTATCCAGGGGCCAGAAGTGGAGCAATTCCTTAAGAAGGCGCGATTTACGGCCCGTGAGCCCCTGGGATCCGGCGTTACAGGATCGTTAAAGGTCACCCTCGAACTGGATGGCAAAAAAGAGTTTGCCGTTCTGAAGACTATCGATCAGTTCCGGCCGGGAGCACAACTCAATGCCAATCGGGAAATGGAGATCGATTTCCAGGACAGTTGGCGCACCGAGGTTGCAGCCTACGAACTGGACAAGCTGTTGGGGTTGGGTATGGTGCCTGCGACGATCGCGCGCGAGTCGCCTTACAACGGCCAGCCTGCATCGCTTCAGCTCTGGGTTGAGTCCTCGATGTCTGAGGCTAAGCGGCGCGAACGCGCCATCATTCCCCCGGACCCAAACAAGTGGTCAAATCAACTGACCGACATGAACATCTTCGACGCTCTGATTTACAATACCGATCGCCACCCGGACAATCTGCTCATTACCGATACCTTCGATGTGAGGCTCATTGATCACTCCCGATCGTTCCGTCCCAACGCGGAACTGCGGAACAGGGATGACCTCATGCGGTTTCCTCGCGAGATGTTGGAAAAGTTAGAAAAGCTCGACAAAGGTGCTGTCCAGAAGCACCTGGGCGACTATCTGAGCCTTGCGCAAATCGATGGATTAATGAAGCGGCGTCAGCTTTTGCTGGACCTCGTCCAGGAACTTTCAAAGAAGTTCGGAGAGCGGTCCGTCGTTTATCCCTGATCCGGCGCAATTGTGATTCAACGTGTGTTGAACCTGCGGCCCGGCGACTTCCGACGAGGCCTTCCACTCTTCAGCTATTACTTCCTGATTATCGCCAGCGCTCAGATCGGTCAGATTGCGCGCGATGCACTGGTTCTTGACCGCTTCAGCGCGCTTCAACTGCCTTATCTCGATATCTCCGTCTCCATCCTGATCGGGTTCGTGGTTGCTCTCTACATTCGTCTCGGACGTATCACCAGCCTACGGAACTTGCTGGTAGGGAGCATTAGTTTCTATGCCGTGACCGTGGCAACCCTCTGGTGGGCAATCCACTTTCATCAGCAGTCCTGGCTGTTCCTGGTCTTGTATGTGTGGGTTGGAATCGTTGGCGCCCTCGCGCCCGCACAGGTTTGGACGTTGGCGAACTTTGTCTGGACCACACGTGAGGCAAAGCGTCTGTTCGGAATGCTGGGCAGCGGCGGGATCCTGGGGGGTGTCTTTGCCGGATTCATTTCCGCAAGAGTGACAAATGCATTCGGCGCCGAAAGCCTGCTGCTTCTGATGGCGATTCCACTGGCTTCAGCCGCCTGGGTGGTGATTGACGTGTGGGAGAAGCGGCCTCAGGGGGCCACGACAAGTTCTGTCGTTGCCGGAAGCGGTCCGCAGAATTTGAGCGACAGCTTGCGGCTCATTGCTGAGTCCCCACACTTGCGGACGATTGCCACGCTCGTCTTTCTTTCTTCGGTGGTGGCAACCATTGCGGCCTGGCAAACCAAGGCAGTGGCGCAGGCCACGTTCGTTTCGAAAGACGCGCTTGCCGTATTCTTTGGGCATTTCGACGGATTCGTCTGTCTCCTCGCGCTGGCGGCGCAGGTATTTCTTACGGGAAAGATGTTGCAACGATTCGGAATCGGGATCGCTCTTGCCACTTTGCCTCTGTCCCTGTTTGCCGGTTCATTGACTGTGATTGCCTGGGGGTCGTTGTGGACCGTCTGTTTTGCTAAGGGAAGCGACCGCGTATTCCGCTATTCGATCGACACGGCGGCGCAGCAGCTTCTCTACTTGCCGGTGTCCTCACGCGTGAAGCTGCAGGTCAAGTCATTCATCGATACCGTGATCTGGCGATTTGGCGGGGGTTTTGCCGGCGTCGTGCTGCTGATTTTTACAAGCGGCCTCGCTCTTGCGCCAAGTCAGGTCGGTTGGTTGAGCCTGTTTTTCATTTCGGTCTGGCTGGTGGCAGCATCTGGTGCCCGGCGTCAGTACATCGCAACTCTGGGTGAGAACATTCGCCAGCTGGAGTTTGATGAGCGCAATGGCCTGGTTCCCGTGCTGGATGGAACGACGTCGAACATCCTCATGGAGAAGCTTCGTTCCTCAGACGCGAACGAGATCCTTCACGCGCTGACGCTCTACGAGATGGGACAACACCAGCAAGTCCTGGGAGCCGTCCAGAGTCTGCTGGATCATCCCCATCCATCGATTCGATCCAAGGCTATTTCTGTTCTGCGCGAAGCTTCAGACACATCCGCGCACGAAACGATTCTCAGGCTGTTACACGATGAGGATCTGGAAGTGAGGACGGAGGCGCTCAGCTACCTCTCGGTCCACGATCATATCGACCCTATCGCCAAGATCGCTGAACTCGGAAAGTTCGCAGATTTCTCGATCTGCTCGGCGACCGTAGCTTTTCTGGCACGGCCAGGCGAGGCGCAAAATATCGACGCAGCGCGCGTGATGCTCGACGTAATGGCAGAAGATTCAGGGGAAACGGGCACGTCCTCCCGTTTTGCAGCGGCACAGTTAATAGGCGCTCTCCCCGACTACTTTGAACCGCAACTTGCAAAGTTGCTTACGGACAAGGATGTGACCGTGGCGCGGCAGGCGATCCGCTCGTTCGGTAATCTCCGCAAGCACAGTCTGGTTCCGATGGTGGTCGAACACCTGGAGGGGTCTTCGCTGTCGGGGGATGCGCTCGATGCCTTATCGTCGTTTGAAAATTCCATTCTCGATACACTCCGGGCATACCTTGATGACTCAACGTTGCGGATCGAGATCCGGCGCATGATCCCCGAACTGCTGCTCAGGATCGGAACGCCCCAGGCATCACGTGCCCTGGCTGACAATATTCTTCAGGCGGACAGCGTCCTGCGATTTCGCCTTATCTCCTCCCTTAATAAGCTTCAGGAGCTTCACAAACATCCACCGCTCGATAGAGGGCTTGTAGAAACCGTTATGGTCGCCGAGATCATGGGACACTACCGCTCTTACCAGATACTGGGAGTTTTGCGGCAACACGTGGACGAAATGCTTCGGAAAGCAATGGAAGGGGAAGTCGAACGTATCTTCCGCCTGATGAAGCTGCTGTATCCCAGCATCGATTTTCAGAATGCTTATCGGGGAATCCAATCGCGCGACCAGGCAACTCACGCCAACGCCCTGGAGTTTCTCGAGAATACTGTGAACCCCGGACTCCGGACGCTCCTGTTGCCGCTTATCGACAGTGAAGTAAGCGTTGGAGAGCGCATTCAATTTGCGGACACATTCCTGAACACGACTGTTACCAGCCATGAAGCGGCTGTTGCCGCGCTTATCCACAGCGAGGATCCATTGCTGAAGTCTTGCGCGGTTTATGCCATCGGGAAGCTGCATCTCTCGACTTTCGATGCGGAAGTGGAACGCCTGGCCAACGATCGAGACCCTTTGCTTCAAAAACGGCTTGCGGCAGCCCGCTCTATGCTGAATCGGTGAGAAGGCTAATCGTCGTAGCGATAGCCCACCCCATGAACGGTGCGGATGATGACGGGACTCTTGGCGTCAAGTTCGATGCGCTTGCGCAGTTGGGCGATGTGTTGATCGAGGGTCCGGCTGTTGGGCACGTGATCCAATCCCCAACACTTATTGAAGAACATATCCCGCGAGATGACGACGCCTCTGTTTTCGTGCAGAAGGTTGAGGATCTTGACATCGCGGAGGCTGAGCTCGATCGTGATCCCGCTGCGTCGGGCTCGGAGTTCAGACGGGAAGACGTCGAGATCTCCGAGACGGAACGGAGAAGGAAGCGCGGGTGCCTTAGTTGCCGCGAAACGTCGCCGCGTCACTGCGCGGATTCGTGCAACGACTTCCTTCACGCCGAACGGTTTCACGATGAAGTCATCGGCCCCAAGTTCAAGACCAATCACCGTGTCGATCTCTTCAGATTTTGCGCTGATAAAGATTACGGGTACGCTAGTATCGGCGCGTCGAATCTCGCGGCATACGTCGTAGCCGCTCATGCCTGGCATCATGATGTCGAGACAGACGAACTCGGGTGATTCTCTCTGGAAAACCCGCAGCGCATCCTTCCCGTCGCGCGCGGTCAACACCTGATAGCCTTCGGCCTCGAGAATGTCTTTCAGGCCGGCGCGGGTATGGGGGTCGTCCTCCGCGATCAAGAACTTCATACGTGTGGCTCCTGTAGTAAGGAAGATGTCGGTGTCGCCGGAGGTGTATGCAGCCGCAGTTCAAAGCGAGCGCCGCTCTCTGATGCGACGGCTTTCAGATCGCCACCGTGTCGTCTGGCAAGATCCCTTGCTATCGTCAGGCCTATGCCCGTGCCGGTTACGCCATCCGTCAACTTGTTGCTGAGTCGGTGGAATGGATCGAAGATTTTTTCTTCCTGGCCTTTTGGAATGCCCGGTCCCCGGTCGCTGATGACGATTGATGACGTCGACTCGTTCTGACGGCTTGTTACTTCGATCAGCCCGCCGCCTGCGGCGTATTTCTCCACGTTGGAAAAAAGGTTTCCAAGAATCTGCTCCAGAACGTCTCGATCGAATTCCACCGTCGCGTGGGCGCCGCGAGTGAAGACAGTCTTCACACCTTTGGACTCGAATGTCGCCCTGAAATGATCGAGAACGAACTGGATGCACTGATCGACGTTGCCTGGGGTGCTATGCAGGGCGAGTTTGTCGTTTTGACTGCGCGCGAAGGTCAGGACATTTCCGATAAGGCGACTGAGGCGCTGGCTCTCGGATACGATCACACCGAGTTGCTGTGTGGCCTTGCTGTCGTTTTCCGGAAGGCTTTGCTCGAGAAGCTCGGCATACATGCGAATATTTGTCAGTGGTGTTTTCAACTCGTGCGACACCTGATTGACAAAGCTGACGCGTTCCGCTGCTTCCCGCATCTCACGCCTGCTTTCCCGATAGAAATACGATGCCAGCCCGATCAGCGCGAGCACCAGTGCGACCAGACCGGCCGCGAAGTTGAACAACGTTCCGCGACTCAGCGCCTGACCGCTTTCTGCCGATGGCGCAAAGTACACGAGATTCCAGGCATCGAGGGGATGGTTGAGATCCAGTCGCGCACGCGGCGGCTCGTTCTGGCCCGGCTCGTAGGTGCCCCATTGGTAGACTGCCACGCCGTCTCCGCCGGTAAGCGCTATTCGTGCCCGCTGCAAATCAGGATCGGACGGATCGGAATTCGGTAGATCCCCAACGATGTCGGCCAGCATTCGCGAGCGATCGTATTCGGCACCGATGACGCGCCCCTCGGCGTCTCGCAGCCAGAAGAGAAGGTTGACGCCGTTGCCCCAGTACCAGGTGTACCAACCATGACCGGGACTCTGGCCGGCGCCTTCCGAAGAGTTGTAGAAGGTTTGTTTGTCACGCCATATCTGACCGGAGCGCTCGAGAAATTCTCTCTCATAATCGGTGAGCGGCCCGTCCGGAGGAGGATGCAAACGATTGCCTGCCGCATCCAGGACGAAAACAGAATGGATGAAGGGGCTCTTCCGCACCAGTTCCCGTAGGTCACTGGTTTCGTAAGAGCCCCGATCCAGCAGTCGAATGAGTTCGGTTTCGCGTTTCTCGACGGATTTGAGGATCGTGGTATTGATATCCCGCAACCGTCCTGTGAGGGCTTCGCGAAACCGGTTCTCGACGACCTCCTGTTCCTGCTGCGCCATCCGCCATCCAAGCCATCCCAGCGCTCCAACAGGCAACAGCACGATCAGTGTAAGAATCAGAATCAGTTTCGGTCTCAATCGATTCGCTTCACTGCCGGTTTTGCCCCTGTCCCTGCTGACTCTGACGGACATTCTGCTCGCTCAGGATCGCCTTCCTCTGAGATTCCCAAACAGCGGGGGCAAGATTATCGGCGTCTTTCCGGTTCTTTCCTTTGTAGTCCTCGAGTTCCTTCGAGTTGTACTTCACGGCATTCTCGCTGAGGAACGCCGCGTTGTCTAACAGCACCTTGCGTGCTTCCTCGATTTTTCCCTGGTCGCGCAGCAGCACAGCTTGCTTGTTGCGTTCCACCGCGATCTGTTCGATAGCGGATGTCATCACGGTCGCATTCGTGCTGCTTTCAACGAGGCTTGCCGAGCCCGTAAAGCGGGTAGACGCCACGCGTGCGATCTTATCGGGATTCTTCGATGCCATGTTGACGTAGGACACATTCACGTTCGCCAGGTTCTGCTCTGTTCCAGCTTGCTGAGCCGGAACTTCGACTTCGAGCAGGACATACTTTTCCTGATTGCCGTATACCTGATTGACGTAAGTGGTCACGGTCTGACCCGTGATGTCCGCTTCCCGCCCCAGCACGCGAATGGGACGAACGCCGGGTCCGCACGTAATACCAACAGTTACTTCCTGTGCAACGACGGAGAGAACATCATCGAATTCATACCCGAACTGTCGGGCCAGGTCGGTGGAGTTCTCGATGAAGTAATGGTTGCCGTCGCTCTTGCGGGCGAGTTGCGTCATGAGATCTTCGTTGTAATCGAGCCCCAGGCCGAGCGTCGTAACGGAGATCCCTTCCTTGATCAATGACGCGCCAAGATTCCCAAGATCAGCCGGCGAACTCGGTCCCACATTAGCCTGGCCATCAGAGAGCAGAATGATCCGGTTTACTCGCTGACGGTCGAGGAACTTCCGGACCTCGGCGGCGCCTTTGCTGACTCCTGCAAAGAGTGCGGTACTGCCTCCGGCAGACAGTTTTTCAATCGACGCGCGAAGTGTTTGTCTGTCAGAAACCTTAGTTGCAGGTACCAGAACATCAACTGTCTGGTCATAGGCGATCACCGAGACGATGTCGTTGGGGCCAAGACGATCGATGGATGCGAATGCTGCATCCTTGGCCTTGCGCAGTTTCTCGCCCGTCATCGAGCCCGATTTGTCCAGCACGATTGCGACATTCACCGCAGTCCGCCTTCCGGTATCGTTGATGGGAATACCGGTCAGCCCAACACGGATGTAGCTGGTCTGCTTCTGTCCGGCTAATAGATAAGGTTTGGCAACCGCTACGTCGACCTTTACCTGTTCCGAGGCTTTCAGAGATTGCGCGCCTGCGAGCACGATACCGATGGCTGCAACGGCGTGCCAGATTCGTTGTGCGATCATGAGAACTTCTCCTTTCCAACATCTGGCACGATTTGACGACATCGCCGCGGGGCCGTGGTCAGATGGTAGCAAGAAGCGTGTAAAAACATTGTGAGCCGGAAGGCCCTCTCAGCGGGTCGGTAAGGACTGGACTTGTTGTGGCGCCGGCGCCAGTCTTAATAGAGTCGTGACTTCTGAACTGATGTCCACAAGACGGAGCGGTCTCGCGTGTGTCGCCGGGGCCTCGCCGGGAACGTTGATGATCAGGGGAATACGCTGCACCTTTTCCTGGGCGCCTCCATGGTCTCCGATTCGGCCGAATCCAAAGCCGTCGGCGAGCAACCCAACAAGATCCGGCGCTGCCGGCGCGGCCATTGTCGCCAGCAGTTCCACATTATGGAGTCTGGCCCAGGATTTGAACCGCTCAGGCTGGGATTCGAGCCGGGAAAGCACCTGCTCATAATGGAATTCCTCGCCTGTTTTCCGCAGTGCATACACCTCGGTCATACCCGGGATATCGGCCATTCCCTGCACAATTGCTCGTTCGTTTTCTGCTGAATGATCGGCCAACCATAGCTTTAGGCTGGTGTCCTGATAGCTGGTCTTCAGTTTGCCGAGTTGATTGAGATGCTCAATCCAATATGGCGGTTCTACGTTGGAGCGGGAGTTTTCGAAAGGACAACACGACTGGTATTTGTTGTTCCCAAGATAGAAATCGTTCTTTTGGCCTCCATGGTCGGCGGTGACGATGAAAAGCGTTCGATCCGCGAGGCCCATCGTCTGAAGAGCATGTCGAATTCGGCCTAACTGTTCATCGGCAATTCTCGTCGCGTCAGCGAGATGGTATTCGCTCGGAACACTCGTCAGGCCGTGGCCGTCGTGTTCACCGAGCATATGGCCGATCTTGTCGATCCCACCGAACGTCATGAAAATCCCCGACCACTCCTCATGCTTCATGATTTCGAGTGCGGCGTCTGCCGCCCAGACGTCCCCACCAAGATGAGCGGTATCGCGGCCGGGAACGTACCGCGATCCGTCAAGCGCATAGATAGTCGAAAAACCGGTACCGTACCTTTCCGAACAATCCACGGAGAACCGAGGGTTTGACGCGATGTAGTCAGGCACGCGAACACCAAACGGAGAACATTGTCCTGACAAAGGACGCAACGTCACAATGACGTCTGCAGCAGGTGTTCCGAGCAGTTCAGTGGAGTAATTCTTTTCACCGACCGAAAACACTCGGCGCCCAAACTTGTTTCGAATGCGCGTCGGCAGGAACTGCTCCTTCGGAATTCGGTCGAGAGCCATCCAGAATTGTTCGAGTGTCAGGCCGCCTGTTTCATACGCTGCCCCAGCTTTGCCCAAAACTCCAGGCTCATCCCAGAATGTATCGTCCTGCCAGGGCAGCGACTTCGGTAAGAGACCGGTCGGAATCACAAGGTGACTCACGACAGTCTGAGATCCAAGATGGCCGACGTAAGCTTCCGGGTAATTCCGCGATGAAGAACGAAGACGCTTGAAGTTTTGAAGATTGAACCGATCGATGTAATCGGGGCGCATCTGATCGAACACCAGGATCATCAGATGATCAAGCTCGGCTCGCGGGCGCTCTTGAGTGGCACAGGACTGCAGCGGCACGGACGTTAGACCAAGCAACAGACAAGCCAACAGGCGGGAATGCATGGCGGACATCTTAGCCCAGACTGAACTGCACGCCTATAATGTCACTTCAAGGACAACACAATGGAGGCACCATCGTTGCTCAGGGCCAAAGTGAATCACGGTCAGCGTTGTTGACCCCTGAGTAATACTCAGATGAGCTACTGGTCCTGCCGATTTCGCTATCTGTACAAGCGAAACGGAGGACTAATATGAGAAACCCTTTAACCTAGGTGACTGGCCCGGAGTTCCTCGCTCTCTTCGCAATGTTGATCGTAGTGGTCGCGACGATCTGCTGGTATCGGCGCCGATCCCGAGACAACTCGATGGAACGCGGCCCTGTGCGCCCACCCACGAAGATCGATCCATATGAGATTGCCTACCTAAGGGCGGGTGAGAATGAACTGACGCGTGTGTTGATCGTGGGGCTGATGGAACGCAGGTATCTTCAAATCACAACTCCTGAATCGAAATGGTGGAACTTGTTTCCTGAAGGTAAGCGAATCGAACAGGCTGCGGATCATCCGGATCTCTCCGAACTGGCGCCTATCGAGCGCCAGGCTTTCGAATGGTTTGAGTATCCCCGAACTCCCGAACAGGTATTTCAGAAAACGCGAGATGGACTGATGGACCTGCCATCGGCGCTTTCTTCTCACACGGTAAAGTATGAGCTGAGTCTTCGGTCAAATAGCCTGCTCACATCGGAGGAGCTGTCGGATGAAGCACGCTGGAGTGTATCCCTGGGAATAGCTCTGGTGTCGATTATTGGACTCGCAAGACTGTTCATCGGTATCTCCCGAGGCAGACCCGTGGGATTTCTGATATTGATGGGCATCGTTGGGGCCTTCATGATAGCGATGGCCGGTCGCCCAGGGCGGATAAGCTTGCGTGGTAAGGCGTACCTGAACACCATGCAAGCAACCTGGAACTGGCTGAAGAATCCCGAAAGCGGGCAGGATTGGAGTCCGTCGCTTGCCGCCGGTGTTTTCGGCGTGGCCGTTCTTGCAGGAACCGAGATGAGTCCCATGACGGAGATGTTTAAGCGCTCCGACAGCGGTTACTTCCAGGGAGGCGATGGTGGCGGTCGCTGCGGCGCCGCTGGCGGTTGCGGCGGTGGTGGGGGAGACTGTGGCGGCGGTTGCGGTGGATGTGGGGGCGGCAGTTAGTATTAGCAGTAATGGACCAGGGACAATTCCAAACCATTCGACGAATCTTTGAGGCAGCGCTTCAAAAGGACGCCGCATCGCGTGCCGAGTTTCTCAAGGACGCGTGCGATGGAGACGAAGAAGTCCAACGCGAAGTGAATCATCTTCTGATCGCCCACGAAGCCGCAGACAGCTGGATTGATAAGGAGGGCGAAAGTATAATTCGTCCCCACCCTGTGACTTTCAAACCAGGCACTAAGATCGGCTTCTACGAAATCCTCGAACTCATTGGTGTTGGCGGAATGGGCGAAGTCTATCGTGCCCGCGACGCCAGTCTGCCTTCTCGCCAGGTTGCCATCAAAGTTCTTCCGGAAACGTTTTCCAGCGATCCCGAACGCGTGGTGCGATTTGAGCGGGAGGCACAGGTTCTTGCATCGATGGGCCATCCCCATATTGGAGCGATCCATCACGTTGTCGAGTCGAAGGGTTCACGATTGCTGATTCTCGAACTGGTCGAAGGAGAGACGTTGGCGAATCGATTGCTTCAGGGGCCGATATCGCTTCCCGAAGCGTTGGCCTACGCAAGGCAAATTGCGGAAGCGCTCGACTACGCGCACGACAAGGGCATCGTTCATCGCGACCTCAAGCCCGCAAATATCAAAATTACGCCTGACGATCAAATCAAGGTGCTCGATTTCGGTCTGGCCAAGGTTCGCGATGATCCTTCAACGAATCCGCAGGACTCGCCAACCGTCAGCGTGACAGCGCCAGCGCGCCTTCTCGGAACGGCCGCCTATATGTCGCCCGAACAGGCGACAGGGAAGGAAGCGGACCGCCGTTCCGACATCTGGGCATTCGGCTGTGTCTTTTATGAGATGTTGACGGGGCAAGCGTTGTTTGCAGGGGAGAGCCTCAGCGAGATTCTTGCCGAGGTGTTGAAGTCTGAGCCCGATTTCAAGAACCTTCCCCCCTCCACACCGCAAGGGATTCGCCGTCTGCTTCGTCGATGCCTCCAAAAGGAGCGGAAGCGGAGGTTGCGTCACATCGGAGATGCACGTCTGGAAATCGAAGACGTCGAGAATGGCGTGGAGGATACCGGCGATGCCTCCACCCGCATCTCACGTCGGGACTGGCTCGCCTGGGGAGCAGCCTCCGCTATCGGCGTGGCGGGCCTTGGGGTCGGATGGTTGGCGGCTCGATCAACCGCGCCCCGCATTCGCTTTGCTGAGTACGCTCTTCAAAAGTTTCCAACTCTGGATCCCGTCTCGATGGCGATCTCGCCGGACGGAAACAAGATTGTCTTCGTTGCTACCGAAGGCATCGACTCGCTGTTGTGCCTGCTCGAGCCAGGCAAGGGGACCGTCAGGAAACTGGAGGCTACCGACGGGGCGTACCTTCCGTTCTGGGCGCCTGATAGCCAGCGGATCGGCTTTTTCGCCAAAAGCGGACTTCACATTGCTCGCATCGATGGCGGTTTGCCGCAGAAACTTGCGTCGGTCTCGCTCGGCCGCGGCGGCACCTGGAACGGAAGAAATGAAATCCTATACTCCGCGAATCCTGGAACATGGATCTCGAAAGTAGAGGCCGAGTCCCGCAGGTACGAGAAAGTCACTCAACTCGATCCCGGCCACGTCAGCCACCGCTTCCCGCAGTTTGTCGATGACTCACACTTCCTCTATTACGTGACAGGCAGACCTGAAGTTCGGGGGATCTGGGTTTACGACATTGCGAATCACATGGGCCGGCGGTTGCGATTGGAGGAAAAGAACGAGGCGGTAGAGACTGCGGTGTTTGCCCCGCCAGGGTTGCTGTTATTCCTTATCAAGCTCACGACCGAAGATTCGAGAATCATCCGAAGACTTTTCGTACAGGATTTCAGCCTTTCCGAAATGGCGCCGGTGGGGCAGCGGGCACTCGTTCAAGCCGTCAACGAACCGGTCATGGTGAACACCGCTATCTATCGTGCTGCACTCTCTGTTGCGAGGGGTTGTCTTGCGTATCGCACGGGTTCGGCATCCGGACAACGACAGTTGGAGTGGCGCGACGAAAAGGGCGAACTAATCGAGACCGTTGGAGGAGTCGACCCGTGGGGGCCACTGAATCCGTCGCTGTCGCCCGATGGACGTGCGATGGTGTTGGACCGGACTAATCCTGAAACCGGCAACACCGACATCTTTCGAGTCGATGCTCAGACTCGAGGCAAGGGTAATTTCAGTCCGCGCGAGCCATCGCAACTCACGAGAGAGGACAAGCCCGATTACAGCCCTGTGTGGTCAAAAAAGCGTGACGTCGTCGTCTACAGCAATAACGAAGGCGGAGCGTGGAACCTTTATGAAATTTCCGCGAGGGATGGCGGTCACCGAACGCTAATCCTCGAAACGGAAGAGAGCAAGTTTGCGACTGATTGGTCCAGGAACGAAGAGTACATTCTCTATCGCAGCATCAATCCGGAAGGAGGTTATGACCTCCGAGCCGTGCGTTACTTTGACAAACCTCCGCGGCAGGAGTTCGGAATCCTGCCGAAGGGCCGCCGGTTCGATGAACGGGATGGGCAGTTTTCCCCGGACGTGAAGTGGATTGCCTATTCTTCGAACGAATTCAATGACCAATTTGAGATTTTCGTCGTGCCCTTTCCAAAGGACCTCCAGGGCAATACCGACCGGGGTGTGCAGATCTCACTCCGCGGCGGTACGCAACCGAGATGGGGTCGGCAGAATCCTGCGGGACATCCCGGATGTACCGAACTGTACTACCTCGATTTGAAAGGAACGCTGATGCGGGCTCTCGTGTCAACCGGCAGTGATGAGCAGTCTGTAGTCGTGGACCGGCGCGAACTGTTCCCGACGGGTATTCCGGCCGAGAATCCTGTAGGCGCGTACGCGCAGCAATATGCCGTATTTGAGGAAGGTGGAAAAGTACGATTTCTCCTCAACGTTCCGACGATCGATAACCCTCCACCGCTTCATTTGATTGTCGACAGCGACTGGAAGTCCAGGCGTTGAGGGCCTGTATCCCTCGGGCGCGTTTGTTTAGTCATCGGGACTCACGGCCAGCTTGATCTGCACATCCTTATCGTCGATCATCACTTTCATCGCGCTCACCACATGACCGATAACCGAGAGAGTCACGTCATAGCTGCCCGGAAATAGAGAATAGCTTTCAAACCTGCCGTTTGAATCGAGCGAGTACATACGCCTGTAGTCCTCGTTCTCGACAGTGACCATGCCGTCGACGATCGCCTTGCCTGTTTTTTCGTCTACAGCGGTTCCGACAATGCGGGGCAACGAAATGACGGTGCCCGGCGAGTATGGGCCGGCTGGTGGAATCGCTTGCGGCACACTGATATCCGGCTGCGCCAGCGTCCGCTTCAGTCCGATGCCCTCAACGTCTCGGTTTCCCACCACAACCAGGGCGGCCTGAGGTGTGAAGCGATGCATTCCTGCGATCAGATGCCGGCCCGGAGGAACGTCCTGAAACTCGAAAGTGCGATCCGCAAAGACGACTCCTGGAACTCCAGAGATGTAGACCATCGGCTTATCGATCGAGGCAATGGTGCCCGAGACGCGTACACCCGCGGCCTTTTGCGGTGACGCGTAATCCAGCGCGATGGAAAGGGCGGATGGCGGCACCGCGGCGGTTGAACTCGACACAGGTGTCGCAACGTAGAGGCCAATCGTGCCGTTCAGGATGATCATCGTCTTCAATGTCGACGATGTTGAGAAGTTCGCTGGAGTCAGAGGAAACGTGCCGTTCGTAATATTCTTCCCGCCATACGTGATCGATTTCACTTTGTAAGGCAAGGGCAGTCCATCAACCTTGACGCTGAAGTCTGCTGAGAGTGGCCCAGGCACACTGACCGCAGTCGCTTCGATGGGAAAAATGAACTGGCCTGAGCTCGACGAAAGCGCCAGAGAGATTTCCATTCCGTTTGCGGTAACGGGCAATTTCCCGCCATTTTCAACCCGCACCGTGACAGGAATTGTTGCTGTAGGGGAAGCGGAAGCAGCTCCGTAACCGCTATCCGCGCGTCCGAAGCTGTTGTCGTTCAACACATAGTTAATGTTCGCAATCGTGGAGCCCGGTGAAATCGTCAACACCGTGGCGTCTGCCAACACCTGCGTGCCGGGATAATACGTTTGCAGGTCCAGGCGGCCTGCCGCGATGAAGTAGCGGCCCGGCGGAATGTTTTCGAGAGTGAAGCGGCCCTGTGTGTCGGTTTCGGTGATTCCTGCCATCGACTCACCAGCAGCATTCTCGATGACGTCCCCACGTGCGACGGCGGCAACTCGCACACCCCCCACCGGAGTGCCCCTGCTGTCACGCAGGATGCCGGTAACCGTTGCACCCTGCTGAACGGGTATCCCCTGGAGCGCAAGGATGAGGAAAAGCAGAATTCGGGGCATGTTGCCCGATTCTAGCGCGCCTTACTGTGGCTTGGATAGCAATGCGAAATAGGGTTCCGGGATCGAGCAAGTCTTTCCGTCCTTGCGCACCGTAATGTGTACGGTTCTGCCTTCGGCGAGAAGCTGGCCGGTTGCCGCATTCGAAATCGAATACGCGAAAGTGATCAGACGGCGGTTCAGTTTCTCGATGCTCGTTCGAACCAGGATTTCGTCATCGTAGCGGGCCGGCGCAATATAGCGGCAGGCGGCATCAGCCACCGCCATGTTCGCGTCATCACGCTCCATGTCGCAATAGTTGAAGCCGACGGTTTTGCAATAGTCGGTTCTTCCGACTTCCATCCACACGAAGTAGTTCGCGTAATACACGACGCCCATCTTGTCGGTTTCTGCATAGCGGACACGAAAACGCGTTTCCGAAATGTGTCCCATTCAGGCAGCCTTCAATGCGGCATCGATGTATTGTGCCGCGTGTTGCAAGCGGGCCATCGAAATGCCCGTTTCGACTTTCAACCGGTCGAAGAGGTAAACAAGTTTTTCGGTCGCGACGTTGCCGGTGGCCCCTGGGGCATACGGGCACCCGCCGATTCCGCCCGTCGAACTATCAAAGACGGTCACACCCAACCGAAGCGATGCATAAACATTGGCGATTGCCATCGCATACGTGTCATGGAAATGCATGGCCAGTTTCGAGGCAGGGAACAAGGCGACCAGGTGCCCCACGGTGTCTTCCACATCGAGGGGCGTCGCTGCGCCAATCGTATCGCCTATGGAAACTTCATCGACACCGAGTTCGAACAGAGCCCGAGTCACTTCCGATACCTTTTCTTTTGAAATCGCTCCTTCGTACGGGCATACGAAGCAAGTGGAGACGTAGCCGCGTACAGACATTCCGTGTGCCAGCGCTCGCTCAACCACCGGCCGAAAGACTTCGATCGATTCCGAGATGCCCATATTGATGTTCTTTCGGTTGAAGGTCTCAGACGCAGCCGTGAATATTGCGATCCGCTTGACTCCGGACCTGAGCGCCCGTTCCAAACCCTTCATGTTCGGCACCAGCGCTGAATAACGGATTGAAGAATTCGTCGCAAGTCGAGGAATCAGCATGTCGGCATCTGCGAGTTGGGGCACCCATTGGGGGTGAACAAAAGATGCGACCTCGATATCGCGGAGGCCGGCTTCGCCCAGCAGACGTATGAATTCGGCTTTTTGTTCAACAATAAGGGTCTTGGGCTGGTTTTGTAGGCCATCGCGCGGACCGACTTCGACGATCCGGACAGCCCTGGGCAGATCGCTCATTGAGGAATCCACGGCGGTTTGCCGCGCGAAAGAAACGCGTCCACGCCGGCACGACCTTCGGCACTGACTCGCGCATCAGCGATCGACTTCGCCGCCACGTCCAGCGCGGAATCAATGGGCCGGTTGCTGATGTCGAAAATCAACTGTTTGGCGGCGGCTATAGCTGCTGGAGAGGACGTCATCAGATCCGCGATCCAGTTATCGATGATGCGATCCATTGCGGCTTCGTCGGAAGCCACACGCTGGATCAAACCCATCTCCAGAGCACGTGCGGCAGGAAAGCGCGCGCCTGTGAGGAAGTATTCGCGCGCATTGGCGACACCGATCCGCGCGACCACGAAGGGACCGATAATCCCGGGTAAGAGCCCGATCTTTACTTCGGGAAGTCCGAATTCCGCCGATTCAACGGCCACTGCCATGTCGCAGCACGCCACCAGGCCTGATCCTCCGCCCAGAGCGCGAGCATGAACACGGGCAATCACAGGCTTGGGGCATTGGGTTACGGCGAGAAACATGTTGGCGCCGGCGCGAGCGTCGCGCAGATTTTCTTCAGCAGTGTAAGTTCTCGCGCGCTGCATCCAGTTCAAGTCACCACCCGCGCTGAACGACGGACCGTTAGCGCGAAAAACAACAACCCGAACCGCAGAGTCGCCGCCAAGTTCCTCGATTGCTAGTGTGATTTTAGAGATTAATTCGTCATTGAACGCGTTGTGGATTGCGGGCCGATCCAGTGTGATCGTCCCAATAGCGCCTGCTCGTTCGAGTCTCAACATCGTTACATCCTGAACACGCCAAAGCGTGTTCCCTTCTGCGGCGCGTTCATCGCTGCCGCAAGTCCAAGTCCCAGCACAGTCCGAGTCTCCGCAGGATCGATAATGCCGTCATCCCAGAGTCTTGCGGTACTGTAGTAGGCGCTGCTTTCCGATGCGTACTTATCAATGATGGGCTGCGTGAACTCACTCTGCTCACCCGTGGACATACTCTTGCCTTGCGCCTGAAGCCTGTCCATCTTCACCTGGAGCAAAACATGGGCCGCCTGTTCGCCACCCATCACCGCGATTCGGGCGTTAGGCCACATCCAGAGTTGTCGCGGTCCGAAGGCCCGGCCGCACATGCCGTAGTTTCCCGCACCGTACGAACCTCCGACGATTACGGTGAACTTCGGCACTGCTGCGTTGGACACTGCGCTTACCATCTTCGCGCCATCCTTCGCGATTCCTCCGTGTTCAACCTGCTTGCCCACCATGAAGCCCGTGATGTTCTGAAGAAAAATCAACGGAATACCACGCTGGCAGCACAGTTCAATGAAGTGGGTTGCTTTCAGGGCGCTTTCAGAAAAGAGAACGCCCTGGTTGGCGATTATTCCCACCGGATATCCCCAGATTCGCGCGAAACCGCAAACTAACGTCCGCCCGTAGAGTGCCTTGAACTCCTGGAACCAGCTGCCATCCACGATGCAGGCAATAACCTTGCGGATGTCATAGACCCGCCGGGGATCGCGGGCTACGATCCCGTAGACTTCGTCTGGAGCATGCTGTGGCTCTTCGACTTCCTGATTTTTTTCCGGCGATTGCGGTAAGGATTTGAAGATCTCGCGCACGATGCGTATTGCATCAGCATCGTTCTCCGCGTAGTGATCTGCGACTCCGGAGATGCGGCAATGCACATCGGCGCCACCGAGTTCCTCCGCAGTCACCGTTTCTCCGGTGGCTGCTTTCACGAGCGGAGGCCCGCCGAGAAAGATTGTTCCCTGATTTTTCACAATGACGGCTTCATCGCTCATTGCGGGCACATAGGCGCCTCCGGCTGTGCACGAACCCAACACGGCCGAAACCTGGTGAATGCCCTGCGCCGACATGACAGCCTGGTTGTGAAAAATTCGACCGAAGTGCTCGCGGTCAGGAAAGACCTCCGCCTGGAGCGGAAGGAATGCGCCGCCTGAATCGACCAGATACACACAGGAGAGATGGTTCTCCAGGGCAATCTCCTGGGCTCGCAAGTGCTTCTTGACGGTGATGGGATAGTAGGTTCCGCCTTTGACGGTCGCGTCGTTGGCAACGACGACTGCCCGATGTCCTTCGATGATTCCCATGCCGGTCACGATGCCCGCGCCCGGCGCTTCGTCTCGATACATGCCGTTGGCTGCAAGGGCGCTGAACTCCAGGAAGGGCGTGCCGGGATCGAGAAGGGCGTTGATGCGATCGCGCACAAACATCTTGCCGCGGGCAGCGTGCCGCTTTCGCGCCTCTTCGCCGCCACCCTGCCGCGCCACATCGTGCCTTTTCCGGAGTTCTGCCACATGCTCCATCATGGCCTCGCGATTGGATTGTGCTTCAGCGCTTGCCAACATTCCTCCGAACGTAATCGATGATGTCTTCGGTTGAGACTCCAGGTTGAAACACTTCGCTCACTCCGAGTTGTTTCAGCTTCGGGATATCCTGATCGGGAATGATTCCTCCGATCAGGACGAGAACGTCATCGAGTTTTTCCTTCTTCATCAACTCCATGATCCGCGGGCAGAGGGTCATGTGCGCGCCGGACAGTACCGAAAGACCGATGACGTCCACATCCTCCTGCAACGCGGCCGTGACGACCTGCTCGGGAGTCTGTCGAAGACCGGTATAGATAACTTCAAATCCGGCATCACGAAAGGCGCGCGCAATGATCTTTGCGCCGCGATCGTGTCCGTCGAGACCAGGTTTGGCAACGAGCACGCGAATGCGGTCAGGCATCAGAAAACAGGCTCCTCGTAGGTTCCATAGACCGCTCGGAGGGTATCGCAAATCTCGCCGAGGGTGGCGTAAGCACGAACACAGTTCAGCACGAAAGGCATGAGGTTAACGTTCCCCGCGATTGCTGCACCTTTCAATCCGTCGAGGGCCGAGCGGCATTGTTGATCGTCGCGCTCCTGGCGGATCTTCCGCGTTCGAGCGACCTGGCGTTCCGCGACGGACTCATCGATCTGCAGAATTTCCAGAGGAGGCTCGTCCGAAACGAATTCGTTAACGCCCACGATGATTTTTTCGTGGCGCTCCACTGCCTTCTGGTATGTATAAGCCGCGTCCTGAATTTCTCGCTGTGGAAAGCCTTCCTCAATGGCAGCCACCATACCCCCCATCGCATCGAGTCGGTCGAAGTATTCCCAGCAGCCTCTCTCCATGTCCAGCGTCAGCCGCTCGAGAAAGTAGGAACCTCCGAGCGGATCGGACGTATTCGCAATACCGGTTTCGTGCGCGATGATTTGCTGCGTTCGCAGAGCGAGCCGCGCGGCATGTTCGGTCGGAAGAGCAAGAGACTCATCAAGCGCATTCGTGTGAAGCGACTGAGTTCCTCCGAGCACTGCCGCGAGAGCCTGAATTGCAACGCGCACAACATTGTTATAAGGCTGCTGCGCGGTAAGCGAGCACCCCGCTGTTTGTGTGTGGAAGCGCAGAATGGCAGAACGAGGATTCCGACAGTTGAATCGCTGTGTCATCACCTTGTACCAGACATTGCGAGCCGCACGGTATTTGGCGATCTCCTCAAAGAAATCATTGTGCGCATTGAAAAAGAAGGAGAGCCGAGGTGCGAACGTGTCGACATCGAGACCGGCTCTTCTCGCCCATTCCACATATTCGATGCCGTCATAGAGAGTGAACGCCAGCTCCTGAAGCGCTGTCGAGCCGGCTTCGCGGATATGGTAGCCGCTGACTGAAATCGGATTCCATTGCGGTACGTGCTGGGATCCGAACTCCAGCGTGTCCACGACGAGTTTCATTGAAGGCCGTGGCGGGAAGATGTAGGTCTTCTCGGCAATGTATTCCTTAAGGATGTCGTTCTGTATGGTGCCGCGAAGCCGTTCCCATGGAACGCCCTGCTTCTCCGCGACCACCAGGTACATGGACCAGAGGACCGTGGCCGGAGCGTTCGTTGTCATAGAGGTGCTGATCTTGTCGAGTGGTATTCCATCGAACAGCACTTCCATATCTGCGAGAGAATCGATTGCAACGCCGCACTTACCGACTTCTCCGGCCGACATCGGATGATCGGAGTCATAGCCCATCAGCGTCGGAAGGTGAAACGCGACCGAGAGTCCTGTTTGACCCTGCTCAAGAAGATAGCGATATCGTTTATTGGTTTCTTCGGCAGTTCCGAAGCCGCTGAACTGGCGCATCGTCCAGAGCCGGCCACGGTACATCGTCTCGTGAATGCCCCGCGTGTAGGGCGGTTTTCCAGGCTCACTCAGGTCGCGAGACGGATCGAGATCGGTAACGCTGTTAACGGTGTAGACCTCGTCGACGGGAACACCCGATATCGTTGTGAAGATGCGCTCGCGAACATCCCTGGACATGCTGTGATTATAGGTGCAAAAGCGGACAAGCCGCTTTTCCTGTGATATTTTCTGCCCATTGAATCGGAGGACAAGCCCTATGACTGCGTCGGCAAAGCTGCTATTGATGGCCTTGAGCCTGGCGCTCGGAACAACGTCGGCCGCGCTGGCTCAGGCTGTTGCGCCCGCTCCATTAGGCGCGCTTTCGCCAGAGAATCTCTCGAAGCAGCGCCCAAAAGCGCCTTTCGATCTCACCGGAACCTGGCTGCATGACAACAAGGACGGACCCAACTCCTGGCGCTTTATTCCGCCCACGTTCAAGCTTACGCCACAGGCTCAGGAGCAGTACGACCTGGGCCAGAAGGCAACAAAAGAAGGAAAGGTCTATCGGGATGACATCGGCCAGTGCTGGCCGGCCGGCATGCCTCTCATCATGACGCGAGTCTGGCCCATCGCCATGGTCCAATTGCCAACCGCAATCTACATGACGAGCGCGTTCATGAATAGCCTGCGCATCATTTACCTGGACGGTCGTCAGCATTCGAATCCGGATATCGTCGTGCCCAGCTTCAACGGAGAATCCATCGGGCATTGGGAAGGGAACACATTGGTCGTGGATACGAAGTACTTTCCTGGCCATCACCATTGGATGGACCAGGGCGGTGCATCCATTCCTGCGAGCGACCAGCTCCATATCGTTGAACGCATTCGGATGATCAATAGCGGGAAGGTGTTGGAAATCGAATATACGATGACGGACCCCAAGAGCTGGGAAGGGGATTGGAAGATGACCAAACGGTGGAACCGCGTCGATGACGACATTACCGAAGTCGAGTGCTGGCCAGACCTGAACGATCACATTCGCAGCACGTCTTCGAGCTCACAGATTCGCTGAGGATGAGGTATCCATGAAAAAGATAATTCATAGCATCATTGGGCTCTCGATTGTCTTTATGACCGTTTCCCTCGCCGGCCATCACTCGCCTGCCGTGTTTGACCGCACGAAGGAAGTAAAACTTGTGGGATCGGTGAAGGAATTCCGCTGGTCCAATCCACATTCGTTTATCGAACTTGATGTTCGCAACGAGAAGGGTGGTACCGACACGTGGGCAGTGGAGATGGACCCTCCGACTTATCTCGTCAAGGCGGGATGGACCGCGAGAACCATCAAGGCGGGCGACATGGTGACGATCGTGGTGAATCCGGTGCGGACCAGTGAACCCATCGGTAAGTTTGTATCGATCACGCTTCCTGGCGGCAAGGTCCTTACGGAGAAACCTCCAAGTCCCACGCCGTAGGCGCTGACAATCTCAGGCCTCTAGCGAACACTTACTTCCCCGGCCGGAGTGTAAGTTTCTGCACCCGCCAATTCGTCATTTCACCGACGAGCAATTCGTTCTCGCTGCGGCAGTCAATGGAGTTGACGAGACCGAACTGCTTGAGCAGTTTGCCTGCCGAACCGAACTTGCCTAATACCTTTCCGTCGAGGCCAATCTTGTAGATCGTTGCGTCGATCATGCCGTCGGGATCTCCCGAGTGTGCGCTGTACAGATATTGCGTTGCTCCGCGCGATATGCAGATGGCTTGAGGAACTCCGATGTCGGCGATTTGCGATTTGAAGTTGCCTTCGCCATCAAAGACCTGAATACGTTTGTTACCGCTGTCCGCGACGTAGAGATTACCCTGCGCATCGGTAGCCATCGACCGAACTCCACTGAACTGGCCGTTCTCAGCGCCCGTTTGTCCCCAGGACTTCAGAAACTTTCCGTCCTTGTCGAACTTGGCGATCCTGTTGTTATTGCCAATTCCATCGGCAATAAAGATGTTGCCGGATCGATCCCAGGCTACATCGGTGGGTCGGCTAAAGGCCGACCCGGGCGTTCCGGCGCCTGCCCCACGGCCCCCGCGTGCGGCCCCCGGTACCTCAGGGAGCGCAGCGCCTGGAGCACCACCCTGAGTGTTGGGAGCAGCGCCCCTGGCGCCCCGCGCAGCACCTGCACCCGCCGGCGTCCCAGGGGCTGGCGATTCCGCAGGCGCGCCGCGTGGCGCGGCCGGACGAACACCAATGGCTTCGGGTTTTCGGCCGAGCACCAGTTGAACATTGCCGTTCGGGTCGAACTTTACAATCTGATTGGCGCCGATATCGATCGTCCAGATATTGTCCTGCGGATCGACTCGCAGACCCTGAGCCGCATTGAAGCCATAAAGGTCCTGCCCGAGTTCTCTGACGAATGAGCCGTTGGCGCTGAACTCGAACAGTCGAGAACCGGCGTGATAGAACGTGCGGGAGTCACCCAGTGTTGCGTACGCATGCCCGGTGCGTGTGTACACGAAAATATTGCCCTTGGAATTTGTCGCCACGCCAGCCACTTCGCCGAGGAACGTGTTCTGCGGCATTTTGAATAAATCTGCATTCGAGTCGAATGGAATCTCGGGAACGGATGTTTGAGCCATCAACGAGATGCTCACCGTCAGGGCTGACAGACCGAGTGCAGCGGACAGCGCGAGTGCAGAGGCGAGAGTGTGTTTCATCACGGTCTCCTATTGTGCAGCCGCTTTGATGGCCTGCGGTTTCAGAGTGATTTTTTGTGATCTCCAATTGTTGATTTCGGCGGTAAAGATCACATCGGGATTGCGGCAGTCCATCTGGTGCGTCGTTGCGAACTGGCCGAGAGCTTTTCCGGCAGTGCCAAATTTGCCAATGATCTTGCCATCGAGCTCCATCTTGTAGATTTCGCCAGTGAAGTCGACGCTTCCTGCCGGCGCGCTGTCGGGCCAGGAATTCGATACGTAAAGATATTGATGCGCTCCGCCGGAGACGCATACCGCCCATGGATTGCCGACATTGGTATAAGCGGCCTTGAAATTCAGGTCGTTATCCCATACCTGGACGCGAGCGTTCCCGCGGTCGCCTATATAGATGTTGCCGGCCGCATCGGCCGCAATAGTGTGGGGCGTGTTCAACTGACCTTGCCCGTTGCCTCGTGTACCGGCAGACTTCACGAAGCGCCCGTCTTTATCGTACTTGGCCACCCGTGCATCGTCATATCCATCGCTGACAAAGATGTTTCCTCGAGCGTCGAATGCGACGTCTGTGGGTCGTCCGAACTCGTAGGGTTTGTTCGCATACGTCGCGCCTCCATTGCCGGGCATGTTAGCGGTTTGCGCAAGAGGATCCGGCCGGCGACCAATTGTCATCAGAATCTTTGTGCCTTCCGGGTTGAACTTGATGATCATGTTCGTCCCCTCGTCCACGGCCCAAATGTTGTCCTGAGCGTCGACGCGAACAGAGTGGGCAAACGCAAAACCATAATTTCCGCGTCCGATCTCTTTCACAAAAACGCCTTTTTCGTCGTACTCGTACAACCGGGTTTCTCCGCTCCTATGGAAGATGAAGATGTGCCCCTTGGAATTCGTGGCGATACCCATGTTTTCGCCCGTATAAACCCCCGCTGGAAGCCGGAAGAAGTTCGGCGCGGATTCGTGCGGTATGATCGGCACATTCGTTGCAGTCGCGCGACCCTGGGCCGCAACGGTAAGGACGGCGGGCGCGCCAGGGGAGGCGAGTATCATGCAACCTGCGACAATCAAGAGAAGGACTGAAAGAAGACTTTTCATATTGGCCTCCGGTTGAAATTCCCGTTAACCATGGCCTTTTATCACTCCATTGCGGGCTGGCAAATCAAAAACCGCGGGGATCTATCCGCCTGGCTCACTTACTATCTGAGTTTTGCTCCGGCCAGTTGTCCTACCGCGCTCAGGGTGGTCTGTGCGGCATTCAGTCCCAGTCGAAAATCCTTATCTGAAAACGTGGCAAAGATGTCGATGGGCTGGTGCCAGGTAGGGTTCCATCCGGCGCCGGTGTGCATTCCACGTTCATTTTCACGAAGGCTGATTGCCGGAACGAGATCCATGAAAGGAGTGGAGTCGGTATTCGTCATGTGAGGACCGACGGCGGCCGGGTAATCGGTGGCGTACTTCTCATTTGATTCACGGAAGAAAAACGCCAGTTTCATGGCCTGATCGGCAAGCTTCGCCGTCGACTGGAATTCGATGTTCACGTCGGCCTCGGGTCGCTGGTCGGAATTCCACGTCCCATCGGGGCGAGGCATGCCGTGGTCCCACAGCATCATGTCGTGCTGAACCATCGCGAGCCACCTGGGTTCGGGGTATCTCCCGGATCCAGGCGGCATTTCTTTTCCCTGCAATTCCACGCGCTGCTCCACGTACGCCCGCGCGCCGTTCAAGCCGCCTTCTTCGCTGTTCCAAAGAGCGAAGCGAATGGAACGGTCCGTCTGGACGTCTGGCATGCTGAAGATGCGAGCCAACTCCATCACCAGAGCGGTTCCGGAGGCATCGTCGTTGACCGCTTCGCCCCAGCCGATTCCGTCCATGTGCGCGGCGACGATATACATTTCCTCGGGATGAGTAGTCCCGATTTTCGTGCAATACACTTCGTCGCGCGGCCCGGGCGAAGATTGTTCGGTGTTGAGTTGTCGCAGACGAGCGTCCGGCTGCCGGTTCGCGTCGTTGTTTACACCAGTAGCGGCGCTGACGCCGTATTGCCGGCTGCCCCCCTGGCTGCTGATCACTTCGCCACTTTCGATTGCTTTAGCTTGCCGTCCAACGCCGCCGACACCGCGCGCTGCCTGACCACGTTGGCCGCCGGGAGCAGCGGCCGCGGTAGCAGGCGCTGTGTTGGCTTGAGTGGCAGGTGGTGGAACCTCGTATCGGATACGTTCAGTGTTGGTGCAGCCATAACTCTTCAGCTGTGCTTCGATCCAGTCGACGGCTTTTCGATTCCGCTCCGTGCCCTGACGCCGATCTCCAAACTGCGCGAGTCCCTTCATCGTCGTTTTGTACTTTTCCAGATCCAGCCTGGCGACTAACGT
>Ga0207711_10000635_pt1 | contig 35316 bp, 27 predicted proteins | sample KBSS34metaG_FD_184401 | JGI IMG/M metagenome (GOLD analysis project Ga0207711, IMG submission 184401) | Switchgrass rhizosphere microbial communities from Kellogg Biological Station, Michigan, USA - KBS S3-4 metaG (SPAdes) (version 2) | ecosystem: Host-associated > Plants > Roots > Rhizosphere... | reverse complement strand
CCTTTGACCACGATCATCTGGCCGATGTCGATCGTCTGGCGGGCACCGGCGAGCTGGAGCGAGACGATCGCCGTGCCTTTGGGCAAAGCGAGCGTCGACGCGCCGGTCACTTCATGCCATTTCCAGGCGGGACCGATCGCCACGGTCGTGTCGGCGAAGCCCTGCCAGGGCGCGCTGTTCTGCTGCACGCGCACGCCGATCGTGCCTTGATGGTCGGGCGTCTCTGCCGAAACCGTTCGCGCCCAGAAACCGATCGTCACATCGTCGCCCTTGGCGATGTCGTCGATCACCGGGATGTCCGCGGTGACGTCGTACGGGTGCGTGCCGCGACGCGTGATCACATAATGCGCCGCTGCGCCGCCGCCGGGTATATCGGCGCCGGTGATGCCGCGCTTCTGATAGTCCTTGCCGTTACCCGACCAGTCGAGTGACGCAGGGTTGTTGATCAGCTTTCCTGGAATCTTGCCTTGCAGCGAGTCCTGCGCGCCGGCGGGCGCGGCCGCCAGCAGTAATGCTGCGATCGGCAGAAGCAGAGTGCGGGTCATCATGGTCGCATCCCCAATGGGCGAATGAATCATTTCTTCGAAAGACCAACGGCGTCGAGCATGCCGTCGAGCCATTTTCCGGTCTGCTTGTCTCTCAGTGGAAAGGTGTTGGTATAAGCCCAATAGCAGATCGGCACATTCTCGGCGGTGAAGGCCTGAGTGATCGCGCGGTAATAGGCGAGGCGGCCTGCGAGCGGGATCGATTCAAACGCACCGCTCTCGCCCATGAACGGCGTGACGCCGGTGCGCGCGACATAGGCCCGCAGCTTGGCGATGTCGGTGGTCAGCCGCGCGGCGTCCGCCTCGGTGCCGTATTTGCGGCCGAGCGGCGGACTGGGGCTCACCCAGGTCGCGCCCTGATGGGTGAAGTCGAACGGCTCGTAATAGTGGAAGGTCGGATAGACGTTGGGATCGTCGGGCAGGCGGAGCGTCGCGAGCGAGTCGATGCCGCTCCAGCGCTCGCCGCCGATCACGACGGCGCGTGTGGGATTGCTCTCCCGGATCGCTGCAAGCGCCGGGGTGAGCGTCGCGAGCAGATTGGCATTGTCGAGCTTGTCGTGGGGCTCATTCTCGATTTCGAACCACAATCTGTCTTGCGGCCGGTCGGCGAAATTGCGCGCGACCTGGCGCCAAACATCGGCGAGCCAGGGACCGCCCACCGCCGGATCGTCGTGCACCGGCGCGAAATTGTGACTGTTGAGGATGACATTGAGCCCGCTCGCGAGCGCGGAATCGACCACTTCGGTGACACGCGTCATCCATTGGGGATCGACTTCGTGCGGTGCTGCCGGGTCGCTGTGCGTGTACCAGTTGACCGGAATGCGAACCGTCTCGAAGCCCGCGGCGCGCATGGCGCGGAAATCTTCGGGCTCGATCCTTTTGCCGCCGAACCTGCTTTCGACCTTACCCTCGAGGTGATTGCCGGCGTTGACGCATTTGCCAATGGGGAGCTCCCGCGCCCCCGCCGGTATTGCGCACGCCAGGCACAATCCGACGGTCAACAGCTGCGCGAGACGCATCGCTTTCATGGCTCTCCCCTGTTCTCTGGGCCGGCTGTACCGGCTCCATTTTGGAGCGAGTATAGATAGCGCTATCATTTCTGCAAGAGAGCGTGAGGCTCCGATCGCAGCAGCTGCCTCAGTTACACGGCAACACGACTTCGGCGTCGGTGCCGAGGCGCACTTCGGCCAGCGCCAGGTCCGCCGCGCCCTGGGTCGTCAGCACGAACGGCCGCGAGACCTTGGCCATGTCGACGCCCTTGGCGGCCAGGCATTTGAGCGGCACGCCGTAGCGCACGAACTTCGGCTGCACTGGCAACGCGACCGTCGTGCGCCCGCCGCATTCGCCGGCGCCTTCGCAACGCATGCCGATCGTCGCCGATGCCGGCGCCTTGTTCACGGCGAGCGTGACCAGCAGCAGCACTTCGCCGTTGGTCTCGCGCGAGAGGTCGACCGTGCCCTGCGTCGAAACGGCGATGGCGGCGTCGCCCTCGGCGATCTGGAAGCGCCGCGCGCCTTCCTGCACCAGTCCGTCGACCGCGCTGATGCTGACCTTTCCGCCCAGCGCTTGCGCCGGCACCGCCGTGACGCGCAGCTCCTCGCGCTGGTCGGCGCTGCCGACGCTGAGCGACCAGGACGGTGCGGGGTTGCCGGCCGAGAACCAGCTGCGGCTGTCCCCGGCGTTGGCGACTCCCGAATCTTCACCGAGCAGCTTCCACGCGGCCTTGGCGCTGCGATAGCTGAGACCATAGCCGAACGGATAGAGCGCGCCGTCGGCCATGCGCGCGGTGCGCGGCCAGGCGGTAGGCAGCTTGCCGGTGAAGTCGAAGCGCGGCGCGCCGCCGGCCGTGCCGACGATCACGTCGGCGAGCCCGCCGCCTTCGGTCCCGGGCAGCCAGGCGACGACGAAAGCGTCCGCCAGGTTGAGCGCCGGGTTCACGAACAGCGGGCGGCCGGTGATCATCACGGCGACCACCGGAATGCCCTGCGCCTTGAGCTTGCGCATCGTCTCATAGGGCCGCGTGAGGTCGGGGTCGGGGGCGAGCGTCTTCCGGTCGCCTTGGAACTCGGCATAGGGTTTCTCGCCGAACACCACGATCGCCGCGTCGGGCCGAGTGGTGAACTTGCCGTCGGGCGACAGCTCGGCGGTACCGCCGTCCTGCGTGACTGCCTGGTGGATACCCTTCCACAGCGAAGTGGCGCCGGGGAACTGTGCATTGTTGAGCCCGGTGCCCTGCCAGGTGATCGTCCAGCCGCCCGACTGGCGCGCGATATCGTCGGTACCGTCGCCGGCGACCAGCAGCCGCGCGTTCGCCTTGAGCGGCAGCACGCCCGAGTTCTTGAGCAGAACGAGCGACTTGCGCACGGCTTCGCGGGCAACGGCGCGATGGTCCGGGGAACCCAGCAATTGCCACTGGCCGGCGTACATCCGGCTCGACGGCTTGCCGGACTCGAACAGCCCGAGCCGTGCCTTGACGCGCAGGATCCGCGCCACCGCATCGTCGATTCGCGCCATCGGGATGCGCCCGGCCTGCGCCTCGGCGAGCAGATTCTGCCAGATCTGCTTCCAGCTGTCGGGCGCCATGTACATGTCGATGCCCGCGAGCAGCGCCTGCGGGCAGGCGGCGTTCGTGCAGCCTTCGACCTGGCCATGCGCGTTCCAGTCGGACACGACGAACCCGCCGAAGCCCATGCGCTGCTTGAGCACGCCGGTGAGCAGGCTGCGGTTGCCGGTCAGCTTCCTGCCTTGCCAGCTCGAGAAGCTCGCCATCACTGTCGCAACGCCATTCTCGATCGCCGGGCCATAGGGCGCGCCATGGATGTCGCGGAGCGCAGTTTCGCTGATCTTGGCGTCGCCCTGGTCGACGCCGCCGTCGGTCCCGCCGTCGGCGAGATAATGTTTGGTCGACGCGATCACTTTCCCGTGCGCGAGCAGGTCGGTCTGCTGCGGAGGACCCTGGAGTCCGCGCACCATCGCTCCGGCATAGGACGCGACCAGCTTGGGATTTGAGGAATAACCTTCGTAGGCGCGGCCCCAGCGATAATCCTGCGGCACGGTGACGGTGGGGGCGAAGGTCCATTCCTGGCCGGTGACGCGAATCTCCTGCGCGGTTGCGGCGCCGATGCGTTCGATCAGCGCGGGATCGCGCGTCGCGCCGAGCCCGACATTATGCGGGAACAAGGTCGCGCCGATGATGTTCGAATGGCCGTGCACCGCGTCGGTGCCCCAGATCAGCGGGATGCCGACTCCGCCGCCCGATCGGTCCGTCGACGCGGTCCAGAACGCGTCGGCTAGCTTGAGCCAGTCCGCCGCCGGAGCCAGATCGTTGCCATAAGGACCGCTGTTGCCGCCGTTGAGTACCGAGCCGAGATGGTATTTCTTCGCGTCTTCGGGCGTGGTGCAGCAGATGTCGCCCTGGACGAGCTGGCCGATCTTTTCCTCGAGCGTCATGCGCTTCAGCAGCGCGGCGATCTTCGCCTCGCCGGCCGCAGTCTTCGCTACCGGATAGTGATAGGCGGGCCAGATCGCCGGATGCGCGGTGCCCGGCGCGTCGGCGCGGGCCGCTGCTCTGGTCGGCTTGGCGTGCTGTGGAGCAGATTGCACCGACACGGCGGCGAACGCACCGGTGGCCAGTAGCAGAGCGCCGGCCACCGCGGGACGCGTCTTCACTCCAGGCATGACTTCCTCTCCGTGATTCCCGATTGCCGGCGCTGTGCGTGGGCCGTTAGGATAGCGCTATCATAGACCGGATCACGAGCCGGTTGGCAAGAGCGCCATGGGGCGCCCCAGGGAGGATGAGACATGACGCAAGGGTTCGACTTCGATCGGCGCACGGTGCTGCTCGGGCTCGGGGCGTCGGCCGCCCCAATCGGAATCGGCGATGCCGTAGCGGCGCGGCGTCCGGGCTTCGTCCGCCGCAAGGGCAATCGACTCACGCGCGACGGCAAGCCGTATCGCTATGCCGGCGCCAATGCCTGGTACCTCGCCTGGCTCGGCAGCGATGCTGCGTTCGGCGACCGCGCGCGGCTGACACGCGAGCTCGACCGACTCAAGGCGTTCGGCGTCACCAACGTCCGTGTGCTCGCCAGCGCCGAGGAAGGGCCGCTGCACAACGCCGTGCGACCCGGGTTCGTCAATCGCGACGGCAAGTTCAACGAGCAGCTGCTGGTCGGGCTCGACCACGCCATGGCCGAGATCGCGGCACGCGGCATGACCGCGGTGCTGTACCTGACCAATTTCTGGGAATGGTCGGGCGGCATGACCACGCTGAGCTGGTACGAAACGGGGCAGTATATCGACGCGAACGACCCGGCGCATCCTTGGCCGGCGTTCGGCGACGCCTCGAGCGAATTCTACGCCCGCCAGGCCGCCGTCGCGCGCTATTTCGCCTATGTCCGCGCGCTGGTGACGCGGCGTAACACCGTGACCGGACAGAAATATTCGGATGATCGCGCGCTGATGGCCTGGCAGCTGTGCAACGAGCCGCGCCCCGGCGGCTCGCCCGCTGCGATCGAGAAGAACTTGCCGGCCTATTACCGTTGGATCGACGATACCGCCGCGCTCATCCGCAGCCTCGATCGCCATCATCTCGTCTCGCTCGGCATGGAAGGCACGATTGCCTGCGCTGGCCGCGCCGACATCGTCGCGCGTGCGCATCAGAACATTGATTATCTCACTGCGCACGTCTGGCCGCTCAACTGGGGCTGGGTGAACGGCAAGGACCTCGCCGGCACCTGGGAAGGCGGCCGCGCGCGCGTGCTCGATTATGTCGGCACGCAGGTCCGCCTCGCCACCGAGGCCGGCAAGCCGTTGGTGATCGAGGAATTCGGCTTCCCGCGCGATGGTGAGCTCTACGATCCCGCCGCACCGACGACGTTCCGAGAGCGCTATTACCGGCTGATCTACAGCGCGGCCGAAGCGAGCCTGATGGAGGGTGGGCCGGTCGTCGGCACCAATTTCTGGGCATGGAACGGCGAGGCGCGCGCCGCGCACCCGGATTCGCGGTTCAAGGACGGCGACACCCAGTTTATGGGCGATCCGCCGCACGAACCGCAGGGCTGGTACGGCAATTTCGACACCGACACCGCGATCCAGGCCGTGGTCCGCGAGCACGCCCTGCGGTTTGCCACAAGCTGACGGACAGCCGGGGGGTCAGATCGGACGGAACGGGAAGGGGCTGGTCGGCCGCTGATATTGGTGGACGTCCAGCGCGCGGGTGATCGGGGGCAGCGCGCGGACCGGGCAGTCGGGACGCTCGCAGACATGGCACGCCGATCCGATCGGCACCGCCCGGTCGAGATCGAGCCCGTCGCCGTACACCACGCGGCGGGCATATTTGGCTTCGCATCCCAGCACGATCATGGTCGCGCCGGGACCCGCAGTGCGCGGGATCGCACGCGCGACGGTCAGGAACCGCGTCTCGTCAGGCATCTCGACCGTTTGCGCGACGGTCTCGCCGGGCAGCCGTAGCGCGCGGTGGTGTCCCCAGCGGGCGCAGCTTCCGCCGGCACGCGCGAGCGGATGCGCTTCCGAGAAAACACGCTTCGAGACATTGCCGACAGCGTCGATCCTGAGCAGGAAGAACGGCACGCCGCGTGCCCCTTGCCGGCCGAGCGTGGTTAGTCGATGCGCGACTTGCTCGAGCGAGGCGTTGAAGCGGCCGGTCAGCAGGTCGAGGTCGTGCCGGCTGTCCTCGGCCGCCTGCGCGAACACGGTATAGGGCATCAGGATCGCGGCGGCGGCATAATTGACCAATGCCAGTTTCGTCAGCCGCGCGGTCTCCTGGTCGGGCGGCGCGGCGCGTGCCGCGACGGCTTCGATCTCGTCGGCGAGCGCCTGGATCGCAAATTGATAGGCCATGCCGAACAACCGGCTGGCCGGCGGCAGCAGCTCCGACAGCATCAGCCGGCGGCGATGATAGTCGAAGAAGCGCAGGCTCCCGGCCAGCGTGCGCTGCGGCACCACGTCGATGCTGATCCCATATCGCTGGTGCAGTTGGTCGGGGAGCGCGCGTTCGAGCGCCGCGGGCGAGGGCGCCAGCTCGGCTGACAGGCGCTCCGCAGCCGTGTCGATCTCGGGGAAATGGTTGCGGCGCTGCTCGAGCAGGTCGTTGAGCCAGTCGAGCGGCGTGGCGAGTTTCGAACTGCCCAGGCGCTCGACGCGGTCGGGCACGTGCCGCAGGTCCGAGAGCGCGCGGTACAGCCGCACCATCGCTTCGGTCACGCTCGGATAATTCTCGGCGATCTCGAGCACTTCGTGGCGCGGAATGCCGATGTCGCGCAGCAGGCCGTCGGCAAGCACCTCGTGCAGATCGCTGGCCGCGGCCTGGTTCGCACCCGCGACGAAGTCGCGCATGTCGATGTCGTAAGTGCTCGCCAGCCGCAGCAGCATCTGCGCCGTGAGCGGACGCTGATTGCGCTCCAAGTGATTGAGATAGGATGGCGACACGCCGAGTTCCTCGGCCATCTGCGTCTGATTCAGGCCCAGCTCCCGCCGCAGCACGCGCAGGCGGGGGCCGAGATAGAGTTTGCGATCGGCGGGCGTCGACATGCTGTAGGAGTGTCACAGTATGACAGAATGAACAACACCTTTTGTGACTTGATGTCGCTCCTCGTCCTTTTTCGCCGCGCTCCGGTCGCGCATGACCATGGCCGGTTACGAGGAAATCAGGATTCGCATGATGGGGTATTTGAAGGACATCGACACGACGGCGACGCTGCTGCGGCAGCAGGGCGCGACGTGGAACGGGATCGACGCCGAAGCGGTCGCGCGGATGACGACGCAAAACCGTTTCCGCACCGGGCTCGACATCGCCCGATACACGGCGCGGATCATGCGGCAGGACATGGCGGCCTATGACGTCGATCCCGCCAACTATACGCAGTCGCTCGGCTGCTGGCACGGGTTCATTGGCCAGCAGAAGCTGATCGCGATCAAGAAGCATTTCGGCTCGACGCGCGGCCGCTATCTCTATCTCTCGGGCTGGATGGTCGCGGCGCTGCGCTCCGAGTTCGGACCGCTGCCCGATCAGTCGATGCATGAGAAGACAAGCGTCCCGGCACTGGTCGAGGAACTTTACACCTTCCTCAAGCAGGCCGACGCGCGCGAACTGGGGCTGCTGTTCCGCGATCTTGAAAGGGCGCGTGCCGCGGGTGACACCGCACGCGAGCGCTATCTGCTCAACGCGATCGACCATCACGAGACGCATGTCGTCCCCATCATCGCCGATATCGATGCGGGTTTCGGCAACGCCGAGGCGACCTATCTGCTCGCGAAGAAGATGATCGAGGCCGGCGCCTGCGCGCTCCAGATCGAGAACCAGGTTTCGGACGAGAAGCAGTGCGGCCACCAGGACGGCAAGGTCACCGTGCCGCACGAGGACTTCCTCGCGAAGATCCGCGCCTGCCGCTACGCGTTCCTCGAACTCGGCGTCGAGGACGGGATCATTGTCGCGCGTACCGATTCGCTGGGCGCGGGGCTCACCAAGCAGATCGCCTATAGCCGCGAGGCGGGCGATCTCGGCGACCAATACAATAGCTTCCTCGATTGCGAGGAAGTCACGGATATCGCTGCCCTGCACGGCGATGTGCTGATGGCGCGTGAGGGCAGGCTGGTCCGCCCGAAGCGCACGGCCTCGAATCTGTTCGAGTTCCGTCCCGGCACCGGCGCCGATCGCTGCGTGCTCGATTGCATCACGTCGCTGCAGAACGGCGCCGATCTGCTGTGGATCGAGACCGAGAAGCCGCACATCGAGCAGATCGCGTCGATGGTCGACCGCATCCGCGAAGTGGTTCCGGACGCCAAGCTCGTCTACAACAACTCGCCGTCGTTCAACTGGACGCTCAACTTCCGCCAGCAGGTCTATGACCGCTGGGTCGAGGCGGGCGCGGACGTCTCCGAATATGAGCGCGGCACGCTGATGAGCGTGATCTACGACAACACCCCGCTCGCGGCCGAAGCCGATGAGAAGATCCGCACCTTCCAGCGCGACGCGTCGAAGCGCGCGGGGATCTTCCACCATCTGATCACGCTGCCGACCTATCATACTGCCGCGCTGTCGACCGACCAGCTCGCACGCGATTACTTCGGCGAGGCCGGCATGCTCGGCTACGTCGCCGGCGTGCAGCGCCGCGAGATCCGCGACGGCATCGCCTGTGTGCGCCACCAGAACATGTCCGGTTCGGACCTCGGCGACGACCATAAGGAATATTTCGCCGGCGAGGCCGCGCTCAAGGCGGGCGGAATCCACAACACCATGAACCAGTTCGCCTGACCGGCGTCGCCAAAGAAGAAGAAGGAGAGACGACCATGATTGCCGACACCACCCAATCCACGAGCGAGCCGCCGCGGGCGCGCGCGGTCTTCTCGACGCAGGACTTCGCGCTGCTGCGCACCGCCATCCTCTACTATCTCGAGCAGGGGCCGGCGGGACCCGAGCGCGTCAAGCTGGGCCATCTGTATCACCGGCTCGGCCGGCTCGGCTGAGGGGCGCGCAGATGCACGACATGGTCGAACGCGCCGGGCTGCGCGTCGCGCCGGTCCTCGCCCGCTTCGTCGAGGAGCGGGCGCTTCCCGGCACCGGCATCTCCGCCGAACATTTCTGGGCCGGCGCCGCTGCAATCTTCGGCCGGCTCACGCCCGAGAATGCCGCGCTGCTCGCCGAGCGTGATCGGCTGCAGGCGCGGATCGACCGCTGGCACGCGACGTGTCCGTCGGCGTTGGTCGCCGCGCGGACGCAACAGGAATTCCTGAGTGCGATCGGCTATCTCGTGCCCGAACCGGCACCCTTCACGATCGGCACGCAGAGCGTCGATCCCGAGCTCGCCACCATGGCCGGTCCGCAGCTCGTCGTGCCGGTGCTCAACGCGCGCTTCCTGCTCAACGCCGCGAACGCGCGCTGGGGCAGCCTCTATGACGCGCTCTACGGCACCGACGCGCTACCGGGCGCGCCGAAACCCGGCGGCTATGACCGTGCCAGGGGCGCGCAGGTGATAGGCTGGGCCAAGGCGTTCCTCGATCGCGCCGCGCCGCTCGCCACGGGCACCTGGCTCGAATGGCAGGGGGCGGGCGATCCGCCGCTCGCCGATCCGCGCCAGTTCGTCGGGCGCGCGGGCGCCAATCTGCTGCTCGTCCATCACGGCCTGCACATCGAAGTCGTGATCGACCCTGCGCACCCGATCGGGCGCGACGATCGCGCGGGCATCGCAGACATACGGCTCGAAGCCGCGCTGTCGACGATCGTCGACCTCGAGGACTCGGTCGCGGCAGTCGATGCCGAGGACAAGGTCGCCGCCTATGCCAATTGGCTCGGGCTGATGCGGGGCGAGTTGACCGCCAGCTTCGACAAGGGCGGCAGGACGGTTGCGCGCAGCCTGGCGGAGGACCGCCGCTATGTCGGTCGAGACGGCACCGAACGCGAACTTCCGGGTCGCAGCCTGCTGCTCGTGCGCAACGTCGGCCATCTGATGACCACGCCGGCGATCCGCTTGCCCGACGGCGGCGATGCGCCCGAGGGCATACTCGATGCGATCATGACCAGCCTGATCGCGCTGCACGATTTGAAGTCGCTGGGCACGGCGCGCAACAGCCGGACCGGCTCGGTCTATATCGTCAAGCCCAAGCTGCACGGGCCGGCCGAAGCCGCGTTCGCCAACGATCTGTTCGACGCGGTCGAGGATCTGCTCGGGCTGGCGCGTCACACGCTCAAGATCGGCGTGATGGACGAGGAGCGCCGCACCTCGGCCAATCTCGCCGCGTGCATCCATGCCGTGAAGGACCGGATCTTCTTCATCAACACCGGTTTCCTCGATCGCACCGGCGACGAGATCCACACCGCAATGCGCGCAGGGCCGATGATGCGCAAAGGGGAGATCAAGGGGTCGGACTGGATCAAGGCCTATGAGGATCGCAACGTCCAGATCGGTCTCGCCTGCGGGTTCGCGGGCAGGGCGCAGATCGGCAAGGGCATGTGGGCAGCGCCCGATCGCATGGCCGACATGCTCGAGCAAAAGATCGCGCACCCGCTGAGCGGCGCCACGACGGCCTGGGTGCCGTCGCCGACCGCGGCGACGCTGCACACGATCCATTACCATCTGGTCGATGCGTTCGCCCGCCAGGCAGTGCGCGCGCGTGAGCCGGTCGCGTCGCTCGAACGGCTGCTCACCGCACCGGTGGCGCAGGCGCGCGACTGGTCGCCGCAGGCGATTCGTGCCGAGCTCGACAATAATGCGCAGGGCATATTGGGCTATGTGGTACGCTGGGTCGACCAGGGGATCGGTTGCTCGAAGGTCCCCGACATCTATGATGTCGGCCTGATGGAGGACCGGGCGACGCTGCGCATCTCGTCCCAGCATATCGCCAATTGGCTGATGCACGGCGTGTGCACACGCGATGACGTCGAAGCCGCGTTCCGGCGCATGGCGGCAAAGGTCGATGCGCAGAATGCTGGCGATCCGCACTATCGGCCGTTGCTGGCCGACGCCGACGACAATCTCGCCTTCGAGGCGGCGCGCGCATTGGTGTTCCAGGGCGCGGCGCAACCGAACGGCTATACCGAGCCGCTGCTCCATTGTTTCCGGATGCGGGCTAAGCAGGACGCACGTGAAAACTCCCGTGCGGCCGAACAGCGGATCGAGGCTCCCCAGGCGGCGTGAGGCATTGGATGCTCGGAAACTGCGGAAAAGGGAGGAAGGAGCGCTCGCCGATTCAATCGGATCGGCGAGCGCTCCGGCCGGTTTGACGAATGTCCTTCGCCGATGGCTCCCAGCCGAACACGCTGCGCCCTCCGAATTCCGCCGACTGCGCCAGTTCCTCCGCGATCAGCAGCGATACCGTCGGACCCGATGCCGTCCGCTCCAGGCGGCGCGCCTGTTCGTCGAGCCTTCGGATCGCCGCGAGTTCCTCGGTCGCGCCGAGATTCGCCTTGCGCACCGCCGATTTCATCACGGCGATGGTGCGATCATAGACGCGCGTCGGGACCGGATAGGGGTGCCGATCCTTGCCGCCATGCGCGAGCGAGAAGCGCGCCGGATCGCTGAATCGGCACGGCGCGCCGTGCACGACTTCGGCCACCATCGCCAGCGCGCGAATGGTACGCGCGCCGACGCCGGGCACGAGCAGCAGATCGGCGAAATCCGCCGGCCCGCGCTCGGCCGCCGCGGCCAGCGCGCCGTGCAGGCGCCGCTCGACGATATTCTCGGCGCGAACCTCATGGTGGTCGGGCAATATCAGGTGGGGGAGCACCCCCTGATCGGGTGCGGTGGCGGGTTCGAGCCGGGCAAGCTCGCGGACGATGCCGCCCGGTCCCTGCCGTGCGAGCAGATCGAGCTGGCCGCTCCGCGAAGCCGCCGCGCGCCGGTCGGCCAGATTGACGATCTCGCCCTGATGCCGCCCGTCGATCGCCGCGTGCGGTGCGTCGACGAAGCTTTCGAGCCCTTCGCTCAGCCAGTGGTAGCGCCGCGCCTGGCGCCGATCGCCATTCATGCCCTGCTGCACCACCACCCAGCGCCCGTCATCGGCGACGACGAAACCGTGCAGATAGAGATCGAACCCGTCCTGAATCGCGGCATTGTCGACCTTGGCGACGAGCCGGCTGGTGCGTGCGAGCGCGGCGCCATCGAGGCCGACGCGGTTTCCCAGCGCCACCAGTTCGTCCGGCGTCTTGCGGCTGTGCTTGCCGCGGCCCCCGCAGACGTGCAGCCCCAATTCGCTGGCGCGCGGCGCGAGCCCACGCTTCAGCGCACCGATCACGCTGGTGGTGATGCCGGACGAATGCCAGTCCATCCCCATCACGGCGCCGAACGACTGGAACCAGAAGGGGTGGGCGAGGCGGCGCAGGAATTCGTCGCGACCATATTCGAGCAAGATCGCTTCGGTGATGACCGTGCCGAGCCGCGTCATCCGCTCGCCGAGCCACGCCGGCACGCGGCCGCCATGCAGCGGCAGGTCGGCGCTTCCCGCGCGCCGTCCCATCAGTTTGCCCCAACAATGATGAATCGCGACTCCATCACGCGGTCACTATAAGCCAGCACGAACAAAATAGGAACACGTGCTCGCTCGCGGCCTTGGTGGTTGTTGCGCCTCCGTCGGAAACCCGGCAAACGTCCGGCACATCGGGGGGCTTTGCAAATATGTTGACGGCCGAGGACATTCGTTCCGTACCATTGTTCTCGTCGCTCGCCGATCAGGAAGTCGAACGCCTCGCGCAAAGCTCGGCCGATATCTACCTTGCGCCCGGCGAATTCGCAGTACCGGAAGGCGGCGAGCGTGCGCTCTATGCTGTTCTGGCGGGCAAGTTCGAAGTCGTGAAGCTGTTCGACGGCGTCGAACGGACGCTGGGCTGGCGGCCCCCGGGCACGATATTCGGCGAAGTTCCGCTCGCGCTCGCAGCGCCCTTTCCCGGTGGCTATCGCGCATCCGAGCCTTCGCGGGTCATGCGAGTCGATGCGTCGCATTATTATTCGCTGGCTGCCGCTTCGCCCGAATTTGCCGCGAAGATGGGTGCGCTCGCACGCGAACGGCTGGGGGGATTGCAGGCGGTCTCTGCCGAGCCGCCCAAGCCCCGCCTGACGATGATCGGACCACGCTGGGATTCGGCGTGCATTGCGCTGCGCCGATTTCTCGATCGCAATCAGGTTCATTTTGAGTGGCTGTCGTCTGACTCTCCCGAAGCCTCCGCCCATTGGCAGGGGCCGCGCCCGCAGGAGGACGACTATCCGGCGGTGAGATTCGCCGACGGCAGCGTGTTGTTGCGCCCGGATCCACGCGAAGTCGCCAGACGCGTCGACTTGCAGACCAGCCCGAACGCCGCCGACTATGACACGGTGATCATTGGCGGTGGCCCCGCCGGCCTTGCCGCCGCGGTATACGGCGCGTCCGAAGGGCTGCGCACGCTCGTGGTCGAATGTGAAGCGCCGGGAGGCCAGGCTGGCACCTCGTCGCGGATCGAGAATTACCTGGGCTTTCCCAACGGCGTCTCCGGCGACGAGCTCGCCAGCCGCGCGCTGCGCCAGGCCCGCCGGCTGGGCGCCGAGATTGTAGTCACGCGATCGGTCCAGCGCATCGAGCCGGAGACGATGACGGTCGTGCTCGACGGCGACGAGCGCGTCCGTACGCGGACGGTGATCCTCGCCACCGGCGTCGCGTGGCGGCGGCTTGCGATCGCCGGCGAGGAGCGGTTGATCGGCAAAGGCATCTTCTATGGCGCCGCGCGCAGCGAAGCCGGTGCGACCAATGGCCTCGACCTGCATCTGATCGGCGCAGGCAATTCGGCCGGGCAGGCCGCGCTCTATTTCGCCAATCATGCGCGCACAGTGACGCTGATCGTGCGGCGCGGATCGCTCGAGGAAAGCATGTCGCAGTATCTGATCGACCAGCTGCGGCGGAAGCCGAACATCGGCGTGCGCTTCCACTCGGAAGTCATTGCCGCGCACGGCGATGCCACGCTGACGGCGATCGACGTCCGGAACAGCGCCAGCGGGGAAACCGAACGCGTCGAGTCCGGTGGCCTGTTCGTGTTCATCGGCGCCGATGCCGAGACCGAGTGGCTGCCGGCCGAGATTCTCCGCGATGCGCGCGGCTATGTGCCGACCGGAGACGATGTGGTGAAGGGAGGGCAGTGGTCGGAGGAGCGTGATCCGTTCCTGCTCGAGACCAGCTTTCCCGGCATCTTCGCCTGTGGCGATGTCCGGCTGGGCCCGGTCAAACGCGTTGCCGCCGCAGTGGGAGAGGGCAGCATGGCGATCGCCTTCGTACACCAGTTTCTGCAGAAGGCGGTGCGGCGGGCGGGGTAGGAGGAGGCGGAGGGAGCTGTTCGATCGAAAGCCCCAACGCGGGTCGATTGAGCTACTTGTTGCTGTCCCAGAAAGTCCCCACAAAATCGGGGCGAGGAGATCGCGATGCGAGAGGCGAGCGTGGAGATTTTGTCCGATCGGACCAACGCGGCCGTCCTGCGCCATCCGGATCGAAAGTTCTCCGGCGTGCTCGTGCAGGGCGACACTCTCTACACGCTTTGCTATCGCGCCGACGCGGCCTGCCGTGAGATAGGGCGATCATCGCCGGGATTCGTCGAAGCTAACGATCTTCGGAACGCGCTTCACTCGCTGCTCAGCCATTACAAGGCGGTGTTGGGCGAGCACGACATCCCGCTGCCTTTTTCCGATCTTCCAATATAACAGTAGCAACGGCCCCAATGCAGACATTCACAGGTCTTGTCAGGCATTCAAAAGCCGACATTCTCGTCCCTACACAAGGCGGTAACTTTCAATGATTCACGTATTCTGCAACCTCGAACAGTTGGAAGACGGCCTTCTGCCGATGTGCGACATGACTTTCGACATCGTAGAGAAGGGATATGACGAAGCAGCTTCTTCGTGGCGTTTGGGCTTTCGCGCTGACGCCACGCCGTATGATCCTGTCGGATTCGGAGCGGTCATTCCAGTTTCTGGATGGCGGGAGCAAGTCGATGGAGAGGGCGAAGAGGCGTTCCGTAGCTTCTGGGGACCGGTGACGTTACATTCGCGAGGCCACGAAAGTGACAGGCTACTTGCACTAATGGCCGATTACTACGGCGTTGCAGAACCGCCAGAAAAGCGAGGCCTGTTAAGCCAGCTTTTCGGCAAAAACGTTGGGATCTCCGGGGCGACATGGAAGTTTGCAGACAGCATAAATTGCTTGGCGGTTGGCATCGCCTCCAATCCCGCATTGATTGCTGACGATGTTGTTAGAATGAAGCTCTTCTTCGATGAAGGCATCGATAACGGTCGTTACGCTGAGGTATTTTTTGATGTCGATATTCGAGGAGGCATCGGCGCACTAAACGAGAAGGACGAGGATTATCGTGCTGATCTTCTTCATTGGTTATCCATTCCCGGAAATGTAACGGCAAATCCGTACGCCAACGGAGGTGGATGAAAATGTCCGAAATTGGCTAATGTGGACCAGCCGTCGTCTGACCAGAATCACCAATCTCGGTCACTGCAGTCACGGGTATTCGTGCCGCTTCGCCCAACCGCCGCTGCACGGCACGCGCTGCGCTAAATCATCTCCAGCGCGACCCGCCGGCCGGGCCGAGGGAAAGCGCTGTCCAGTTCGGCGAGCTCCGTCGCCCCCAGCTCCAGATCCGCGGCCGCGAGATTCTCCCGCACATGCGCAACCGAACCCGCCTTCGGTATCGCGATCACGCCGTCCTGCTGCAACAGCCACGCAAGCGCCACCTGCGCGGGCGTCGCCCCTAGCCGTTCGGCCATCGCTCGAAGCGCAGCGTGCCGCAGCAACCGTCCTTGCTCGACTGGGCTGTACGCCATCACCGGCATCGACCGTTGTCCGAGCCACGGGATCAGGTCGAATTCCGGCCCGCGCCGGGTCAAATTATACAGGATCTGGTCAGTCGCGCAGCGCCTGCCGCCGGCGGCGATCAGATCCTCCATGTCGTCGGTGTCGAGATTGCTCACGCCCCAGCGCAGGATCTTGCCCGCGTCGACCAGCCGCTCCATTGCCTCCACCGTTTCGGCCAACGGAACGCTGCCGCGCCAATGCAGCAGATAGAGGTCGAGCCGGTCGGTGCCGAGCCGCCTGAGGCTCGCCTCGCACGCCTGCGGCAGCCAAGCGGGCGAGGCATTGTACGGATAGGCCTTGCTGACCAGGAACACGCGGTCGCGCAGTCCGGCAATCGCTTCGCCGACCAGGCTTTCGGCGGCGCCTTCGCCGTACATCTCGGCCGTGTCGATCAGCGTCATGCCCAGCGCGATACCCTCGCGCAGCGCCGCGACTTCGTCGGCGCGCCGATCGGGGCGCTCGGCCATCATCCAGGTGCCTTGGCCGAGCGCAGGAACCTGGGTGCCATCGGGAAAGGCCGTCATACGCATGGCGCTCCTCAGCACTCCGGCCGATCTGCCGCAAGCCTGACGCGACGAAGCCAAATCCGGGCTCGTGCGTTGGGCGGCGAACGTAACTGCGTTCAGATGGTCGGCCTCGGCCGCCGTGACGCCGGGACCGGAAGGACCGGAATGTGTCCAGCATCTCTTGCGATATGGAAATGTCGCGCCGCAGCATCTTGGCAGGCGGCGCTGCGGTAGCCACTTTGACGACCATGCCAGCACCCGCCGCCGCGCCAGTCGCTCCCGTCGACCTGGCTCCCGCGATGATGCCCGTCACGCTCGACGTGAACGGGCATCGCCATACGCTCACGCTCGATACCCGGACGACGCTGCTCGATGCGCTGCGCGAGCACCTCAAGCTCACCGGCACCAAGAAGGGCTGTGACCATGGCCAGTGCGGCGCGTGCACCGTGCTGATCGACGGACGCCGGATCAATTCGTGCCTGACGCTCGCGGTGATGCACCAAGGCGACAAGGTCACCACGATTGAGGGGCTCGGGACGCCAGACAAGCTGCATCCGATGCAGGCCGCCTTCATCAAGCATGACGGCTATCAGTGCGGCTATTGCACCCCCGGACAGATCTGCTCGGCGGTGGCAGTGCTCCAGGAAATCGAAGCCGGCATACCGAGCCATGTCACGGCCGATCTCGGCGCGGGCCCGGAAGTCACCAACCTCGAGTTGCGCGAGCGGATGAGCGGCAACATCTGCCGCTGCGGCGCCTATTCGAACATCGCCGAAGCGATCGCCGAGGTTGCGCGAGGCCGGGCATGAAGCCGTTCACCTATGAGCGCGCGGCAGATCCCGCCGGCGCCGCCGCTGCCGTGGCGCGCGTGCCTGGCGCGAAGTTCATCGCCGGCGGGACCAACCTGCTCGACCTGATGAAGCTGGAAATCGAGACGCCGCGGCATCTGGTCGATGTCGGACCGCTCAAGCTCGATCGCGTCGAGGACATGCAGGACGGCGGGTTGCGCATCGGCGCGCTCGTCACCAACACCGATCTTGCTGCGAACAGGCGGGTTCGCCGAGATTATGCAGTGCTGGCGCGCGCGCTGCTCGCCGGCGCCTCGGGGCAGTTGCGCAACAAGGCGACCACCGCCGGCAATCTGCTCCAGCGCACGCGCTGCCCCTATTTCTACGACACCAATCAACCGTGCAACAAACGCCAGCCCGGATCGGGCTGCGCGGCGATCGGCGGCTACAGCCGGCAGCTCGCGGTGATCGGAGGTAGCGATAGCTGCATCGCGACGCATCCCAGCGACATGGCCGTGGCGATGCGGCTGCTCGACGCAAGGGTCGAAACGGTCGATCCGGCAGGACAAGTACGCGCGATTCCGATCGCCGACTTCCATCGCCTTCCAGGGTCTACGCCGCATATCGAGACCGCCTTGCCGCCCGGCGAGCTGATCACTTCGGTCACGCTGCCGCGCCCGCTCGGCGGCAAGCATTTCTACCGAAAGGTCCGCGATCGTTCGTCCTATGCCTTTGCGCTGGTGTCGGTCGCTGCAGTGATCCAGCGCGACGGAAATGGTCGGATCGCGATCGGCGGCGTCGCGCACAAGCCGTGGCGCGTCGAGGCGGCGGAAACCGTGCTGCCACGCGGTCCGGCGCCGGTAACGGAGCAGCTGATGACCGGCGCAAGGCCGACACGCGACAACGGCTTCAAGGTGCCGCTGGTCGAACGCACCCTTGCCGCCGTGCTGCATGAAGCGAGGGCATGAGCGATGAAATTCGACACCCCCGCGGGCGCCAATCCGATCGACCAGGGCAAGCTGATCGGCAAATCCACTCCGCGCATCGACGGCGGACTGAAGACCACCGGCTCGGCACCCTATGCCTATGAGCGGCACGATGTCGTCCCCAACCAGGCCTATGGCTTCGTCGTCGGCAGCGCGATCGCCAAGGGACGCGTGTTGCGAGTCGACACGCGCGCGGCGAAGGCCGCACCGGGCGTGCTGGCGGTGGTCACGACGCTCGATCACGGAAAGCTCGGCCTCGGGCAGATGAACTATGCCAATTTGTTCGGCGGGGACGCGATCGGCCATTATCATCAGGCAATCGCGGTCGTGGTCGCAGAGAGTTTCGAGCAGGCGCGCGCCGCCGCGCATCTGATCCATGCCGATTATGCGCGCACGCCCGGGCACTTCGATCTCGCGGCGCAGGCGAAGACCGCGCCCTATGCGCCGCGCCAGGGCAAGCCCGACCGCGTCGGCAATTTCGAAGGTGCATTCGCCTCGGCGCCGGTCCAGCTCGACGCGACCTACACCACGCCCGACGAGAGCCATGCGATGATGGAACCGCACGCCACCATCGCGGCATGGGACGGCGACCGGCTGACATTGTGGACGTCGAACCAGATGATCGCGTGGAGCAAGGCGTCGCTCGCCAAGATCCTCAGCATGCCGAAAGAAAAGATCCGGCTCGATTCGCCCTATGTCGGCGGCGGTTTCGGCGGAAAGCTCTTCGTCCGTGCCGACGCGGTCCTTGCGGCGCTGGGAGCGAAAGCGGCGGGGCGGCCCGTCAAGGTCGCGCTGACGCGGCCGCTGATGATCAACAACACCACGCACCGCCCGGCGACGATCCAGCGCATCCGCATCGGCGCGCGGACCGACGGCCGGATCACTGCAATCGCGCACGAGAGCCTTTCGGGCAATTTGCCCGGCGGTGGACCCGAAACCGCGGTGCAGCAGACGCGCTTGCTCTACGCCGGCGAAAACCGGCTGACCGCGATGCGGCTCGCCGAACTCGATTTGCCCGAAGGCAATGCGATGCGCGCGCCGGGCGAGGCGCCGGGGTTGATGGCGCTCGAGATCGCAATCGACGAAATGGCCGAAAAGCTCGGCATGGATCCGATCGAATTCCGGATCGTCAACGATACGCAGGTCGATCCCGCAAAGCCCGAGCGGCGCTTTTCGCAGCGCCAATTGGTCGAATGCCTGCGGCTCGGCGCCAAACGCTTTGGCTGGCATGCACGCAAGCCGACACCTGCCACAGTGCGCGACGGCCGCTGGCTGGTCGGAATGGGCGTGGCGGCGGGCTTTCGCAACAATCTGCTCACCAAATCGGCCGCACGCGTGCGGCTCGACGGCATGGGCCGAGTGACCGTCGAAACCGACATGACCGACATCGGCACTGGCAGCTACACGATCATTGCGCAGACCGCGGCCGAAATGATGGGTCTCGATCTCGACCGAGTCGTCGTGCGGCTGGGCGATTCCGATTTCCCCGCCTCGGCCGGGTCGGGCGGGCAATGGGGCGCGAACAATGCGACGGCGGGGGTCTACGCGGCATGCCTCAAGCTGCGCGAGGCAGTGGCGCAGAAGCTCGGGTTCAACTCCGCGGCTGCGGAATTCGTGGGCGGCCATGTTCGTGCCGGCAACCGCAGCGTCGCACTCGCCGATGCTACGCGCGACGGCGATCTCGTCGGCGAGGACACGATCGAATATGGCGATCTCCACAAGACGTTTCAGCAATCGACCTTCGCTGGCCATTTCGTCGAAGTTGGCGTCGACAGCTACACGGGCGAAGTCCGCGTGCGCCGCATGCTCGCGGTCTGCGCGGCGGGGCGTATTCTCAATCCGCTATCGGCGCGCAGCCAGGTGATCGGTGCAATGACGATGGGCGTGGGCGCGGCGCTGATGGAGGAACTCGCCGTCGACCGGCGTTTCGGCTTCTTCGTCAATCACGATCTCGCCAGCTATGAAGTGCCGGTCCATGCCGACATCCCCCACCAGGAGGTCGTTTTTCTCGACGAGACCGATCCGATTTCGTCGCCGATGAAGGCGATGGGAGTGGGCGAGCTGGGACTGTGCGGCGTGGCGGCGGCGATCGCCAATGCCGTGTACAACGCCACCGGCGTCCGCGTTCGAGACTATCCGATCACACTCGACAAGCTGTTGGCGGGATTGCCCGCGATTGCCTGACCGAAATCAGCATTCGGGCCGATAGACCGCAAGGCCCCCGAGCGAAGTCTCCTTGTAGCTGTCCTTCATATCGGCTCCCGTGCGGCGCATCGTGTCGATCACTGCGTCGAGACTCACGCGGTGCTGGCCGTCGCCCATCAGCGCGAGCCGCGCGGCGTCGATGGCTTTCACGGCCCCCATCGCATTGCGTTCGATGCACGGGATCTGGACCAGCCCCCCGATCGGATCGCAGGTGAGCCCGAGATTATGCTCCATGCCAATCTCGGCGGCGTTCTCGACCTGCGCGTTGCTCCCGCCCATCGCCGCCGCGAGCCCCGCCGCCGCCATCGAACAGGCGACGCCGACTTCGCCCTGGCAGCCGACTTCGGCGGCCGAGATGCTCGCGTTGCGCTTGTAGAGTGCGCCGATCGCGGCGGCGGTTAGCAGGAACGTCGCGCGACTCTCCGCCGTGCCGCGATGGAAGCGGTCGTGATAGCGCAGCACCGCGGGGATGATCCCGGCGGCGCCGTTGGTTGGCGAGGTCACGACACGCCCGCCGGCCGCATTCTCTTCGTTCACTGCCAGCGCCCACAGGTTGATCCAGTCGAGCGCGGCGAGCGGATCGGTCGGTGGGCCGCCATGGCATAGCTTGTGGTGCAGCATCGGCGCGCGCCGCGGCACGTCGAGCCCGCCGGGCAGCACGCCGCTGCCGGCAAGCCCGCGCTCGATGCAGTCCTCCATCGCCCGGAACAGCCGGTCGATTCCGGCGAGCGTCTCCGCGCGCGGGCGGCGCGCATCCTCGTTGGCGAGCGCGAGCTCGGCGATGCTGAGGCCTGCGTTCGCCGCCATCTCGAGCATTTCGCCAGCCGAGCAATAAGCGAATGGCAGCTCCACTTCGGGCGCATCGCGGCGATTGTCGCGGGCTTCGACATCGTCGAGCACGAACCCGCCGCCGATCGAAAAATAGCTGCGCATCAGCAGCTCGCGGCCGCCGCCGTCGCGCGCGATCAGCTGGATGGCGTTGGGGTGGAAAGTGAGTTGCTCGCTGCCGCGCCACACGATGTCGCGCTCGGGATCGAAATCGACCGGGTGGCCGCCGCCGAGGCTCAGTCGATGCGTCGCGCGCACCTCGGCGATCTGCGCCGCGGCGGCGTCGGGGTCGACTTGATCGGGTGCGATTCCGTGCAGCCCGGTGATCACGGCGGTGTCGGTGGCATGGCCGCGCCCGGTGAGTGCGAGCGAGCCATAGAGGATCGCGGTGACGCGTGCGACCTGCGGCAGCAACCCGGCGTCGCGGAGTTGCGCGACGAAACGGCATGCCGCCGTCATCGGTCCCATGGTGTGCGAACTCGACGGGCCGACGCCGATCTTGAACAATTCGAAAATGCTGACGGTCATTGCCCAGGATATAGGCGCGCAAACCGCCGTATCCCAAGACTTTGTCAGGGAAGCGTCAGGTCGATTTCGGCCCCCGCAGCAACCGATCGACCAATGTCGTCGCGGTCAGATTGCCGGTCACCGTGGTCATCGTGATCACCGGGTCGGGCAGCGCGATGACCGCCACGTACAACGGCATGATCGCCATCGGCGCGCCGAGCAGCTGGATGCCGGGGCCGTAGATTGCATAGATCACCGCCGCGCCGGGCAGTCCGGCGCCGCTGATGCTGCCGAGGATCACGGCGAGCCCGGCCATCACCAGCTGGAGTGGAGTCGGCTCGATCCCCGCGGCGTGCGCGGCGACGAGTACCGCCGCCACGGCATGCGCCACGGTGCCGAGGCGGAATACCGACACCGCCATCGGAATCACCAGCCCGACCAGATCCTCTGGAATACCGAGCTTCTCGATCGCGACTTCGATCATCACCGGGGTGCTCGCCATCGACGAGCAGCTGCCGGCGCCCATCGCCTGCGCCGGCGCAATCGCCGCGGCGAAGCGGCCGAGCGGACAGGCGCGCGCGACCAGCACCGCGACATAGCAGAGCACCATCATCATTCCGGTGGTCGCAAAGCACAGCGCCACGAACACGCCGAGCACTTGCGCGACCGCGAGCCCGGACGACAGCCCGAGGCCCATTGCAAGCAGGAAAATGCCGGCCGGCGCTACGACCAGCACCCAGTCGACGATCGTCATCATCGCGTGCGAGACCTGTGCGAGCAGCGCCATCATCGCCGGCTCGGTGCCATCGCGCCGCGGAAGCCGCGCGATCGCGATGCCAAACGCGAGTCCGAAAATCACCAGCGGAAAGATCTGCCCCTGCGCCGCCGCAGCGATCGGATTGTCCGGAATGATCGCGAGCAGTTGCGCGGCAAGGCCAGGCACCGGCGCCGGTGCGGCAGCCCCGCCCATCAGCGCGTCGAGCGCATGCGGCGGGATCGGCCAGAGGTGGAGCACCGTCTCGGTCAGGATCGTGCAGAGCACTATGGTCACGACCATGATCGCGAAGAACAGCCCGAGCGTAGTGCCGATCAGTTTGCCGCCGCGCCCGCTCAGTACCGCGCTCGCCACGCCGTGCGTGATCATTGCGAAGATCAGCGGGATCAGCGTCATCTGCAGTGCCCGTACCCACAGCTGTCCGCCGACGAGCACTGCGTTCGCCGCGGTCGTGAGCACCGGCTGGTCGAGCCAGCGGATCGAAACGCCGGCGACCACGCCGAGCACGAGCGAAAGAAGAATCAGGTGCGTGCGCGACAAGGGGAGCTCCGGACGGCGAGAGGAGATACGCACTCGGCCGTCCTGAACACTTGGGCGGAGTGGACCTGCTAGCGGGAAAGCGCACACGCACAAAGTGGCTTGCCGATCTGGTTGACACCTCGGGTTGCTTGTCTCACCCCTGAAACGTCGCGCCCTGTGCGCGTGAGGGACCTTATGCAAAAGCTCTTGTCGCTGTTGCCGGCGCTGTTGATTGCTGCGTCCGCTTCGGTAGCGCCCGACTGGGTGTTGCCGGTCGCTCCACCCGGCAAGCCGGCGGTATGGGACAAGATCGCGCCGCGAAATCTTCCCGGATCGTCCGCGCATTTCACCGACGCGCAGATGCACGACCTCCACCACGTAGTCGATTGGTGGCAAAGCGAGCATCCTCCGCTGCCGGAGTCGGTTGCCGTGGGAATGGGGAGTGCAGGTGCCTGCGGCTATTGCCACTTGCCCGATGGCGCCGGCCGGCCGGAAAACGCCGCGCTCGCAGGTCTGTCGGCCGATTATATCCGGGAACAGGTGGAGGCGTTTTCCGGCGGAGAGCGTGGGCCGCTCGACGGGAAATGGGCGCCGTCAATTTTCATGCGCACGACCGCCAAGGGGGCAAGCGCGGAGGCGGTGCGCGAGGCGGCCGACTATTTCAGCCGGCTGCGTTTCACGTCGCACGTTCGCGTGGTCGAGCGCGCGCGGATCCACCACGCCGTGCCGGACAGCTATGTCTATGTGCTCGATCCTTCGAAGACCGAGCCGCTCGGACCCCGCATCGTCGAAGTGCCCGATTCCCTCGAGCGCTTCGAGATGCGCGACGCGCACCTCGATTACATTGCCTATGTGCCGCCCGGTGCGGTCGCTGCGGGAACCGCGCTGGCGCGGAGCGGCGGCCCCGCCGGGCAGCCATGCGCATCGTGCCATGGAACGGGGCTCAAGGGCGGAGTGGCGCCGCCGCTCGCCGGCCGTTCGCCGAGCTATCTCGCACGACAGCTGTTCGGGTTTCGCGCGGGTACGCGCGGCAACGCCGCTGCCGCGCCAATGCGCACGATCGCCGAGCGGCTCAGCGACCGTAACATCGTCGATCTCGCCGCCTATGCGGGTTCGCGCCGCCCGTGACTTGAGGCGGATGCACTCGCATGCCCCTGCGCCCTACCACCCACCTCGCGCCCATCTCGGCCGGAACGATAGCGGAAGAGAATCGTTGCGCGTCGAACTCGGGGGCTTTCGCCCAGGCAATTAGCTAGCTAAATGCTAGGGTAGATATGATTAGCCACGAAGTAGAGCCGTTCAGACGGCCGATCCGGCGAGCGAAGGGAGGACGAGATGAAGCGACTGGGTGGCGCAAGCGCACTGGCGATCGGCCTGGCAATGTCGACGGCCGCCTGGGGACAGGCGACCCCCGAGCAACCCGCGCCTGCGTCCGACGCCGAACGGAACCAGCCGGCGCAGGAAATCATCGTCACCGGATCGCGTATCGCCGGCGGTTTCCAGTCGCCTACGCCAGTGACCGTCCTCACCAATGAGCGCTTCAAGGCTTTGGTCGTGTCGAATGTCGGCGAAGCGCTCAACCAGCTCCCTTCCTTCCGCCCGACCGCCGGTCCGGCGACGCAGGCGAACATCGGCGGCAACGTCGGCGCGCGGCTGCTCGACCTGCGCGGACTCGAAGCCAAGCGCACGCTCGTATTGGTCGACGGCCATCGTTTCGTCTCGAGCGTCTCGACGGGCACCAGCGCGAATATCGGCGCGGTCGACATCAATTTGATCCCCTCGGCACTGGTCGAGCGCACCGATATCGTCACTGGCGGCGCGTCGGCGGCCTATGGCTCGGACGCCGTCGCCGGCGTGGTCAACTTCGTGCTCAACCACAAGCTGCAGGGCGTCACGGCCGAGATGCAGGGCGGCATCTCGCAGCGCGGCGACAATGGCCAGCTCTATCTGAGCCTCGCCGGCGGGACCAATCTCGGCGAGCGCGTGCATGTGATGGGCGCGTTCGAATATGATGAGAACCATGGCCTCGGCGACTGCAACACGCGGTCATGGTGCGAGAATGTCAATTCGATCGTTGCCAACACTGCGGCCGCGACCAACGGGCTGCCCGCCAATCTGATCCTCTCGGGTGTGCGCACCGCGACCTCGACCGCGGCTGGCGTGATCAACGCCTCGCTCAATGCCGCGGGCAAGGCGATCTACACCCCCGCTACCGATCCGCTGCGCGGCCTCACCTTCAACCCCGACGGCTCGACGCGGCCGTTCCAGTACGGCACTTTCGTCGGCCCGCTGTTCATGCTCAACGGTGAGGGCGCGGGCAAGAATGCGTTCATCGAGCCGCAGCTGCTCAAGGTGCCGGTCAAGCGCTATGTCGCCTATGGCAGCATCCAAGCCGACCTGAGCGACAGCATCAAGGGACAGGTCGATCTCTCTTATGGCCGCGTCGAGGGCCATGTCGTGTCGAGCGTGTTCCGCGACTTCAACGGATCGGTGCTCGGCTTCATCAAGAGCGGCAACCCGTTCATCCCGACGAACATCCAGTCGGTGATGACCGCGAACGGCATTGCACAGCTCAACCTTGGCCGTACCGGCTTCGATGTCGGCCCCGCCCAGGCGGACTCGGTGACGCAGACCTGGCGCGTGCTGGCTGCGCTCAAGGGCACGCTCGGATCCCGCTGGAAGTGGGATGTCTCCTATGAATATGGCAAGACGCGCTTTCGCCAGGACGCGTATAATCTGTTCAGGCTCGCGAATGCGCCCAAGGCAGTCGATGCCGTGCTCAATGCGTCGAACCAGATCGTCTGCCGGATCAACCAGGTAACCGTCACCGACCCGGCTTGCGCACCGATCAACCTGTTCGGCGAGGGGCGGTTCTCACCGGCGGCCAAGGACTATATCACCGGCCGCGGGTTCCAGGCGACGAACAACGACCAGCACAATGTCGCGCTCAACCTCAGCGGCAGCCTGATCGACTTGCCCGCCGGCCCGCTCAGTGTCGCGGTCGGCGCCGAATATCGCCGCGAGGCGATCAGCGGCACTGCCGACGCAGTTTCGCAGGCCAACGGCTGGTTCGCGCTCAACGGCTCGGCGGTCAAGTCGAGCCACCTCGACGTCAAGGAGTTCTACGGCGAGGCCGAACTGCCCGTGCTCAGGAATTCGGCGCTTGGCCATTCGCTTAGCTTCAATGGCGCGATCCGCCGCACCGACTATTCGACCAGCGGCGCCGTCACCACCTGGAAGGTCGGCGGCGTCTATGAGCCGATCCAGGCGATCCGGCTGCGGGTGACCAAATCCCGCGACATCCGCGCGCCCAATCTGTTCGAGCTCAACGGCCCGTTCGTGAAGACATTGATCGGCGCGACCGATCCGCGGCCCGGAATTGGCGGGCAGATCAACCCGACCGTGTTCACCGGATCGAACCCCAACCTCACGCCCGAAAAGGCCGACAGTTTCACTGCGGGCGTGGTGGTCGCGCCGACCGGCGGCATCGCGCGGCGCATGCGGCTCTCGGTCGACTATTACGACATCAAGGTGAACAATGTGATCGGCCCGCTCGGCGCGCAGGGTGTGATCAATGCCTGTTTCGTCCAGAACATCCAGACCGATTGTGCGCTGATCACGCTCGACAGCAACAACAAGATCGCGACGGTCACCGACGTCAACCAGAACTCGGCGAAGCTGCGCACGCGCGGCTTCGACCTCGAGCTGCAATATCGCCAGCCGCTGGGATCGCTCGGCAATCTCTCGATCCAGGGCCTGGCGAACATCACGCAGGAACTGACGACCGCCGACGGCTTCGACCGTGCCGGCCAGACCGGCCATCGCACCGGCACCATTCCCGGCGTGCCCGACTATACCGTCGATGGCCTGGTGACCTGGACCAAGGGCAATATATCGCTCACCGGCCACGCGCATTACATTCCGCACGGCACCTTTTGGGTGAACTTCATCGACCCCAGCCAGCCGGGCTTCGTGAACACGAGCAGCTCGGCCGTGAACAACAACCAGGTGCCGAGCCGCTTCTATTTCGATCTCTCCGGCACCATCAGAATACCGACGAGCAACGGCCGATCGATGGAATTCTTCGGATCGATCACCAACCTGTTCGATCGCAATCCGCCGGGCCTGCCCGACCCGACGGTCGGCACCAATCAGATCCTGTTCGATCCGGTCGGGCGGATGTTCAAGATCGGCGCACGGGTGCATTTCGGGGGCTAGGCAGCCACGTCCTCCATGCCATCCCACGGGTAACGACTGATCGCCCAGCATATGCGCCGATGCGAGCGCGAGCGTGACGTTTTCGCGGCACTTGCGCCTGGCCCGCACGTTGAACCCATCGCACGCGCGCATCTGCGCCGAACTGGAGATGGAACCGATGGCAACCGCAGCAGCCCCCGAACAGTCGGACGGCAAGACCAGCCTGACCGACTCGATCCGCAACGCATTCTCCGGCGACGCGCCGATCACGCAAAAGGCCGCGAACTTCGTCAAGGCGCGGCCGATGGCCAGCGCCGCGCTCCTCGGCGTTGCCGCGCTCGCCGTCGTGAACAGTCTGCGCGGCGTGCGCGCCTGACCTCTTGTGTCGTTCGGGTGGATTCGGCCGGCGCTCGGCGGGATCCGCCCGTCCGTTAACCAGAAAAAAATTTTTCGCGTTTTCGCGCGTGTCGCCGTCGTCGCCTCTATAAAAGTAAATAAGATGCTAATGCACAGGGGAATATCGGTGATCAACGCAGCGATGCTCGAGCCAGGCAGCCACAGCGCACGGCGGCCGGCCATTGTTTCGATCGAGGACGAGCTGGTACATTTCGAACTGTGCCCGATGTGCAGCCAGGCCGTGGATCGGCGGGATATCTTTGCGGTGATGCATCACTTGCCAGTGGGGCATCGGCCACAGCCGCGGCATTGATCTGGCGAGCGGACCAGGCACGAGTCCGCTCCGCCCATCCGAGGACGGCGAAACACTACTCCGCGCGTCCCGCCACGACAGCCCTTGCCTCTAACGCCTGCCACAGCAACAGCGTCGGGACGCCCAGTCCCAAATCCCGCGCACGCTTGAGCAGCGACAGCGCCAGCAAGACCTCTGGCGCGATCCCCGCCATCGGCGCAAGCAGCAGATAGCCGACCTCCTGCACCCCCAGCGCGCCCGGCACCGCGAACGCGACGCTGCGCAGCGTGAAGATCAGGCTCTCGACCATCAGCACCGCCCAGAGCGGGACCGGTGCGCCCATCAGCCGCAAGCCGAGCCACGCGCCGGCGGCGCTGCCGAACCACGCGAGCAGGTTGAACAGGAACGAGAGGCCGACCGCGCTCGGGCGCGTGTAGATCGTGCGCAGCTCACCCTTTATCTCTTCGGCGGCGCTCTGCGCGCCGGGCAGCATGCGCGCGGCGATGCGCCCGGCGATGCCGATGCCGGTGCGCTGGACGAGGAGGAACGCCGCCATCGCCGCGACCATCGCAGCGGCGCCGGCGAAGATCAGCGGACGCAGCTTCGCCGCTTCCGGGCCCGCCGCGACCGCAGCGAAGAACAGCGCGATGCCGGTTAGCGTGAACACCAGCTGCGCCACCATCTCGGTGGTCAGGTCGACCAGCAGCGCGGCATTTGCGCGGCGCTGCGGCACGCCGTGCGCGATCAGCGTGCGCGCGCCGAGCACGATCCCGCCCAGGTGCGAGAAGGGGAGCAAATCGGCAGCGGCTTCGCGCACCAGTCGCGCCCAGGCGAAACGCCAGAGCGTGTGCAGCGGTTCGCAACAGGAGGCCGCCCACCACGCCGCGCCGAGGATCGCGAACACCACGAGGAACCACAGGCAGAAGAGCAGGTACCCGCCGACGCCGATGTGGCCGACCGCCGCGAGCACGCCCGCCCATCCGGTCGCGCCAAATGCCCAGGCGGCAGCGGCCAGTCCCGCGACGGTCGCCAGCAATAGCCAGAGGCGGGCAGATTTCAGGCGGTGGCTCCCGCGCGTTTCGGCCGCACGAATTTGAGGATCAGCCGCATCACCCCGGGCACGAAGCGCGGCCGGATCAGCCGCGCGTCATAGGGCGCCAGCCGGCGGTCGTTTTCGGCCAGGCAGATCGCCGCCAGTTCGGGGAAACTCACTTCCACTCCCAATTCCTTCGACCCGTTGAGGGTGAAATTATTCTCTTGTGCCCTGGTGTTCTCGCCCATTCCCTTGGCCATGTCGATACGTTCCCAGATCAGGAACAGCCACACGACCAGGATCTTGGCCTCGAAATAGGGGCGCCGCCACCACGGCATGTTGCGCCGCCACCAGGCCACCCAATTGACGAAGAACAATATGTGCCGGCCTTCCTCGCGCATCACCGGCTCGAACGTGTCGATCAGCTCGGGCGGAAAGAAGCCGGTGTCCTTGGCCAGCTTGAACAGCCCGAAGCCGAAGAAGCTGTCGATGCACTCGGAATAGCCCGAGCGCATGAATGCCCATTCGGCATCCTTGGGAACGACATATTCGGGCTCGGGCTCGAGCTGGATGCCATAGGCGCGGACCATGTCGGCGAGCACCACCTTGTGGCGGCGCTCCTCGAACGCGTCCATTTCGACTGCCGCCTTGAGAAGCGGATCGCGCACGGTCTGGCCGAACGTCTTGACGAACAGTCCGGTGCGTCCTTCGGTCTGCACCGCCATGTCCCAGATCGGCAGCGAGACGATCTTGTCGCGCACATCGGGCGCGAGCTCGGGCCAGTCGATCAATGCCGGGCGATAGGGATCATGGGTATCGAGCAGCATGCGGCTGAACAGCATCAGATGCTCGGGCGATCCGAGCCGAACCGGGCCGGTTGGCAACGGGGCGCTGGTATCGAACGCACCCCAGTCGGGAACCAAATTCACGGGTACACCTCACGCGAAATCTACAAAGCGCCCCAGTTGCACCCCCTCGCTCGCAATCATGGCTTTCGCAACGTCGTCGGTGAGCGCTGCAAGCTCGCCGCGATAGTCATAGCCGGGCGCCGATCCCGCATAGGGACCGGTCGCCGGATGTGCATATATTTCGGTCAGCCCCTCGGGCAAGTGTTCGACGATTCCGCGCACGCGCTTCGCGGTCATGGCGCCCGACCAAGTGAGCCCGAGCACCTGATCGGGCACGAGCATGTCGGCGGCGCGCATCCGGCTGCGGATCAGCTTCGCCCAGGCGGTTTCGATGCGCATTCCCGTCCGCGTGCCATCGATCTTGTGCAGCAAATCGCTTGGCTCGATCGGCGCGCGCACTGCCTTCATGCCATGGCGCCGGCCGACCTCCAGGATCGTGCCGGCGATCGTCGGATGCAGATGATAATGTTTGTGCGCATTGACGTGGTCGAGCGACAGCCCGGTTCGGGCGAAGGCCGCAAACTGCGCTTCGACTTCCTCGGCAAGCTGCATCCGTGCCGCCGGCGAAGCGAAGATCGCAAGTCCCATCATTGCCATGTCGGTTCGAAAGGACCCGTCGCTGTCGACCAGCGCCGGAATCTGCTCGGGCGGAAGCACCGGCTTGCCTTCGACCAATACGACATGCAGCCCGACGCCCAGCCTGGGCATCGTGCGCGCCCGCGCGACCGCGTCCTCGGCGGCGTCGCCAGCGACCATCAGGCTGGCGGCGGTGAGGATGCCGGTGCGATGCGATTGCTCGACAGCGTCGTTGACTTCCCTCGAGGCGCCAAAGTCGTCGGCCGTGACGATCAGCCGCTTCATGCGCGCGCGAAGCCGCGAAGGCGCGAAGAGACTCTAGCACGCGGAGGCGCGGAGGCACGGAGGCTCGAGCCCGTCGTTGAAGCGGAACCGCTGGATGCTGACGAAGCCCTTCGCGTCTTCGCGCCCTCGCGCGAACCATTACTTAGGTCACAGCAAGAATTGCCGATCGGCAGTTCGTCCTGCGCGCTCCACGCGAGACAAACTCCGCGCCTTCGCGCCTCCGCGTGAAAATGCGCCCGTCCGCGCATTCCCAGCCTCAGAACCCGTAGGCGGCGGGATCCGCGAGGATATGATCGGCGACGCTGGGCGCGTTCGGCACCGCGACGCGGCGCAATAGCAGCGTCATCGCGGCGCGGTCGCGCTGGCGGACGGCTTGCTCCCAGTCGGCGAACAGCCCGCGCGCCTGGAGCCGTTCGTTGACCGTCATGCCGGCCGCGCCCTGGCTGGCGACAGCCATGGGTCAGGCGGCTTCTTTCCGGCGGCGGAGGAAGTCGAAGAATTCGACGCCTTCGCGCAGCCGGCGCTTCATCATGTCGAAATCGCGCACCATCTCGCCGACGATCGCGCCGATCTTCCGCGGACGGAAGTAGAAGCGTTTGTAGAACTCCTCGACCTTGTCGAAGATCACTTTCGACGACAGGTGCGGATAGCTGAGCTGCGCGATCTGGTTGCCGCCGTCGGTCAGCAGGTGGTCGGTGCCGTCGAACCAGCCGTTCTCGGTCGCCTGATTGTACAGGAACGTGCCGGGGTAGGGCGCCGCCAGGCTCACCTGGATCGTGTGCGGATTGATCTCGATCGCATAGCGGATCGTCTCTTCGATCGTCTCGAGTGTCTCGCCCGGCAGGCCGAGGATGAAGGTGCCGTGGATGACGATGCCGAGCGCTTCGCAATCCTTGGTGAACTGCCTGGCGACGTCGACGCGCAGCCCCTTCTTGATGTTGTGCAGGATCTTCTGGTTGCCGCTCTCATAGCCGACCAGCAGCAGGCGCAGGCCATTCTCCTTGAGCACCTTGAGCGTGTCGTACGGCACGTTGGCCTTGGCGTTGCAGCTCCACGACACGCCGAACCCCGGCTTGCCGAAGCCGAGCTTGCCGAGCTCGCGCGCCAGTTCCATCACTCGCGGGCCGTTGTCGGTCAGCGTGTCGTCGTCGAAGAAGATCTCCTTCACCTGCGGCATCTCGCGCAGGACGTACTGGACTTCCTCGATCACCTTGGGGATCGACCGCACGCGGTAATTGTGCCCGCCGACGGTCTGCGGCCATAGGCAGAAGGTGCAGCGGCTCTTGCACCCGCGGCCGGTGTAGAAGCTGACATAGGGGTGCTTGAGATAGCCGCCGAAATATTTCTCGATCGTCAGGTCGCGCTGATAGATCGGCGAGACCATCGGCAAATCGTCCATATTGGCGATGATCGCGCGGTCCTTGTTGTGGACGATCGAGCCGTCGGGGGCGCGGTACGAGATGCCGTCGACTTCCGACAGCGGCTTGCCCTCCGCGACATCGACCACGGTATAGTCGAATTCGTTGCGGCACACGAAGTCGACCGAGGGCGCCGCGAGCAGCGACTTCTCCGCCTCGACCGCGACCTTGGCGCCGATCATCCCGATCAGTGCCTTGGGGTTGCGCTCGCGGATCAGGTCGGCGGTGTGCGAATCCTGCCGGAAGCTCGGCGTCGAGGTGTGGAGGATGACGAGTTCCTTGTCATCGACCTCATGTTTGATGTCGTCCCAGCTCTGGTCGTGCGCGGGCGCATCGATCAGCCGCGAACCCGGCACCATCGCCGCGGGCTGCGCGAGCCAGGTCGGGTACCAGAAGCTGCGCACCTCGCGCTTCATCTGATAGCGCGCGCCGGCGCCGCCGTCGTAACCGTCGAACGAAGGGGCCTGGAGGAACAACGAACGCATCATGAGGCGGGAATCTCCGGTTCGGCCGTGATCCGGCCTTCTGGCTCCATTCTAAGCACTGCGCCTCGCCAATCAACCGATCGCACGGTGAGACTGGCGATAAACACTGCAAAAGTCAGGCAATCGCGCAGCGGAAGCAGCCAAAGCGGCGCGGTACGCGCGCCGGCCTGGCGGTCGACCGCCAGCACGACCAGCAGCCGGACGAGCAGCGCGAACCCTGCCAGCGCAAGTCCCGGCAGCGGCAGCAAGGGCAGGGCGAGCAGTGCGAGCGGGAAGGGCATCGCGATGACGCCCATCGCATAGCTCAGCGGGACGACGTCGCGCACGGTCCCGCCCCAGCGCAGTTCATGCCGCCATAAGGCGCCGAAATCCGCTTCGATCGAGGCATGCGCGACCAGCATCGGCGGCAGGCGGACCGCCAGGCCCCGTGCCGCGACCGCCTCGCCGATCGCATAATCATCGGCGAGCACGTCCGCAAAGGCAGCGAACCCGCCGATCGCGGCCAGCGTTTCCCGGCGCATCGCGATCGTCGAACCCATACACGGTTTGGCGAGCCCATGCGCGGCGCCGAAGATCACGCCCGGGAGGAACTGCCAGCTCAGCCCCGCGGCAGCGACACGCGACCAGAAACCGGCATCGCCTCGCCCGTGATACGCGAGCGTGACGATGCCGGTGTCCGACTGTTCGAGCGCAGTGAGCAGCTCTGCGAGATAGTCGGGGCGCGCGACCATATCGCTGTCGCTGAGCGCGAATATGTCGTGCGCGATATGCGGCTCGAGGTTGATCAGATTGGCGACCTTGCCGTTGGCACCGTGCGGCGTGGGGTCGACGATCAGATCGATGCGCGCGCTCGGATGTCGCGCCTTGAGTGCCTCGACCGCCGCGACTGCCCCATCATCGGGACGATGTACTCCGCACAGCAGCTGGATCGGACCGTCATGCCGCTGCTCGAGGAAACTCGCGAGATTGTCGGTGAGGCGCGGCTCGGCGCCGTAGAGCGGCTTGAGGATGGTGACGCCTTCCGTCCCCGGCTGGGGCGGGACTGCGGCGGCGAAGAAGCGGCGAAACGTCACCAGCGCGGCGAGCATGTACAGGCTGCCGATCAGGCTCAGCGCGGCGGGGAGCCAGGCGAGGAGGCTGATCAATGAAGATCCTCCCCGTGCCGAGGAGGATCTAGGCGCGAAATCGGCGCGGTAGCTTCCATGCTGCCTCCCCTATGCCAGTGCGCATCTCCTGTGTAGAGCGCACGCGTGACTTCGACCGGCGCACCTCTGACTCTCGTCACCGGCGTGTCGGGTTTCGTCGGATCGGCAGTCGCGCGGGCGCTTGCATCGCGCGGAGCGCGGTTGCGCGGGCAGGTGCGGGCGACGAGCCCGCGCGGCAATCTGAACGACTTTCCCGGCGAACTGGTAGAAGCCGACCTGCGCGATGCCGATGCGGTGGCGCGCGCGATGAGCGGCGTCCGCCACCTGTTCCATGTCGCAGCGGACTATCGGCTCTGGGCGCCCGATCCCGAGGAGATCGTCCGCAACAACTTGGCCATGACATGCGTGGTGATGGATGCCGCGCTCACCGCCGGCGTCGAGCGCGTCGTCTACACCTCCAGCGTCGCCACGCTGAAGCCGCGCGACGACGGCCCCGCCAATGAAACTCGCGCCGCGACGCCCGAACAGGCCGTCGGCGCGTACAAGCGCAGCAAGGTCGTCGCCGAGCGCCTTGTCGAAACGATGGTCGCCGCACGCGGGCTTCCAGCCGTGATCGTCCAGCCCTCGACTCCAATCGGCCCGCGCGACGTCAAGCCTACGCCGACTGGGCGGATCATCGTCGAGGCGGCCAATGGCAAGATGCCGGCGTTCGTCGATTCGGGTTTGAACCTCGTCCATGTCGACGATGTCGCCGCCGGACATCTGGCCGCGCTCGACAAGGGCAGGGTGGGCGAGCGCTACATCCTCGGCGGGCAGGACGTGATGCTCGGCGACATGCTCGCCGAGATTGCCGCGATTGTCGGGCGCAAGCCGCCGACGATCCGCATACCCCGCGCGCCACTGTTCCCGCTCGCCTGGGCGAACGAGCAGCTCCGCAAGGTCATCGGCGGCGATCCCTTCCTCACCGTCGATTCGCTGAAGATGGCCCGGCACCGCATGTTCTTCTCCTCGGCCAAGGCCGAGACCGAACTCGGCTATCGCGCCCGCCCGCACCGCGAGGCGCTGGTCGACGCCATCGCCTGGTTCCGCGATGCGGGGATGATCCGGTGATTTGGGCGGTCGGACGAGATTTAATCCGACCTTCTCCCCTCCCTGCAAGGGAGGGGTTGGGGGTGGGTGCGCGTAAGCGCGCCTCTACGGTCTTGGGAATTGGCTCACGCCAACCCACCCCCGACCCCTCCCTTGCAGGGAGGGGAGCATGATGTCCCTTGCCCTCGCCCTCATCGCCGGCCTGTCCCTTGCCATCTGGCTGGGCCTGATCTTCGCCCGCCACGGCTTCTGGCTCGCCCGCGAACGCGACACGCGCGACCTGCCGCCCGAACCCGCGCAGTGGCCCGATGTCGTCGCAGTGGTGCCGGCGCGCGACGAGGCCGATGTCATTGCCCGTTCCATAGGTAGCCTCGCCGCGCAACATTACCCAGGCAGCTTCCGCATCATCCTGATGGACGATTCCTCCAGCGACGGCACAGGCGACATCGCGCAAGGCCTGGGTTCTGGCCGGGTCGAGATCGTCCCCGGCCTTCCACTCG
>Ga0207711_10000632_pt1 | contig 35357 bp, 23 predicted proteins | sample KBSS34metaG_FD_184401 | JGI IMG/M metagenome (GOLD analysis project Ga0207711, IMG submission 184401) | Switchgrass rhizosphere microbial communities from Kellogg Biological Station, Michigan, USA - KBS S3-4 metaG (SPAdes) (version 2) | ecosystem: Host-associated > Plants > Roots > Rhizosphere... | reverse complement strand
GCCAGGAAGCTGCGCGACAGGTGGCAGCGCAGCTGGATGCGCAGCGACAGGAGGCCGCTCGTCAGGAAGCGGCTCGCATCGAAGCCGCACGGCTCGAGGCCGAACGCCAGGAAGCTGCGCGACAGGCGGCAGCGCAGCTGGATGCGCAGCGACAGGAGGTCGCCCGTCAGGAAGCGGCTCGTCTCGACCTTGCACGACTCGAGGCCGAACGCCAGGAAGCTGCGCGACAGGCGGCAGCGCAGCTGGACGGGCAGCGACAGGAGGCCGCCCGTCAGGAAGCGGTCCGCGTCGAAGCCGCGCGACAGGAGGCCGCCCGTCAGGAAGCGGTCCGCGTCGAAGCCGCGCGACCGGATGCCGAACGCCAGGAGGCCGCACGGCAGGCAACGGCTCCGCGAGAGGCGCCGCGTGTCGAGGCCGATCGAGAACCGACGGCGAGACGGGAAGCGGCGCTTCGGGCAATCGGACGTCAGCTCGATGAGGAAGCCGACCGGGCGGAAGCGGCCTCGCGTGCCGCTCGCCGGCCTTCGACGCTTCCTCTGTCGTTGAGCACCGCGCGTCGAGCCAGAGTATGGGGACGCACCGACCCCAACGTCGAACTCATTCAGTACGTGGAGGAGTGGGCACGAAGGATCCAATTCAACACATCTGTCGAAACGGTCCGCGACGTGGCGAAGCGGTCTCACACGCGCCCCATGGTGACGGTCGCCATTCGCAGTGGCGGATCGGTGGAATCGGTGACTTTTGTTGTCTCGAGTGGTGTGGCAGAAGTCGATGAAGCGATACGACGCATCGTGGAAAGCCAGAGGCCCTACCAGGCATTCCCGCCTGCACTGGCCCGCGAGTTCGACGTGATCGAAATCCGCCGAATCTGGCACTTCGACTCTGCCGTCCGGCTGTACTGATGAGTGCCCGCCGTGTCATCGCACGGCGAACCTCGAGATCGCCCGGACGACGGTGGCACTCGCCACAGCACGCAGCCTCTCGGCACTGCCGGTCGACGCCTGATGTCGCGTGGACTTCCGGCCGGTGGCGCGGCGATCCGTTCGTTTGCAGAGGCCCAGGATCTCTGGCGCGTGCACACCGGCGCCAGCGGTTTGTTCCGCATTTCGGCGAGGCACGAGTCGCCTCTTCTTCGCCTGTACGCAGCAGGCGAAAATTCTCGGATGCCGCAAGAAACTGATCGGCGCTGTCGCACTCCGATCTGAAGTCCAGGCTCGAATACGAAACGAGGCTCCGACCCCTGTCTTCGAAGATGGGTTCTCCCAGCATCGCGAACCCACGTGTTGCCAGAGCTGCGCTCGGGCCCGCGCTCGACGTCGTGATCGAAGTACCCCGATGGAGTTTTGTCAAACGGGGCTCGAGCGGCAGCCTCGACTTCATCTCGCCGCTGCCGTGTCCTTTCAACTACGGTGCGGTGCCGACACTTCTGGGACTCGAGGGAGACCTTCTGGATGCCGTCGTCCTCGGCAAACGCATTGCGTACGGCACAGGCCTGCGCGTTATCGCATACGGCGCGGTGACCTTGACCGATCGTGGCATGTAACTGATCTGCAGCGAGCACGCCCAGCGACCAGGAGTGCGGCGAGGTGTTGCGGTTCTTCCACTTCTACGCCAAGTGCAAGGGAATGCTGAACCTATGGCGGCGGTGCCCCGGCCGAAACAGCTGCGATGGCTGGTGCGACGCCGGTCAGGCTCTGGCTCTCGCGCGGCCGATTCCTGCCTCGTGGGCCGCTCAACCAGTGCCGTTCTGAAGGAAAGAAGAGGGCCGCCGAACCAAGACCAATCGCGACGCCGGTTGGCAAAGGGTAATTCATCGTTAGCTGCAGGGCCCCGCACCTTGGCGAACATATTTTCGACGCGACGACCGGTGAAGCGGTGGATGCATACGTCGAGACTCATGACGCTGTGCGGATCCTCATCTGGCCGCAGCGAGGGCGCTGCGGTGTTTGCCGGTTGCGGTCGTGCAGCCCGGAGCAGCCGAGCGCCTCGCAACAGAGGCGGTTGGCCTGGTCGGGATCCTACGACCTGCCGTCTCCGTGTAGAGCGTACAGGTCGGCGACGTAGACCATGGTGTTGGGCTCGCCGGCGTCGGAGCTGGTCGCCGACCTAGCGGAGACGGGCCTCGGCATCACCGGCGAGGGACCGACTGTAATCCGGCCCGGCATTGAAGGTAACCGATCCGATGCGGTGCACGCTGCGCGACGCGGAGTTCGAGCCAATTGCGCTGCTTAGGCCAGATCACCCTGCGTCCGTTCCTGGACCGATGCAGACATCGGCAGCTTCTTGGCAAGGTATGACTGGCTGCTGAGGTGGGGTCGGCCCAATCAGAGGCGAAGCATTTGGCCGAGCGACTCGCGAAGCGAGATGACGACCGCGTGAGTGGCGCCGATTGCACGAAATATCACCGACCCGGTGCGGCAACTACTGGCGCGCAGGCTTGCAGCACCCGAAGTCAGTCGCGCCCTGGTGACGTTGCTGCACGTTGCGCAGGATCCGGGGGCAAGCAAAGGCACAACGTAACGCGGCCAAGAAGCCCGCGGGCTCATCGGCGCGGTCGAGCTTGGCGAAGCGCGAGAAGACGTGGTGGAAGCCGTGAGGCGACGGAACGGTCGACTTCATTGCGACGCTTGTACATCTGGCGGTCGTATTCCCAGCGTGAGACCCGGGTAAACAGCGGTGGCACGAAAGGGATGAAACCCAAGTCGAGTGAAGCTGACAATGTTTCGTTGCCTTCGAAGGCGTGGTCCCGCCATCATCGCTGCGTACATATGCGCCACGACCCTCTCCCCGAACTAGTCACGCGGGGGCACCCGACCGGTGGGCCTGCCTGAAGATGCCCGTCATGAGATGCGGTCCTTCGATGCAATAGCGTCCAATCATGGAGTTGGGCAAAGCGCGGCTGCGCTGCAATGGGGGGGTTGTGGCCACGATGAAGTTTTCTTCCGTGACGAACGTCACCCATGCCTGCGTGAAGTCGAGGAATCCACCCGTCGTTGGATACAGGGCCTTGTAGAACGCCTCCTTGGCCGAGAAAACCAACCGGCCCCCTATTGCCCGAATCCGCAGCGGCAGTTGCGCGATCGAATCTCGATCGCGCGACGTCAAGACTAGCGGCTCGACATCCGCATCCAGAGCCACGGCGGGCTCCACGTCGACCCCAATGGCGCAGATGTCCAATCTCGATGCCACCACCACCGTGCACAACGTCGGGCAATGCGAGATCGAGCCGACAAATCCCGCTGGCCATGCCGGAGCACGATCCGGCCTGTTCAGCAGCGGTGCTGCTGCAGCGCCGAGGCTGTCGAGCAGCGAGCGGGCCAACAGGCGCCCCGCAGAGTATTCTCGCCGGCGACCGGGTGCGGCCCGGTCGATCTGTCGCTGCTCGGCGGGGTGCAGGCTCGAGGGGTCCGCTTCGGAGGGGTCCATCTCCGCGAACCGTACACACGCCGGAAACAGGCGGCTTGTCAGCATGCCGCAGGCCCCCTTGGCTCGCGCGCCTCGACGCGCCGCCACCGCCGATGCACCGGTCGCGTTTTCGCTGCGCACGCGCTGACGCATTGCTCACCTGGGGTGAGTGGGCGATACCTCATGCCCTATTACCTCGCCTTGCCGCACGGAGGTACGGACAGTGTCGCCGCTCTCCGACGTTTACCGGAACTGAGGTCGTTCAAGAGTGGAAGTAGTGTGACTATTCGGCCGTCCTGCGAGGTGCGAACGGATGACGCGAACGGATACGCATCAACAGTGATCCGCCTACATTCCTCGGCCCACCAGAATCGCTAGTCTCGGCTAGTCTTGATCCGCTTGGGTTTCTTTATGTGGACGTCTCCACAGAAGCCGAACAGATTTGAACTAGAGGTGGGCGGCCAGCAGCGCAAGCCATGGCAGAATGGATTTCATCTAGCCGACGGATTCCGCAACTACCCCGTACGGTTCGGCGCCGCCGTGGGCCGGGGGGCCGGCGGGGTGGGCGATCGGGTCGCTGTTCGCCTGATCATCGATGCCCCACCGTAGCCCGCTGGTTCCGTCGCCCCGCTCGATTCCCGCCCGGCGCAGGGCCTTCGGTTGCGGCCCGATCGTGGTACTTGTCTGCCAAGTGTGGCCGCCGGCGCGCGCATGAGCGATCAAATCCGGCCGCTCTCCTATGCCCAGCTGAGGTTGTGGCTCCTCGACCGCCTCGAGCCCGGGTCGGCCACCTACAACATCGGTCGGGTGCTCAGGCTGCGAGGGAGGCTGGCGGAGGTGGTCCTTCGCCACAGCCTGCAGGCAGTCGTGGCTCGCCACGAGCTGCTGCGGACTTCATTTGTCGAGATCGAAGGCGAGCCGATCCAGGTAATCGCGCAGAGGCGCTCAGTCGAGTTGGCCGTCGTCGACCTGAGCGGCGTCCCCGACAGCGAGACCGAGGCGCTCCGCCGGGCGCGGGCCGAGGCGCAGCGGCCATTCGACTTGAGCAATGACACGCTGTTGCGTGCGACTCTGCTGCGCCTAGGCCCGGAGGAGCATCTGCTGCTGCTGGTCATGCACCACATCGTCACCGATGCGTGGTCGATGGGCGTGTTGTTCGAGGAGCTCGGACACCACTACGTGGCGTCAATCACCGGGCGTCCCGCGGCGGTCCCCGACTTGCGACTCCAATACGGAGATTTCGCACGCTGGCAGCAGACGTCGCTGCGCGGCCCCATGCTCGACACGCAGATCGACTACTGGCGCAGTCGGCTGGCAGACGTGGATCCGGTGCTGGAGTTGCCGACCGACCGGCCGCGACCGGTCGTACGGACGTCGCATGGCGCCATCGAGCGCGCCGTGTTCCCCGTGGCGCTGCGCGAGCGACTCAAGGCCGTGGGCCGCGATGCGAGCGCCACGCTTTTCATGACGCTGCTCGCGACGTTTGCGGTCTTGCTCGCGCGATACACCGGGCGCGATGACCTGGTCGTCGGCTCGCCGACGGCGGGGCGGCGCGATGTCGATCTGGAGAATCTGATCGGCTTCTTCGTCAACACGCTGGTGCTGCGCACCGATCTGTCGGGTGATCCGACATTCCTTGAGCTCTTGGAACGAGTGCGCGCAACGACCCTCGATGCCTACGAGCACCAGGACGTGCCATTCGAGAAGATCATCGCGGACCTGAACGTGCCCCGGAGCCTCAGCCACTCGCCGCTCCTCCAGGTGATGTTCATCCTCCAGAACGCGCCCAGGCATCAGCTGAAGCTGCCGGGGCTGACGCTCCACGAAATCGAGTTCGATCCGGGGACCGCGAAGTTCGACCTCACGGTCGACATGGCCGAGGTCGACGAGGGCCTGTCGTGCGCCGTCGAGTACAGCACCGACCTGTTCGAGGCGTCCACCATCACGCGCTTGGTCGACCACTTGCACGCGCTGCTCGAGGCGGTTGCCGCCGATCCCGCGCAGCGGGTGTCGGCCTTGCCGATGATGCGGGCGTCCGAGCAGCAGCTTCTCGTCACGGCGTGGAACGACACCGCGGCCGACTACCCGCACCAGTCGTGCCTCCACCAGCTCTTCGACCTCCAGGCCACCCGCACGCCCGATGCTCTCGCGCTGATCGACGGCGAGCGGCGCTTGACATATCGCGAGTTGCAGGGGCGGGCCAACCGGCTGGCGCACTACCTGAGGGCGCGAGGCGTCGGGCCCGGCGGTCTGGTGGGCGCATGCCTGGAGCGCTCGGCCGAGGCCTTCGTGGGCCTGCTCGGCATCCTGAAGGCGGGGGCTGCGTACGTGCCGCTGGACCCCGCCTATCCACCAAGCCGCCTGGCCTTCATGCTCGCCGATTGCGGCGCGCCCGTCGTGGTCACCATGGCGCACCTCCGCGACCGTCTTGTCGTGGAAACCGCCACCGTCATCGACCTCGACGCGGACCGCGCGGCGATCGCCCGCGAGCCACTCACGACGCCCGACGACGCCGCCGGGCCGCGGGATCTGGCCTACGTCATCTATACATCGGGCTCGACCGGGACGCCGAAGGGCGTACTGGCCGTTCACGAGGCCTCGGTGAACCGCTTCGCCTGGATGTGGCGCCAGTGGCCGTTCACGCGGCACGACGTGTGCTGCCAGAAAACGTCACTGAGCTTCGTGGACTCGGTTTGGGAGATCTTCGGCCCGCTGCTGCAGGGCGTGCCGAACGTGATAGTTCCGGATGAGGTGCTCGGCGATCCCGCCCGCCTGGTCGACCTGCTGGCGACGCATCGGGTGACCCGCATCGTGCTGGTCCCGTCGGTGCTCAAGCATCTGCTCGACACGATACCCGACGTCGCGCGCCGTCTGCCCGACCTACGGTTCTGGGTCACCAGCGGCGAGGCCATACCAGTCGATGTGGCGCGGCGCTTCGCCGCGCTCCTGCCCGGAGCGACGCTCCTGAATCTGTACGGATCATCGGAGGTCGCGGCCGACGTGTCCGCCTACGTCGTGACCGGCAGCGGCGCTCGCGAGCGGATCCCGATCGGCCGGCCGATCGCCAACACGCGCCTCTATGTGCTCGACCGGCACGCGAACCCGGTCCCCATCGGCGTTCCGGGGGAGATCCACGTGGGCGGGGCGGGCCTCGCGCGCGGGTACCTGCACGACGCCGATCTCACGGCAAGAAAGTTCGTTCCCGATCCCTTCGTCGGCGACGCGCCGGCGCGGCTCTATCGGACCGGTGACGTCGGGCGGTTCCTTGCCGACGGCAACTTGGAATATCTCGGACGCGTCGACAACCAAGTCAAGCTCCGTGGTGTGCGGATCGAGTTGGGTGAGATCGAGAGCGTCTTGCGCACGCATCCGTCGCTTCGCGACGCGGTGGCTCTCGTCTCCGAGGCCGCGGGCGGGGCGCGGCTCATCGCGTACATCGTCGCCGACGGTCGTCGCCCCGAGTCAAGCGAACTCCGACGCTTCGCGCGGGAGCGGCTGCCTGACCACACCGTGCCGTCCGCATTCTTCTTCCTCGACGCCCTGCCGATGACACCCAGCGGCAAGCTGGATCGACGTGCCCTGCTGTCGCTGGCACCGAAGCCGGCCGAGGACGCGCGTACGTATGTCGCCCCTCGGACCGCCACCGAGGACGCCCTGGCCACGATCATGGCCGAGGTGCTCAAGGTCGACCGGGTCGGTATCCATGACGATTTCTTCGAGCTCGGAGGCCACTCGCTCCTCGCCATCCGGGTGATCGCCCGCGTGCGCAAGATTCTGCGCGTCGAGCTCCCGATGCGAAGCCTATTCGCCGAGCCGACGGTCGCGGGCCTCGGTCCCGAGGTCGAGCGAATCCGAGACAGCGGCGCCATCCCGGCGATGCCGCAACCCACCCGCGGCTTCGGCAGCCGGGAACAGCTCCAAGCCCGGCTGGCCGGCCTCTCCGATGCCGAGGTCGAAGCCTTGCTCGCTCGCCTCGATTCCCACAGGCCAGGGGAACGAGAGACAGAGACCTTCTAGTGACGGGCACCGCGGCGGAATTCGTCACGCAGCTGCGCTTGCTGGGCGTTCGAGTCGCTGTCGAAGGCGATCAGATTCATTGCAGCGCGCCGAAGGGGGTGCTGACCGAGGCGCTGCGCCGGGAGCTGACGGCGCGCAAGGCCGAGGTGCTGGCGTGGCTGCGCTCCGACGAGGGGCGGCCGCCGCTGTCGTTCGCGCAGCAGCGCCTCTGGTTTCTCGACCAGCTCGAACCCGGCACCTGGGGATACACGCTGGCCGTCCGTCAGCGGTTCCAGGGCCCTCTCGACGTCGCCGCGCTGGCGCGAGCCCTAACCGAGATCGTGCGCCGCCACGATGTATTGCGGACGACGTTCCTGAACGAGCACGGTCGGCCGGTGCAACACGTCGCCGATCCGGCTCCGATTGCCTTGCCCACGATCGATCTGGAGCCGGAGGACCCGGCCGAGCGCGAGCGCGTGGCAGCGCAAGTCGTGCGTGGCGAGACCCACCGACCGTTCAACCTCGCGCAGGGCCCGCTCATCCGCCCGCTGCTGATCCGGCTCGATCCAGACCGGCACGACCTGGTGGTCACGCTCCATCACATCGTCTGCGATGGCTCGTCGCTCGGGATCCTGACGGGTGAGCTGAGCGCGCTCTACGAGGCATACGCCCGCGGCCAAGCCTCGCCCTTGCCCGAGCTGTCGATCCAGTACGCGGACTACGCGGCCTGGCAGCGCAAGTGGCTGACGGGCCCCACCCTGGAGACGCAGCGTCGCTACTGGCTCGAGCACCTGGACGGCCTGCCGCCGCCGCTGCGGCTGCAAGGCGATCACCCACGCGCCACCACGCTGGCGCGGGCGAGCGCGAGTCTCGATCTGGTGTTTTCCGGAGCGCTCGCCGACGGCCTGCGTGAGGTGAGCCGCCAACAGGGCGCGACGCTCTTCATGATCCTGCTGGCGGGCTTCAAGGCGCTGCTGAGCCGATACACGGGGCAGGAGGACGTGGTCATCGGCACGCCGCTGGCAAATCGCAACCACCTCGAGCTGGAACCGCTCATCGGCCTGTTTGCCAACACGCTGGTGCTCCGCACCGACCTCGGAGGTGACCCGAGTTTCCGCGAGCTGCTTGCACGTGTGCGCGAGACGTGCCTGGGCGCCTATGCGCACCCCGACATGCCGTTCGAGAAGCTGGTGGAGGATCTGCATCCCGCACGCGCCCTCGGCCAGAACCCGCTGTTCGAAATCAGCTTTGTGTTTCAGGGCGCCGGAGAGTCGACGGCGGTGAGTTCGGTGACGGTGGCATCGCCCTTCGAGCTCACGCTGTTCGTTCGTGACCGCCCCGACGGAACGCTCGGGGCGACGCTGCAGTACGCGCGCGACCTCTACGATCCAGAGACGGTTGCGCGGCTGATGGCGTCCTATCGGACGCTGCTACACGGCGCGCTCGCCGATCCCGACCGGCGGCTGTCGACGCTTCCCCTCATCGACGATGCCGAGGCCCACCGGTTGCTGATCGACTGGAACGCCACGGCCGTCGGCTATCCGCGGGATCTGTCGATCCCGGCGTGTTTCGAGACCCAGGTCGACGCCGCTCCGCATACGGTGGCGCTGGTGTTCGACGGCGGGTCCCTGACGTACGACGAGCTCGACTGCCGCGCCAACCGTCTCGCGCACCATCTGCGCGCGGCGGGCGTCGGTGCCGAGCGCGTGGTCGGCGTGTGGATGAACCGCTCGCCGGAGATGATCGTCGCCCTGCTCGCGGTCGTGAAAGCGGGTGGCGCCTACGTCCCCTTCGATCAGCTCGCACCGACCGCGCGCCTGGCCACCATGATGAGCATCGCGAAGATCGATCTGATCCTGTCCCGCGAGGCGCTGCCGGGTCCACTGGCGGGTCTCGGGGTGCGCACGATCTCCGTCGATGTCGAGGCCGAGGCGATCGCGCGACGGCCTGCCGCTCGGCTGGAGACGTCGGCATCGGCCGAGAGCCTTGCGTACGTCATATTCACCTCGGGCTCGACCGGCGAGCCCAAGGGCGTGGAGGTCATGCACCGCAACGTCGTGCGGCTGGTCAAGGGCGCCGACTATGCGAGCTTCGGTCCCGAAGAGGTCTTTCTCCAGCTCTCCTCGCCGTCGTTCGACGCCTCGACCTTCGAGATTTGGGGTGCGCTCTTGAACGGCGGGCGCTTGGCCATCGCGCCGCCCGGCGTGCCGTCGGTGACTGACATCGGAGGCTTGCTCCGCCGGCACGGTGTCACCACGCTGTGGCTCACGGCCGGCCTCTTCCACGAGATGATCGTCCATCGACTGGACGATCTCCGGCCGCTGCGATGCTTGCTGGCCGGCGGCGATGTTCTCTCGCCGACGCACGTGGCCCGTGTGCTTGACGCGCTACCGCACCTCCGCCTCGTCAACGGCTATGGCCCCACCGAGGGCACCACGTTCACGTGCTGCCACGTCGTTGCGACACCTCCGCCACCGGGCCGCTCGGTGTCGATCGGCCGGCCCATTGCGAACACGCGCGTGTACGTGCTCGATCACCACCGGCGGCCGTTGCCCATCGGCGTGCCCGGCGAGCTGTGGATCGCCGGCGACGGCCTCGCCCGAGGCTATGTCCATCGGCCACGCCTGACCGCCGAGCGCTTCGTACAGGCGCAGCTGGCGCCCGGCTTGGAGGAGCGCCTGTATCGGACCGGCGACCTTGTCCGCTGGCTGGCCGACGGCACGCTCGAGTTCCTGGGGCGGCTCGATGACCAGGTGAAGGTGCGCGGCCATCGCGTCGAGCTCGGGGAAGTCGAGGCTGCCCTCAGCCGGCATCCGCGAATCAGGGAGGCGGCAGTCTCTCGACGAGCTGCCGCCGGCGAGTCGCAGCTGGTCGCCTACGTCGTGACCGACGTTCCGCTCGAGTCGCGCGAGCTGCGGGAGTTCGTCTCCGGCACGCTTCCCGAATACATGGTGCCGACGGCGTTCGTGACGCTCGAGCGCCTGCCGCTCGCTGCCAACGGCAAGCTGGATCGGGCGGCGCTTCCCGAGCCGGTGAATTCGACCCCATCGCCGCAGAACCGCGTCGAGCCGCGCGATGACCTGGAGCGCCGCCTCGTGAAGATCTGGCAGGACGTCCTTGCCGTGGCTCCGATCGGAGTCCGCGACAACTTCTTCGACCTCGGCGGCCACTCCCTCCTCGCGGTGCGCCTCTTCGCCCGGCTCGAATCGGAGCTGGGCGTCGACCTTTCGCTGGCCACGCTGTTCGAGGCGCCGACCGTTGAGGGTCTGGCCGTGTTCATTCGCGACCTCGTACGGCCGTCGGTCGGGCGCTCGCTGGTCGCGATCCAGCGATCAGGCAGCCGGCCGCCAATCTTCGGCCTGCCAGGCGTGGACGGAGGTGTGCTCGGCTTTCATACGCTCGCGCGGCTGCTGGGCGCGGACCAGCCGTTCTACGGGTTGCAGTCGCGTGGCCTCGACGGGGTCGGACGCCCGCTGACCCGGATCGAGGACATCGCCGCGGCCTGCGTGCGGGAGATCCGCGGGCTGCAAGGCGCGGGACCCTACCATTTGATCGGGATGTGCATGGGTGGATTGGTGGCCTGGGAGATCGCGTGCCAGCTCCGTGATGCGGGGCAGGAGATTGGCTTGGTCGCGCTGATTGAAACGTGGCCACCCGACGAGGTCACATTGAATGCGGGGCCGCCGGCGCGGCGGGCGCCGCTCCTGGTGGAGTTTCTCGGCGCTCGTCTGCGGCTGTATCGCGAGTCGCTCTCCGAACTGCACGGCCGGGCACGGTGGCGGTACGTGCTGGATCGCATGAGGTCGCTCGGTGATCTCGTGCGTCACCGCGATCCGGTTCGAGGTGTCCGATCGGAGATCCGCCGCCACGCGGTCCGCCGCGCCAACCTGCTCGCTTTGCAGCGTTACCGTCTCCGCCCGTACGCAGGATCGGTCATCCTGTTCTACGCCGAGGGCCGACCGCTGACCGTGAACTTGGACGGCAGGCTGCGGTGGCATCAGCTTGCCGGCGCCCTCGACGCTTACGGTTTTCCGGCCGGCGACTCGGGACAGCTGCTGAACGAGCCGCAGGTGCGGCTGCTCGCCGCGCAGCTCGCTGCCTGTATGCGTCGGGTCGCCCCCGAGCTCCGCGCATGATCCTGCGCGCCGTCGTTCCGCGTCAGGCGTGGGGCCTGGCCATCGCCGCGGTGGCCGCCGGTGTGATCGGCGGCGCCTGCGCGGCGGCGCTTATCGCGGTAGTCAATTCGGCCCTGCACCGCGCCGACCTTTCGTCCACGCTGCTGATCGCGGGTTTCACCGGCCTGCTAGTGGCCAAGATCTCGAGCCAGGCGGTGGCGCGGATCCTGCTCGACCGGTTCACCCAGGGGACCCTGACGCGTCTCTGCCGCGATCTCACGCGTCAGGTGTTGGCTACCCCTCTGCGCCGGCTCGAGGACGTCGGTATCCCGCGGATCCTCGCGACGCTCACCGACGACGTCGCCTGGCTCGGCTGGGCGGCCCAGAACGTCCCTGCGCTAGCCACGAACCTGGCGATGGTGGCGGGTTGCTCGCTCTATCTGGGATGGCTCTCGTGGTCGACCCTGCTTGCGCTGCTGGCGGTGATGGCCGTCGGGGCGCTCGTCTATCGCGTGCTCAGCGCGCGGGGCTATCGGTACCTGCAGGAGGCGCGCGATACCCGCGATGTGCTCTTCCAGCACTTCCGGGCGCTGACCGAAGGCCTGAAAGAACTCAAGCTCCACGCACCGCGCCGTCGCGCGTTCATGGCTGAGCGGATCGAGTCGGCGACGGACGATCTGAGCCGCGCCTCGCTCCACGGCCTGAAGCATCACTTGATCGCCGATACCTGGAGCCAGCTGCTCTTCTACGGGCTGGTCGGCGGCCTGCTGTTCACGGCCTCGCCCGACCACGGCCGATCGGGCGAGCGGCTCACCGGCTACATCCTCGTGACGCTCTACATGATGGCGCCCATGTGGGGGATCATGGAGGCGTGGCCGATCTTCGCCCGCGCGCGGATCTCGCTGCAGAAGGTGCAGGACCTTGGGTTGTCACTCGCCACCGGCGAGCGCGCCCCGGCCCTTGCCGAAAGGCCTGTGCCGTCGGCGTGGCACAGACTCGACTTCGGCGCCGTGACCTTCGCCTATCCGCCGGATGTCGACGGCCGGGCGTTCGAGCTCGGCCCCCTCGACCTGACGTTTGAGCGGGGCGAGATCATCTTCCTCGTCGGCGGCAACGGTAGCGGCAAGTCGACCTTCGTGAAAGTGCTCACCGGCCTCTACGAGGCCCAGACCGGCGCGATTTGCCTCGACGGCGTGGCCGTCACTCCCGGCAACCGCGAGTGGTACTGCCAGCACTTCTCGGCGGTGTTCTCGGACTTCTATCTGTTCGACACCCTGCTCGGACTCGATCGTGCCGGACTCGACGCCCGGGCCCATCGCCTGCTGGTCGAGCTCGAGCTCGACGCCAAGCTGCGCATCGTCGACGGCGCGCTGTCCACCACAGCGCTGTCACAGGGTCAGCGCAAGCGCCTGGCCCTGCTGACGGCGTTCCTCGAGGACCGTCCGATCTACGTGTTCGACGAGTGGGCGGCCGACCAAGATCCTCACTATCGCGAGATCTTCTACAAGCGACTGTTGCCCGAAATGAAGGCCAAGGGCAAGACAGTGTTCGTGATCAGCCACGATGATCGCTACTACCACCTGGGCGATCGCGTGGTGAAGCTCGAGTACGGCAAGATGATGGAAGACCGACGCGCGGACTTCCGACGTGAACCCGGACACCGCGCTCAACAGGCAGGTACCCAGGCCACCAATTCTCCGTAGCCCACGATCTGCTTGTCGGGGCGTCGTTGATACATCGTGAGGTGGTTGCCAGCAGCCGCTGTGCAGATTCGATGTGGCGACATGTGCGGCCACCGGCTGCGCTAAGCGCAGGCGGGCCGGCCCGTCGCTGCAAATATCGGCTATGCAAACGCACGTCCAGGATGTGCGCCCATGGCGCGTCGCTGATCCGAGCCGCCCCCGTTGACCCGATAGGTCCACTCTCGACTGCCCACGACTGCCAATGCAGCCGTGGAGCACGTCTTGACGACGCTCATCACCTCAAATAGGGCGGTGTCATCAGTTACTCACGGTTGCCCCAGTGGCGCCTCGACGTCGGGCCGTCGGCGGGGGAGTCATGTCTCTACTCAGTCGCTTTGTGAACGGCTCGCTCGTGAGCAGCGAGCGGCTGATGCGCGCGAGAGAGTGCTACGCTCCGAGCCGGCTTACAACCGGCACGGTTGAGGCGTTCGACTACTGGACGGAGGGGGCTTCCGTGCAAAGCGAACTTGCCTGCGCGCGCGAGCTGGCCGGGATGCCGGACACCGTGCTGCAAGCCCTCGCGGAAGAGTTCAATCGCTGCCAAAACCGACCGGCACCAGGCTGGGTCCGCGTCGCGAACATCGTCGGCCTTGTCTTGCTCGGAATCGGGCTCGGGGGGCTTGGCGGTCAGGGGCTGGCCGACGGCAGCAGCCGAGAACGGCTGGCAATGCAGCTCATGAGTATGTTGCTGGGTGCTCACCGGGCTGCTTCCATTGGCGACGGTCACCACGACCGGACATCGACATCGCGCTTGAGAGGCGTTCGCGACTGCGCGGCTCGATTTCGCTCGCGGCCCGGTGCCGCAAGCAGTTCACTTGCAGAGGCCGAGAATCTTTGCCTGTTGCGTGCACACCGGTGCTGGCGGCTTGCTTTGCATTTCGGCAATGCACGTCTTCAGCTCGCGCTGCATGGGCGGGTAGTAGGCCCAGCCACGCGGAAGTTCGGGTAGCGCCAGCTGCACCTCCCGCCACTTAGGATGGCCCTCGGCTTGCAGTTGAGGAAAGTTCTGGCACATCGAGCGCGCGAACTTGCCGAGTCGCTCGACCGAGCCGGCGAGCTTGTAGTCGTAGGTGACAAGGAATGCCTTGACTGCCGCGCCGGGTATGTCGGCCGGCAGGAGATTGGGATAGCTCGAAGCGCGGATCGTCGCCGGGAAGTAGGTCTTGAAAGCCGCCGTGCTCGCCGGGTTGGCGGGGTCGAACTTCAGCAGCTTGATGAGCTTGCGTGCCTCGGGCTTCATGTCGACTAGCAGCTTGAATGGCTGACCTCCGACGGCCACCACGACGTCGAGGCCCGAGTCGCCGACCAGCTTGAGGAGTGCGTCCTCGTTGCTGAGAAAGCTCGCGTTCGCGTCCGGAAGCACGGTGCCGAACAGCTGGCGATAGATCGTCGTTGCCGACATCGCAGTGCCGCTTCGCAGCGGGCCGACGTTGATCTTTGCGTCCTTGATCTCGTGCACGAAGTTCAGCGGCGAGTTGGACCGGACGATGAAATAGATCTCCTCGTTGTAGAGCGGCATGATGACCCGCAGCGGGCGAATCATCTCGCCCGCTTCCGCGTTCCCCGCGGCCGCGAGGTCGAGAAACGCCTGGTATACGTCGGACTGGACGAGCGCGAACTTGACACCCGGCTCGAAGCGCAGCCGCTGCACGTTTTCCGCTGATCCCGCCGAGGGAAGCACTTCGAGCTCGACGTTGGCCGCAGGTGCCACGAACTTGGCGAGGTCGCGACCGATCTGGATGTAAGTGCCGCGCTCCGAGGCCGTCACGATCTTGTAGGGAACCGGAGGCGCAGCCAGGCTCACAGAAGGCGAGAGGACAAGCAAGAGCAGGACGAGCAATCGGACAGCCATCGTCATTGCCTCCGTTTGGATGAAGAATCGCCCTCGCACAAGCCGAGCGCGAACGCGGGACCGCTGCAGCCCGGCGTCGGCGTTTCTGCCGTACCGGGAGTTGCAGGAACAGCGTGCTCTGGGGCGGCGTCCGTCGCGCCAGGCACCTCGTTGGCAATGCTGTCGTGCGCTTTGGCGCTGTCCTGTGGTGTCTTGACTGCAGCCGCTTCGATCGCGCGCGCACGGCTCGCGAAATCAGGCGATCGCGTTGGCGTTGATGCCTGGGCTGAGGAATCCGGAGCGACAGAGCCGACACCCCGTCGCATCCGGTCGAGGGCCGTTCGCGGGGAGGCGAGGCTCGGTGTTTGATTGCCGACGATGTCGTGCGGCTCGGTCGGTGAGAGGCTGGTGTGCAAGCCTTGGTGACCGACGACGTAAGCGAGTAGCGCAAGCGCGGCGGCGACCGATGCGACACTGGCGAGGATCGCCTGACGGCGTCGACGCGCAGCGCTCACCTCCTGTCCCATCACCGCAGCCAAGCGGTCGCTCCGCGTCACCTCGGGCTCGCGCGACTTTCCATCGCCTATCGTCGCGGAAGCTGGTTCCTCTGCCGGGTGCGTGCCCATTGTGGTGTCGACATGCATCGCATCGGACGCAGCTGTCAGAGCCTCTGCCGCACGGATCGTTTCGGCCGGAGCTTCTGCAGCAGCGTCAAGGCTCGGTCGCGCTGCCTCGCAGTTCCAGCACCTCATGGCGGTCGACGCATTGAGGCCGCCGCAGCTCGGACAAGACCACGGTGGTTTGTCTTCCTGACTGGTCGTCGCTTCGAGCTCCCGTGTGCTCGGTTCGAACGCTTCCGTCAGCGTCGGGCGGTGCTCGAAATGCGACCCGAGATCGAGCACATCCGGTGCGCCGTGGAACGAGTCTTCCCGCATCGCGGCGGCGGCCCAGGTGACAGCAGGCGCGTCGATCCTCTGCTGCTTCTTGAGGCACGCGCAGAGCAGGAGGGAGTTGCACAAGAGATTGACACGGCGCGGGTTGCCGGCCGTGAAGATAAAGATCTCGGAGAAGGCTGCGTCCTCGAATTCCGGTCTGCCGTTCCATCCTGCGCGGTGCAAGCGGTGCTCGACGTACAAGCGGATCTCTGCCTGCTCGAGCGGGCCGAGGTGACGATCGGCGCCGATCAGCTCGCGAAAGCCGCCTCTCTGCGCAGCGTTGAGCAGGATTCGCAGCTCGGGTTGGCCGACCAGGCAGATCTGCAATTGGGTCGCAGCCCGCGGCGTCGCTTTTGCGAGAGTCTCGAGGAGATCTAGAGCGCTCGGCGTGAGATGCTGGGCTTCGTCGATCACCAGCAAGGTCGCCCGCGGGCCCGACGGAAGCGCGCTCAGCAGGGCGTCGCGGCGCGCAAGCGGGTCCGGCTGTCGTGGCAGATCCAGCACTTCGGAAAGGCGCTCGGAGAGCGTCTCGGCGTCGAGGTGCGCGGCTGAGATCTGCGCTGTCACCGTCGAGGCCGGGTCGACGCTCGTCAGCAAGGCTTGCAGGAGCGTCGTCTTGCCCGCTCCGACTTCGCCGGTCAAGACCATGACCCTCGCGCCCGCGGCCAGTCCTACCCGCAAGGCCGCGAGCGCGTCGCGATGACCCTTTCCGGTGAACAGGAAGGAAGGGTCGGGGATGAGCCGAAAAGGAGGCCCCGTAAGGCCAAAAAAGGACTCGTACATCGCTCCGCTTGATCGTCCGGCCTCCATTTGCACCGTTTGTCCGCCGCGGGGAGTGCAGCGCACAGTCCCCACGGCTAGTCTAGTGCCGTCCGGCACAGCGGGGATCCGAATTGCGGACCACGCGCGAGGCGTCCTTAGAAGCCTCGCTGAAACATCGAAGGTGGCTCGTTCTCACCGGAGTTGGACCTGACCCATCGCACGGACGCGCAAGGGCTTGCATCTCAAGCTCGTTCGATGGTTTCCGGCGCGCGGTATCCACCGGAGGCCATCGCGTGTTCAATGCGCTGCGCGTGCGGCGCATCTTCTGCGAACTGCGCACCTCGAACGTGCCTGGGGGGACGTGTGGCCAAGCGCAATGTGCCGTTCGCCGTATCCGGACACCCCACGAGACGAGGGGTTCGCGTCACTTGCCACGCGAGAACGCTCGTCCGACACTTCCGGTGGAGTTTCCGCGGGACCGTCACGATGCGGCGCTACAAGTTGTGGCTCAAGGCGAAGCTGCTCCAGGGTCGGCAGCGGTTCGTGCGTGCCTTCCGTTCGTACGACCAGCGCCAGCTGTTGGCAGCGCTGCGTGAGGTCGGTGTCGGAGCCGGCGACTCCGTGATGCTCCACAGCGCATTCAACCCTAGTCACGGATTTCGCGGGTCGATCGAGCAGTTGACGGACGCATTCATCGAGGCGATCGGTCCCGAAGGGCACCTCCTCATGGTCTCTCTGCCTTATCGGACGGCAACTGTCGACTACTTGCAGACGTACAGGACGTTCGATGTTCGCAAAACGCCCTCGATGATGGGCTTGGTCTCCGAGTTGTTTCGCCGGCGGCCGGACGTGGTACGCAGCCTGCACCCGACGCATCCGGTGCTCGTGCGAGGACCTCGCGCGGAGTGGTTTGTCGAGGCGCATCCCGAATGCTTGTATCCGTGCGGCCCCGGAAGTCCGTTCGACCGCCTCGCCGCCGCGGACGGCAAGGCCGTGTTCTTCAACGTGCCCGTCGAGACCTACACTTTCTTCCACTATCTCGAGCACTTGGTGAGCGGTAGCCTGCCGTTTTCCTTGTATACATCCACTGCGTTCCACCTGCCAGTCGTCGACCGTTCGGGACAGACGAGGCAGATGGAGACCCACGCGTTCGCGCGCGAAGCCATCAAGAGGCGACGGTTCTCCATCCTGGAATCGACTCTCAGGGCTCGCGGGCTGATTCGGCAATGCCGCGTGGGTGCCACGCGGATCGAGGCGCTGCGCGTGCGCGATTCAGTCGCCTGCGTGCTCGAGATGGCGGCGCAGGGGAAGTACTTCTACGATCTGAGCGCAGGCCCGACGGGACTAGAGGAGCACGGGCCTCCGGCGACAAAGGACATGGAGCCGGCCTCCACGCCCTGAGTGTCGGGACGCGCTCGAGCAGTGGCAACGAGAAGACGACGGGAGAACGGAGTTTCATCGATGGAGGGAGAAAAGGCCACCGCCGCGGCCCTGCCGACCGACGAGACCTTGCATTGCTCTTTTCTCGATTTCGCCGGCCGCTGGGTCGTGGTCACGGGCGCGTCTTCGGGGATCGGGAGGGCAATTGCGATCGAGCTGGCGCGCCATCGGGCCAACGTCGTCCTGGTGGGGCGCGACGTCGACCGTCTGGCCGAGACGGCGTCGCAGCTGCCGCGGTGCGAGCACCGGACCTTGATCCTCGATCTCGCCTCGCACGACGAGCTCGCCGCCGCCATCCAGGAATTGCGACGCGACACGGGGCCGCTGTACGGCTTGTGCCATGCCGCGGGTGTCGTCGACACGCGACCGCTGTCAGCGAGCACGGTGCCGCAGGTCCGGGCGCTGCTCGACGTCAACTTCCTGGGCGGCCTGGAGCTCGCGCGGATCGTCTGCAGGCGTGACGTCGTCGCGCCGGACGGCGGCAGCCTTCTGTTCATCTCGTCGATCTACGGCCTGGTGGGCATGCCCGGGCAGATCGCGTACTCGGCGACGAAGGGCGCGGTCGTCGCGGCCGCCCGGGCGATGGCGATCGAACTGGCGCGCCGCCGTATCCGCGTCAACACCCTGTCGCCGGGCCTTGTCGAGACGCGCATGACCGAGAGCGCACTCGACAAGCTGTCGTCGCAACAGGTCGACAAGCTCAAGGCGCTGCATCCGCTCGGCGTCGGCGAACCCGTCGACGTGGCTCGCGCCGCCGTCTTTCTCTTGGCGCCTGCTTCCCGCTGGATCACGGGTATCGACCTGCCTGTCGACGGCGGATTCATCGCGCAGTGAATCGAGGTAGGCATGGATCGGCAAGAGGCCCTGACCTGGATCGGTGAAGTGTTCGAGGAGGCGCCGGGCCGTATCGGCCCGACGACCGCGCGCGAGGAAGTCCCGGGCTGGGACTCGCTCGGCACGCTGTCCCTGATCGCCGCGTTTGACGAACGCTTCAACATCCAACTGTCGGAGGGGGACATCGAGGGGATGAAGCATATCGGCGACATCCTGGAAATCCTGCAGCGCCATGGCGCGCTCGCGAGCTGAAGCCGCGGACCCCAGCCGATGCGTTTCCTGCTCGTCGACCGCATCCTCTCGCTCGTCCCTGGCGAGCGGATCGAGGCGGAGCGCACGATTCCGCACGACGAGGACTATTTCCGGGACCACTTCCCCGGCTTTCCGGTGGTACCGGGCGTGCTCCTGACCGAGAGCATGGGCCAGACCGCGGCGAAATGTCTCGATGCCCAGGCGCTACCGCGCGGCAAGGCCATGCTCGCGCGCATCCTGTCTGCGAGCTTTCGTCAATGGGTCCGGCCCGGTGACGTGCTTCGGCTGCGCGCGACCATCGTCGCCAACGAAGATCGCTTTGCGACCGCCGAATGCGATGCGACGGTTGGAACCGTCGCCGTCGCGCAGGCGAAACTGTTCTTCTCGTTCGTGCCGCTCGCCGACTTTGCGCCGGATTTTCGCGATCGGGTGCTCGATGAATTCCTCTCGGGAGCAGCACGATGACCGATCACTTCGCACTGTCGGGCACCATCCTCGTCACCGGTGGCACGCGCGGCATCGGTCGCGCGATTTCGCTCCGACTGGCTCGCGCAGGCGCACACGTGGTCGCCAACTACGCGCGCAACGATGCCGCCGGCGAAGCGCTGCGCAGCGAAGCGGAGCGCGAAGGCCTCGCCATCGAAGTGCTCCGCGCCGACTTGACGATCGTCAAGGGCATGGCGGCGGTACGCGAGCGGATGCTTGCCGCCCGATCGCCCCTTTCGATCGTGCATTGCGCGGGCACCGGCGTGCACCGGCCGTTCGCCGAGCTCACGGCACGGCACTGGGACTGGACGCAGGCGCTCAACGTGCGCGCGTTCTTTGAGCTGGTCGGCGAACTGCTGCCGCAGCTCGGCGACGGCTCGTCGGTGGTGGCCGTCTCCTCGGCGGGAGCCGTCCGCGCCGTACCCGCCTACGCTGCGGTCGGCGCCTCCAAGGGTGCGCTGGAATCGCTGGCGCGCCACCTCGCGGTCGAGCTCGCGCCACGGGGAATACGCGTCAACATCCTCTCGCCCGGCAGCGTCGAGACCGAGGCGTGGGACGCGTTTCCGGACAAGGAGCAGCGTCTGGCCGAGGCCGCGCGTCGCGCGCCGATCGGCCGGACCGTGACGCTGGAAGAGGTCGCGTGCGCGGCGCAGTTTCTCTGCAGCACCGCGGCGCGCGGCATCGTCGGCCACACGCTGGTGGTCGACGGCGGTGCGCGCATCGTCGACTGACGCGTCGTCATCCGATCGAGGCAGGCTGAGCACATCATGAGTCGTTCCACCATCGAGGGCGTGCGGATCGCTGGCGTCGCCACGTGCACGCCGCCACGGGTCGTCGACAACCTCGATGCGGCGCTGGGGTTCGATGCAGAGGAAGTTCGCAAGGTGGTCGCGATGGCCGGTATCCGGGCGCGGCGCGTGGTCGACGAAGGCGTGACGGCGGCAGACCTGTGCTGCGAGGCCGCCGAGGACCTGCTCGATCGCCTGCAATGGGACCGGGATTCGATATCGGGGCTCATCTTCGTCACCCAGTCGCCCGACTACTTCCTGCCGTCGACGAGCTGCATGTTGCACCAGTGGCTCGGGCTCGGCGACGGTTGTGCAGCCTTCGACGTCGGCCTCGGCTGCTCGGGCTATCCGTACGGCCTGTACCTCGCGGCGGCGATGCTGAAGGCCGGCGGTCACGGACGCATCCTCATGCTGCACGGCGAGACGCCGAGCCGCTTCGTCAGCCCCGACGACCAGGCGACCACGCTGCTCTTCGGCGATGCCGGCTCGGCCACCGCGATCGAGGCTGCCGCCGGCCGGCGCGCCCACTTCTGCCTGCACAGCGACGGCAGCGGCCATGCGGGGCTGATCATCCGAGGCGGCGCGTTCCGCGATCGCGAGCCAGCCGACCCGCGCGACTTGCGGCTGCGCATGGACGGACCCGGCATCTTCAATTTCACGATCAAGCGTGTGCCACCGCTGATCGCCGAAGCGCTCGAGGTCGCCGGCCTCTCGGTCGAGCAGGTCGACAGCTATCTGTTCCACCAGTCGAACCGCTTCATGATGAAGCACCTGATCAAGAAGGCGGCCCTGCCCGAGGCGCGGGTGCCGATGACCCTCGACGACATGGGCAACTGCGGCGGCCCGTCGGTGGCCGTGACGATGACGCGCGCACTGCCGGCGACGCGCGAGCGCGACTGGACGCTGATGCTGCTGGGCTACGGTGTCGGGTTGTCGTGGGGCGCAGCCGTCGTCGAGCTCGACCCTGCTGCGACCTTGCTGCATGCCGATTACGAGGGCAGGCGCGAGCGCGCGAAGGCCGGCCTTCGCGCCTGAAATGTGCGGCATCGTCGGTCTCTACGGCTCGGGCGCGGCAGCTCGACCGCGCCGCGCCGAGCTCGAGGCGATGATGGCGATCCTGCAGCATCGCGGGCCCGACGGCCGAGGCCTTCATCTCGACGGTCCCGTCGGTCTCGGCCACACCCGGCTGAGCATCATCGACGTCGAAGGCGGCGCGCAGCCCATTGCGAACGAGGACGCGACCGTCTGGGTCGTGTTCAACGGCGAGATCTTCAACCATGTCGAGCTGCGCCAGACGCTCCTCGCCCAAGGTCACCGCTTTCGCACGCGATCCGATACCGAGGTGCTGGTCCATCTGTACGAGGAGCACGGCGATTCGTTCATCGAGCAATTGAACGGCCAGTTCGCGTTCGGTCTCTGGGACGCCCGACGGCAGCGGTTGCTGCTCGCACGCGACCGCATCGGCATTCGCCCGCTCTTCTACACCCGGCACCGCGGACAGCTCGCCTTCGCGTCCGAGATCAAGGCGTTGCTCACGTTGCCCGAGGTTCCACGGCGCCTCGACGCGGCAGCGCTCGCCTCGGTCTTCAGCTACTGGTCGACCCTGCCGCCGGCGAGCGTCTTCGAGGGCATCGCTGAGCTTCCGCCCGGCCACCGCATGGCGATCGAGGGCGATCGGGTCGACGTTCAGCGCTGGTGGGACTGGAGCTTTTCTGGTGGTCAGTCGCTCGAGAATGCTTCGGAAGAGCGTTGCGCCGAGGAGCTGCGCGCGCTGCTCGTCGATGCCGTGCGGCTGCAGTTGAGATCCGACCTTCCGGTCGGGGCCTACTTGTCGGGGGGGCTCGACTCCTCCATCGTCACCTCGATCGTCGCCCGTCGCAGCGAGACGCCGCTGCGCACCTTTTCGCTCACCTTCGAGGACGCGGCGCTCGACGAAGGTGCCCACCAGCGCGAGCTCGTGCGGCATCTGCGAACCGCGCACTCTTCGATGCTCGCGACCCGCGCGGCGATCGGAGCGGCCTTTCCGAGGATGGTGTGGCACGCAGAATCGCCGGTCGTGCGCACGGCGCCCGTGCCGATGATGTTGCTCGCCGACAGCGTGCGCGCCGCCGGCTACAAGGTCGTGCTCACGGGCGAAGGCGCGGACGAGGTCTTCGGCGGCTACGAACTGTTCAAGGAGGCGAAGATCCGCCGCTTCGTCGCGCGCGCCCCCGCGTCGCGCTGGCGCGGCCGCCTGTTCGACCGGCTCTACCAGGGCCACGCTCCGGCGGCCGCACGTCCCCTGGTGCGTCCGTTCTTCATGGGCGGGCTCGACCGGCCCGACGCGCCCTGGTTCGCGCACATGCCCCGCAGGGCGACGACGCGGCGAATCCTGCCTTTCTTCAGCGCCGGCTGGCGTGAGCGGCTCGAGGCCTGGGATCCCGATGCCGCGCTCGCCGCGACGCTGCCGAGCGACTTCGCTCGCTGGGAGCCGCTCGAGCGCGACCAGTTCATCGAGGCGCACACGTTGATGTCGGGCTACCTCCTGTCGTCGCAGGGCGATCGGATGGCAATGGCTGCCTCGATCGAGACCCGCTATCCGTACCTGGACCATCGCGTCATCGAGTTCGGGTGCCGGCTGCCGCCGCGCTGGAAGCTGCGCGGGTTGAGGGAAAAGGTGCTGCTTCGCAAGGCGGCGCGCGAAGAGCTTCCGCCCTCGATCGCAGCTCGCACCAAGCAGGCGTATCGCGCCCCCGACAGCGGCTGCTTCTTTCGCGACGGCAAGCCGCTGCCCTACGTCGCCGAGCTGCTGGATGGCCCGAGCCTTCGCGATGCCGGACTGTTCGACCCCGCTGCGGTCGGCAAGCTGGTCGAAAAGTGCCGCGCTGGACGCGCCCTCGGCTTTGGCGACAACATGGCGTTCGTCGGAATCGTGTCGACGATGCTGCTCCACGAACAGATGGTTCGCACGGCGCCGAGCGCCGTGCCGCAAGGTTGACGGCGATGCTGCTGCACCACGCGTTCGAATCGGCTGCCGAGCAGTTCGCCGCCAAGGTCGCGGTCGTGAGCGGCGACGAGCGCGTCTCCTACGACGAGTTGCGACAGCGCGCGCGTGGCCTGGCGCACGAGCTGCGCGAAGAAGGCATCGCGCCGGGCGACCGCGTGCTGACCTTGCTCGACAACGGCGTCGAGTTCGCCGTCGCGGTGCAGGCCGTGCTGGCGCTGGGGGCAGTGCTCGTTCCGGTCAGCGCCCTCGCGAAGGCCGACAAGGTCGCGTTCATCGCCCGCGACTCCGGAGCGCGTGCGCTCCTGACCCACGCGCAGCTCGCGCCGTCTTGGCAGCCGGTGCTTCAGGCCGCGACCGGCCTGCACGCGGTCTGGGTGGCCGGTGAAGCGATCGCCGCCCTGCAACCGGCCGTGCGACGCTGGCCGCACGCGGTCGCGCGCGCGTGCCCCGAGCCCGAGCGCGATGCCGACGATCTTGCGCTCCTGGTTTACACGTCGGGCACGACCGGCATTCCCAAGGGCGTGATGCTCACCCATGGGAGCCTTCTCAGTGTCTGGTCGTCGATCCAGGCATGGCTCGACCTGCGTCCAAACGACGTCATCGGCCTCGCCCTCCCGACTGCCTTCACCTATGGGCTCACCAATCTGATGATGGGCCTGGCGGTCGGGGCAACCGTGGTCCTCGATCGTTGGGCCGCATTTCCGGTGCGGCTGGCGCAGACGCTCGCGCGTGAGCGGGTCACGATGTTTCCCGGCGTGCCGACGCTCTTTGCCTCGTTGCTCGGTCTGAGCGATCTCGCCGGCTTCGACTGGAGTGCGCTGCGCCTCGTCACGAATGCGGCGGCGGCCCTGCCGGAAAGCCATGTCCGCCGCTTGCGCGCCGTCTGGCCGGCGGCCGAGCTGATCCTGATGTATGGCATGACCGAATGCATCCGGGCGAGCTACCTGCCGCCCGAGGAGGTCGACGCGCGCCCGACGAGCGTCGGCCGCGGCATCGCTTCTCAGGCGCACTGGCTGATCGACGAGGGCGGCCGGATTCTGCCGCCAGGATCCACCGGCGAGCTGGTGGTGGCCGGTCCGCACGTCATGCAAGGCTATTGGGAGCGACCGGGAGAGACGGCGGAGCGGCTCTCGACGGGCGCCGACGGCCGCAGGTGCTTTCGCACCGGCGACATCTTTCGCAGCGATGCCGACAGCTTCCTCTACTTCGTCTCGCGCAAGGACGACATCATCAAGACGCGCGGCGAGAAGGTCGCGCCGCGCGAAGTGGAAAACGCGATCTACCAGCTCGACGGCGTGACCGGTTGCGCGGTCGTCGGTGTTGCGGACGAGGCGCTTGGCCAGCTTGTGAAGGCCTATGTCACACTGCGGCCGGGCAGTGCGCTCGACGAACGTGCCATCGCAAGGCATTGCATGGCGCGGCTCGAGAGCTACATGGTGCCAAAGCGAGTCGAGATCGTCGGCGATCTTCCCCGGACCGAGTCGGGCAAGATCCGCCACGCGAGCCTGCGCTGAGAGTACGCGACACCCGGGATTCATCGCACGTGCAAGAACTCAAAGCGCAGCTTCGGCAATTCATCGAAGACACATTCCTCATGGGGACGCGCTCCGAGCCGCTCGCGGACGACGCATCGTTTCTGGAGCATCACGTGCTCGACTCCACCGGATTTCTGGAGCTGATCGCCTTTCTCGAGGAGACCTACGCGATCAAGGTCGACGACCACGAGATGGTCCCCGAGAACCTCGACAGCCTCGACAGCCTGGTCGGATTCGTCGGGCGCAAGCGCGCCGCCTGAGCCCTCCGGAGGACATGGCCGATGCCACTCGGCGCGACCCGCACGGCCTCGTTGCCGCCACTCGACTGCGCTGCCGAGGCGCAGCGAATCGCCCGCTGGATGGTGGAGGCTCTGGCGAGCCGGCTGCAGCGGCGCGGCCTGGTGGTTGCGCTCTCGGGCGGCGTCGACAGCTCGGTCTGCGCCGCGCTCGCCGTGCGCGCGGTCGGCGCCGGCAAGGTCTACGGCCTGCTGCTGCCCGAGCGCGATTCGAGTCCGTCCGGCACCGAGCGTGCGCGCCGTCTCGCGCGCCAGCTCGGCATCGCTCACGAGGTCTTCGACATCGGCCCCGCACTCGAGGCGCTCGGCTGCTACGAGCGTCGCGACGCGGCGATCCACCGGGTATTCCCGTCGTACGGCCCCGGGTGGCGCAACAAGATCGTGATCGCCGGAGGCCTGGACGGCGGGATCAACTTCTTCAAGCTCATCGTCGAGAGCCCGGATCGCAACCGGCACGAGGCACGGCTGCCGGCGGGCGAGTATCTCGAGATCGTGGCGGCCACCAACTTCAAGCAGCGCGTGCGCAAGACGATGGATTACTTCCATGCCGATCGCCTGCACCGCGCGGTGATCGGCACACCCAACCGCCTCGAATTCGAGCTCGGCTTCTTCGTCAAGCTCGGCGACGGAGCGGCTGACCTGAAGCCGATCGCACACCTCTACAAGACCGAGGTGTACGCGATGGCCCGCTGGCTGGGTCTTCCCGAAGACATCTGCACGGCCGAGCCGACCACTGACACCTACACGCTGCCGCAGGGTCAGGACGAGTTCTACTTCGCGCTGCCGTATCCCGACATGGACCTTGCGCTGTGGTCGATCGACCATGGCGTGAGCGCCGCCGGCTTGGCGAGCGCGCTGCAGACGAGCGAGGCGCAGGCGCACCGCATCTATCGCGACATCGAGGCCAAGCGACGCGCCAGCCGCTACCTTCATGCGGCGGCCGAGACGCTCGAGCCGATCGAAAGCGCCGATGCGTGACGCTTCGATTCGGCACAACGGAGCGCGCGTGCTAGGCGGACTGCGCCAGAGCGCCAAGTCGGCGCTCGGCTGGGTCATGCTGCCCCGTGCGGCGCATGCGGCACGACGGCGCGACCGCGCCGGTCTGCCGTCGGGCGATCCCGGCTCGGCACGGGTGCTCGACGTCGTGGTCGACTGGCTCTGCGTGGCTCAGGATCGGTCGCGTACCGCCGATGGCGGCGTGGCCCGCGACTACAGCCTGGTGCGCGGCTGGTCTTCCTCTTATCCCGAAACGACCGGCTACATCATCCCCACGTTGCTCGAAGTCGCGCGGCGGAGTGGCCGCGCCGAACTGCGCGACCGTGCGCGCCGTATGGCGGACTGGCTGGTTGCCATTCAGCTTCCGTACGGCGCCTTCGAGGGCGGCAAGATCGATTCGCAGCCGCGAGTTCCGGTGACCTTCAACACCGGGCAGATCCTGCTCGGCCTCGCGGCAGCAGAGGCCGAGTTCCGGACCTACGGCGACCCGATGCGCCGCGCGGCAGACTGGCTCGTGCGCACCCAGGATGCAGACGGTTGCTGGCGCCGCTTTCCGACTCCATTCGCGACGCCGGGAGAAAAGGAATACGAAACCCACGTGGCGTGGGGCTTGTTCGAAGCGGATCGCCTCGAGCCCGGCCGCGGCTATGGGGAGGCTGGGCTCGCCAACGTTCGCTGGGCTTTGCGCTCGCAGGGCGAGGATGGCTGGTTCGCGAAATGCTGCCTCGACGAACCCGAGAGGCCGCTGACCCATACCATCGCCTACGCCCTGCGCGGCATCCTCGAAGCCTACCGCTTCCGCGCCGACGCCGCCGTTCTTGCGGCGGCGCGTCGGACCGCCGACGGCTTACTTTCAGCCCTCGACGCGGAATCTGGTTGGCTGCCGGGCCGCTTCATGCGCGGTTGGCACCCGGCCGTGCAGTCCGTCTGCCTGACCGGGAGCGCGCAAGTCGCGCACTGCTGGCTTCTCATGTACCGGTTCACCGGCGAGACGCGATACGCGCGCGCGGCCCGCGTCGCCAACCGGTACGTGCGGCGCACCGTGCAGCTCGACGGCTCGACCGATGTCAGGGGCGGTGTGAAGGGCTCGTTTCCGGCCGACGGCGACTACAGCCCCTACGAGTACCTGAGCTGGGCCAACAAGTTTCTCGCCGACAGCCTGATGGCCGAAATGGATCTGGACGCACACGCCGGTCGCGATGCCATCGCCGATGCCGCCGCCGACGGCCCCGCCGTCATCGCGCCAATGGCATCGGTGAATGCGCCGAAGTGTCGTTGATGGCGTCGAGACACGTCGAGAAATCCTCGAACGCGCCGTAGGCAGGTAGGGCTGGCCGGCGGGTCCCGCACAGATCCGAGTCGGACGACGGTGGGAGCCGCAGCCGGGGAGCAATGCCCTGCCATCGCAGATCGAGGGCGGGACCATCTCGGAACAGGGCGCGTTGCGGATGGCGCCCGAAGTAGAGGGCAGTCATTCCGGTCTCGAGGTTGTCGCGAGCGTGGATCGAACCCTCGTCTCGCATTCGGATTGTCCCGTCGACGAGATTGCCCTGTACTTCGGCGCTGCTCTGCGGGAAGCGCACGACGATGCCTCCCGTATCGACGAGGGTGTTGTGAACAAGCCGGCTCATTGCACTGCGGTTGATGTAGATGCCGTCGTCCGAGCAGGAGGCAACGAGATTGGCCTCGATCGTTCCCTCGCTCTGCTCAAGCACGCACGTGCGATCGCGGCAGGAGTCGCCGCCGCCGACACTGCCGCCGCCGCCGAGCGAGATGCCGACGCGCCAGCCCGGTTGGCCGCGGAGCGCGTCTTCGCACAGCACGACGTTGCGCTCGAACCGGTTGCCCGAACCTCCACCCTTCGCGAAAGCGCCATAGCTGATCCGATCGGCCCGCGCCTTGACGAAGTCGCTGATCAGATTGCCGCGGACCGTCCAATGGCTTGCGGCGACGATGTCGATGGGGGTGACCGGGCCTTCGGTCTGACGAGGGCTTGTATTTCGGATCGTGTTGTTTTCGATCAGTCCGTGGTCGGGGAAGCGGCGGTGCTCGCCGTTCACCTTGAAGTGGGCATTGAAGTCGACGAGCTTGTTGTTGCGCGCGATGAAATGCGTCGCGGCGCCGACTATGTGGAACGCGTGTTCGCACTGGCTATCCACTTCGCAAGCTCCTTGGACGACGAGGTTCTCGAATGTCCAGTAAGGCGCGGAGACGAGGAAGCCTTCAACACCGAGCACTTCGATCACGACCGTCCCCGGTCGTGCGGCGCGGACGATGATGGCAGCATCAGGCTTGCCGGGTTGTCTGGCTTCGATCGCCGATCCGAAGGCATACGAGCCGGGCTCCAGCGTGATGACGTCGCCCGGGCGTGCGTCGGCGACCGCTTCGAGGATCTGTTCGGGGGTGGCCGCGCTGACGGCGCGCTGGTTTGGAGGCAGATCAGGCGACACCTCGGCGCGCGCGCCCAGGCGCAAGGCCGGCCGTTCGCGCCGCTCGTTTTGTCCGCGGTCGAGCTCCGTCAGCAGCTTCGCCAACCATCGGCCACTCCTCATGAAGACAGGTCCATGGTCGGACAGACGATGCTCGATATAGGGCGCCAGCGATCTCGGGGGCACGCTGAGGCGGCTCATCAGGACTGTCAGGCCGGCGAACGCCGTCAGCAGCATCAGAGCGAGGACGCCGATCCGAAGAGTGCGGCGCTTGCGGCGAACAACCTCTGGCATGCGGGTTCGGCTCGACGGCCGCGTCAATTCTTCTGCACGAGTTCGAAATTCTCGCTCGCCGCCAGCGACACGGCGATCAGATACAGCAGCAGGAAGGCGACTCTCGGGACGTCGAGCACGCTGCTCACGAGGCCGACGAGCAATGCTCCAAGCAGCGACGCTGCCAGAAAAGGCGCCGCAGCCAACTCCCGGCTGCGCTCGGCGAGCAGACCGCGCAGGGCGTACCCGACGAGAAGCGCGAATGTGGCCAGGCCCAGCGCTCCGCGTTCGATCAGCAGTTCGAGCGGCAAGCTGTCGATGTGCCAGGGCAGGAAATCGTCCCGGGCGACCGGATACCAACGCGCCAGCCCGTGCTCGAAGTCGGCGTTGCGCAAGGCGTTGACGTCGCCGTCGCCGGTCAACGAGACGAAGCGAACCTCGGCGATCGATCGCGGATCGGGCAGGTGCAGGGAGAACACCGCCGCAGACTTCCGAACATCCGATGAGAGGCCGGGCGGTCCGTGCAAGGGGATCGTTACACGTTGCCAAGTACCGGTCGGCTCGACGAGCGCTTCGCCGAGCTCGCACCGGTCATCGTACAGAAGGTGCGTTGCGCAGACGCCGACCGCGATCCGCACGGCGTTGGCGGATCGAAGCTCGACGACGACGTGGTGCGGGCCTGCCGTCAGCTTCGTGCGCTGCGCCAAGGCGAATGAACCCGGCCGGTCCGCGCCGCGCGGTCCTTGCAACACCAATTCCGAGCCCGCGGGCGAGACTGCGACGCGCGCGTCGTCGGGGAACTTGCCATCAGGAGCCAACGCCGCATAGACGCGGGGGAACCGACCGAGACCGATGCCAAGCAGGGTGTCCAGGGGTCCGTCCATCAGCGCCAGTCCGTTGCGCCAATGCACCAGGCGCGCCCCCAGGTCAGTAGCACTGCTCTTGACCCGCCGAAGCAGGTATGAATCCCCGCCGAGGACGAATGCCGCCTGAAGGACCAGGGCCATGATCAGAGCGAAGGCGGCCAGGCGCCGTGTGCGGATCCAGTCCCGCATCTCACCACGGGGCACGAGCCATAGCGCGAGCGTCACGAGGCTCGACGCCACCGCCAGGTACACGCCACGCGAAAATGTCGTCAGGCACACGTATTCCACGGCGAGCGCGAAAACAGCGGCCGCGGTGAAACGTGAAGGCGTGGAGGCGCGCACGACGGTCCAGGCAACAAACGGCGCCGCCGTCGCCAGGTAGGCGTCGAGCGCGGCACCTCCCACATGCATCTCCCAGAAGAGCGCGACGGTTCGATAGGGTTCGGAGAAGTCGACAAGCCCCGGATAAGCCCAGCGCTCCCAGACTGCCGCGGCGCAAACAACGATGGTCCCGCAGACCATCCCGATCGCCGTGCGTCGGAACAGATCGTCCTTCGAGCGCTGCGCCGCTTCGCGCAGCGTCGGCAACAACATGAACGCATAGATTGCGCTCTTACCGATGCGCAGCGAATTCAGTCCGTCGCCATAGCCGGCGAACCAGCCGCCGGCAGGCGCCTGATCGACGAACGCGCGACCCCACGCGAGCATCGTCGTCCCCAGGAAGGCGCACACAAGCACGAGCGTCCAGCCAGGCATTGGCCTCAGCGATCCGGGCGAGCTTTCGCGAAGACGACCGGGCCACGCAATCCGTGCCTGAGCCGCACCGATCGCGCCGAGTGCCAGCAGGTCGAACTCGTCGAACACGATCCAGCCTGTCCACGGACCCGCATGGGCCACGGGAAGCGCCGCGAGCAACACGATCGGCCACGCGTCCCATCGCAACGCGATCCAGCACCAGGCCGCATAGCCGATGAGCGCGATCTGAGGATGGACGGGGTGGTGCCAGGCGAGCGTAGCTCCAGCGATCCAGGCGCCGGCTGCCGCCAGCATCGACAGCGGGCGCAAAAGACGCGTGGGCACTGACGCGGGACTCGTCATTTGCTCGACCAGGTCTCGGCCGATCTCTCTCTGTCACAGCGAAGGAACCGCATCGACATCCCCGAGAATGACCGATTGCATTCTCTGCCGGCTGAACGGGCGGTCGAATGGTGGAAGGGCTTGGCATACTGAGCCGGAGATGTACGAAGCGCACTTTGGGATGACCGGGCTGCCGTTCCAGCTCAGCCCGGACCCGAACTTCTACTTCGACAGCCGCAGTCACCACGGCCCGCTGATGGAGCTGCGTGCGGTGCTCGGGCGCAGCTCTGGCTTCATCGTGATCAGCGGTGAGATTGGCGCGGGCAAGACGACGCTCGTGCGCGCGTTGATCGACGGCCTCGACCTGGAACGCGTCGAGGTAGCCCAGCTCGTCAGCACTCAGCTGGACGCGGACCAGCTGGTGAGCGCGGTGGCCATCGCCTTTGGCATACCGGTCGACGCGGCCCGACCCGAGGCGCACGCAGCCGAGTTGCTGAGCTTTCTACTGAAGGCGGGCCGACAGGCGCGCACGGTCCTGCTCGTTATCGATGAGGCGCAGCACGTCGACGAGGCTGGACTCCACCGGCTGCTGGCGCTGCTCAAGTACGGTGGAAAACGCATCTTGCTGCAGGTGTGCCTGACCGGCCAACCCGAGCTCCGCGAGGCGATCGATCATCCCGGACTCGCGGCGCTGCGGCAGCAGATCGTGCTGTCGTGCCACGTTGGCCCGATCGCACCCGAAGAGACCGCTGCCTACGTCGAGCACCGCCTGCGCAAGGTCGGCTGGTCCGGTGTCCCCCGCTTCGAGACGGAAGCCTTCGACGAAATCCATCGGTGGACCCGTGGTATTCCGCGCCGGGTCAACGTGCTTTGCAACCGACTGCTGCTGTCGCGGTTCATCGAGTCGGAGGAAACGATCGACGCCGCCACGGTGACGCGCGTCGCGAGCGAGCTCGGCATCGAGCTCGGAAGCACCGGCATGCTGCCGTTCGACTGGACGCATGCGACGCTGGCACCGCCGGCAACGAAGTCGATCAACGGCGCAAGGCGGCCGGGAATCGCAGACAGGCCTCGCAACCGGCGTCCGCTCCTCTGCGTGGCACTCGACGACGGCGACCACGCCCGCGCGGCGGCGTTGTTGCGAGCCTTCCAGAGCCGTCCCGATCCGCCGAATGCGAGGCTTGTGCGAATCCGCGACGACGATTCGTTCGCCCGCACCGCGCCGCTGTTCGAAGGGCTCTGCCCGGATCGGACAGTGATCGTGCTGGGTCGACAGCCGCAAGCAAGTGCGTTCGAGCAGGTCCTGTTGCGTGCACGACCGTGCGGTGTCGTGGTGTTCGACGGCAGTTCGGCCGCGCTCGCCTGCGGCCGCAGTGCCGACCGCTTCGGCATCCCACTCATCCATTGCGATGCCGGAGCCCGCGAAGGCGGCCCGCTCAAGGAAGCGCGGGGAACGCGCGCTGCGATCGATGCATTGGCCGAGCTGCTCTACACAGCGGACGCCGAGGCGAGCCGGACGCTGGTCGCGGAAGGCGTACCTGCCGAACGCGTGCATTGCGTCGGTAATCTTCTGATCGATGCGCTGCAATTCGCGGTTCGCGAGCCCGTCAACGCGACGTTCGGGCGCCGTTGGTCGCCCAAGGTCGAGCCGGTGCTCCCGGCGCGCGGCGCGTACGCGCTCGTCGTCATCGAGCATCGGCGCAACATCGGCCAGCGTCAGCCCTTGGTCGAGGTGCTCGCCATCCTGCGCGAACTCGCGCGCCACATCTCCCTCGTCTGGCCGATCCAGCCGAGACTCATGTCGCAGATCGAGAGGTACCGGGCCGAGGACTTGCTAGACGTGCGCGGCGTCTGCCGAGTGCCGCCGCAGACCTTCGTCGATCAGGTCGCTCTCCTGCGCAACGCCACCTGCGTCGTCACCGACTCTTGGGATCTCCAGGACCTGGCCACCGCGCTCTCGGTGCCCTGCGTCACGATTGGCGTCGTGCCCGCGCGCCCGATCACGGTGTCGGTCGGATCGAACCGCGTGGCTGCCTGCGACCGCGCGCTCGCCGCGCGACTGCTCTGGGACTGCCTTTTCAAGGGCGGCAAGCGCGGACGTCTGCCCGACCTTTGGGATGGCAAGACCGGTACGCGCATCGCTGGCCACCTCGCCGCGGGGCAGCTGGATCGGGATTCCGGAGAACGGGGAATCGGGGAATAGCCCAGGGTGTGACATTCGTCACGACCGCTGGTCGGACCCCCTCATGTATGGGGATGTAACGACGGGGGGGCCGCCCGAGACTTCTCTCCGGACCCGCTGGCTAGCCAAGCTGTAAGTCCGACCAACCGCCGGGTCGCTCCGGCAGGCAGCCCGACCGCCAAACGGGCAACGAAAAGAGAGCGGGGGGACGGACATGCTGCGGCTTTTCAGGCATCACGTTCCGATGTGGTCGCTGGTCGAGCTGCTGGCCGACGGACTGTTGTGTTTCGTCGCAATCCTCGTCGCGTCGACCCGCCTGCCCGCCGGTCCGATCGATCCCGACCTTGCCTTTCCGGAAATCCTGCGCACGGCAGCCGCGTTCACGTTGCTCATGGCGCTCCTCTACGGGTCGGTCGGTCTCTACCGCCAGGGAGCGATCTGGATCGGCATCCGCGCCCTGTCCGGGCGGGGCCTGGCGGCCCTCGGTCTTGGCGCCTTCATCGCATACGTGCTGATCCACCGGCGCGACGGCGTGGACGCCTTCGTCCTTCTCGCGAACGCGGTCCCGCTGATGGCGATCGGCATCATCGCGGTCCGAGGCGCGGGCCACGCGGTACGAATCGCGGCCGTCGGCGCTCGTCGCGTCCTCATCGTCGGCACCGGGCCCGACGCCGTGGCCGTCGCCCGCGACCTGGCCGCCGACCGCGGCAAGCGGCATACGGTGGTGGGCTTCTATCCGACCTACGCCGCCGACCCCGAGGCGGCCCGCGCCCAGGGCCTGAGCGCACCGGTGTTCGGTGCCGGCATCGCGATCGACGAGGTCGTGCGCAAGCACCATGTCGACGAGGTCATCGTCGCCGTGCGCGAGCAGCGCGGCGGTGGCGTGCCGATGGATCAGCTTCTTGCGTGCCGCATCCGCGGCATCCCCGTCCTGCACCTCGCCGGCTTTTTCGAACGCGCCAAGGGCGAGGTCCCGATCGACAGTCTCAAGGCGAGCTGGCTAGTCTACGGGCACGGATTCGTGCAGGGCGTGGTGCGCACGGCCGTCAAGCGCGCCTTTGACATCGCGATGTCGCTGATCCTCCTGGCCATCTTCGCGCCAGTGATGGTCGTGACGGCCCTGGCCATCAGGCTCGAGAGCCGCGGGCCGATCATCTACCGCCAGGAACGCGTCGGCCTGCGTGGCCGCCCCTTCATGTGCCTGAAGTTTCGCAGCATGTGCGTCGACGCCGAGAAGGACGGCGTCGCGCGCTGGGCGGCAAAGAACGACGTGCGCATCACCCGGGTCGGCGCCTTCATCCGCAAGTGCCGCATCGACGAGCTGCCCCAGCTCTTCAGCGTGCTGCGCGGCGAGATGAGCCTGGTCGGCCCGCGCCCTGAACGGCCATCGTTCGTCGAGCAGCTTCAGGCCGAGATCCCCTTCTACGACATCCGCCACAGCGTCAAGCCCGGCGTGACTGGCTGGGCGCAGGTGCGCTACACGTACGGCGCTTCGATCGAGGACGCCCGCAAGAAGCATCAGTTCGACCTGTACTACGTGAAGAACCATTCGCTCTTTCTCGACGTGCTGATCCTGGTCGAGACGGTCAGCGTCGTGGTGTTTCGCGAAGGCGCGCAGTAAGTCGCGCGGATGCGTGGGGCGGCGCTTTGGGCCGCCCGCACCGCTCATGCGAAAATCGCGGCTCGATCGCTGTGCGGTCGCTGCCGGGCTCCTGCCGATGAGACGCGGCGTTCGCGGAACGAAAACCACTCGATGTACGAGTCGCATTTCGGCCTGACGCTGCCGCCCTTCAGTCTCAATCCGGACCCGTCGTTCTTCTTCGGTAGCCGCACCCATAACAACGCGCTTTCCTACCTGAAGTTTGGCGTTTACCAAGCGGAGGGGTTTGTCGTCGTCACCGGCGACATCGGCGCTGGCAAGACGATGCTGGTGCGCACGCTGCTGGCGGAGCTCGATCCGAAGAGGATCGTGGCCGCGCAGATCGTCAGCACGCAGCTCGAAGCGGGCGACCTGTTGCGCTCGGTGGCGCTTGCCTTCGGGGTCGCCATCAAGGGGCTGTCGAAAGCTGAGTTGATCGCCACGATCGAGGCGTTCCTGACCCACCTCGTGATCGAGCAACGCCGCGCCCTG
>Ga0207711_10000629_pt1 | contig 35361 bp, 23 predicted proteins | sample KBSS34metaG_FD_184401 | JGI IMG/M metagenome (GOLD analysis project Ga0207711, IMG submission 184401) | Switchgrass rhizosphere microbial communities from Kellogg Biological Station, Michigan, USA - KBS S3-4 metaG (SPAdes) (version 2) | ecosystem: Host-associated > Plants > Roots > Rhizosphere... | reverse complement strand
CCGCTCGGGCATGGACGAGGCGCGCATCGAGAAGGACGGCCGCAAGCCGCTCGAGGCGGACCTCGCCCGCATCGCGGCGATCGGCGACGCCGATGCGCTGGCGCGCGAGATCGGCCGGCTGCACCGCGTGGGCACGGGTACGGCGTTCGCCCTCTTCGTGGGCCAGGACGCGAAGAACAGCACGGAGCTTCTCGCCGAGCTCTACCAGGGCGGTCTCGGCCTGCCGGACCGCGACTACTACCTGAGCAACGACTCCTCCATGAAGGAGCTGCGCCGGAAGTACGAGGCGCACGTCGCGAGGATGTTCACGCTGGCGGGCGACTCGCCCGCGGCGGCGGCGGCGAACGCGCGCACGGTCCTGGCCATCGAGACGCGTCTCGCGAAGAAGTCCATGACGCCCGTCGAGCAGCGCGACCCCAACGCGCTGTACCACCGGATGTCGTCGGAGGAGCTCGCCCGGCTCGCGCCGGGGTTTCGATGGAAGTCCTACTTCGCCGCAGTCGGGCTGACCGAGCCCGGCGCGCTCGCCGCCCTCAACGTCAACCAGCCCGAGTTCGTCCGGGAGGTCGGCGCCATGGGGAAGGATCTCCCCCTCGCGCAGTGGAAGACGTACCTGCGCTGGGGCGTCCTCCATTCCTCCGCGCCGTTCCTGAGCTCGTCCTTCGTCGACGAGAACTTCGCGTTCTTCGGGCGAGAGCTGTTCGGCCAGAAGGAGCTCCGCGTGCGCTGGAAACGCGTGCTGTCCGCCGTCGACGCGGAGCTCGGCGAGGCGCTGGGGCAGCTCTATGTGGAGCGCGCGTTCTCGCCGGAGGCGAAGGCGAAGGCGCGCGAGATGGTGATCAACCTCAAGGCCGCGCTCGGCGACCGGATCCGGACGCTCGACTGGATCGGCGAGGACACCCGGCGGCAGGCGCTGCACAAGCTCGACGCGATCGTGGTGAAGGTCGGTTATCCCGACAAGTGGCGCGACTACTCGCGTCTCAGAGTCGACGGCGGATCGTACCTGGCGAACGTGCGGAAGGCCGAGGAGTTCGAGTTCCAGCGCAATCTCGACAAGATCGGGAAGCCGCTCGACCGGACCGAGTGGGGCATCACGACGCCCACGGTCGACGCGTACTACAACCCGGCCCTGAACGAGATCGTGTTTCCGGCCGGCATCCTCCAGCCGCCGTTCTTCGACCCCCAGGCCGACGATGCCTCCAACTACGGGTCGATCGGGGGAGTGATCGGCCACGAGCTGACACACGGGTTCGACGACGAGGGCCGCCAGTACGACGCCGACGGGAACCTCAAGAACTGGTGGACCGACCAAGATGTCCGGAACTTCCAGGAGCGCGGGAAGGCCATCGCGAACCAGTACTCCGGCTACGTCGCCGTGGACGCGCTCCACGTCAACGGCGACCTGACGCTGGGCGAGAACATCGCCGACATCGGCGGCCTCAAGATCGCGTACCTCGCGCTGCAGAAGGCCCTGGCCGGCAGGCCCGCGCCCGAGAAGATCGACGGCTTCACCGCGGACCAGCGGTTCTTCATCGCCTACGCGCAGGGCTGGCGCCGCAACGCCACGCCGGAGAGCCTGCGCGTCATGATCGCCACGGATCCGCACTCCCCGGCTCCCTTCCGGGTCCGCGGGCCCACGGCCGACACGCCGGAGTTCAGCCGCGCGTTCGCCTGCGGCAAGGCCGGCGGCGGAGGCGGCGGCGATACGGGCGGGGGAGCGGCGGCCCAGATCTGGTGACGGGCGGGGACACCCGCCGCGGAGGAGTCGGACCAAGCGCCAGCGCGCAGCCGGATCGGGATTTGGGCGAGTCCCGAAAGGCGCTCGATCCCGGACGTCCTCCGCGCCGGGCCTGAAGCGATAGACGCCGGGCGCGGAGTCGGGTTTACGCGCCTGCGCTCCGGGCGGGGGCACGCTCGAGGCTGCCTCGGACGGAATAGCCTCCCTCGGAGTTCCGGTTCTCTCCGCGGGAGAAGGAGAGGTCGTTCCATTGCGTCCTGCACGCGTCCTCGGTCCGGCTATCCTGTCGGGGTCGGCTCTCCTCGTATTCCTCGCGCCTCCCCTCCGCGCCGAGAAGCCCGACGTCCAGGCGCGACTCATCGTCCCCGAGAGCGCCGCCGGCGGGTCGCGCGTCCCCGTGGTGGTCGAGATGTCCGTTGGGGCCGGCTGGCACGTGAACAGCCACACGCCGGCGGAGAAGTTCCTGATTCCGACCGACGTCAAGCTGACGGCTGCGGCGGGAACCCTCGCGCCCGTGCGTTACCCGCCGCACGTCGAGAGGCGTTTCGAGTTCGCCGACACGCCCATGCTCGTCTACGAGGGAACCGTCCGGTTCGAGACCGAGCTCGCATTGCCGGCAGAGGCCGGCGAGAAGGTGTCTCTCACCGGCACGATCTCCTTCCAGGCCTGCAACCAGCGGCAGTGCTTTCCTCCGTCCCGGATCCCGCTCGACGCGAGCCTCGTCGTGACGGCGTCATCCCGCTCCTTCGTCGGCGACGCCGAGTCCCCACGCGGTGACGGCGTGACCTCTTTCGAGGTCGCGTACCGGAGCGCCTGCCCGATGCCGGCGACGCCAACTGCTCGCGTCACGGGAAATTACGCGAGTGGTGACACGTTCGAGCCTGGCAATGCGTTTGCTCTAACAGGACGCCGTCGGATAGCCGATGCGAGGGATGGATAGGGGCGCGAGGTTCTTGCGTGGCCGGAAAGTCGCGCTGCTCCTGGCTTTTCTGTCGCTCGCCTCGGCGCCGCCTTCCGCGCGCGCCGCGGAGATTCCCTCCGACCTCCGCATCCAGTCGTTCGAGGGAAAGCCCATCTCGCTCGAATCGCTCAAGGGGCGCATCGTCGTGCTCGACTTCTGGGCCTCGTGGTGCGTTCCGTGCCGGTCGAGCTTCCCCTTCTTCAATTCGCTCGTTCAGAAGTACGGCGCGCGTGGCGTGAGCGTGCTGGGTCTGACGCTCGAGGACGACACGGACGCCGTCACGAGCTTTCTCGACGCCGTGCCCGCCGCGTTCCCGATCGTTCGGGATCCGACGGGCCGGGCGGGCGAGGTCTTCGAGGTCGTCGCGATGCCCACCACCTTCCTGATCGATCGCGAGGGGCGCATCGCCGCGCGCTTCGAGGGCGGCGACCGGCATACGCACGAGAAGCTCGACGCGGCCGTCGAGACGCTGCTCGATCGGGGAGCGCTCCCGGCGGGCGCCGGGGTTCGCGTCTCGAAGGGACTCGAAGCCACCGGCGAGGTCAAGGCCTGGCAACGCGGCTATCTCGCGGATCCCATCATGAACCTCGACGGCGACGTCGTGCGGCACCTCTTCGACGAGCACATCCACGCCAGCAAGGAGGGCGCGGCCGGGAACGGCGGCCCGTCGGGAGGGGGCTGCGGGTGCAACTGAGAATGACGGCGACCCGGTGAGGGGACCGGTCCGTCGCGGCCTGCGCGAGCTGCCGTGGATCGCCGCCGGGCTCGGCGCGTTCGCCGCGCGCGACGCGAGCGCGCAAAACTCGTCGGTCGACGTCCAGTTTCTCTTCTACAAGGAGTCCGGCGGGCGCACACAGGTCCTCAATCCCGTCGTTCTCTGGAATCAGGACCTCGGCTCGGGCGGTCAGCTCGGCCTCACCGCCGGGTACGACTCGATCTCGGGGGCATCGCCCACGGGCGCGTATCCGACCGCCGACGTGACGACGTCGGCGTCCGGAACCGTGACCGCGAGCGGCAACATCCCGCAGGCGTCGTATACCGACGCCCGGAAGTCCGCGGGCCTGACGTGGAGCCGGCGGTTCGGCGCGAACCTTCCCACGGTCAACATCACCTACGCGAAGGAGAACGACTACATGGCGCGGGGGGTCGAGGCCTCCGACTCCTGGACGCTCCTGGGAGGGCGGGGCACCCTCCACTTCGGCTTCGCGCTGTCGCGCGACATCGTCTCACCCGTCAAGAATCCCGAGACCAATCCGGGCGGCGCCGATCTCAACCTCGCCAAGAACACGAACGGGTTCTCTCTCGGGTGGACCTGGGTCTTCGGTTCGAGAGACGTCGCCGACCTCTCGCTCTCGCTGATGAACCTCTCGGGGTACCTCACGGATCCCTACAAGGTCGTTCCCGTCGGTCCGCCGGACTCCACGCAGACGATCCCCGAGAACCGTCCGAACACGCGCTCGCGCCGCACCGCCGTTCTCCGGTATAGCCACTACTTCCTGTGGGACGCCTCGATCAACGTGCTCTACCGCTACTACAACGACGACTGGTCGATCTCGGCGCACACCCTCGACCTGACGTACAACCACCGGCTCGGCCCCGATTGGATCGTCTCTCCCGAGATTCGGATCTACACGCAGACGGGCGCCTCGTTCTTCGCCAACCGTTTCCCGGCGCCGCAGACGTACATGTCCGCGGACTACCGCCTGTCGCCGTTCACCAGCTTCCTCGGCGGCCTCTCGCTGAGCCACAGGCTGAACGAGGCGATGAGCGCCAACGTCGGCGCGACCTTCCAGACGCAGCACAGCAACGATCCGATCCTTCTCGTCACGAACACGCCCGGCGAGCGCGGGACCGCAAGCGTGTCGGCCGCCGACATGAACGTTCTGACCTTCATCGTAGGCCTGAAGTACCGCTATTGAAGAGCGAGTCCGGGAGGGTCCTCTATCGTCGACGCTTTCCCCTCATGGGAGGCGAGGGCCTCGTCGAATTCGTCGACGACCGCGGGTCCGAGAGAGCGGAGGAGATCGCCAGGGCCGTCGAGTCGGAGGCGTGCCGCATCGAACGCAAGTTCTCGCGCTATCGCGACTCGAGCGTCGTGTCGCAGATCAATCGCGAAGCGGGACGAACTCCCGTGGCGGTGGACGAGGAGACCGAGATGCTCGTGAACGCGGCGCTCGAGCTCGCCCGCATGAGCGAGGGGCGCTTCGATCCGACGATCGGGGTCCTGCGTCGGGTCTGGGACTTCAAGCAGGAGCGCCTGCCCTCGACCGAGGAGGTCGCGGCGCTCCTCCCGCTCGTGAGGGCCGACGCGGTCTCCGTCCGCAATCGCACCGTGTTCCTGCGGCAGAGCGGGATGGAGATCGACCTCGGCGGCGTCGGCAAGGAGTATGCGGTCGACCGCGCGGCGAACATCCTGCGCGGCGAGGGGATCCGTTCCGCGATCGTCAATTTCGCCGGCGACGTCCGCACGGTCGGTAGCCGCGGCGACGGGCGCCCGTGGTCGGTCGGCGTGGCGGATCCGCGCCGGCAAGGACGCTGCCGTTTCGCCGTTCGCACCCTGAGCGACGCGGGTGTGGCGACTTCCGGCGACTATGCGCGCGGGTTCGTCCGGGACGGAATCCGGTACCACCACATTCTCGACGCGCGAACGGGCTGGCCGGCGCGCGGACTGGCCTCGGTGACGGTCGTCGCCGCGTCCGCGTTCCGCGCGGGACTCTACGCGACGGCGTCGTTCCTGCTGGGCGCGAAGGCCGGCCTGGCGCTGCTCGACGGCGCGGCGGGAGTGGAAGGCGCGCTGATCACCGAGACGGGTTCGATCATCGCGACGGCGGGAATGGCGCTGCTCTCGGATCTCCCCGGAAGTCTCTGGGCGGCCTTGCCCCTTCTCTGAGACGCCCGGGTCGCGGCCCCGACTTGGCCGGCCCATCGGCTCCGTGCTATCGTCCGCCGTCTCGCGTGGGGCTGTAGCTCAGCTGGGAGAGCGCCTGAATGGCATTCAGGAGGTCGACGGTTCGATCCCGTTCAGCTCCACCAAGAATTTCTTGCTCGAAGTTGTCCTAACCGACCCTGCACGGATCGAACCGTCGACCGTGGGGGGTTCGGGGGGCGCCGTGCGCCCCCCACTCAAGAACAGCCCGACGGATCCGTCACCCGAGCGCAGCGAGGCGTGACGGTTCGATCCCGTTCAGCTCCACCAACACGTCGCCCTCGCTTCTCTCGGGGTCTGGCTTCGCCACCGGCCCGCGGCTCGCCCGGATGCGGGCTCGACCGCGGGCCTGACCCCTCGCTTCGCTCCGGCTCCCGCGGCGCGAGGCGTCCTCCGCTGCCCTCGCGGAGATTCCTCGCGCCGCGGACTAAACGGCCAGCACCTCGGTTCTAGCCTCTCGGTGGCTCGAGGGCTCCCGGTTAGAGCCTTTCGGCCGCCGGTCGCGGAGCGACCGCCGCGGTCCCGTCGCGTGACGGTTCGATCCCGTTCAGCTCCACCAACACGTCGCCCTCGCGGCTCGCGCTGACGCGCTCGACCGCTGCGGGCTCCCGCGGCGCGAACCTCCTCCCTCCTTCGTCGGGCTGTGTCGATCCTCTACGGGTGCGCTGATCCCTCTCGCTCGCGTGGCCGCGATGCGCCGCCGATGCGACGCAATGTTCCAGTGCGACTCGCGGTCACGCCCGATGTCTTACGGTCGGGTTGACTTGGGCCCCGTGCCAGTCGTATTAAGGGCCCATTAAGTCTCCCGTCGGTGGGCTCCGATCTTTTTTGGGCGTTCGCTTTGAAAGGGAGGATGTCTTATGCGTGGACCCCGCGTCGCGACTCTCGTTTCGCTCGTCCTGGCCGTCGTCTTCTGGGCCAGCGCCCTGCGGGCCCAGTCGGGGACGGGAAGAATCGCCGGCACCGTGCACGACCCCACCGGTGCGCCCATGGCCGGCGCCGCGGTCTCCGTGACGAACCAGGGCGGAGTGACGCGCGTCGCCCGGACCACCACGGCCGGGACCTACGAGATGACCGACCTGATGCCCGGGGCCTACACGGTCTCGGTCGACGTCCAGGGCTTCCGCAAGGTGGCCTTCAAGAACCAGAACGTCGCCTCGGGCGGGACGACGACCGTGGACTTCGCGCTGGAGCTGCGGCTGCTGGAGGACGTGACGGTCACGGCGATGAAACGGGAGGAGACCGTGTTCAGCACTCCGGTCTCCGTCGCGGCGCCGACCGAGGAGGACCTGCGCGAGCTGGGCGTCAACGACATCGAGGGCGTCGCCGCCAACGTGGCCGACTTCACCGTCCAGAACCTCGGCCCCGGCCAGAGCACCGTGGCGATCCGCGGCGTCTCCTCCGGACAGATCGCCCGCGACCAGCCGGGCGTGAAGGAGCAGGTGGGCGCATACCTGGACGAGTCGGTCATCTCGCTCTCGCTCTTCACGCCGGACATGGACCTCTTCGACATGAACCGCGTCGAGGTCCTGCGCGGCCCCCAGGGCACGCTGTTCGGCTCGGGGTCGGTCGGCGGCACGGTCCGCTACATCAGCAACCAGCCGCAGCTCGGCCAGACCACGGTCTTCGGCGAGGTCGGCGGGGCGGCGATCGACGGCGGCGGCACGGGCGGCGATTTCAAGGCCGGCTTCAACACGCCGCTGGGAGACAAGGTGGCGCTGCGCATGGCGGCGTACTACAACCGCCTGGCCGGCTGGATGGATGCGGTGCAACCGGACCTGAGCATCCGTCCCAACGTCAACTCGGGCGACCGGCTGGGCGTGCGGACGGCGCTCGAGATCCAGCCGACCGAGAACTTCACGATCACACCCCGCTTCACGTACCAGAAGGTCGCGATGGACGGGTGGAACCGATTCGATCAGTACAACATCCTGGCGAACCCGTTCACCACGACGCGGCCGGCCGTCACCCTCGCCGAGAACCAGCTCTTCACGCAGATCGACGAGCCGTTCACCGACAAGTTCTATCTCGGCGATCTCAAGATGGTCTACAACTTCGGCCCGAACCTGAGTCTGACCTCGGTCACGTCGTTCAACAACCGCGACATCCTCGTCGTGCGCGACTCGACGGCCCTCACGGGCAGCGTCACGGGCGGGACGATCGGACTCCCCGAGGACGTCTACACGCTGAACGCGCCGCTGAAGGACAAGACGCACGCGAGCGGCTGGACGCAGGAGCTGCGCCTCGCGGGAGTCTCCTTCGACAACCGCTTCAACTGGCTCGTCGGCGGCTTCTACAGCGACTCGGAACGCCAGTACAACCAGGACCTCGTCGTCGACGGCTTCAACGCGCTCGCCTGCGCCAACGGCGCCTGCTTTCCGAAGGGACAGTTCGCCAACAAGGACCAGCTTTACCTCGGCAACATCCACTACGACCTCAAGGAGTACGGGATCTTCGGCGAAGGGACCTTTGCCTTCACCGACCGGTTCAGCCTGACCGCGGGACTGCGCTACTACAACTACAAGGAGAACAAGAACCTCATCTTCGACGGACTGTTCGCGCCGGAGTTCCCCAATCCCACGCTCCAGCAGGGCGAGACGAAGGCCGACGGCGTCGCGCCGCGCTTCATCGCGAGCTTCAAGGCGACCGAAGACGTGACGATCAACGCGCAGGCGTCGAAGGGATTCCGCCTGGGCGGCGTCAACGATCCGATCCTCGTGCCCCTCTGCTCGGCGGAAGACCTCGTCACGTTCGGCAACATCCCGACCTGGAAGGACGAGACCGCCTGGAACTACGAGCTCGGCGCGAAGATGCGCTTCCTGAACGGACGCCTCTCGGTCAACCCCACCGCGTTCTACATCGACATCAACAACCTCCAGGCCGTCGTGACCGCGGGGACCTGCTCCTCGCGACTCGTCTTCAACGTCCCCAAGGCGCGCAGCGTCGGCGGCGAGCTCGAGGTGAACTACGCGCCGACCAACAACTTCAACGTCACGTTCTCCGGGAGCTACAACGACTCCGAGGTGCGGCAGTCGCTCAGCGGCACCGAGGCCGCGATCGCCGCGACGGGCATCCGTGAGGGCAACCGGCTTCCGAGCGTGCCCAAGTTCCAGATGGCCCTCTCCGCCACCTACCAGCAGCCCATCACGCCGACCTGGTGGGGCTACGTGACGGCGAGCTACAACCACGTTGGAGACCGATACACCCAGCTCGTCGATCAGGAGGCAGGCGTCGGCACGATCAACCTTCTGGCGTTCGAGCAGACCGGCGGGCAGACGATCGGCGGGCCGCTGACCCAGAACACGTTCATCTTCGATCCGCTGCTACCGTCCTACGACATCGTCAACCTGCGCCTGGGCATCCGCCACGGCGTCTGGGACATCGCGTTCTACGTCAACAACATCGGCAACGAGGTCGCGTTCCTCTCGCTCGACCGCGAGCGCGGCTTCCTGGCGCGCGAGGGATTCCTGGTGAACCAGCCGAGGACGTTCGGGATCGCCTCGAGGTTCGACTTCTAACGCGGGACGCATGACCGTCACGCGTCGCGCGCTGCTCGCGAGCGGAGCGGGAGGGCTGCTGGCCGCGGCCCTCCCGGCTCGCCGAGTCGCGGCAAAGGCCGCGCGCTCGGGCGCCCCGGCGCCTTCGCCAGCGCTCTCTGCCATCGTCGTCGGCGCCGGCGCGTTCGGCGGATGGACGGCGCTCATGCTTCGCCGCCGCGGCGTCAGGGTCACGCTGGTCGACGCCTGGGGGCCGGGAAACTCCCGGGCGAGCTCCGGCGGCGAGACGCGCGTCATCCGGGGCGTCTACGGCGGCGATCGGATCTACACGGCCATGGCCCGGCGGGCCTTCGAGCTGTGGCACGAGAACGAGAACCGATGGAAGAAGACTCTGTACACGCGAACCGGCGCCCTCTGGATGGTGTCCGACGCGGGCGAGTTCGTGCGGGCCTCGCTGCCCTTCCTGAAGGAGTTCGCCTTCTCCTACGACGAGCTCACACCCGCCGAGGCGGGGAAGAGGTACCCGCAGATCGCGTTCGAGGGAATCCGCTGGGCCCTCCTCGAGAAGGAGGCCGGCTTCCTCCTGGCGCGCCGCTCCTGCGCGGACGTCGTCGACGGGCTCGTCGCGGAGGGCGGCGAGTACCGCCAGGGCCAGGCGACGCCGGGGGAGATCTCGGGCGGCCAACTGTCCGGCGTCGCGCTGTCGGACGGAACGCGACTGACGGCCGACGCCTACGTTTTCGCGTGCGGGCCGTGGCTTCCCAGGGTGTTTCCGGCGCTGCTCGGCACACGGATCGAGCCGACGCGGCAGGAGGTCTTCTTCTTCGGCACGCCGGCCGGCGACGGCCGATTCTCGGAGGGGCAGATGCCCGTGTGGGTCGAGACCCCGCGCTTCTTCTACGGGATTCCGGGCAACGAGCGGCGCGGCTTCAAGATCGCGGACGACGCGCGCGGACCCGCCTTCGATCCGACGTCGGGCGACCGCACGCCGACGGCGGAGGGCCTGCGGAGCGCCCGGGACTACGTCGCGCGCCGGTTCCCGGCGCTGGCGTCGGCGCCGCTGGTCGAGTCGCGCGTCTGCCAGTACGAGAACTCGACCGACCATCACTACATCGTCGACCGCCATCCCGAGGCCGCGAACGCCTGGATCCTCGGCGGCGGCTCGGGACACGGCTTCAAGATGGGGCCCGCCGTCGGCGAGCTCGCCGCGGGGAACGTCCTCGGAGAGAAGCCGCTCGAGCCGTTCTTCTCGCTCAAGCGGTTCGAGGGCGCCGCCTCGAAAACGGGCTGACGCGCCCTCGGACTTCTCCTGCCGCCGCCGGTCCCTACTTCAGCTGGAACGCCTTCGTCAGGAAGACGGACATCTCGCCGCGCGTGTTCGGCTGCTCCGGGCAGTAGTCCCCGTTGCCGCAGCCCACGGTGACTCCCTCGGCCGCGAGCCGTTCGATCCAGTCCGCGAAGGGGCTCGGGCAGTCGACGTCGCCGAATAGGCCCGTGCAGTCGGGAGGAACGTAGCTCGACCCGTGCACGGTCTTGAGCAGGAACACGGCCATCTCCTGCCGGGTCACGGGAGCGTCCGGACAGAACACTCGGTCGCCGCAGCCCGCCGTGATGCCCTCGGCCGCGAGCTCTTCGACCCAATCGGTGAAGGGACCGGGGCAGAGCGTGTCGGTGAACATGCCCCGGCAGGTCGGCGGCGTGTAGGTGGGGCCGTTCTCCGCCTTCAGGAGGAAGACCGCCATCTGTGCGCGGGTGACGGCGTCGTCGCGTCCGTAGCTCCCGTCGCCGTAACCGGCGGTGATGCCCAGACGAAAGATCGTCTCGACGTAGGCATGGAACGAGTGCGACTGCGGCACGTCGAGGAAGTCCGCGAGCCAAGCGTTCGGTACCGTGACCGACGTCGAGTCCGGATTGAGGACCGTGAGGTCGTTCAGCGTGCCGGGAGAGAGCGCCGGCGCCGTCGCGCCGATGGTGAACGGATCCACCACCGTCGCGCCCCCATCCGAGCCGCCGATCGAGACCGTGGCCCCCGGCGCGTAGTCGGTGCCCGTGATCGTCAGCGCTCCGCCGCCATCGGCTCCGCCGGAGGCCGGCGTGATCGCCACGACGGTCGGGTCCGGAGGAGGCGGCGGGGGAGGCGCGGAGAGACTCGCGTCGAGTGCATAGACGAAGGACCGGCTCGTTGCGTTGTCGCCGGATGCCGTCGCGGTGACGAGGTACGCGACCTGGCCGTCGCCGCGGAGCCGGGCCCGGCTGTCGATGAACTGGTTCAGGCCGTTCTCGGTCGGAAAGACGACGCGCCAGAGCTCGCTCCCGTCGGCCGCGCTCGTCGAGAGGACGAACCCCGCCTGATCTCCGGTCGTGCTGCCTCTCAGCACGATCTGCGTGCTCGTCGGGTCCACGATGGGCCCATCGACGTAGTCGACGAGCGTCCTGTGCCAGCGCTGGGTGCCGTCGGGGTTGAGCGCGAAGAGCTGAGAGAGATTCTGCACGTAGTAGTGGGCTCCGTCTGAGCCGACGCTGCTCTTCGAGAAGACGCTCATGGGGTAGGGATTCGTGAAGGACCAGAGCAGATCGCCGTTGGGCGAGTACTCGTCGACCGCGGTGTGCACGTTGCCGTCCGGCCCGACGGCGGGCGAGGCGCCCCACTGGAGCTGGGCGACGCCGCCCTCGATCGCGAAGACCGGCGTGCCGGAGAGCGTGATGCCGAAGACGTGCCGGTTGGCGAAGAAGTAGAGCTGGCCCGTTCCCGCGTTGTCCCCGAACACGATCTCGTTGTAGAGGATGGGGAGCCGCTGGTAGGGGTTCGGCGTCTGCCAGCGCAGCGAGCCCTCCGGCGTCAGCGAGAACACACCCAGGCCCTCGGTGGCGGCGGCGTAGAGGTTGCCGTCCGGGCCGAGGTCGAGGCCGACGAGGATGAGCGCTCTCGGATCCTGAACGAACGTCCACTTCTCGCTGCCATCCGGATGAAACGCCCGGATGGAGCTCTCGGAGCCGGTGTACACGCTGCCGTCGGCGCCGACCGCGACGCCCTTGCCGCCCGCGCCGCGGACCAGCCACAGGAGGCCGCCGTCCGGGGACAGCGCGTAGAGGTGGTCGAACGCGTCCACGGCATAGACCGTGCCGTCCGGGCCGATGACCGGTCGGACCTCCGCGTAGGGACCGTCCATGCGGAATCGCCACAGCGCGCGTCCGTCGGCGACGCGGCTCGTCACCCCGAGGGTGACGGAGTTCGACGGCTGGCCGGTGCCGTTCGTCACGAGGACGGAGACGGAGCCCACCGCCGCGGCCTCGGGCACGTAGGCCACGATGCGCGAGCCCTGCCAATCCGCGACCGGCGCCGGGAGGCCGTCGATGGTGACCTGGCCGCCGCTGCCGAAGTTCGTCCCGAAGATCTCGAGGAAGCCGCTGCGCGGGAGCGTCGCGTCGGAGAGCGAGTCGATGTGGCCGGCGCCCGTGACCGTGCCGAAGAGGTCGAAGGCGATGTCCGCGTTGGGGTTCTGGCCCAGCGAGTCGCCGTTGATCCAGTTCGGGAACCCGCTTCCCGGGTCGCGGAAGTAGAACGGCTGGCCGTGCGGGGCGTTGGTATGCGCGCTCCAGCGCCACCACGCCGTGGACATGACCGGTTGGATCGACACGAAGTGGCGCCCGTTCGCCGAAAACGGGGTCGGCAGGGTGATGTCCAGCCATCCGTCGGGCACGAGCCCGTTGACGAGGTTCGGGTCGTCCGCGGAGACGAAGATCTCCGCCTGCAACGCTCCGGGACCTCCGCTGACGCCCGAGGCGTAGAACCGGACCCAGACACCCGAGAAGTCGGTCACCGGATTGGGAAAGTCGAAGCCCCAGGCGAAGACGCGATCGATCGTGGCGTTGAGGTCGAAGTCGTCGGCGACCTCGGCGTCGATCGTACCGGCGGGGACCCGGTTGCTCGGACCGTAGGTCGACTGGTTGTCCACGGGCTGCGAGAAGAGGATCTCGCTCGCCCCGAGCGCACCGCCCGCGAGCGAAAGGCCGATCGCGAGAGCGAGGATCCGGCACGCCGAGGTCTTCATGGGGGGCCTCCTGGGATGAACATCACGCCGAGCGAACGATCTTCGAATGATGCGTACGCATCATTTCGCGTCGAAGGAGTCGATCGAGGCAATTGCGAAAACGTTAAGAGGGACCGAATCGCTCGTTCGGAGCGTGCGTCGTCTGGAGACTCGGGGTACCCTGCGCGAACGTCTATGCCGCCGAGCGTCTCGGCGTACGGCTCCGGAAAGGATCGGTAGCGGTTTCATCGGTCCTTCGATAGAAATGACGCTTTGGGGGATATTCGATGCAGAGCCTGTTCGAGGCCCCGGCGAAGCGGGAGATCCTGGACCGTCTGGGCGCGCTGAGTCCGGAGGCGCCGCGCCAGTGGGGAAAGATGAGTGTGTCGCAGATGCTTGCGCATTGCGCGGTCGCACTCGAGGCGGGGACCGGCGACAAGCCCCGCCCTCAGAAGCTCATCGGAAAAATCTTCGGACCGTTCGTCCGCAAGGGTCTGCTCGGCGACAAGCCCTTCTCGAAGGGCTCGCCCACGGACCCGACCTTCGTCATCCGGGACGAGCGCGACTTCGCCCGCGAGAAGGCGCGGATCGTCGGGCTCGTGGAGAGATTCTGCGAGCGCGGACGGGACGAGGCCGGCAAGGAGACCCACTCCTTCTTCGGGCGCATGACCGGCGACGAGTGGGGCCGGCTCATGTACAAGCACCTCGACCACCACCTCAGGCAGTTCGGCGGCTGAGCCGGAATCAGAGAGGACGCGCGGGCGGCTTCGTCGCCTCCAGGAAGAGATTGAGCCCGAAGTCGCGCAGATCGAGGAACCGCAGCTCGGGGTGGGAGGAGCGGTTCCAGCGGACCCGCCGCACCGAGAACCCGAGCGCGCCGAGGAGCTCGCGCAGGCGCGGGACGTCGTAGACGAACCGGTGCTCGCCGTTCATCCGCAGGTGCATGTTGAGCGCCTCGCAAGGGCCATCCGCGGACAGGCGCTCGGCGCACCAGCGCAGGTGACGCGGGTCGCGGCGCTGATAGACGGAGTGGATCAGCCGCTCGAGGTCCGGCGTCAGGAGACGCAGCACGCCGCCGGGCCGGAGGATCCGGAAGCACTCCGCGAGGAGCGTCTTGCCGCCCGCGAGATCGAGGTGCTCGAGGAGGTCCTCGCTGTGGATGAACGCGACGGAGGCGTCGCGGAAGGGAAGCGGCGCGGCGCAGTCGGCGCGCACGTCGACCGCGGGAGAGCCGAGAGCGTCGACGTTCGTCCAGCCCTCGATCCGATGGTCTCCCGCGCCGAGGTGCAGCCTCGGCCCGCGCGCCGGCTCGGGGTGGAGCAGCCGCTCGACGCCGCGCGCCTCGGCGAGGACCCGCAGATACTGCAGGATGACCGCGTCCTCATTCGAAGCGGCCGCGTAGTACGTGTCGTGCAGCTCGCGGAGCCGTTTCTCGAGCCGGCGGAGCCGGGCCCGCGACTCGCGTCCGGCCCTCAACGGCTCGGCAGCTCGGAGTCGTTGCCGCGGATCGCGAACTCGCAGCGCCGGCAGAGGAAATCGTCGGGCGCTTCCTCGACCCCGTAGGTCCAGCGCCTCAGCCTCGCCATCGTCTCGCCGCCCAGGATCTCGGCGACCGTCTGCGTCTTGACGTTTCCGACCGAGAGCTTCTCGTAGTAGTCCTGGCAGCAGAGCACCGCGGTTCCGGTTGCGGTCACGTGCAGGTGCTCGAAGGGGCGCGAGCCGATGAGCTCGCAGCCGCGCAGCTTCCGGATCGGCGGCGGCTCGACGACGTAGGTTCCGCTGTCCGGCCGGCTGCGGATCTTGAACGGCTTGACGATCCAGCCCTTCGGCTCGAAGTGCGCGCGGAGCTCCGCAACGTCGCGCTGATGCTCCTCGCCCTCGTCGCCGAGCGCCACGATCGCGGTCTCCTCCGAGATCTCTCGCGCGTGCATCGCGTCCATGTTGGCGACGACGCGCGCGAGGTCACGGGTTCCGTGGAGCTTCTCGTAGCGGTCGGCCCGAAGCGTGGGCAGGTTGACCCCGATGTAGCGGAAGCGCCCCAGGCTCTCGAAGAGCGCGCAGCGCTCCGGGGTGAAGCCGGAGGCGTTGGTCAGGATGCTGACGGCGAGCTTGCGCGCGAACAGATAGCGGACGCGGTCCTCGAAGAGCGGGTCGAACGTCGGCTCGTTGTAGTTGTTGAGGAAGACCACGATCCGCTCGCCGCCGGCCTCGACGGCCTGGTCGACGACGCGCTCGAAGAGCTCCTGGGTCATGACCTCCCGGTCGCGCGGCTCGATGGAAACCGGACAAAACGGGCAACGGTGGTTGCACACGGTGCACGTCTCGAGCGAGAGGTAGAGCAGGTGCGTTCGCCGGGACTCCTTCTCGATGTCGTCGATGAGGAACCTCTCGGCTCGCAGGTGCGCAAGGACGGCCGGGTCGACGGCGTCGGCGCGCCCCCCCTCGACGCGGGTGAGGGCCTGGAACCGGGGGTCGGACTTGGCGATCTCGACGCCGCTCAAGGGGTTATAGACGGACTCGCCCCGGTCGTGGAGGAAGGGCGAGACTGTCCCCAACGCCTCGAGCGCGACGGTCGATGTGGTGTTCCGGGGTGATTCGCTCATACTTCGTGCTTCGAAGAAGTCTTGATTCTACTCAATCCTGCGAGGACCGACGGGAGATCCGGATGAGACTACGTGCCCTGCTGAGAATCGCGGCTCCGGCGGCCATCCTCGGCCTCGCCGCCCGCTCCGCCGGTCCGGCGCCCGCGACGGTCGCCGCGCCGCGGGGCGACTCCCGAACGACGGCCTTCCTCCATGCGAGCGTCGTGCCGATGGATTCCGAGCGGCTCCTTCCGGACCAGACCGTGGTCGTCTCGGGGAGCCGCATCCTCACCCTCGGCCCCTCCCCGAGCACCCCCGTCCCCCCGGCCGCGCACCGCATCGACGCGCGCGGGCTCTTCCTGATGCCGGGCCTGGCGGACATGCATGTCCATGTGTACGTCCCGGAGGAGCTGACCCTCTACGCCGCGAGCGGGGTCACGACGGTCTTCAACCTGGACGGGCGGCCCGCGCACCTCCTCTGGCGCCGCCGCGTCGCGAGCGGGGAGCTGTTCGGGCCCGCGATCTACACCGCCGGGCCGACGTTCCGCCGGCCGCGCTCCGCCGACGAGGCGGCGCAGGAGGTCGACCGCCAGGCCGACGCCGGATACGACGCGGTCAAGATCTACAACGAGGTCAGCCGGGCCGAGTACCCGGCGCTCACGGCCGAGGCGAAGCGCCGGAACATGATCCTCGTCGGCCACGTCGCCCGGGAGCCCGGCTTCGCGGCGACGCTCGCCGCCGGACAGTCGATCGCGCACGCCGAGGAGCTCGTCTATACGGTCTTCAACGACGACCCCGACCCGCGCCACGAGGTCGTCCACACGCTCGACACGACGAAGATCCCGCACGCCGTCGCGATGACGAAGGAGGCCGGCGTCTCGGTGATCGCGACGCTGGTCGCGTTCCACAACATCGTGCGGCAGGCGACGAACCTCCCGGCGTATCTGCGCAACCCCGACCTCGCCTTCCTCGCTCCGTTCCAGCGCGAGCTGCTCGAGCCCGCGCACAACACCTACGCGAACCGCTTCGCGAAGGAGACCCTGCCCGGCCTCGGCGTGAGCTACGAGTTCCAGCGACAGCTCGTCCTCGCGCTCCACGACGGCGGCGTGCCGATCCTGGCGGGCACGGACGCGTCGTGGCTGGGCGTTCCGGGCACGAGCCTGATCGAGGAGGTCGAGAACTTCCAGGACGCCGGCTTCACGCCGTACGCGGCGCTGCGGACCGCGACCGCCGACGCCGCGGCGTTGCTGCGCCAGGAGCGCGAGTTCGGCACGCTGCGCGCGGGCAATCGGGCCGACCTCCTCGTCCTGCGCCGCAACCCGCTCGAGGACGTCCACCGCCTCCGCGACATGGCCGGCGTGATGGTCGCGGGCCGCTGGATCCCGGAGGCGGAGCGCCGGCGCCTGATCGAGGAGCTGCCGAAGGCCTACGCCGCGGGGAGGCGCCGGCTCGAGGCCCTCGCCGCGAGCGATCCGCCGGCGCTCGACGCGTACCTGTCGGCCAACGACCCGCTGGGCGCCCTCTCTTCGGCGCTCCTGCGCGGGCGGATACGGAGCGCCGGCGGCGCCGCGAGCGTCGTCGACATGCTCCGCCGGGTGCGGCAGGCGAACCCCGATTCGCCGATGGTCTCGGAGGAGACGATCAACCAGCTCGGCTACGACCTCGTCGGACAGAAGAGCGGCGAGGACGCCCTCGCGATGTTCCGCTTGAACACCGAGCTCTACCCGCGCTCGGGCAACGCGTACGACAGCCTCGCCGAGACGTACCTCGGGCTGGGGGACAAGGCCCGGGCGCGCGAGTACTACGCGAAGGCCCTCGAGGTTCAGCCCGACTACGGCAACGCGAAGGCCGCTAGGGCGATCCTGGACGCGAAGGACTGACCGCCGGAGCGGGAGCGGACTCCGGCTTCGCGCCGTCGTCCGGCTCCTCGATCCGCGTGTACCGTCCCGCGGGCGGCGCGGGCAGCGTCTGCACGACGCCGGACGGCCAGCGGATCTCGAGGCTCTTCGGCGTCGCCGTGCCCAGGCCGAAGTGGACGCGCGGATCGGACGAGGAGAGGTAGCTCTCGCCGGCGCGCGTCTCGCGCACCTGGCGGCCCGCGTCGGTGGTCAGCGTGACCCGCGCGCCGACGCCCTGGCGGTTCGAACGGCGCCCGACGAGCACGAGACCGAGCCAGCCGCCGTGGCCGCCGGCGTTCTCGAGGAGCTCGAGCGGACCGCCCGAATTGGACACCGCGATGTCGAGGTCGCCGTCGTTGTCGAAGTCGGCGGAGGCCGAGCCGCGGCTCACGACCGCCTTCCGGAAAGGCTCGCCGCAGCCGCGCTCCACGAAGCGTCCCTTGCCGTCGTTCCAGAAGAGCTGCGGCCGCTCGGCGTAGGTCACGCCCTGCTGGTGGGGGACCTCCAGGACGTGGCCGTTCGCGACGAACGCGTCGAGCCGGCCCGCGTTGGCGACGTCGAGGAGATTGAGGCCGAACCCGGAGAAGGAGAACGCGGGCGCCCCGAAGCCGGACGGCGTCGACAGGTCCTCGAAGATGCCGCCGCCGACGTTGCGGTAATAGCTGTTGGGCTCCGCCTCGAAGTTGGCGACGACGAGATCCGGCAGGCCGTCGCCGTCGAGGTCTCCCGCGTTGACGCCCATCCCGCCGAACGGCCGCCCGAAGATGGAGAGGCCCGCGCCCGACACGAGCGAGACGTCCTCGAACCGCATCCCGCCGAGGTTGTGGAAGACGAAGTTCATCGTCGTGTCGTTGGCGACGTAGACGTCCGGCCGGCCGTCGCCGTCGAGATCCGAGACGATCACGCCGAGCCCCTTTCCGAGCGCGCCCGCGATGCCGGAGGATTCGGTGACGTCCGTGAAGGTGCCGTCGCGGTTGTTGCGGTAGAGGAGGTTTCCGATCGGCGGATACAGGCTCGGGTGGCAGTACTCGCGCGTGCCCTTCTCGACGTCGCCGCAGAAGAAGTTCTTCTCGACGCGGTAGTCGAGGTAGCGCACGACGAAGAGGTCGAGCCACCCGTCTCCGTCGAAGTCGGCGAAGGCGGCGGAAGTCGCCCAGCCCGATCCGCGCACGCCGGCCTTCGCGGTGACGTCGGTGAAGGTGCCGTCGCCGTTGTTGCGGTACAGGATGTTGCCCTCGAAGTTCGTGACGAAGAGGTCGGTGCGGCCGTCGTTGTCGAAGTCGGCCGCGACGGCGCCCATGCCGTAGGCGGTATCCGCGATCCCGGCCTTCTCGGTCACGTCCGTAAAGGTGCCCGTGCCGTCGCCGTTGTTGCGGTAGAGACGATCCCGTGCGCGGGCGCTGCCGTTCGGAGGGAAGGGCCCCGACTGCACGACGTACAGATCCATCCACCCGTCGCCGTCGTAGTCGAGCCACGCGACGCCGGAACCCATCGTTTCGGGGAGCTGGTGCTCGGGGGTCGCGCCGCGCTCGTGCTGGAAGGAGAGGCCGCGCGCGGCCGCGACGTCGCGGAAGAAGGTGGGGCACGGCGCGTCGGGCGCCTTCGCCGGTTTCGGCCTGCCCGGTGCCGCGACGGAAGGAGCGGCGGGCACCGCAAGCGTGGCGACGGAAGGAGCGGCGGTCACCGCAAGCGTCAAGAGCGCGACGAGTGCGGTCGCGGGGATCGCGGCCCCGGCCAGATTTCGCGACTTCATGGACCGTCCCCGCCTCGAGCCCGCGCGAGCGCCCACTGGATGCGCGGGTCCGAGGGCGCCAGCGCGGCGGCCCGTTCGAACGAGTCCCGCGCCTCGTCGCGGCGTCCCAGCGCGAGGAGCGCCTCGCCGCTTCCGCGGAGCGCCTCCGGGTCGTTGCCGAGCCCGGAGAACGCGGCGATGGCGCCCTCGGCGTCCTTCGCCTCGAGCCGCGTCCATCCGAGGGAGAGCTGGGCGCGCCGCGCCCCGCTGCGCTGACGGGCCGCCTGCGCCGCCGCGAACGCGGTCTGGTATTGCGCGATCTCGGACTTGGCCTCGTCGGCCCGCCCCAGGCGGGCGAAGAGCGTTCCGAGCGCATAGTGCGCGGCGGAGAACGACGGGTCGAGTCGCAGCGCCTCTCGATACTCGGCCTCCGCGGCCGCGGCGTCTCCGGCTCGCTCCAGCGCGCGGCCGTAATCGACGCGGAAGGACGCATTCGCGGGATCGCGCTTCGCCGCGATCGCGAGCTCCGCGCGCGCTCCCGCCGCGTCGCCCTGCAGCAGCCGCAGACGGCCGAGGCCGGCGCGCGGCTCCGCCTGATCCGGCGCGGCGTCGATGGCGCGGCTCCAGATCCGCGCGGACTCCGGGAAGCGTCCGGTCTCCAGGAGCGCGCTCGCCCAGAGGCCCAGACGCTCGGCCGAGCAGCCGGACGCGCAGGCCCGCGAGAGCTCAGCGGCGGCCTGCACGAAGCGGTTCTGTTGCATCAGCATCTCGCCGTACCGTCCGCGCAGCTCCCCGTCGGCGGGGGAGCGCGCGAGGACCCGCTCCATCTCGGCGTTGCCCGCCTCGTCGCGCCGCTTTTTCCAGAGGTACTCGGCGTGGTCGAGAATGAGGGAGGAGTCGCCCGGAGACGCCTTCCTCGCCCGCTGGAACGTCGCCTCGGTGCGCGGATCGTCGACGGACGCGTAGGCCGCGGCGAGGGCGCGGAGTGCGGACGCGTCGGATCCCTTCTCCTTCACCGCTCGCTCGAGCGTCGCGATCGCCGCCGCGTCCGGGGCAGGAGACTGCGGCGCGAGCGCGGCGAGAATCGCCGGAACGAAGGCCAGGAGCGGGATCACAGCCGATTCTAGTCACGAGCCTGGCGGGAACGGGTCTTGCAGTTCGGTCGACAGGAGGAACCCGACCATGGACGAGAAGCGCAATCGCGAAGGAGACGCGCCCGAGGCCCAGGTTCCCAATCCGCGGGACGCTCAGGGCTTCAAGGAGAATCCGGCGCCCCAGGGGCTCAAGAAGCCGCCCGACGTCGAGCCGGGCGAAGACTCGGGCGAGTGGACGCGCGGAGGCGGCACGGACCCGAACGAGGCGCCGCCGAAGTAGGTCGAACGGCTCGATTCCCGTAACGGGGGCTCCGCCGCGTTCCGGTCCATAATCCGCCCGGAAGCGCACGGGGTCCGGTGACCCTCGCGGACTTCAAATCCGTCGGCGTCGCGGCCTCGCGCCGGGACGGGTGGGTTCGACTCCCACACGCTTCCGCCACGTATCTGCCACACGTCGCCGCGAACTTCGGGCTGGATGTCTGAAGCGGCGGTCGGACGAGACGCAAGAGCACTTCGACACCTCGCGATACCCGTGCTTCTTCGTGCCCGTCGCCGCCGGCTGGCGCGCGAAGACTCGCGCAGTGCCGAGGCGCGGCAACTCGACTTCCCGGCCGCTCACCGCGACGGATTCTTCGATTCGACCGTGATGGGAACGAGTTGGCGCCGCCGCTCTTCGAGCGACTCGCGCGCTTGTTCTCTAGCGGTCCCTATTTCGCTGTCGTGCAGGCCTCGCTGGATTTCGCGCTCTCTCCGCCGCCGTTGATGGCGGTCACGGCGTAGCAGTAGGTCGTATGGCTGGAGAGGCCGCTGTCGTTATAAGACGTCGTCGCGCTGATCGTTGCCGTCGGTGTCGCCGGATAAGAGCCGTTGCTCAGCCGGCGATAGATCCCGTTCTGCGTGACACCGGGGCTCGGCGACTGAGACCAGTGCAGGTTGATCTTTCTCGGCGCCGTGGCCTTCGCCGTCAGCGCCGTGGGAGGAGCGGGCGCGACGGACTGCGGGGTCGCGTTCACCTCGGAGGAGTTTGCGCTCTCGCCTCCCGAGTTGACCGCGGACACGACGTAGTAATAGGTGGTGCCGTTGGTCAGCCCGGTGTCCAGGTAGCTGGTCGAGGTGGGACTGCCCACGGTCGTGTAGGGGCCGCCGCTTGTCGATGCGCGCTTCACCTTGTAGCTCGTCGCCCCCGATGACGCCGTCCACGCGAGGGTGATCTGGGAGTTGCCCGGCGTCGCCGTAAGGCCGGTGGGCGCCGGCGGAGGCGGCGGCTGGGGTGTCGCGCTCGCCTGACTCGAGTCGGCGCTCTCGCCTCCCGCATCCGCACCGCCGGTGTAGGCCGCGGAGACCACGTAGTAGTACTTCGTGTTGTTGGTCAACCCGGTGTCGACGTAACTGGTCGCGGTAGGACACGCCACGCTCGCGTACGGCCCGCCATCGACCGCGGCGCGCTTGACGTGGTAGCCCGTGGCCCCGATGGATGCCGGCCAGGACAGCGAGACCTGGCTGCTGCCCGGCGTGGCCGTCAGGCTCGCCGGGGAGTCGAGGGTGATCAGAAGGGTCGTGGACGCGGTATGCGTGACGGATCCGCTCGTGCCCGTGATCGTGAGCGAGAGTGCATAGGGGACCGTGCTGGTCGTCGTGTTCATGGTGAGCGTCGAGGAACCCGAGCCACTGATCGAGGCGGGGCTGAAGCCGCCGCTGGTGACGCCGGACAAGAACCCCGACTCGCTGCCGACGCTCAGACTCACCGTCCCGGTGAAGCCGCTGATTGGGGTGACCGTAACCGAAAAAGTGGCCGACTGACCCGGTGAGACCACCTGCGCCGGCGGACTCGCCACGATCGAGAAGTCGGCGGTTGCCGGAGTCACGGTGATCGTGCGCGTCGGCGGGCTCGGATCGGAGTTTCCGGTCGCATCGATCACGGTCAGCGACGCGACGTACGTGCCGGGAGTGCTGAAGACGACGTTGCCGGGGTTTTGGCCGGCGGAGGTCGCCGGCGATCCTCCCGGAAAGATCCACGAGTACTTCGCGGCGGAGGTGCCGGTGCCGAAGGCGACGGATCCCCCCGCGGAGATGGTCACGTCCGAAGACGGCGAGGCGATCGTCCCCGCCGGCGGACCCGTTCCGTAGGACGAAAGCTGGATGAATTGCGCCTTCGACGGCACACCGGTGTTGTCGAGGAGAAAGAGCATGTAGTAACCCGGAGGCGCGATATTTCCGTTCGGCGGGCTCGTGAGGTTCAGCGTGCCCGAACCCGTGCACGCGGGCTGCGGAGACGGACCGCACAGGCCGATCAGACGCTGCTCCATGTCGAACGCGTGAGTGACGGAACCCGGGCGCACCAGCACCGCAGAGCTGATCGGCGAGGCGCTCGTGTAGCTCACGGAGAAGGGCGCGTTGTAGCCGATGACTCCGGAGGCAGGACCGATGGCCGTGATGCTCGGCCGATTCGTGGTGATCGGATGGTCGTTGCCATCGAAGAGGTAGGCCGGGCTGTAGATCTCGATCGCCGATTCGTAGCGGCCGCGCGATCCGGGATTGCTGCCGATGCTCATCACTCTCGCATCCGGAAGAAGAAGCGCCGTGGAGTGATAGAGCCGCGAGTAAGAGGCGGTGCCGGCGGAAGTGAAACTGCCGGTGCCGGTCCCGGGATGGTAGAGGTCGGCCGTCTTGCCCGGCCCGTCGGGACTCTCGTTGTTGACCGAGCCGCCCATCGCGACGACCGTGCCGTCAGGCAGGATGACGGCATCCATCTGGATGCGGCCCGTCGACATGCTGGGACCCGGAGTCCAGCTCGGACTGGGGGCCGAGAGGTCGATGATCTCGGTCGAAGCGGTTGCGGGATTGCCGCCGCCGCCGAAGTTCATGACCCTGGGCGCGTAGCTCGGCGGCAGGAGCGGCAGGAGGACGGTGGAGCCGTAGGTCCGATTGCCCGTCGTCGGAACCGAGGCGGCCCACGTTCCGGTCGCCGGGCTGAAGATCCAGGAATTGGCGTTCGATCCGCCGCTGCCCTGGCCCGTGTAAAAGACCGTTCCGTTTGGGAGAAGCGCCATCCGCGGGTACAGCGGTGGACTGAATGGCGCGGTCGTCGGACTCTTCCATCCCGCCCCCGCGTTCTGCAAGTCGTAGATCTCTACCGTGTTGTTCGTTCCGCCGGCGAGCCGGATCCCGGAGAACGTCATGACGCGGCCGTCTCCGAGCGCCGTCGCGGTTGCGTACCAGCGCCCATCCACCATGTTCTGTGATTGGACGAACTTTCCCGTCGCCGGGTCGAAGAATGAGGCGCGGTTCTCGCCCGTGAACGAATAGTCGGACGTGCCCCCGACCACGAGCGGCCGCCCGTCGGGAAGAGCAGCCGTCCCGCTGCAGAAGATGTCGTAGGTGAGGTTCTGGACGGCGATGCCGTTCTCGGTGGTGCCCGTCGGGTCCCATACCGCCGCACGGTAGCTCTCGGCACCCTTCGAGTTGTTACTCGCGTCGTTCTCCGATCCGGCGACGATCAGCACCTGGCCCGTGTGCAGGAGCGTGGCGGAGATCGGGTTGATCGGCATCTGGTACGACAACGTCACCCACTCCCCTGTGACGTGCGGGACGTTGGCGGCGCACGTTTGCGGCCGCGCCGCGGACGGAAACGCGGCGGCAGCTCCGATGGTGAAGAGCGCAACGAGGAATCGGCGTCGCTTGAAAAAGCCGACGTGGGTAGCGGTGAGTGGGTTGGTCACGGGAGAACCTCCATGAGGTTTGTACTGGCCGGATGGACAGAATACTATGGCTGGCCGGATGGACAGGTCAAGCCGCTGACACCCCGAATGCGGGGGCGCCGGTTGGCGGAAGAGCCAACCGTCCTCTCATACCCGCTTCACCTCGACGGACTTCCGCCGGCGCGTGCACCGCGGACGAAACGGGTCGGGCTCCACGGGATGGGGGCGCTCCTCGAGCAGCTCCTCGGCGGGAATCGGGTGGAACGAGACCATGAGCCAGTCGCGTGTACCGACTCGCTGAAAGTTCAGAAGCCGGACGCTGACAAGATCGCGGGATTCCCTAGCGTTTCTGAGGAATCCCGGTAGTTCGACTCCCACACGCTTCCGCCAAGAACCCGAGCTCGCTCGTGCGAGCGGCTACCTGCGCTTGGGTTTCGGCTTGCCGGACGGAGGCCTGTCGATCTTCTTGGACGCGGGCGCCGAGGAAGACGCCTTCGCCGACGCGGCCGACCTCGACGCCGCCGGCTTCGGCACCTTGGACGCCGCCTTCTCCGCCGCCGTGGCGAGGCTGTCGGCGATCTTCTGCGAGTCCTTGCCGGCGCTGCCGAGCTCGCCCGCGGGCGCGGTCTCCCGCTTCCCGAGCGCCCACTCCAGCGCATAGGTCATGGCGGCGCCCTCGGCGATGTAGAAGCCGCTCAGCTCTTTCACGCGCTCTCGAATCGCGGAGACCTGGCTCTTGATCTCTTGCTCGGTTTTCACGGCCGGAATCCTACACGCGTCCCGCAATGCGCCACCGCCAGAGGACGCCTCGTCTCGCTTCGAGGACGCCGCGCGGAAGCGCATTCTTCACCAAAGTCCTAGTGTCGGAATGACGCACCGGAGCTAGACTCCCGGCGAAACGAAGCCGAACCCGAAGCCGACAGGAGTACAAAGTGGTGGATTCGAGGATTCTCGGAGGGTTCCGCCGCCGATCCCGCAGAGTCGCGCAACGAGGCGTCGTTCTCTTTCTCGGCGCCTTCCTCGCCGGAGGCGAGGTCGTCCTGCTGGGGGAGCAGGATCCCCAGCAGCCGCCGCCGTCCACCCAGACCCAGGCGCCGGGGCAGGGGCAGCCGGCGCCGAAGCTCTCGGCCGATCAGCTCGACTCGCTCCTCGCGCCGATCGCGCTCTACTCGGACGACCTGCTCGCGCAGTGCCTGGTCGCGTCGACCTATCCCATCGAGGTCGTCCAGGCGCAGCAGTGGGTCGAGAAGAATCCGAACCTGAAGGGTGACGCGCGGAGCGAGGCGGCGATGAAGCAGGACTGGGATCCGAGCATCCAGGCGCTCACCGGGATCCCCGACGCTTTGAAGGTGCTGTCGCAGGACGTCAAGTGGACGGTCGACCTCGGCAACGCGTTCCTCGCGCAGCAGTCGGACGTCATGGACGCGGTCCAGCGGCTGCGCGCCAAGGCGAAGGGCTCCGGGAAGCTCGAGACGACCGAACAGCAGACGGTCACGACGAAGGTCATCGAGCAGAAGGAAGTCGTCGTGATCCAGCAGGCGAGCCCCGACGTCATCTACGTGCCGAGCTACAGCCCCGCCGTCATCTGGGGCGCGCCGCCCTACTACCCGTATCCGCCGCTGTACTACCCGCCGTACTACGGCGGCGCGTGGTTCGCGTGGGGCGTCGGAGTGGCGATCGGCATCGGCATCGCGGGCGGCTGGGGCTGCGGCTGGGGCAACAACGAGATCAACATCAACAACAACAACAATTTCAATCGCAACGAGATCAACCACAACCGCGGAGAGGGCAACCGCGGCCAGGGGAATCGCGGCGAGGGCAACCGCGGGCAGGGCGGCAATCGCGCCCAGACCTCTGACCGCGCGGGCAACCGCGGACAGGGCGGGCAGGGAGGCCGCGGCAACTCGACCTGGCAGCACAACCCCTCGCACCGCGGCGGCGCTCCGTACGGCGACCGCGGAACGGCGAGCAAGTTCGGCGGCGAGACACGAGGCCAGCGGGAGGCGCGCGCCGGCGGCGCGGGCGCGACGGCGTCGACCCGCGACGCGCTGAGCCGCAGCGGCGGAGGCGGCCGGACGGGAACCGGATCCAACCGCGGCGGCGCGAGCGCGTCCCCGCGATCCGGAGGAGGCGCGGGCGGCGCGGGACGCGGAGGTTCGAGCGCCGGTTCGGGGCGCAGCGGCGGGGGAGACCGCGTCGGCAACCGCAGCGTCTCGCGCCCCGGCCACTCGGGCACGGGATTCTCGGGAAGCGGCGGAGGCAACCGCGGCGCGAGCGCGAGCCGATCCCGCGGGTCGTCGAGCTTCGGCGGCGGCGGCCGGGGCGGCGGCGGCGGCGGAGGGCGGCGGCGTTAGGCCGGCCGAAGGAGGACGACATGATGAACACTCTCGCCGCATTCCTCTTGGCCGGCTCGACGGCGCTGGTCGCGTCGCCGGCGGGAACGGCGGCCCCTTCCGCCGCCCAGCGCGCGTTCGACAGCCCGAAGGCCGCGGCCGACGCGCTCGTCCAGGCGGCGTCCACCGACGACGTGCCCGCGCTGCTGAGCATCTTCGGTCCTTCGGGAAAGAAGATCGTCGAGTCCCCCGACCCGGTGAAGGACAAGAACGACCGCGAGCGGTTCACGGAGCTCGCGAAGGAGAAGGTCGACGTCGAGGTCGACAAGAAGGATCCGCACCGCGCGACTCTCATCGTCGGCGCCGAAGACTGGCCGTTCCCCGTCACGCTCGTCGAGACGAAAGGAAAATGGCGGTTCGCCACGAAGGCGGGCCTCCGCGAGGTCCTCTACCGGCGCATCGGCCAGGACGAGATCGACGCGATGGAGGTCTGCCGCGGATACGTCGAGGCGCAGGTCGCCTACGCGTCGGAGGTCCGCGACGAGTCCGGCACGCCTCACTACGCGGAGCGCATCCTGAGCTCGCCCGGCAAGAGGGACGGCCTCGCCTGGGTCGGGGCCGACGGGAAGCCCGAGGGCCCGATCGCCGAGGGCGTCGCCCGGGCCATCGCGGAGGGCTACACGAGCCACACGGAGCCGTACCACGGCTACTACTTCAAGATCCTGACCGCCCAGGGACCGGCGGCGCCGCACGGCGCGCTCGACTACGTCATCCAGGGAACGATGATCGGCGGCTTCGCGCTGGTCGCCTGGCCGGCCGAGCACCGCGTCACGGGCGTCAAGACGTTCCTCATCAACCACGACGGCATCCTGTACGAGAAGGACCTCGGTCCGGACACGGCCAACATCGCGGCCGAGATGAAGGCCTACAACCCGGACAAGACCTGGAAGAGGGTCCCCGACACGGACGCTGACTCGGACGGCGCCGCCGCGGAGGAGGAGCCCGCCGCCCCGCCGACCCCGTGACGGGATAGCGGCGGGCAACCTCGCGGACCCCGCTTCGTATCAGACCTCGAGGAGTCGAGGTCCATGAATCGCCGACGGTTCCTTCGAAACGCCGCGGCCGCCTCCGGCGCGGCGCTCCTGCGGCTTCCGGGCCTGCGCGCCGCCGTCCTCGGTCCCGCGCAGCCGAAGCCGAAGACGATCCTGGTCCTCGGCGGCACGAGCTTCCTCGGGCCGGCCCTGGTCCAGGCGGCGGTCGTCGCCGGCCACGAGGTCACGCTGTTCAACCGCGGGATCACCAACCCGGAGCTCTTCCCGCACCTCGAGAAGCTGCGAGGGCTCCGGAGCGCGGCCGCGTCGGAGGAGAACTGGGCCGCGCTCGGCGCCCGGCGCTGGGACGTCGTCATCGACGTCTGGCCGTCGGACCCGGCGCTCGCGGAGTCTGCCGCCGTTCGCCTCCGGGATCGGTCATCGCATTACCTCTACGTCTCGTCGATCGCGGCGTATCGGCGGAGCGGCTTCGCCCAGCCGGGGCTCACCGAGGACTCGCCCACGAACCCGTGGGATCCCGCGATCCGCCCGTACGACCGCGGCAAGGCGGAGAGCGAGCGGCGTCTCGCATCGCTCGTCGGGGAGCGCCTGACGATCGTGCGGCCCGGCCCCATCAAGGGAGAGCGGGACGACACGCCGGATCTGCTGGCGTGGCTGCGCCGCTGCCAGGCCGGCGGGAGGCACATCGGGCCCGGGAGCGGCGAGGACCACGTCCAGATCGTCGACGTCAAGGACGTGGCGCGCTTCCTCGTCCTGGCGGTCGACCGGCCGCTCTTCGGGACGTTCAACCTGACCGGCGCTTCGGTGACGTTCCGCGAGCACATCGACCGCTGCAAGGCCGCGATGCGTTCGAGCGCCGAGTTCGTCTGGATTCCTCGGGAGTTCCTGCACGCGAACGGCCTCGATCCCGCGCCGTGGGACGACCCGAAGGCCCCGTCGTATCTGGGCAAGTTCCCGTCATGGCATCCCGAGCCCGAACGCGTGGGCTTCGCCCGGATCAGCAGCCGCAAGGCTCTCGACGCCGGCTGGACGCTGCGGCCGTTCACGGAGACGGCGCTCGACTATCTCTGGTCGTTCGACTCGGAGGCCCCCGGCGGCGCGGATCAGTGGACCGACGAGCTCGCTCCCGACGTCGAGGCGCGCGTCCTCGAACGCTGGAGTCGGGGCGCCGCGGCCCGCGGCGGAGTCGCCGCCGACGTCTGACGCGCCGGATCCAGGACCTCGCGGAGCCTGCGGACGCCCTCCGCCATCTCGGCGGCGTCCGTGCCGCCGTAGCCGAGGAGGAGCCCCTGCCTGGGCGCGCGGGAGAGATACCGCTCCGAGAGCGGGGCGACCCACAGGCGCTCCCGCGCGGCGCGCAGGGCGATCTCGCGGTCGCGCGCGCGGCCGGAGAGCGCCACCGTCAGGTACATGCCGGCCGGATCGCCGAGGATCGCGACGTCGGCGCCGAGCTCGGCGCGGAGCGCGTCGACCATCGCGGCGCGCCGCTCCCCGCAGAGGACGCGCGTCCGCCGGACGTGGCGCGCGAAGTGGCCCTCCTCGATGAAGTCGGTCAGCGCCGCCTGCGTGAGCGTGGGCGAGAACTTGTCGGTGGCGCGGCGGACCGCGACGAAGGTCCGGACGAGGTCCGTCGGGAGGACGACGTAACCGACGCGGAGCGCCGGGAACATGATCTTCGAGAAGGTCCCGACGTAGATCACGCGCGCGTCGCGGTCGAGGCCCTGGAGCGACGTGATCGGGAGCTGGCCGTAGCGGTACTCGCTGTCGTAGTCGTCCTCGATGATCCAGGCGCCGCTGCTCTGCGCCCAGTCGAGGAGCTGGAGGCGCCGCGAGGCGCTCATCGTCACGCCGAGCGGGAACTGGTGCGACGGCGTCACGAACACCGCGCGCGCCTTGGGGCTTCGCGCGATGCCCTCGGCGACGACGAGGCCCTCGGCGTCGACCGGGACGGGGACCGTCCGCGCTCCCGCCAGCCGCAGCAGGTTCTGCACGCCGTAGCAGCCCGGGTCCTCGACCCAGACGCTGCTGCCGGCGTCCAGAAGGACCCGCGCCGACAGCTCGAGCGCCTGCTGCGCGCCGCCGACGATCATGACCTGCGAGGCCTCGCAGCGCACGCCGCGGGCGGTGCGGAGGTACTCGGCGACGGCCTCGCGCAGCGGGCCGAATCCCATGACGGGGGAGTAGTGCACGAGCTCGGGGTCGCGGCTGCGCGACCGGCGAGCGACGAGCCTCGACCAGAGATCCCAGGGGAACTGGTCCACCGGCGGCTGACCCACGGAGAAGGCGCCGACGCCCTTGAACCACGGCCCGATGTCCTGGCGCAGCGTCGCGGCGTGCCGTCCGATGAGGCGCGGGCCGCAGCGCGGCGGACGCGGACGGGCCGGCGTTCCCGGCTTCGGCGCCGCGAGGTCGTCCGGGACGCTGCTCGCGACGAAGGTGCCCGCGCCCGGACGGCTCTCGAAGTAACCCTCGGCGAGGAGCTGCTCGAACGCGTTCAGGACCGGCAGCCGCGAGACGCGGAGCTCGGCGGCCAGGCCGCGGGTCGGCGGGATGCGCTGGCCCGACCGCAGGCGGCGTTCGACGATGGCGTCGCGGTAGCCCTCGTAGATCTGGCGATTCAGGGGCTTGCCGCATTCGCGGTCGATCGCGATCACGGGGAGGATTCCGGGCGGCGTCTTCTTCATCGCGCGCGTCAGAGTCTAGCGGCGATCAGGGTGCCTCGGGCAGCGGCAGCGAGCTCTGCCCGAAGACGTAGCGCCAGCCCTTGGGCGTGCGCACGTAGGTGTCGCTGAACCAAACCTTGTAGTCGAAGGGCTTCCCGGCGTTGGTGCCCTTCTCCCAGAGGAGCGCCGTGATGACCGCCGTGTCTCCCCAGAGGCGCACCGTCTGCTGGGTGTCCTCCTGGCGGTCGTAGACCATCCGGCCGCTGCGCGCCTCCTCGAGGAGGTCGGCCTTCGTGAAGGCCTTGCCGCGCCCGGTCACGAGCACGAAGTCGTCGGCGAGGAGGCGGTCCATGGCGGCGACGTCGTTGCGCTTGACCGCCGCCTGGTACTCGGTGTCGAGGGCGGCGATCGTCCGACGGTCCTCCTCGGGCGAGGGCGGGGACGAGGGCGTCGCGGCGGACGCCGACGGGGCCGCCACCATGGCCAGCACGCCGGCGGAGAGCCAGAGAAGATTCATCCGGACCGAGGCTACGCGCCGCGCGGCCGGGCGGCAATGACCAGTTCGGCGATCCGGGGCATAGCCGCTTCAAGGAAGCGCGGTCATGCGGGCCTCGCGGAAATCGCCGGCCTCGCCGCACCGCGTGGTCATGCCGATTCGCGAAGATCTGGCTATTGCCGAGGGCCGCTTGCGGCGCGCAGACTCGCAGCGTGAACGCCTCCGCGCTGCGGCAGCGCCTCGCTCCGGTCCCCCTCGAGCCGATCGCGCCGGAGACGGCGGCGGAATCGTCGTCCGACCTCGTGCGTGACGCCGAGGCGCTCGGCGTGCCCTGGCGGCGGATCCTCCGCGAGGAGATCCAGGCGGAGAAGTCGCTGCGGCGGTACCTCGAGGACGTCGAGGCAGACTGGCCGCTCGAGGCCGGGATGAAGGTCCTGCCGGCGTCCTTCCTGCGATCGTGGCGCATGCGCGATCGGCTGCACGGGCTGTGGACGCGTTCTCGCGTGGCCTTCGATCGCCGGGCGCGGCGCCAGCTTCGCGGGGTCGTGTCGAGCCTGCTGGGGAAGGCCGCCGACGATCCGAACCGAACGACGCTCGCGGAGCACCTCTGGTTCGCGTACCAGCGCGTCCTGCTCCTCCAGCGCGTGAGCCGGACCGCGGCGCGGAGCCGCGGCGGCTGGGACGAGCGCCTGGCGTTCATCTGCGAGCGCGCACGGTGCCGTCCCGACGACGCCGCCTGGGCCGCCGCGCTGGAGGACGCTCCGCGCCGGGGCCATCGTCTCGACGCGGCGATCCGCAAGGCGCGCGACGAGGGCTTCCAGATCCCGCGCGCCGCGACGGAGGCTCGCGCGTTCGCCGCGCTGCGCGAGATGGTCCGCGTCTCGCCGCTCGTCGCGAGAGGACGGCGGCCGTCCGCTCCTCGCGCCGTTCCTTCTCCTTCCGATCGTTCCTAATTCCACTTTCACAATCCGGATTTTCCGACGCGGCTCCAAGGACGCGGTATGCCTCCGTGCCGCGCGCGGCGCGAGATCGGGAATCGGGCATCGCGCAACTCACACAGTCTCGGCGTCTTCCTTCGCGCGGACGACTTCGGCGATCGATGGCAATGCCATTGCTCATCGATGCGGCCCGAGTCGAGAGGACTCGACTCAGAAGGAGACAGACATGAAGACCGCGTTTCGATTGAGCATCGGACGACTCATCGCGATTGGCCTTCTCCTGATCTCGGCCGGCGCCAGCGCGCAGACGACCGGCGAGATCGCGGGGACGGTCGTGGGGACGGACGGGCGCCCGCTCCCCGGAGTCACGGTCGAGACGACGAGCCCCTCTTTGCAGGGGACGCGCGTCAGCGTGACGGGCAACGACGGAACGTTCCGGTTCATCTCGCTCCCGCCCGGGTCCTACAAGATCAAGGGAAGCCTCTCCGGCTTCACGACCGTCGAGAAGCTCGCGACCGTGAAGCTGGACTCCGCCGTCACCGTGCAGATGCAGCTCCAGGTCTCCGCGAAGGAAGAGCTGGTCGTCACAGGTGAGGCGCCGGTGGTCGACACCACGACCGCCGAGTCGGGCACCAACGTCCGGCAGGAGGTCGCCCAGAAGCTCCCCGTCGGACGCAACTACTCCTCGGTCGTCGCGATCCAGCCCGGCGTCGGGATCGATCAGTCCGAGACCCAGGGCCGCGGCGGTTCGACGAACCCGACCGGCGGCGGATGGACGATCTACGGCGCGACCTCGGTCGAGAACTCCTACCTGGTGGACGGCGTCAACACGACGAACGTCATCAAGGGGTTCCAGGGCAAGGCGCTCTCGCAGGAGTTCATCGAGGAGGTTCAGGTCAAGTCGTCGGGCTACGAGGCCGAGTACGGCCGTTCTCTGGGCGGCGTGATCAACGTCGTGACGAAGTCGGGCGGCAACGACTTCCACGGGGACGCGTTCGGCTACTTCGACTCGAAGGGCCTGACGGCGGACTACAAGGGCTTCTCCAACGTTCAGTTCAATGCGGACCAGTCCAACTTCACCAACAGCGGGACGGACACGGAGTACGTGGTCGACCGCAGCCAGCAGGACCGCCAGGACTACGGCGCGGACCTGGGCGGCTACATGATGAAGGACCACCTGTGGTTCTTCGGCGCGTACAACCGGGTGACTTACAACAACAGCCAGATCGTGAGCGCGGGCGCCGAGCCGATCTACGGTCCGGACGTGGCCGGCGTCGACCACCCCTTCGACTCGACCGCGAACATCTACTCGGGCAAGCTGACCGCGCGCTTCGGCCAGGGCACGACGCTCGTCGGCACCGTCTTCGGCGATCCCGAGACGCGGACCGGCGACATCGCCAATCTCACGTCGGCGAACCCGGTCGTCCGCCAGGCCATCCGCGACGTCGGCGCGACGGACTACGCCGGAGCGCTGACTCAGCTCTTCGGAAGCTCCGCCCTCGTGACGGCACGCTACGCCCGGCATCAGGACAAGTTCCTTCTGTCCCCGACCGACGCCAGCGCCTACCAGATCCGAGACTTCACGACGGGCTCGCTCGTCATCTCGAACGGCTTCGGCCTCATCTTCGGGCCCACCAACAACAACAGCTCGAAGCGCGACGCGTATCAGGCGAGCGGCACGATCTACGCCGCGAACCACGAGATCAAGGTGGGCGGCGACTACGAGAACAACCAGACCTTCACGACGTCGTATTACACGGGCGGGTCGCGGCTCTTCATCGAGCCCTGCCCGACGACCGGCGACAAGCTCTGCACCGCGGATGCTCCGCTCCAGAACGGCCGGCCGGTGTACTACGGCCACGACTTCTTCACCAGCAACGTGGACGATCCGGCCTCGGGCTTCCTGCCGGGAGGCAACGTGGCGAACCCCAAGAGCATCCGCTACAGCGCCTTCCTGCAGGACAAGTGGACCGTCATCCCGTCTCTGACCGTGACCGCCGGCGTCCGCTGGGACACCGAGGACATCCGGGACTACACCGGTTCCACCGTCATCAAGCTCAAGAACGAATGGCAGCCCCGCGTGGGAATCGCGTGGGACGTGGTCGGCGACGGCTCGAGCAAGCTGTCGGCTTCGTACGGCCGCTTCTACTTCGCGATGCCGACCGACTTGAACGTCCGCGCCTACGGCGCTCAGCTCCTCGCCACGACCTTCAACTACGACGCGGATCCGAACAGCCTCGTGCAGGACCCGCTCGCGCCGCGCAACACCAACCGGCAGGGCGGCGTCGTGACGGAGCCGGTCCAATCCGACCTCAAGGGCATCTACCAGGACGAGTACACCCTCGGCTTCGACAAGGCGATCGACCCCACGTTCGCGGTCGGCGTCAAGGGAACCTACCGGCATCTGGGCCGCACGATCGAGGATCGCTGCGATCTGGATCCGGCGTTCTTCGAGGCGAACCAGAACAGCTGCGTGATCTTCAACCCGGGCTCGGATTCTCCGTACGCCACGGGCAACTTCCACGGCTGTGAGGGCCCCGACTTCGGCACGTTCAACAATCCCGACGTCCCCGACGTCTTCAACCCGTCCGATCCGACGAAGCTCGTGTCCTCGGGCTGCGGCAGCCAGGCCCTGACCCCGACCTCGCAGCCTCTGCCCCCGGGCGGCGTCTACAACTCGGCCGTCCCGGCGGCGAAGCGCAATTACTGGGCGGCGGAGCTCGTCGCCAAGAAGCAGGTCGGCCGCAGCTTCTGGACGCAGGTCTCCTACATCTGGTCGCAGCTGCGCGGCAACTACGACGGCGCCGCCCGTCAGGCCAACCAGGGCCAGACGGATCCCGGCATCAACGCCGACTACGACTACGCCGCCTTCCTCCACAACGCCGACGGCAAGCTCTACCTCGACCGGCCGAACTCGTTCCGGCTCGACGCCGCGTACACGGCGCCCTTCGGCCTCACGTTCGGGTTCACGGGATTCGTCCGCTCCGGCGCGCCGAAGGATCAGGTCGGCTACTTCAACAGCGGCTACGGTTCCGAGCTCCTGCTGCTCCCGCGCGGTTCCTTCGGACGCCTCCCGGCGGACTACGAGATCAACGCCTCGCTCGGCTACACGATGAAGATCTCGCCGGTCGACGTCACCCTCTTCCTCCAGGGCTTCAACCTGATCAATCGCCAGACCGTCATCCAGGTCGACAACGTCTACACCCAGGACATCCCCGGATCCCCCGACGAGTTCTACGGCAGCTTCGACCACGCGGTTGCTCGTCGCGCGCCCCGCAAGCTCACGTTCGGAGCGCGCGTCAGCTTCTGATCTCCCGTCCCCGCTGAGCTTCGTTCCCTTCCTCCGGGGGAGGCTTCGGCCTCCCCCTTTTTTTGCTCCGGTGGCGAGACGGGAGGAGAGACGGTGAGGCTCCGGCAACCGATCCTTCGGAGGCCTGCGGCGCTCGACGGGGTTCCGCCCGCGCTCGCGCGCCTCGTGCTCGGCTGGATGTTCGTGAGCGCCGGCGCGACGGCGCTCGCGCACCGTGCCGCGGTGAGGGCCTACTTCACACGGCTCGGGATTCCCTGGCCCGCCGTGGTCGGGCCCTTCGTCGGCGGCGTCGAGCTCGCCGGCGGGACGATGCTGCTGCTGGGCCTCGGCGTTCGGCTCGCGAGCCTGCCCCTCTTCGCGATCATGCTTGTGGCGATCGCGATCGCGAAGGGCGGCGAAATCCACTCCCTGT
>Ga0207711_10000628_pt1 | contig 35380 bp, 58 predicted proteins | sample KBSS34metaG_FD_184401 | JGI IMG/M metagenome (GOLD analysis project Ga0207711, IMG submission 184401) | Switchgrass rhizosphere microbial communities from Kellogg Biological Station, Michigan, USA - KBS S3-4 metaG (SPAdes) (version 2) | ecosystem: Host-associated > Plants > Roots > Rhizosphere... | reverse complement strand
TATCCTTGTCAATCTCAAATCCGCTAACACCGTAGCCAACTTGCTGCTCAGCCCACTCTCTGAAGAACGAGAAGCTCCAAAACCGCTGGTCAACATGGCAATCGTTGTATTTTGCATAGTCGTACTTCCGGTATGCGCTATGGCAGCGACGCATCATGCTGTACCAAGTCTGGAAAATTTTAGTCTTCTTGGTCACAGAATCGAATTTTTCTGGATGACCAGTCAGGCAGAATAGTGGCTTCGCTTGCATCAGTACTCCTTTAAGGCCGTGTCATAGGCAGCGACGTGCGCAGGATTGATGCCGTCAGCCCATACGTCCTTGGCTGGCTCTTGCTGTGCGGGCGAGAGAATTGAGATCACATCAGCTTTTCGGATATACGGGCCGCCACGGGTCATGCCATCAGGTTGTGCCCGCTTGTCTGGGGCGAAGTCCGTCAAGCCTTCGATGGCTGCTCGCAGATCAGCCGCTTGCCTTTCGGCGATGGCCTTGAAGTGGTCGCGCTCGGCTTGCTTCAATCCCTCCGAGTAGGCATCATAGACGTTTGTCACTGCGGCACCATTCGGCAATACAGCGGCGAGTGCAGCGGCTTCCTCGGCTTCGGCCTTAGATTGGCTTCGCTCATCGCGGGCACCATTGCGACGGCCTGCTGCATATGCCTCTTCCCTATCCTTTTCTCGCACGGCTTCGATGTGGGCGATGATGGCTTGATATCCTTCTGCCCATCCGGTTCGATAGTCTGCCAATAGGCCATTGAATGTCGCATCAATTTCAATGCTCTCTGTTTTGCCAGAGGTGATCTGGCTTTCGGTGGTGTTCAATTGTGGCTCCTTATGCAAGGCCCAGCGCACGTTGAACTTCCTCGCGCACGTCTTGCTGGCCTTTGTTGTAGAAGTGGTCTGCTGTTTCGATCAGGCTTTCGCTGATGATCTTCGCCAGCCACTCGCGCTTTGCGGGGGCGATGTGAATCATGGTGCAGCCAAATACCTTGCGGCCGCCGACCATTACCTGCAATTGCGGGTGGCCGTCGCTGTCGTTTTGAAGTTCGTAGGTCAATTCGTTCTCCTTAGAGGAATGAATGGGTGGTTATTCGTCAATCCTGGCCAGATAGGAAAATCGCCACATGGAGCGGTCGCCCGACAGGCCGGCGCGAGATGGGTGCGGGTCGTGCACGACTTCGCCGTTCAGCCCCACGACCATGTGCGTGACGCCGTTGCCGCGCGGAGAGGGCCCTGAGATGAAGTGGAACCACTCGTGCGGCTTCCAAGTCGGCGAATGGACGTATTCCCAGCCGCGCGCCTCAAGCCAGTCCATGGCGTTGTTCCAGAAGATGTGCGCTACGCCGTTGGCTTCCTGTGCAAAATGTGGAACTTCTTCACGCGGCATCTCAAGGACCGATGCGAGACAGGCCCGGAAACAATCGCCATGCTGGTTGATTGACGGATCGTGCACGAACTCCTGATCGATAGGGATCATCGCTCATTCCTCCGCTTTATCAGCGCTTTGCGCGAGTTTAGCGGCGCGCTGCTTTTCTTCGTGGGCTTTGCATTCGCGCAGTGCGCTTCGCAGGTCAGGGAACGGGCCGTTCATCAGCCATTCGTTGCCTTCTTGGATACCCTCAAAGCCGTAGGCCGTCCGATGCTGGTCAAACCAGTTCAGCAGCTCGGTGTCCTCGGCCAACTTTTGCGCTGGCGCCAGAGCAAGAGCGGCGTCGATGGCTTCCAAAGCATCATCAGCAACACGAGTGACGCCGCAATCGCCGTCCCAGCCAAATTTCCAGACCGATATCTTCTCCAGTGCCTCACGTGCGGCCAGGATCGCTTTGTTCAGATCAGTCATCTGCACTACTGCCGGAGCGGGAGAGGTGGCCGCAGATCCGACAGCAGGTGCATCAGCCGCATTGACCCACTGTACGCCCGTGACCCGACCGCGATGGTCAGTAAGCGTTTTATATTCTGGCTTGTAGTCCGGGCGGTCGCCTGCCCTAGAATTCCATGCTGCGATAGCATCGTCCTTGCCAGACAGGCTGCGCGGGCCTTCGGTGTGGCATCGTGGGCAGCGCACAAAGTAATGGTAGCCACCAGCCGTTTTTGCGCTCCGGCTGTGCACGTGAGGCATCAGCACCTTGTGATCGCAAAACGGGCATGGTTCGAGTTTGTTGTCCATGTTATTCCTTAGATGGTTGGGTGGCGGCCATAGCAGCATCAAGCGCTTCTTCTTCAGTTGTGCCGGTGCTGATGAGTTCGCCGCTTTTCCGAAGCTGGCAATTGCTTGCGCTGTACAAGATCGCGCCACCGTCAGCCAAGAACTGTTTGCGGAAACGATAGCGTTCTGCGTCCTTCTCCATTGCGACGAGGCGCGGATGCAGTTCGATCACATCGCTTTCATGGTCGATGATCTCGTTTTTCTCGTAGAGGATCACGTAGCACATGCCGCCGATGACGCGTCCAGGCCAGCCGGGGCCAGCGTCGAGCGTGGCCCTCATGGCGTCGTAGAAACGGCGCAGGTGCGCAGGATCATCTTCATCAAACCAGTCCGGCGCATCTTCATCTCCGAGATTGGCCGGGTAGTCGCCACGGTCAATCGCGTTCAGAATAGCCATAGCATCACCTGCTGCTTCGATGTCGCGCTCGCTTGCTTTTGCCATTTTCATTATTTCGGTTCCTGTTGCTTGGTCTGTTCTGCTACTTGAGGGGCGGCAGCGAGCATGACGCGATAGTCGGATGCCACGTAACCACGGATCTTTTCAGATACGCCGCTGGAATGGTCGTTCCACCATGCCTCATAGTTCGAATATTCGCCTTTCGGTGCCTGATTCACGCAAGCCGCCCGGATCATTTCCTCGGTCGGCTCCAGCGGCACCAGCGCATAACCGGTCGGCACTCCCCCTGCTGCTTTGAGTGCGGAGACTTGCGCTTCAAGGTCGGCAATCTTGGCATTGGCTGCAATCAGGTTAGCGCAGCGATTGTTTTGGCACGGACGTTTACCGAGTTGCGCATCCAACTCAGCAATATGGGCAGCGTTCTTAGCTTCTGCAGCATCTTGCATGACACAAAATGCCTCCAAAGCGCGCTCAGGATCGCCTTTGAAGTATTCCCAGTATTCGACGCGAGCAAACTCACGAATCAGCGCCATTGCTTCAACTGCACGATCGCCGTAGATATCGAAGGTCATTTGGATTGCTCCTTTGCCTTTTGTGCTGCGCGGAATGTCTTGTACCAGGGACGACGATAGATCCCGTTCAGTACCACGCCAGTTTTCTTTGCAGCATCCTTAACGGACATGCCGCCTTCCACCAGTTTTTGCGCTTTGTCCATTGCTGCGCTTTGCCTTCCAGTCATTTTTTACCTTTCGATGATGCGCCCCGAAGGGCGCGGAGTTGTTAGGCAATTAGGCAATCACCGCAATCATTCTGCGGGTCGCCAGTTGGATTCATTTGACAGCCAGCTTCGCAAGGATGGGAATTAGCCTTTGGGCAATGGTATTTGCGCCGATCAACTCCGCAATCCGCACAGGTCGTAGCTATTGTCCGTTGTTCAACATCTAGCATCACTTCTGCTTTCGTGTCGAACAGTTCGCCGGTATCGCGGTTCAACCAGCGCTTACCTTTTGGCTCAATGCTTCCGCGTTGATCTGCGCCGTGCTGCAAAATCCAGATGCGCGGGGTGTTCAGAGACTTGCGCCAGTTCATACCAGTTCAGCCATTTCGCGGGCAGTTTGCTTGGCGTGTGCTGCGCTGAAGCCTTGCGACTTAACCAGCTTTGCTGCCTGCTGGATGGCGCATTCCTTGCTGTAGCCTTGCGCCATCAGGTCAACGATTTTGCGTGCCGCCAGTGCTTGTTCGATTTTCATTTCCCGCCCTTTCATTCCCGCCGCGCCCCATGCGCTGCGTCCATGTAGAGAACTATAGACTCATTATGTAATGAATGCAAGAGATATTTTCTATTCTGTGCAAAAATAAAGCCGTCCGAAGACGGCTTGTTGCTCACTTAATATCGAGCCTTGTTCCTTGTGTGAGGATGGCTCCTGGTACATCCTCGCCAGACTTGATAGCCTCTGCAATAGCTTTCTTGTCTGGAGCTGGTGGCGGTGGCTCAGGCTGGCGCATGAACTTTGAAGGGATCAATGCTTGTTCGAATATATCCACGCTGGCCGGGTTCTTCTTGATCGTCAGCGCGAAGTGTGGGCACTCAACCTTCTGTACACCGGCCACCTCTAGGCACGTTTTAGTGTACTCTCGGAGATTGGCGGCGCGCTTCTCGATCGCCTTCCGACGGTCGGCCATCTCCTTCTCGGCGTTCTTGATCGCGTCTGCCATCGATTCCAGGTTCTTGATGGCGTAGGCGACATTCTGCGCTTTCAATTCCAGAGGATAGCTCTCGGCTTCCAATGTATCCGCGATGGCTTGTTCATCGGTCTGAGTGTCCATCAAATGATCGACCAGTGCGCGATGCTCAACAGCTATGCTGTATAGGCTCATGTTCATAGTTGCTCCTTAGATAGCCAGAAGTTGTTTGCCACGGAATGGTGGAGCAAAAGGAATGTCGTCGTCAAAGTCTGTAGGAGGTGGACCGCCAGCCCCACGGGGAGTATGGTTAGCAGAAGAGCCCTTCTTCTTCATCGGCTTGTCAGCCAACAAACCAATTACTTTTGCGAGCTGTTCTGGCTTGGTTTTCCGGGCCAGGATCTCAGATGCCATCAGTTCGGTACTTGCTTGGAACACAGCAAAGAACCCCATACGCCAGCCATATTCACCGGTAGGCATTCGATCTTGCATCTTTTCGTATTCTTCAGAGCGCAGCAACAGGCCAATTGGTTTGTTCATCAGGTCAGGGAAGCATTCAGCAACTTGCAGAGTTTCCTGCTGAGCATCGTTGTCCCATTTCTTAACCTGAGCATTCTTTACTTCGATGCCGCGCAACTGCATGCATGCCATAATGGCATTCAGCTGGTTCATGCCCATTAGAGCTTCGCCAGTTGGCTTCTGCGTCCAGATATCGAATCGGCATTCGCGGCCATCATCCGAGCGGAAAGTGAAGCCGATACCGTCCGTTCCCTTGTTCTGGCTAACAAGCTTTTCAGCACGAATGAAAGTACCAACGTATTTGCCAGTTTCGTTGATATAGGCACCAATGTTGTCTGCTTTGGATGCGAGTTCGGTATTGAGTTTGTACATGGTTTCTCCTGAGGTTAATTGAGGCCGTAATATTCAACGATGGCCCTGTCTACTGCTGCTAGATCGTTCTCGATATGTTCTTCTTCGAACAAACCAAGAGGCGATTTGGTGGTATCGCTGCCGCTGTTCTGCGTAGCGAAGATGTATGATTCATTGATGCGAAGCGTGCGCAGGACGATCGTTACAAGCCCCTCCAAGACGATTTTATCGTCCAAGAGCTTGCCTATGGTCTTGATCTTCGTTCGGCCTGCCTCGCTCGTTTCTGTGTGGCTTAGGATGTAGACGCGCTTATTCTCCGGAAGAGATGATGCGCACATGAAAACGTCCCAAGCCTTGCGAGCAATTTCGTTGTACTTGGCAAACGCCTGGTTTCCAGTCTCATTATCCAGAACACGGCGGAGGAACTCGTTAGCCATGACATACTGGAAGTCATCAACCACGATGATGTTGCGCATGGTTTTCTTCATGGCTGCAACGATCTTGGCGCTATCGTCAGTCACCAAGATATTGCCGCCTTCAGGCGAAACAGGCTTCCAGTCTGGAGAGCGAAATGGGAGTGGTTTGCGTACAGCCTGGATCAACAATGTGTCAGATGGATCCAGATTGCGAAGGGAGGTAGACTTGCCCGTACCGGACTCGCCCAAAATGAGGGTGGATATTGACATGGTTTTCCTTTGATTGTTACTGGTTTGAAATGGTTTGTTCTGCAATTCTAGAACGGAATTCGTCCTTGCGCTACATCTTTCTTCTGCTGTTCCTCCTGTTCTTTAGTAAGTGTTGGTCGCCAGACTTTCTCTCCCATTGGGTATAGCTTGTCAGAGTATGTCTGTACTAGGCCGAGCTTTACGGCCTTATCGTAAGGCATCACGTGAGGAATCATCGGCTACTCACTTTCTCGCTATCCATGTAAATAGAAAGATTGATAGCAGTCATCAGAACGCGCAACCAAGTCTCGCGACTTACGATCACCCCGTTAGCCAGGTCTTTCTTTACTTGCTCTAGTTCTTTCAAGTTCATATCTTTCTCCCAATAAAACTATCTTTGACTAGGGGTTAGGTTGGCCCCCACTCATCTCTGTAATCCACAGCACTGTGATGCAAGTCCGTAACCATGGCTGCCCGTCAAAGTGGGCCAATCTCCCCATCAGCTTTCGCCGCCAACCTTTTATGCCATGTTCTCAAAGCCTTGTGCTGACTTTGACTGCCCCCTAGTCACATTACGCAGGGACTTTGCATCAGCCATTTATCCGCGCCAGTAGCCATCTGCTTGATATCGCTCGGAGTGCGATCTATGTGACGGCGGAAAGCAAAAAAGGTCTTGAATCGCTGCTTTCCTAGTGACGGCTAGTTGGGATTTAACCCTAGAAAGAAGCGATTCAAGACCTCTGATCGTTCTACATTTATCCATGCCGTCACATAGACAAACTAATCTTACTGCATCACAAACTTGACTGCAAGCACTTTGTCGGTCAATCGTAACTAGATGACGAACTAGAGCTGCTACTATCGTAACTGCAACTACTGGAACTATCCGAGCCGCTGGAATAGTTGGATGATCCGATATCGCCGCTGGATGCCCAAGAACTTGAGCTAGACGAATGGCGCGAGCAATCGTCATCGCTGGATGAGCTAGACGAACTGGATGAGGAAAAGCTGCTCCAGATGCTAAGCGGGCTGATCGGATTGAATGGACTAAGCAGATTGGTCGGATTCATCAAGTCCATGCTTGTCTGTTCATGGTTAATCTGGCGATCATATGCAGATTGTCGCCCAGCGAAAGAATTACCATGCAAATTATTGCTAGTCGATAGGAAGAAAGATTGCACTTGCGATTTCTTTAATGACTCCATGGTAGCGATATGCTGCTCCCATTCCTTCTGTTGACGAGCATTGCGCTCTGCCTTGTCCTTCGCTTCTGCTTCACGTTTCTTACGGCGGATATTAAACGGCCAAAAATTGAACATTTTCCTTCTCCTAGTGTTGTAGAAGCCTTTCAGCTTCAGTGTAAATACTCATCGTTTTCTTGAACGGGAAGCGCTCGTTATTAGCTCCGAACTCGTCTTCCCATTCTTTTTGCGCAAACCATTGGGCCAGTGCATAGGCTTCGTGGTAAGCCTCATCTTGCTCATTCTGAAGCCGCAAATACTCGTCTTGAGTGACCGGCTTCTTGCTGCCATCAGGATAGCACCAAGTAGGCATTACAGACTCATCGCAAAGTAGCCGAGAGCACTAGCTGACAGGATCAGAATCAGCAGGCAGGCTGGAACGTTGAAACGTGGACAAGTTGTCGGGATTTTGTTCATTAATAGTCCTCCGCTTCTTCCCGAGTGATAAAGAAGTGAATCCCATGAGAGCATTCCACTTGCTTATCCTCGTCAAACTTGTCGGGCAATACCTCGCAGCCGGTAGCGTACACCGTTTTGCCAGTATATTTGTCCAGGGCTGTCCCAGTGTAAGTCTCGCCATTCAAGAATAATTCATGCACGATTACTTTAGAGGCTCGGCATTTCCGCGATCCGTAAGAATTGAAACGATGGGCATCATGAGGAATAACAAGGCGTGCAATGATATCACCTTCAAGCTTTTTCCAGCCAACGAATGCGCCTTCCTGTGGAGTAATCTGAGTGCGGGCCAAAACCAATGTCCCATTGTTTACTTCTTTCAGGTTGGCACCGGACAGGTCGGCACCGGACAGGTCGGCACCGTATAGGTTGGCACGGGACAGGTTGGCACCGTACAGGTTGGCACCGGACAGGTTGGCACCGTACAGGTTGGCACCGTACAGGTTGGCACGGGACAGGTTGGCACCGTACAGGTTGGCACAGGACAGGTCGGCACCGGACAGGTTGGCACCGGACAGGTTGGCACCGGACAGGTTGGCACCGGACAGGTTGGCACCGGACAGGTTGGCACCGTACAGGTTGGCACGGGACAGGTTGGCACCGTACAGGTTGGCACGGGACAGGTTGGCACCTGCTGCAATCGCAGCAGTCAGAGTTAAAGCAACAGTATTCTTTGCAGCTTCGTGCGAGAAAATCACAGTGCCAGTAAAGCGGTTTTTAATTTCGATCTTCAATCTTCTTCTCCTAGTGTGGAAGCGCACTATGCGCTGCGTCCATGTAGAGAACTTTAATCCATACTTCCAAAAAACGCAAGTATATTTTCAGTCACAAAGCAGCTTGACTTAAATAAAAGACTTGCGTAAGATGAAATCACTGAAACGAACCGCTAGGAGTTAGGAATGAAGTATCAAGATCAGAAATACCAAGATAGTCCAGCGGTCATCGAGACGCGGGCGATTATGCAAGCTGCTTTCCTCGACTGGATTCGTGAAGCATTGCATCTTCAAAATGATGCGGCATTGTGTAAAGTTGTTCATGTAGGAGCGCCAGTAGTAAGCCGCTGGCGAGCTGGATATCTGGCAATCGGTGCGACACACATTATTCGCTTTCATGAATTGACTGAAATCCCTGTACGCACGATCAAAGAACGGCTTAATCAGCCATCGCTGAAGCCGATCATCCACGGAAAGATAGGAGAGTAATCATGTTGACCTATGACGGAGTAAAGCGCGCAAACAACAATGAGCGTGCAGTATTGACTGAGGAGCAGTCGCGTAAAGCTACGCTACTGGCTCTGTACGATCGTATGGACGAACGTGGCCGTAAGACTGCACTGGCGATGATGGCAGCAATGGCAAAGATGGTGGAGGCGCGATGAATACGGATCGTGAATTACTGAAACTGGCTGCAAAAGCTTCAGGGCTATATGTTGTACGAGAAGTTATTAATCACAATAATGAATTTATTGGCTTTAGAGTTAAGCCAAGTAAGAATTCTGGCAGAGAAATGATGGCTTTTTGGAATGCTTTGGAGAATGACGGCGATGCGCTGCGTCTGGCAGTAAGATTGGGATTACAAATCTTTCCCGATGATCTGCGCGACTGTACTATCGCCTTGGTTCAAGATAATGACGATAGGATAGCTTGCGCTGAGAAATATGATGACGATGGATTAATTGCAACTCGCCGAGCCATTGTACGCGCTGCTGCCGCCATCGGAGGATCGATGCCATGACCGTTCCCAAGCGCACATTCTTCCTCCGTGAAGAGCGTAACCGCGACACTCTGCTAGGGCTTATCAGGAATTTGCCTCTATCAGAAGATAAGCCTATGCAGGTGACGGTCGAGCCTTATAAGCGGCCACGTAAGCTGGACCAAAATGCCCTTCTTTGGAAACTGCTAACCGAGATATCCGAGCAGCTTTTCATCGAAGGCCGTCAATTCAGTGCTGAAACGCTGCATCATTACTTCAAGGTTCAGTTTCTGCCAGAAGAATTTAATTATGAGGAATGCCTGGCAGGGTACGAGAAATGGAGTTATGACCCATCTGGCGACCGGGTATTGATCGGCAGTAGCACACAGCTGACGGTGCGCGGATTTTCGTCGTACATTGAAGCCATAACAGCCTTCGCTGCCAATATGGGAGTTGAATTTCACACACGCGAGGAACGATGAGCGAGTTACGCCGAACAACACCGATGAAACGAACCGCATTCAAGACTAAGCCGATCATGCATGGCTTGGTGCGCAATAAAAACAAGCCTACGCCACGCAAACTGAAGTCGAAGGGTCCTAAGATGACTCCGATCAGAAAGAGCGCTAAAGGCCAGGAATGCACGTTACGGTTCCCATGTTGCAATTTCGATCCTGAGACAACAGTATGGGCGCATAGCAATCGGATTCAGGATGGTAAAGGAATGGGGGCCAAGGCTCGTGATGAAGAAGGGTGCTATGCCTGCTCAGCCTGTCATAGTTGGCTCGATGGTGGTTATGCCCTGCATATGCCGCGTAGCTTGGTAGATACATATTTCGATCTGGCCCGATCAGAAAGTCAGGAGATTTTGAAGAAAAAAGGATTGATGAAATGAAGGCGGCTAGGGTAGATCGTAATCAAAAAGAAATTACGCAAGCCTTGCGCTCGATCGGAGCTAGCGTTCAGCCGCTTCATACTGTAGGCCAAGGGGTCCCGGATTTACTCGTCGCCATTGCTGGATTCAACGTCTTAATCGAAGTGAAGGATGGAGAAAAACCTCCGAGCCAACAGAAGCTGACACCGGATCAAATCGACTGGCATAGCAAGTGGAAAGCGCCGGTCTATATAGTTAATAGCGTTGCCCAGGTCATCGACTTGGTACAAAAACTCAAACAGGAGGCATCATGAATGCTTTGTCGTTTTTGAATAACCTTAGACCAGCCATTCCATTTTCAATCGAAAAGCCTTGTAAGCCAGCTAGCAATAGCGAGTTGAGGCGCTGGATGCAAAATGGATCTGTGCTTATTAACGGAGAGCGTGTTAATTGGGACGAGGAGATTGATTTTCCTGTCTTCTCACTCGTATTTTTCCCAAATAGCCCACGCAGAAAAACAACACTTGTTTAGGAGCCAATCATGAAATCACTTCATGGCTACCCACATACCTGCTATCGCACTGAGCGCCGCCGTGCATTGCCCCGCATCATGGGATGGCTACTAGCAGTAGCTTGCTGGATACCTGTAGTTGCTGTATGGGCGCTCACGTCAGAGCAACAACTACGTTTATGGTAGTTGCAAAATTGTGTTGACGAAAGTAAGTCTGATCGGAAATAATTGCTGCATCAGTACCGGCAAGTACTGACGAAGAAAAGATGTGGTGACTGTAGTAGCCCAGTTGTTTTAGGAGTGCCGACAAAATCGGATGTGAGTGCTAGTCACCCACTTGCATACCGAGGCTTGCCGGCCCGGCACTCCTAAGATTACTGGGCTTTTTTTCGTCTGTACTCATGGTCTGATTAACGCTGCTCCGGGAATGCAAACGACAGGGAGCAGTGCTAATAGCAGTACTGGTTGTCAGGGGTGAGACACTGCACAGATCGGCGGCGAAGAAAGCACCGATTCCCCGAAAAGGCTTTCGCGTCTAAGGCTCCATATACGGATGTTTTAGTAAAGGATGTAGTCTAGGGCTACGTCCGTTCACCAAACCGGATCAGGACAAGAAGATAAATAGGAGGAAAGATGAAGTACGAGATAGGGATGAAGCTCTGGTGGATACCTGATAACAAGCTTGAAGAGAAAGAGGCAGTACGGGTGGACGCTCTTAGAAAAGGTGGCGCTGCAAAACTTAGCAATGGCTGGGTTGTAGATGCTGATGGCATTGCAGAAGAAACAAAGCGCATTCCTGGCGCAAAAGTGGTGTTGGCATGATTGCGCTGCCTAACTGGATTCCCGAGGATGCATGGGATGGCTACGTAGAAATGCGCCAGTCGATCAAAAAGCCGCTGAAGACTGACCGAGCGATCAATCTGGCTATCAACACACTGGAGCGCCTGAAGGCTGAAGGGAATGACCCTGGCGCGGTGCTAGACCAATCGACCATGAACGGGTGGCAGGGCTTGTTTGCTGTCCGCATAGAGCGCCGGGGGCAGCCTAAAGGCGTGCAACTAAGTCCGCTGGGCAAAACGGGCCAAGCGACCGCAAATAACCTGCAAGACTGGCTGGAGGAAGCATGATCCGTAAATATAAAAAAGGCGATGCAGTTGAAGTCGGGCAATACGCAAATTTTGAATCAATTTTCATTGCTTACCTTTGTTCTCGTGGGGGATTGATTACAAAGGTAAGTGGCAACCGTATTTATTTTATTGATGCACGAGACGAAGAAGAGCGGTTCAAATCAAAAAGTTCCATTGTTTTCCTATCTGATTCACTGGAAGAAAATCAATTTCTGTATAAATGTAGTGAGGAACAGATGACTGCCACGAGGATCATGGAAGGGATCGTAAGGAGCGCAATCATGGAGCGTATAAATGATAGAAAATCTTGAAGAAAAGCGCCGCTTCGCCCTAGTCCTAACGGGTCTTTCTGAATACTACAAGCGCGAAGTATCGAAGGCATTAGCCAATATCTACTGGAATGGCCTGAAGAACTTTGATATCGAAGCTGTGGAGCGCGCCACACAAGCGCACATGGAAAGCCCAGATGAGAGCGGACGTTGGTTCCCAACCATCAGCGACCTGAAGAAATACATCGAGGGCAACACTGAAGACAAAGCGCAACTCGCATGGTCAAAGGTAGACAAGGCAATCCGGCAAGTAGGTACTTATACCGATGTTGTATTTGACGATCCGATAATTCATGCCGTCATCGTGGATATGGGTGGGTGGTACCTGTTAGGCGAAAAGGATGATGAGGCATGGCCTTTCGTCGCGAAAGAGTTCGTTACGCGCTATCGAGGCTACAAGCAGAAGACACAACAGCCTGAATATCCTGCGCGCCTGATAGGTCTGGCTAACACGCACAACGCATCTCATGGCCTGCCGGTTGCCGAACCGAGGCTTATTGGTGATGTGCAGAAATGCAAATTGGTGCTGGCGCTGGAAAACAAGAAAGACGAACTGAAGCAACTCAACTAGGAGAAAGAAATGACTAAAGAATACACGGAAGCATTTGCACGCCAGGAAGTCATGCGACTGCTGACAAAGGAATCGGCCGGATTTTCTGACATGATGATGAGCCGAAAGCTTGGCATTGGATTGCCAGCTCTACGCCTCGTATTGGAGAACATGGAGCGCGATAAGATCATCCGCAAAGAATCGCTTGGCAAGTGCAAGCGTTATTACATCCCTAGCGCATCCCAACTTGCCGCAGAACAGGCCGAGAAACCGATTATGCGGCCCTTAGCGCCACGACCACAGCACAAGGCTATCATTGAGCGCATCATGGGTGAGCGCATGGCTATTGCTTCGATTGGGTGATATATGACTAATACTCAAAACGACATAGTAACGTTCCTCATGCTGCTTGGCATTGCATTTCTATTTGCTGCTTTAGCAGAATATCTGGCAGAGAAATACTTTGGTAAGGATATGAACGATAAGGAGGATGAGGAATGAATAAGCCGCATAAGCATGCAGAGTTGATTCATAAATGGGCCGATGGAGCTGAAATTGAATTTAAAGATGAGGCTGATGGAAAGTGGAAGAGGCCGCCTGGCGTACCTCAATGGAACGAAGCTACCGAATACCGCATCAAGCCAGAGCCTCAATATCCGAAGACGAGTATGAGCGATCAACAAATAATGAGTATGTGGGCTACATTGCCTCAGATTATGAATCTGAGTGCCGCTATCAGGTACATGATGAACAAGGCCATTGAGGACGCTATTAATGCCGAACAAGTAATCATCGGCCCCGGTCAAATAGAAGGCTGATGAAAGAAATTGACCATGGATGCAGGCTATGATGTAGAATTGAATTGCCGCTGGTGCGATTGAGAGCGAGTCCGCTATACAGACAAAGCCGGTGGAAGTCCGGCTAGTTTTCCTTTGTTTCACCCTGCTTCCCCCTCCTAGTTCGCCCGCTCTGGACATATGCGCTAGAGCGGGTTCTTTTTAAGCGGAGTCATCATGCCTCTCATTCATTCCAAATCATCTAAGGCATTCAAAGAGAACCTGATTAAAGAACTCAGGAGCGGAAAGCAAAAAGACCAAGCTGTTGCCATTGCCTATTCAGTAAAACGAGAGGCAGAACAGAAAAACCACAAGTCAACAAAATAGCAGTAGAATATCTCCCAATATCAATTCAATGGCACGCGATTACTTGCGTGAATGAGAATGACGGACGAAGAACGCCAAAAAATGTTTGATGAGAAGGTAGCAGCAATGCTTTCCTCTCCTCCTTCGAAAAACCGTATTTGTGCAATATGCTTGGCTGAGATTGAACGAGTGCGCTACAACGAGCATATGCAAAATGTGCATGGTTATACCACTATTGAGTTATAGCCATGACTAAAGTTTTAAAAACAGGTGAAAAACCTAAAAGGACATTCCCCGGTGGCGCAGGCCCTGGCCGGCCTAAAGGGTTGCAGAACAAAACGACTACCGCCGCAAAAGAAGCTATCTCACTGGCTGCTGATGCATTAGGTGGGCCAGCTCGTTTGGTTGAATGGGCGCAAGAAGATCCGCTGAATGAGCGGGCATTCTGGACTAGCATTTATCCCAAACTGCTGCCTCTACAAGTCACTGGTGACAAAGATTCGCCTCTGAGCGTCCAAATTGTTCGCTTTGGAGGACAACCAAAGGAATAATCATGAGCCGATCTGGCGGGGGCATTGAACGAGATTTCACAGCAGATGTAAGCCGTAACATTGTCTCTGGAGTAGCAAGGGTAAACGCTCTCTGTACCAGATCGATCGCTACAGCATTCTCTAGCCTATCGGCTGCTCAAGATATTTGGGCCGGGGTAAACAACGAAATGACCTTCCCGACGGCTAATGAGTCTTGGGAAGTTGTCTCTACTAGCCCCAATGACACGGTAGGCGGTTCTGGTTCCGAAACTGTCACATTCACTATTCTCGATTTCAGCTACAACGAAATCGCAGCCTTCACAGTTAATCTCAACGGCACAACGCCTGTAACGCTTCCTAACGCTGCTGCCTATGCGTGGCTAAATGGTGCGACGACTGGCCGGATCAACTCTAATGCTCAGCGAGTAAAGAATCAAGGCGATATCACTATTCGCGTAACTGGTGGCGCAGGAGATAATACGAAAATACGTGGCATTATCCCTGCATTCACTGGAAATCTTTCCAACGCTGTTTATACTGTGCCCATTGGTAAGACATTGGAGATATTCTCCATGGAGGCCAAGATTTTATCATCTGGATTAACTGGCACTCCACGAGGCGCGGATTTCCGTTTAAACTTCCGCAATCCGAATGGTTCAGTTTCAGCTCCTAAAGCGATTACATGCACGGACATGGGGCCATTTACTCTTAGAGCAGAAACAAAGATTCGTGTGGCACAAAGATTCAATTTCATTCCACAATGCGTTGGAACAAGCAATAATTCAATGATTGTGAGCATGGATTGGGAAGGCCATCTTTATACAAATTGAGGACATTATGCAGACTGCAAACCTATTTAGCGCTCAATCCAAGGTAACGACCTTTGCAGCCACTACCAGCGCACCTGTAGCCGTTCAGCTATCTAACGCCGGCAATACTCTGCGCGTTGTCAATGAAGGCACTACAGGTGTTTTTATCGCGGTGGCAGATACGGCTATAGCAGCAGTAGCCACTCTCCCAGCAAACGGCAGTACGACTAGCTGCTATGTAGCGCCTAATGCGGACGTGAACTTTGCCATGCCCAACGATTCGGCAAAATTTGTTAGTGCAATTTGTCGGACCGGCACAGCGACCGTAGAGTTCTACGCGGGGGAGTCCAGCTAATGACCGGCATTAATCGAAACGGACAGATGGGCGCTGCGGGTGCTCAAGCTGCTACACGCCCTGGCGTTGATGCATTCAGCCCGACCACAGGCCAAACTGTCGCCTTCACCAATGATGCCAGTGATCGGCTAATGCTGGTAACGCCAGCAGGATCATTGGCGGCATTAACCATTATCATGCCAACTTCAGGACAAGCCCAGCCAGGACAGCGATGCACATTTACCAGCAGTCAAAGCATTACGACAACTAGCGTATCTGGCTCTACTGTTACTGGTTGGGTGACTTCTGTATCTGGAGGGGATATGTACACCTACATGTATGTGGGGGCTAACACTTGGAGGCGTGAACTATGAAACGTTCGCTCGTAGCATTGGTTGCATTCGCAATCGCATTGGCCGCATATGCCGGACCTGACTCAATGGTCGTTTTGAAGCGTAACTCTGACGATACGGGTACGCAGCAATTATTGGTAGGCCCACCCGGAACGCCAGGATTTCTAACATTTGATCCTACCTCGCCGACCTTTACGACCATTGGCACAGGTCTACTATGGTCAAGTGGTGTTCTGTCATCGACGGCTACTGCGCAGGTCAATTCTGACTGGAATGCGTCATCTGGTGTGGCGGCAATCCTGAACAAGCCAACAATTCCGACTATCCCAACGCGCAGCTTCAGCTATACCACGCGTAGCCTGAATACCTGTTTCCAAGCATCCGCCAGCCGAGATGCATTCATTACTTATGCAGTGGATATCTCTACCACTCTGAGTCTATCTGGTGGGCAGACGGGTACGGTTTATCTGCGGACATACACGAACAATACTTGCACGACGGGTGCTCAGGAATTGGCCCGATTTGTAAATGGTAATACCGGCACGCTGACCATTGGCCTTAACATCACGCAGAACGCTACTGGTACGCTCACAGGTATCGCTCCTGCAGGCACATGGCAACGATTGGATACCGAGAGCACGACCGGTACGCCAACCTTTACTGCTCGGCCCGGGCAGGAAGTCCTGCTTTGAGTGTTATCCAACTCCCTAATAACTGGCAGCCACGTGAATACCAGATGGCCGCATGGTCATATCTGGAGAACGGTGGGCGTCATGCTGAATTGATCTGGCCGCGAAGGGCTGGCAAAGACGCTGTCTGCCTTCATTGGGCCGCATGTGCATCGTTTGAGCGTATCGCCAATTATTGGCACATGCTCCCTGAGTACAGCCAGGCTCGCAAAGCTATTTGGGATGCAGTTAATCCCACGACAGGCAAGAAACGCATCGATGAGGCATTCCCCCATGAACTCCGCCGCCGAGTAGACAACACCAAAATGACCATTGAGTTTGTCAATGGCAGCACTTGGCAAGTCGTAGGCTCGGATAACCCTGATAGTCTGGTCGGCACAACTCCTGCTGGCATCGTTTATTCCGAATGGGCGCTATCCAATCCGAATGTGAGGGCTTACTTACGGCCGATTATCGCTGAAAACAACGGTTGGCAAGCGTTTATCACAACTCCACGGGGCAGGAATCACGCATATACGACATTCGCAGCAGCAGAAAAGAACATGCGTGCGGGTCTGGATGTATTTGCTCAACGCCTGGATGCATATGATTGCCGAACGATGACACCCGCCCAGTTGGCGGCTGAACTTAAGGAATATATCGATTCATTCGGCGAGGATTACGGTAGGGCGAAGTTTGAACAGGAATACCTATGCTCCTTTGATGCTGCGATCATGGGTGCGATCTTGGCTCGCTCTATTGCTGCTGCTGAAAAAGAAGGCAGAGTAAGTGATGATGTGCAATATGATCCATATGGAGCACCAATCGAGATTACATGCGACTTAGGCCGACGCGATACGGCTACTTGGTGGTTCTGGCAGCCTCAGATTGGCGGCTATCAGATCATTGATTACGCGAGCGGCTGGGCAATCGACGCAGAGGAATGGTGCTATAAGCTGTCCAATATGCTTGAGGAATACAAAAATAGCGATGGTAAGCCAGCATTAGGCCGAATCTGGATGCCACATGATGCGCGAGCTAAGACATTCAGCGCAAAGCATAGTGCGGTCGAAATCTTCATTGAGAAATTCGGAACAAAGCATGTTGCAATGGTTCCGCGATCTTCCATTGCCGACCGTGTTAATGCTGCCAGGGTAATGATTGGCAAAGTAAAGTTTAATCAGACTAAATGTGAACGTGGATTAGATGGATTGCGTAACTGGCGTTATGAATATGACGAAGAAGCAAAGATATTCGGCTCTGATCCGGTTCACGATTGGTCATCTCATGATGGCGATGGATTTAGTTATGGTTGCCAGATAATGCAACAAGCCGAACCGCCATCACCTAAACCTGAAGATATGCGCGGTATATTCGTTGGTATTAATAAAAATAATGTTACACTAGACGAAATGTGGGCTTCTACGCCTAAAAGAGAACAAGGGCGCATATAAATGGCAACTACTGATAATCGAGATATTGTTACTAGTCCATCTCAAAAATGGGTGGAAGCCATTGCATCTTATGAGCGCGAATTCAAGAAATGGGAGAATCGCGCAGAGAAGATCGTTAAGATTTATCGTGATTTCGACAGCAATGCTGATAATCGAAACACTCAAGCGGTCAATTTCAATATCCTTTGGTCGAATATTCAAACACTGCTCCCTGCTGTCTTCTCCCGCCTTCCTAAGCCTGACGTTTCCAGGCGATATCGTGATACTGATCCTATTGGTCGAGTAGCTGCACTCTTGCTTGAGCGCGCACTTTGCTTTGAAGTTGATCACTATCCCGATTACGGCGCTGCAATGGAAAACTGCGTGCGCGATCGTTTCCTAGGTGGTCGCGGTCAAGCATGGGTACGCTATGAGCCACATATCGTTGCTCTGCCTGGTGAGCCTGAGGATGGTCTACAAGTTACCGATGATGCTGATGCTGGTGTCGAAGGCGAGCAGATCGAAGAGATTGAATATGAATGCTGCCCTGTGGATTATGTCCACTGGAAGGATTTTGGACATGTAGTAGCGCGCACATGGGAAGAAGTCCCGGCAGTATGGCGCAAAGTCTATATGAATCGTGATGCGCTAATTAAGCGCTTTGGTGAAGAGATTGCCTATCGCATTCCTTTAGATACCAAGCCTGACGCCATCAATAACGGCAATTTCACGCAGAATAGTAGCCAAGATGCAAAGTCACAGGCTTGCATCTATGAGATTTGGGATAAAGAGAATCAGAAGGCCATTTGGTTCTCCAAGACACTGAAACAGATCATTGATGAGCGCCCTGATCCCCTTGCCCTTGAAAACTTCTTCCCATGCCCTCGCCCTCTGTATGCCACGTTGACCAGCGATACACTAGTCCCGGTTCCAGACTATAAACAATATCAGGATCAGGCTCAGCAGCTTAATAAACTGGCTGTTCGCATTGATGGCCTGATTAAGATGCTCGTAGTGAAAGGCGTCTATGATGCTGCAATTCCTGAACTTGCACGCCTGTTCAAAGAAGCTGGCAACGGGGATCTGATTCCTGTCAAGAGCTTCCAGAACTTCTCAGAGAAAGCAGGCCTAAAAGGCTCAATCGATCTGTTTGATATTGCTCCTATCGTTGCAGCGCTGAATGAAGCTTACCAAGCCATGGAGGCGGTCAAAAACGAGATTTACGAGTTGATGGGTATCTCGGATATCGTCCGTGGCTCGTCTGATCCACAAGAGACTTACGGTGCACAGAAGCTCAAAGGCCAATATGGCAGCATGCGTCTGCGATCCAATCAGGAAGCGGTTGTCAAGTTTGCGACTGAACTATTGCAGATCAAAGCACAGATTATCTGTAAACACTTCCAACCTGAAAACTTCCTCAAGATTGCAGCGGCTGACCAAATTCAACCAACAGATCAACAAATGATCCCTCAGGCAATCCAATTGCTAATGGGTGATCGTGCTATGAATCCAGAAGTTGAAACTCGCGAAGGCCCGCTAATGGGCTTCCGTATCGAAGTGTCGAGCGATTCCATGGTGCAGATGAATGAGGAACAGGAAAAAAATGACCGTGTTCAATTTTTGGGCGCCGTTTCTGGCTTCCTGCGTGATGCCATGGCTGCTGTTCAGCAAGCTCCCCAGCTTGCTCCCTTATCTGCTCTTCTTCTCAAATATGGCGTAAGCGGATTCAAAGTCGGTAAGACCGTAGAAGGCGCAATTGATCAAATGATCGACCAATTGACTCAAGAAGCACAGAATCCTCAGCCTAAGCCAAGCAAAGAGGAAATGGCCGCACAAGCCAGCCTACAAGCTGAACAGCAGAAGGCTCAATTGCAAGCCATGCTGAAAGATCGGGAGATTCAGGCAGAGAAAGAACTTGAGTTGGCCCGCCAGCAATTTCAGGCTCAAGAAGAACAGAATCGCAACCAATTGGAAGCTCAACGTTCTCAATTGGAGGCTCGCTTGGAGGCTCAATTGGAAATGCAGCGCCAAACTAATGCCAGGGAATTGGAATCAATGCGCGGTCAAATCCAAGTGCTTATCGCTTCGATGAATAATGAAGCCCGATTAGAACAAGCGCAGATTACTGCTCAAACTACTTTGACCAGCCAGCAGATTAATGCCGCTGAAAGTGCTGATGATGAGGTGAATCGATAATGCCTATTTACGCGATGATATGCCAATGCGGCTATGAAGAGGATATTTATCGTTCAATTTCCAAGATGAATGATGATTTGCCTAAGCATTGTGGTATTACAATGCAGCGTAAAATAATCGCCCCAATGGTAGCCGCTGATATTCAGCCCTATCAGAGTATGTGCGATGGTAGTTGGATTACTAGTCGTTCTCAGCATAGAGCACATTTAAAGCATCATAATGTTGTAGAAGTAGGAAACGAGAAGTTGCAAGCACCAAAGAAACATATTGCGCCGCCGCCTGGATTAAAAGATACTCTTATTCGCGCGGCAAATGAAAAATTGAAATAACTCTTTCTCGATTACTTGAGAGGATTAAATGAACGAAGAAATTGAAGTAAGTCAGCCGGAATCCCGGCGCGATATGTTGGCCGCAAGTTTTGATGATATTGAAACTGCGCAACCAGAAGCAAAACCAGTAATCGACCGTGCTAGGGATGAGCAGGGCAAATTTGCTCCTGAAGCTCCGAAGGTAGACGCGCCAAAAGAGGCGCTTATGCCTGATGAGCAACAGATGACTCAACGTGAGTTGACGACCTGGCGCAAGGAATACCGTCCGATTCAGGATAAGTTGGGCCGTGGCGAAGCTCTAAGCCCAGATGAAGCACGAAAGCTTTACGAATACAACTTTGAGCGCGAGAAGCAATATGCCAGTGGCGTAGCAGCGTTTAAAGGCGAAGCTGAACAAGCTCGCGAGTTGACCAGTGTAATGAATGAGTTCATGCCGATCCTTCAGCAGAACAACATACAACCGGCAACATGGATTAAGAATCTTGGCAATGCTCATCGCACTCTAGTGATGGGCTCGCCAGAGCAGAAATTGCAGATGTTCAGCCAGCTTGCACAGGAATATGGGATTCCTCTGGCAGCGGTCGGACAAGCGCAGCAGGGCCAAGTTGATCCAGTTGCCATGCAATTGATGCAAGAGCTTCAAATGATTAAGCAGCAGGTTAGTGGTGTGACTAACTGGCGCGAGCAACAAGAGCAAGCGGCAGTACACCAAGAATTGGCAAAGTTCGGGGATACCTCTAAGTATCCGCACTTTGAGCAGGTACGCGGGGACATGGCTCTATTACTAGAGGCAGGTCGTGCCCAAGACCTTGATGACGCTTATGCGAAGGCTGTGCGCCTGTCTGATGATGCATGGAAGGCTGAGCAGGATCGAATTGCGCAGACCACGATGCAAAGCCAGCAACAGGCGAAAGCAGTATCTGTAGCTAAAGCGAAAGCGAGTGGTGGACAAGTGAAGAGTGCTACTCCTAGCACAATGATTCCAGTCCCAACCGCAAAGGATAGGCGTGGCGCACTGATGGAAGCTTTTGATTCCGTCGAGCCAGGCCGGGTTTGATCTGTCTAAAACAGGAGAAATATTATGGCTTTCGCCAACTCTCAAATTACCGATATTATCGCGACCACGATCCAGAGCCGCTCTGGTGAACTGGCCGACAACTTGACTAACAACAATGCACTTCTGCGTCGCCTGAAGGCACGCGGCAATGTACGACCGTTCTCCGGTGGTAACGTGATCTTGGAAGAGATCATGTACAACGATCCGAGCACGGATAACAGCGCATCCTACTCTGGCTATGAGGCGATTAACATTTCGCCAGATAGCCCGATTTCTGCTGCACAATACAGCATCAAGCAATATGCCGATGCTGTGACCATGTCCGGTCTGGAAATGCTGCAAAACAGCGGCAAGGAACAAATCATTGACCTGCTGGATGGTCGCATGATGGTTTCCGAAGCTCGTCTGCTGAACCGTATCGGCTCTGATATCTATCAGGATGGTACTGGTAATGGCGGCAAGAATATCACTGGCCTGGCGGCTGCTGTGCCTGACGTGCCTACTACCGGCACTTATGGCGGTATCGACCGCGCAACCTGGACTTTCTGGCAGCCGAAGAAGTTCTCCGGCGTGACTGATGGTGGCGGCGCAGTATCCGTAGCCAACATTCAGCAATACATGACCAAGCTCGCGCTGCAACTGGTTCGCGGTACTGACATGCCTGACCTGATCGTTGCTGATACCAACTACTACGCTCTGTATGCTAACTCGCTGCAAGCAATTCAGCGTGTTACCTCGGATGGTGGTGGTGATGCTGGCGCTGGTTTCGCAAGCCTGAAATTCTATGGTGGAGGCACTCAAGCCGATGTGGTTCTGGACGGTGGTATTGGTGCAGCAGCAACCGCAAACCACATGTGGTTCCTGAACACCAAATACATCTTCTTCCGTCCGCACAAAGACCGCAACTTCGTGCCAATCGGTGGCGAGCGTCAAGCCGTCAATCAGGATGCAATCGTGCGTCTGTATGGCTGGGCTGGCAATCTGACTGTGTCGGGTTCTCAGTTCCAGGGCGTTTTGCTGAGCTGATTGCTTAAAACAATGCGGGAATGTACCATGTAATCTCTTAAATAAAGGAGGTTATATGGCACGCCCAAGGTCTGATGTATATATGCGGTTCCAAAAGAAGGTAGAAATTATGCCTTCCGGTTGTCATGAATGGCGGTCGCAGATAAAACGTGATGGTTACGGAAGATTTCATCACGAAGGAAGAAGTCAGTCCGCCCATAGAGTTGCATATCAACTTTATCTAGGAGAGATACCTGATGGTAAGGTGATTATGCATAAATGTGACAATCGTATTTGTGTTAATCCAGATCATTTAAGTGTTGGTTCTTTGCAAGACAACATTAGGGATATGGATATAAAACAGAGGCGCGGAACAAAAAGCAAATTGACATATGCGCAAGTAGAGGAAATCAAAGAAATGGCTAAAGATAGATTTTCTCAGTTTGTAATTGCTGAAGCATATGGGGTACATCAGACTACAATTAGCCGCATTGTTTTGGAAAAGACTACTAAATTCAAGGAGAAATAACATGGCTTACACCATTCAAAATCCATTGGCAGGTTTCCAGCCAATCAACGTTACCGATACGGTGAAGAATCACCCGATTGGCATGATCGTTAGCGCCACCGATCCTATCTATGGCGCTGGTGAGTTTATCTACCTGCTGGGTGTCGCTTCGACCGTTGTCGGTTCGGTTGTTACCTATAATGGCAATACCACTGGTACGCCAACTGGTCAAACTGCACTGGCAACTAATGCGGCTAATCAGGCTCGCCCTATTGCTGTCGCAATGTCGGCAAATGTGGCAACCCAATATGGCTGGTATCAAATCTACGGTAACGCTGTCTGCGCTACTAACGGCACTCTGGCTGCTGGTCCTGCACCTGTCTATTTGGCTGGGTCTGGTCAGCTTAGCTCTACTGCTGTTGCCGGTACTCAAGTTCTGGGTGCTATCAACGTAACAGCTACTGGCACTCCTGCTGCTAACCAGGCTGTGGTCGAAATCAATCGTCCTCACGCGCAAGGCGCAATCACCTGATGAATGGGGCTTCGGCCCCATCTTTCAAAGGAGAAAGATATGTCTGGTTTTCAACAGGATATGTGCGGTACTGGCACTCCAGCAGCACAAGCAGCCGCAATTGCTGGTTCGATTCAACTGAGTCAAACTGCAACAGGTAACAGTCAAGCTACAGCATTTGCAGTTACTGCTAGCACCACTGAATTTACTACTGTAGCTGCTAGTACGGGTGCAATTCTTCCAGTGCTGCGTATTACTGCAAATGATGCGCTTTATATTGTGAACAATGGTGCCAATGCACTATCTGTCTATCCACCTGTCGGTTTCAAAATCGGTACGACTGCTACAAACGGTTCGGTATCGATCCCAGCAGGCAAAGCGGGAGAATTTGTGGCCCGTGGTGATGGCAATTACTTCGCCAACATTAGTTCCTAATTGATGGGGAGTCCGCTCCCCATTTTCTTAACTGACTACCTCAATTACTTGAAGGGAATCAAAAATGAGTCAAATGCTAGCTTCTGATCTGAATAATCCTGAGTTCGTAGGCGCTTCTAATCCTGATGCACGCCTATCTGTTGTTTTCTTTAGCAAGCCGCTGAAGAATAATTTCCGATCTGAACAAGAAGGCCGTCCTATCTTCGATGATTGCGATATGGTGCGAATCTATGTGCCTGGCGATGATAAAAATATCGTAGAGACGTTTGTACGCGATGATCATAAACGCCGGTTTCCGCTCCAATGGGCACATTATCAAAACAAAATGCAGGGCGATCAGCGCTTGGCTGGTAAGACTCCAATTAATCAATGGCCGCGTATTACACCTGCACAAGCAGAAGAATTGCGAGCATTGAAGTTTCTATCTGTTGAAGATGTGGCAAATGCTTCTGATTCGAATATTCAGCAGATTGGTATGCTGGCCGGTATGTCGCCATATTCGTTCCGTGAAGCTGCCCAACGATATTTGAAATTAGCCTCTGATGAATCGGCAGCAGCTAAAAGCGATGAGCGCTTGAAAGCAATGGAGGCTGAGAATCAGGCGATGAAAGAGCAAATGCAAAAGATGCAGGCTCATTTTGAAATGATGGCAAATCAAACGCAAAGCGCTCAAGAAGAAGTAAAATCCGAAGAAGCTCCACGACGTGGACGACCACCGAAAGAAAGCTAATTCATGAAAACCATGCTGCAAATCATCCAGGCTGCAACACAGGAAATGGCATTGCCAGTTCCTACATTAGTAGCCGGTTCAACTTCAACCGATACGATTCAATTATTTGCATTGCTGAATCGCGTTTTGAATGATTTGCAGCGTGATTATATTTGGCAGTCTTTGCGTGTTGAATATCGATTCACTACACAGTTCTTGCAGACAACTGGAACTGTAGCAGCTAATAGTCCGATCATCACTGCGATTGCAAATACGACCGGACTCGATAATACGTATCAAATCGTTGCTACCGGCGTGAACAATGATACGTATATCCAGACCAAGGATTCCGCTACTCAGGTCACGATGACTCAAGCGGCTAGCGCACCTGGAACCGGCATCCCGATTACTTTCTGCAAGACCAAATACGCAATGCCAGCGGACTATGATCGTCCAATTGACCGTACTCAATGGGACAAATCCAAGCATTGGGAAATGCTCGGCCCTGAAACGCCGCAACAATGGCAGTGGCTTAAATCCGGTTATATTTCGACCGGCCCTCGTATCAGATGGACATATCTAGGTGGATTCTTCCAAATCTGGCCTGCTGTCAGTTCGCCGGAATATCTAGGCTTTGAATACATTAGTAACGGCGTGGTTCTGGATTCGACTGGCGCTCGTAAACAATATTTCACGGCCGACAGTGATACTTGCATCTTCCCTGATGGCCTGATGATTGTCGGCCTGAAGAATGCCTATTACCAAGCCAAAGGCTTCGGGGATCAGTACACATCTGAATTCGAAAATCTCTGGTCCATCGCTAAGGCGAATGACTCAGGCAGCGCGACGCTGCATATGGCCCCTGATCCACTTAACACATTGATTGGATGGGAGAATTTGCCTGACTCGGGATACGGGAACTAACGCATGTTCATTCCTCGCCAAAAACGACCGCCGCAACAACCCCCGGCACAAACGCTCACACTCCCTGCTCCTACTGGTGGACTGAATGCGCGTGATGCGCTGGCCGCTATGCCGCCAACCGATGCAACGATCCTGACCAACTTTTTCCCGAATACTACGAGTGTAGAGTTGCGCAAGGGATTTGTGCGCTGGTCAACTGGCTATTCCGCACCTGTAGAAAGCCTGATGGCATATAACGCCGGAGCAACTAGCAAACTGTTTGCTGCTTCGGATGGCTCCTTCTTTGATGCTACGGCACAAGGTGCGCATGGGGCGGCTGTAGTGACTGGTTTGACTAATGCACGCTGGCAGCATGTGAACTTTACGACTCCTGGCGGATCATTCCTTTATGCCGTAAATGGCGCTGATTACCCGCGTATTTACGATGGTACGACATGGAAAGCTGTCTCTGGCCTAGGCTCGCAGACAATTAACACGATTACCTATTCCGGCAGCACTGCTACGGTCACCACCAGTGCGCCGCATCTGCTATCTACGGGGACGATTGTCAGCCTGACTGGCGCAACGCCAACAATGTATAACGGCGCTTATGTCATCACTTCGACTGGCGCGAATACCTTTACTTATGTGATGGGCCAATATGCGATTGCATCAATCACATTCTCAGGTGCCACGGCAACGCTCACGACTATCTTCCCGCATGGGCTTAGCACTGGCAATAACGTCACTATTTCTGGTGCTGCGCCAGCAACGTACAATGCAACGTCGAATATTACTGTCACTAGTGCTACTACCTTCACTTATACGATGGGTGGTACGCCAGCGACGAACGCGACGACTGTAGGTCAGTATGTTGTTAATCAGACGACTAGCAGCATTACCCGGGTTGGAACGCTCGCTACGCTCACTTCTGGCACTCCGCATAACTTGGTGACTGGTGATTTCGTTCTCATCTCTGGAGCTACACCAGCGGCCTTTAATGGCACATTCCAAGTGACTTCTACCGGTGCGACGACCTTCACCTATAACATGCAGAGCGATCCTGGCGCAAACGCTGCGCCGGTAGGTACTTTCGTTAAAGTCCCTGGCAGCAATGCTACGATCACTGGCACTTATACGATTGTTCAACGTCCTGTGTCGATAACCTTTGTTGGCACGACTGCGACTTATACAACGAGCACGCCGCACAATCTGACGACTGGCACGACGATTATCGTTTCTGGTGCTAATCCGAACGAATACAACGGCACATTCATTGTGACCGTGACGAATCCTACAACGTTCACTTACACAATGAGCGCTGTACCGGCTACGAATGCGACTGTCGTTGGCACATTCATTGTTACGCCTGCTATTACTGGTGTAGATGCGCGCAATCTGATTCATCTGAATATTTATGCCAATCGATTGTTCTTTATCGAAAAGAACACGCTGAAAGTATGGTTCCTGGCTCCCAATGCCATTTCTGGCGCGGCCCAAGTATTTGATTTCGGTTCATTGATGAATCTTGGCGGATCGTTATCCGCTATGGTTACATGGACTATAGATAATGCCGCAGGTATTCAAGAATATGCCTGCTTCATTTCGACAGAAGGTGAAGTGCTAATGTATACTGGCACTGACCCAAGCAATGCATCGAATTGGACTAAAGCAGGGCATTTCTTTATTGGCCGCCCTCCTGGCAGACGTTTTTATACTCGCTATGGCTCCGATGTTATTCTTTTGACGACTGATGGCTTTACGGCGCTATCTAAATCACTATTAACTGATCGCTCTCAATTACGCGATTCTCTTAGCGATAAAATTTCAGTATTAGTTAATAGTGATACCGAAAACTATTTTAATAACTTTGGATTCCACGCGCTTTATTACCCAACTGGAAATAAAATATTCGTTAATATTCCGCAAGTACAAAATGCGGATCAATACCAATATGTGATGAACGCCGTGAATAATTCATGGTGCAAATTCACAAATTGGAATGCTAATACATTCGAGATTCTAGGAAATGATCTGTATTTTGGCTCAAATGTTATTGCCGGTTCTGCATATGTAGCTAAAGCAGATACAGGGTATTCGGATGATGGCGGGTATATTTTTGGAGAGGCAAAAACAGCCTTCCAATATTTCGGATCGCCAGGACGTAAGAAACATATCACCATGGCGCAACCTATTTTCAATCTCACTGGCAATATGACTGCTACGTTAGGGATTGATATGGATTTCAATGATAATTATCCTATTGCAAATCCAACATTTAGCGGAACAGGCGGAACTTTATGGAATACGAAACTTTGGAATACGTTCCCATGGAGTCCTGGCGTTAGCACAAAAACAGATTGGCAAGGTTTGACAGGAGTCGGTAACGCTGGTGCTCTTCATATGCGAATTGTGAATAATATGAGTGCGACCAATTGGCAAGCAGTAACTTATGTATTCCGTTTAGGTGGTGTGCTATGAAGCTTTTCATTGCCCATGATGATATCGGGCATGAGAGCATTGCTAGATGGGTTTGCGAGCGGATTCCTCATGTCGAATCGTTCTCCAATATGAAGACCATTGGAGTAATGGACGAGGAAGGAAATCCATTAGGTGCTGTTGTTTATCATGAATACCGCGATCATGATATTCAAATGTCTTGTGCTGCTGATTCCTCAAGATGGCTGACTAGGAATATACTAGCGAAAATATTTGAATATCCTTTTTCGCAGCTTCAATGCAATAGAGTTACGGCACTGACTCCATTGAGAAACAGGCATACTCGCGAGTTTCTTGAGAAAACGGGATTCAAGCAAGAAGGTATTATGCGGCGAGGTTTTAATGATGATGACTGCGTAATCTATGGAATGCTGCGCGATGAATGTAAATGGATAGAGAGGAAAAATCATGGGTAAAAGTAGTCCAAAAGCTCCGGCTCCGCCTGATCCTAATGTAGTCGCAGCCGCGCAGACGCAACAAAATAAAGATACAGCAATTGCCAATGCAGCGCTGAACCGCATCGATCAAGTTACTCCATGGGGTAATCTGACCTATACCCAAAATGGGGTTGATGCCAACGGTATTCCAAAATATACGCAGACTGTTGCATTATCGCCTGAACAGCAAAAGCTATTGGATAGCCAGAATGGTATTAGCCAAGCTTTAGCTAATCTTGGCCTTAGTCAACTTAATACGACTACACAGACTCTTGGTCAGCCATTCAATTACAATGGCGCACCAAATCAAGTAAACAGCCTTGGTAATTTCAATCCTGTAAGCTATGGGTCTATTCAAAACGATGTTGATGTAAGCAAGGTTCCTTCTTTAATCGGAGGCCAGGATCTTGTTAAAGATTTACAGACCCAACGTGACGCTCTTTATAACCAACAAACGGCTTTTCTAGATCCACAATGGAAACAAGATCAATCGGATCTTGAAAATAAACTTGTACAACAAGGTATTGCTCAAAATTCTGATGCTTGGAATCGTGCGGTAGGAGATTTCAGCAGGAATAAAGAATTCGCATATGGTAATGCACGTAATAGTGCAATTACTGGAGGTGGTGCTGAGCAATCAAGGTTATTTGGTATTGGTTTAGCATCAAATCAAAATGCTTATAATCAGGCACTGCAAAATGCGCAATTCCACAATTCTGCTCAAGCGCAGGGATTTGGTCAAGCATTTCAAAATAGCCAAGCAGGATTCAATCAGAACCTTGCAAATGCTAATTTGCAGAATCAAGGACGTAATCAATATATCAATGAGCAGAATTATTTGCGGCAACAGCCATTGAATGAACTAAATGCATTGCGTTCTGGTTCTCAAGTAACTGCACCTCAATTCTCTGGTGTACCGCAAGCGTTGGTTGGGAATACCGATGTGACTGGTCTTTATAACAATCAATATCAGGGGCAATTGGCTGCATATAATGCTCAGCAAGCAAGTAATAATTCTTTGACCAGTGGTCTATTTGGACTTGGCTCAGCATTTGCAGGCTCTGGAACGGGATCTGCCTTGATTGGTCAAGGTTTGTCTGCATTGGCCGCGTTCTCTGATCGCCGCCTAAAAACTGATATTGAGCGCATTGGCACTCATGATTTGGGTATCGGTCTTTATAAGTGGAATTATGTATGGGGACAGCCTGGGGTTGGTGTGATGGCCGATGAGGTTGAGAATATTCGTCCTGATGCGGTTATCATGCATCCGAGTGGATATAAGATGGTGAACTATGGAGCCCTGTGATGCCAAATACCGTTAATACCATCAGCTTCGGACCAAGCCAGCAGGATTTGCAGGCTCAGCAAATTGATTTGCAACGCCGACAGCAGTTTGCTGATGCGTTGCGATCTCAATCTTTGCAGCCTCTTGAGTCGCAAATGGTGTCAGGACGTGTTGTGCCTACTAGTCCATGGCTTGGCGCAATCAAACTCGCTCAAGCTGCGCTGGCGGGTCATGAGCAAAGGCAAAATGCTGCTGATGAAGCGGCATTAGGCCAAGCATCTGCGCAGCGGCAAGCCGCAGCATTGCGAGCATTAGCTCCTGCTGGGACGTTCGATCAAAATATGCAAGCTGCCCCACGTCAGGCCGTTCAACTTGGAATGGGCCTGACCGATGAAAGTATGGGCGAAGTTCCGCCACAAACTCCTGCTGCGCCGCAAGTAGATCAAGCTACGCGCTCTCGATGGGCAAAGATCCTGGCTGCGAATAACTATGATCCTGCTCTAGCTAAGAAGCTGATTGAGAACGAACTGACTACGCCTGAAGAAACTCGCAATCTTCTGGCTCAGGGCATTGATCCAGTCGCATATGGAAAGGCTCGCCTTGGGAAAGAACAAGCGGCCGGCGTTACTAATGTCGCTGCTGGAACGAGTGTATACAACCCAAGTACAGGTCAATTTGTCGCTGCTGCGCCAGATTTTGCTAATGGTGTTCAAGGAAGTTTTGGCCCTAATGGCCCACAAATTAGCCGTATTCAAGGCTCTGAAGTATTGCCGCAAATCGCCGGGGAAAAAGCTCGGCAAGAAGCGGCAGGACGTGCCGGATTCAATACGATCACGGTTAATACTCCGAATGGTCCTGTACTTCTTACTGAAGAACAAGCAGCTAGGATGGCTGGTGGTGGGCAACAACCTCAATCTAATGCGCCAGTCAATTTCAAAGCTTCTAATGGTGTATCCATCAATATGGCGGGCCGCACTCCACAGCAGATCATTCAAGCGGCACAAGCCAGCGGTGATCCACAAGTAATGCAAGCTGTCGGCGAATGGATGCGCAGCGGTGGACAACAGCCTCAAGGTCAGCCAGGTATCCCGCTGATGTCCAAAGCGCAAGAAGCCATGCAAGTAGGACAGGCTGAAAATCAAGTAGCACTTGCGCGTGATCTGGCAAAGAATGCTCAATCGCCTGAATCTCAACAAAAGATTGCTGATGCTCAATCAGTAGTTGGTTTGCTTCAGGAAGCTAGTCCGTATATCTCAAGTGCCACTAGCAGCACTGTAGGCAATCTGCGCGATGCTGCATTGGGATTGGTTGGTAAATCTACTGGTGCTGGTCAGGACGCTGCTCGATTAGCTGCAATCGGCGGTCAATTAGTGTCCAAAATGCCGAAAATGTCCGGCCCTCAATCTGATAAAGACGTTCTGCTTTACAAGGAAATGGCTGGTCGAATTGGAGATCCAACTGTTCCATCTGATATCAAGCAAGCGGCAGCAGATACGATCCTTCGTTTGAATCAAAAGTATCTTGAACGTAATCAAGGCAGCATGGCAACTCAAGCACTGAAACAGACGCAAGGGCCGGGAAATGCTCCGAGTCTTGACGATTTGCTGAATAAATATGGAGGCCGTTAATGGCTGATCTGGCACAACTGGAAACTGCACTTCGTAATGCTGATGCTGCGGGTGATTCGCAAGCTGCACAGATGATTGCAGCAGAGATTCGCCGCCAACGTTCGGCCTCTGTCATTCAGCCTGCCCAACAAGCGGCATATGACCCAACGCAAGGCATGAGCACTAGTGAGAAACTACTTGCTGGCGCTGGTAAAGCCTTCGTTGATCTTGGCAGGGGGGCAGGTCAACTTGCACGGAGCGCTTTACCTGAATCAGCCGCGAATCGCTTAGGGCTTCCAACTGCTGCCGATATCGAAGAATCGCGCCGACTTGATGCTCCATTGATGCGCACTGGTGCAGGAACCATTGGCAATGTCGCTGGCTCTGTTGCTGCCGCTCTTCCTACCGCATTCATCCCAGGAGCTAATACGATTGGTGGTGCAGCGCTATTAGGAGCCGCACAAGGCGCTTTGCAACCGGTAGGTGAAAAGGATAGCCGACTGCAAAATATCGGCACTGGCGCTCTTTTCGGGGCCGCTGTGCCCGCTGCTATCAAGACTGCCCAAATCGGCAAAGCAGCGCTGATTGATCCTATCACTGATGCCGGTCGTGCTCGGATCGTTGCTAAGGCATTGCGCCGCGCTGCGTCCAATCCTGAACAAGCTGCGCAAAATCTTGCAACTCGCACTGCTGCAACGCCCGGATTCCAGGCGACTGCCGGACAATTGGCTGATGATGCTGGTTTAGCTTCGCTTGAGCGTGCTGCCCGCGCTATTCAACCGGCAGAGTTTGGGGATATCGATACTTCGCAACAGGCCGCATTGGTTAATGCTTTGCGTGGTGTAGCTGGCACGCCAGAACAGCGTGCCGCAGCAGTTACCGCACGAGAAACGGCTACGGCTCCATTGTATGAAGCCGCTACGAAGGCCACATTCAATCCTACGCCTGAATTTGATGCATTGCTGCAGCGCCCATCCATGCAGGCTGCAACTCGCGCTGCCACTGATCTTGCTGCCGAGCGTGGTGGCACTTTTGGCGCGACTTTACCTAATGGGCAGCCAGGATATACAGGTCAAGCTCTACATGATCTGAAAATGGGGCTTGATACTGCAATCATGGACCCGCAGCAGGGATTCATGGGCGCTAAAAAGGCTGCTGCTGATGCAACTCGTAATGAGTTCCTTCAGCAACTTGAGGCGCAGATTCCTGAATATGGGCAAGCTCGCCAAACGTTCGCAGAAATGAGCAAGCCGATCAGCCAACAGGATATTGGACAGGAACTGTATAACCGTTTCGTTCCTGCTCTCGCTGATACTGGTGGCGTCCCATTCAAATCCCGCGCTGATGCATTGGCCCAGGCGCTGAGGAATGGCGATCAACTGGCGAAGAATGTCACAGGCATGAAATCGGCTACGCTGAAAAACATCATGACGCCGGAACAGATTGGTTCGTTAGAAGGTGTTGTGTCCGATGCTGCAATGCGTGCGGCTGCTCAAAATGCAGGGCGTGGAGTTGGATCAGACACCGTACAAAAAATGTCTATGTCGAATCTGATTAACGAAGCTGGTTTGCCTAGCTGGATTGGCTCGATTGCACGCGTTCCAGGCGGTTATGCCAAAGCAGCAGGTAATTTCCTGTATGGGCAGAGCGATGAGGCTATGCGGAACATTCTCGCCGATACATTGCGCGATCCGCAGAAAGCAGCCGAAGCATTGAGGAATGCTGGTGTCCCGCCAAGTAAGATTGCTGAAATCCTTCGTGTTGGTGCTCAAGGATCAGCGTTTGCTGTTCCTGCCATCGTTCAGGGGCAGCAGTAAGAAGGATTTGAGAGCACAAGGCCGCATATAATGCTGAACTAGCAATTTAATCGGCAATGCAATAAACCCAAGAATAGCCAAGGCTATGAATGGACGAAGAATTAAAGCAATGAGCCACGGTTCCATAAGTATCCAGATGGAATTACAATGACAGCAGTTTAGCAAAGAAAGCGAGAATTGCCATGCCTTATAACGGCACCGGAGTATTCAACCGAATTTATCAATGGGTACAAGATGCCGCTAATGGTATTTTTGTTGATGCAACTCGCACCGATACTGATAGCAATGATATTGCCGCTGGCTTGACCAATTGTGTAACTCGGGATGGGCAATCCCCATGGCTTGCTAATATTCCTGCTGGTGGTTTTAAGATTACCGGGTTGGCAGCTGGTGTAAATACTACTGACTCAACAAATTACACTCAAGTATTCAATAGCCCCGCATTTAACAGTCCGACTATTGTTACTGATCCGGCACTTACAGATAATAGCTCTCTGATTCCTTCAACGCGATGGGTCAATCAAAAAGCATTTCAAGCTGCATTGCCAGCACAAACGCTTGGCTTCCTTCGGTCTGATGGAACAAACGCAGCATTTACGCAAACGCATACTGGTTATGCGCAAAATGAGGTTAAAGGCGCTGATATTGCTTCTGCTCCCAATATTAATCTAACAACTGCCACAGGCAATCTAGTTCATGTAACTGGCACTACAAATATCACAGCAATTACTATTCCTTCTGGAGCGGAAAGAACCGTGGTATTTGATGGAATTCTTACTCTGGTTAATAGTGCCAGCCTGATTCTTCCATCAAATGCTAATATCACTACTGCTGCTGGTGACACTATGCGCGTTCGTGGTGATGGTTTAAATGCTCGTGTAGTAAGTTATGAAACTTTTACCGGCAGAGCGTTAGTAGTTACTACTCCTGGGTTGGTTAAAATCGCTGGTCCTACTACTCCTGCTGCTGCTGCAACCGCTGATTTCCTAAGCTTGTTCAGCGGTACATATGACAATTACCGAATCATCATTGACGGCATCACTCCTGCTGCGGATGATTCTTTGGTTTTACGAGTTGCAGTCTCCAATGCGGCAGATTCCACAAGTAATTATTATGGCGGTCTTGTTAGTGGTACGGTGATAACTGCTGCTGCTAGTTCGGCCCCAATCACTGGAGGCACAACTACAACGGCTGGTAGTGGCGCATGTTTCACAATTGATATCCTGAACGCAAATGATTCAGTTCGGGCAAAAACAATTGTTGCTTCTGGCGCATCGCAACGAAATGCAACGCCTGGGTTCATTGTCACTCAGCAAAATACACAATTCAACCGTGCTAATGTATTGACTGGGTTCCAATTGCTATGGGCTACTGCAAGTAATTTTAGCGCTGTGGGAACGATTACAGTTTATGGATATTCCAAAGTTTGAGGTTAATATGCAAATCGCTTATTACGATGCAGATAAAAATGAAATGTGCTTGCGTGATGCTACGGAAGAAGAAGCAATAGCCATTCAGAGCGCATCATCTGGAATCAATTTTGAAATGAAAAATGCTGATATCCTATCGCAATTGGAAGAGATTGATCGCAAGACTATTCGCCCATTGAGTGAAGGTGAAACCGATCGAGTAGCGACACTCCGTGCACAGGCGGCAGTTTTGCGAGCAAAGCTGGTCAAATGATTTTTAACCCGAAAGGAAAAGTATGAAAAAGCTGAACATGGCTACAGGTGGTGGCGGTCAACAACGTCCGCCAGATGAAAAGACTTCTTCGATTCCAGTGAAAACACAAACTCCGAAGAAAACGAAATGAACGGTTGGCGCTCGCGTTTATTGCTTATCGCTGCTTTTTTCCTGGCGGCAAAAGCACATGATTTGATCATGCTAGGGTGTGCGAATACACCCCAGATGATGGCTATCTATCATGGAAGCGCGGGCACTGTAGATTTGCTTCTGTTGTATGTCGCTCAGCATCACATCAGCGGAAGATTATGCGATCACATACAGGCCTCATGCATTGCCTCTGTGATCATTAATTTCGTAGGTTATCGCCTATATATGGCCTATTCCCCGCCAGATTTTTACAATTATCTGATTGCGGGATTAAGCTATGTGCAATATCTACGATTACTTTATGTGGGCCGCCACGATGCTGACTATTACGAGCACGCTGTGGTTCCTGGCGCTCCTAGTGTCAGGGCTTAGGCTAATCATT
>Ga0207711_10000627_pt1 | contig 35420 bp, 33 predicted proteins | sample KBSS34metaG_FD_184401 | JGI IMG/M metagenome (GOLD analysis project Ga0207711, IMG submission 184401) | Switchgrass rhizosphere microbial communities from Kellogg Biological Station, Michigan, USA - KBS S3-4 metaG (SPAdes) (version 2) | ecosystem: Host-associated > Plants > Roots > Rhizosphere... | reverse complement strand
CTTGGCCGGCAGCGGATTGTCGACCATGCCGTTGTAGCGGCCGTTGAACACCGTGTATGTGGGCGCCTTGGCGCGAACCCGGTCGCCATCGAGCACGTACAGCGGCTGGCCGTCAACCTTGCGCTTCTGCGGGTCCAGCTTGGTGTAGAACTCGCTCTGCACGACCGTGTATTCGCGGTCCACCTTGGTCGGATAGCCGCTGTGCGGCTCGACGATCACCATGCCGTACATGCCCGACGCAATATGCTCGAGCACCATCGGCGTGCCGCAGTGGTACATGAAAATGCCGGGATAATTGGCCGTGAATTCGAAGCTAATCGTCTGGCCTGGCGCGATGGAGCGATACTTGTCCTGCGGCGAAACCATCGCGGCGTGGAAGTCCATCGAATGCATCATCGGCGCGGCCATCACCTGCAGTCCGGGGGCCGGCTCGTCGCTGCGGTTGGTCATCGAAAACTTGACGCGATCGCCGACGCGCACTCGAACCACGGGCCCGGGCACCTGATCGCCGAACGTCCAGGCGCTGAATTTCACGCCGGGAGCAATTTCGATGACCTTGTGCGTCGTGTCGAGCCGGACTTCCTTGACGGTATCGGGGACGAGCGGCTTCAGCGCTGCATCCATGCTCAGCGCGCTGCCGGCGGCAAACGGTCCGGTATGGCGCTCAGCCGAGAGCTTCGCCGGCCCCGGCTTGAAGTCCATTTTCGACTGGTCGTATGGGTCGGCGCCGGCAGGGGCGGTCGCTGCTGATACCGCTGCGCCCTGCTGGTCGGGCTTTTGCGTGCAGGCGGCAAGCCCAAACGCAGCGACCGCGAGCAGCAAGACGACGATCGGCGAACGTGACGATCTATGAAACGACATCGCGTACCTCCAACGGGCGACAAAGCTGCGCGGGCCACATTGGCTTCACGCAGTGGTTTCCGGGCGGCCGAGTTCCTGCCACGCTCGCGCTTCCTCGCTGCCGATCATCGTCAGCACGCGGCGCGCCTGCTCCTGTATGGCTCGGTAGGATCGCTCCCATTCGCGATCATGCGGCTTGGTCGACGCCAGCCTACGCAGCACTGCGGATGCCGCGTGCGCGTGCCGCTGCGTGGCGCGCAGTTGCGCCAGCAGCTCCTTATGGTCCGACGCGTAGACGAACTCGACCCGCCGGTCCTGACATACTCCGATGCAGGTTTGTGGCGCCTCGATTTTTCCGCAGCCGATGCACTGCCATGCATTTACATATTCGGTCATCGTGCCGGGCCCAGGCCGATCGGCGCCGGCGCGAGCCAGGTGATGCGGCGGAAGAGCTCCTCGTACTTGGCGCCCGCTTCGATGCCGAGCATCGGATCGGTATGTCCAAGGAAAGCGGCGTCGATCGCCTCCCAGTCGCCGGCGGTCAGATGTTTCTCAGCCATCGGCAGCACGACGTGCTCCTCGGTTTTCATGTGCGTCCAGTGGAAAGCCGCATAGGCTTCCACCGCAGCAAGAAAATTGGAAAATTCACCGGCGCCGCCCTGCTGGTAGCGGGCGAGCGCCTGCTCCAGCGTGCGGATCTTCTCGGCGCCCGCCCTGTGTTCCTGCTTCAGCCGATCGAGAACTTCGGCAGCATCCGGAAATCGGATTCGCAACAGTCGAAAGAGATACTGGTCCTCTTTCGGATGATGAAAGCGCTCGGGAAAGGCGTCGATGTAGTAGACCATCGCGCCGAGGAGATCGAAATTCGGCTTGTCACCCCGGTCCCTAGTACGGTGCACCAGATAGAGCATGCCGTGCAGCACTGCCCCGAGCGAGCGGTGCTCATCCTTGATGATGCGGATCGCTTCCATGATCTCCTCCACCGCCGGCCAATTGCCGGCTCGCGCTGTCGCCCATCGGTTGCCGCGCCGGCACCAAGCGTCAACAAGGGAATTTTGGACTGCGCTGTAAGCGGCGGGGTTGATCTTGGTCAAGGACATCTCCCGGCGCATGCGGGAAGCGTGTCGACATAAGCCCGCAAGTGTTGGGTTTGATCTTCCTTGTTGGCGGCCAGGACCGATGGTTGTCGATGCGCGGAGCCTTCAAGATACGGGCATCGGCGGGTCCCTGTCTGTTCGGTAACGAACTACAGGGTGCCCATTACGTTTCAACCGATTGGGGCCAAAGCTCGATAGACAGGTCGCCGTCGCCGGTGGCTGACCTGCAGCACGCCGCGTCGTGAAGAGCGGCGGAGTCCAAGGCCTTGGGTGATGTGAGCGACGGCTAGCCTGCTCACCGAATAGCGATCGAGTGCCCGCGAAAAGGCGGGGGCGCTTTACTTGATCGCCAGCCGCTCCATCCGGTACCGCATCGCCCGGAAGGTGATGCCCAGCAGCTTGGCGGCCGCCGTCCGGTTATAGCGGGTCTTTTCCAGCGCCTCGTTGATCGCGGCGCGCTCGACGCGATCGAGATAGTCCTGCAGCGGCCACTTGTCGCCTGCCGGCAGCACAGCGTCGCCTTCATCGGGCGGCGGCGTCAGATGCAGGTCGTCGGCGGTGATCCGCTCGGTATCGGCGGCAAGCGAGAGTCCGCGCTCGAGGATATTTTCCAGCTCGCGGACATTGCCGGGAAACGGGTAAGCCTCCAGTGCGGCGGCGGCCTCGGGATCGAGCTGCGCCGGCGTCGTGCGCGCCAGCTTTTTCAGGATCGCGTCGGCGATCGACGGAATGTCCTCGCGCATTTCGCGCAGGCTTGGCATTGCCAGCTCGATCACGTGCAGCCGATAGAAAAGATCCTGCCGGAACTCGCCGGCGTCGACCAGGGCCGGCAGCTTCTTGTGGGTTGCGCTGATGATGCGCACGTCGACCGGTTCCTCGGTCGTCGCGCCGACTTTCCGGACTTTTTTCTCCTGGATTGCGCGCAGTAGCTTGACCTGCATCGCCAGCGGCAAATCGGCGACCTCGTCGAGAAACAGCGTGCCGCCGTTCGCCGCCTGGAAAAAGCCGTCGCGGTCGCCCTCGGCTCCCGTAAAAGCGCCCTTTTTGTAGCCGAAGAACTCCGATTCCATCAGGTTCTCGGGAATCGCGCCGCAATTAACCGGTACGAACGGGTGCTCGGCGCGAGCGCCGCCGATGTGGATCATCCGCGCTGCGAGCTCCTTGCCGCTGCCCGATTCGCCAGTGATGAATACCGGCGCCTGGCTTTTCGACAGCCGCTCGATCATCGACCGCACCTGCATGATCGCCGCCGATTCGCCCAGCAGCTGATACGACGAAGGCGCGGAAGGCTTCTCCGGAACCTTGAGCGCCTGCTTGACCAGCGCGCGCAATTGCTCGAGCGCGACCGGCTTCGCCAGATAATCGAATGCACCGGCCTTGAGCGCGGCCACGGCGTTCTCTGCGCTGCCGAAGGCGGTGATGACCGCAACCGGCACGTCGAGCGCCTTTTCGGTGATGTGCTCGACGACAGCGAGTCCCTCGCCGTCGGGAAGTCGCATGTCGGTCAGACAGAGGTCGAAAGCCTGGCTGTCGAGCAGCTGGATCGCTTCGCTGACGGACTGTGCGCGCGTCGTATCGAGACCCATCCGAGACAAGGTGAGCTCGAGCAGCTCGAGCAGGTCCGGTTCATCGTCGATGACCAGCACTTTCGGTTGCCCGCGATCGCGTGTTCTTCGCGCCATAGTGCCTCCCAAGGCAATAGCCGGCTAGGTCGGCGGGTTCGCCGCCCGCTTCAACGTCAATCTAAAATTGGCACCCGGACCCTTGGGCAAGAGCTCGAGCGCCGCGCCATTCGCATCAGCAAGCTCCCGGGCAATGTACAAGCCCAGCCCGGTCCCGCCCGGCCGCGTCGTGAAGAACGGCTCGAATATCTGCGCCCGCAACTCGGCCGGAATGCCCGGGCCGTCGTCGGCAAGCTCGGATATTACGGCATCGCCCATATATCCGGCGCGGCCCATGATGTGGATGCTGCCGTCCTTCTTCTGGCAGTGCTGCCATGCGTTGCGCACCAGGTTCCACATGATCTGGCTCAAGTGGCCGCGATCGAACAGCACGTACAGCTCGCTCGGGCACTGGATGATCACGCTCGCGGGCGGGATGTCCTCAGCCTGCACGACTTCCTCGACCAGCGAATAGATGAATTCCGAATAATCGATGACCTCCGGTTGCTGGCGGTCGCGGCGATTGAGCTGCAGCACTTCGCCGACGATGCGATCGATGCGCTTGGCGTTGTTGCGGATCATCGACAGGAGACGCTCGCCTTCGGGCGCGACCGAGCCATCCTCCTCGAGCAGCTGCGCAGCCTGGTTGATCGCCGACAGCGGGTTGCGCACCTCGTGCGCGATGCTCGCGGTCAGCCGGCCCATCGCCGCCAGCTTCATCTGCTGCGCATCCGACTGGGCGCGTCCCAGGTCCTCGAGGTAGATAAGCGTGCCGCCGTTGAGCCCCGATCCAATGCGCACGTGCCGCACGCGCAGCAGCCGTTGCGTCGCGTCGACCTTGAACGGGGGCAGGGCTTCGGAGAAATCCTCCTGCCAGCGGCGCCAGTAGTCGTGCAAGGTCGCGCTGAATTCGGCGAGCCGCATGCCGCCGCGCATGCGACCGAATCCCCCCAGCAGCCGGGTCACTTGTGCATTGTGGCCGCGAACGACGCCGTTCAGATCGACGACCAGCACGCCATCCTGCATGTCCTGAATGATCAGCCGGTTCACCTGCTCGAGGTTGGCGACATCGATGCCCCGCTGTGCGGCGAGGTCTTCGCTCGCCTTGGTGAATGTCCCAAGAGCGAGTGCGATTGCGACCGTCGCGAAATAGCCGAAGCCGACCAGGCCCATCTGCAGGATCTGTGCCGCGCCGACGTCGCCTTCGATCAACCGCCAGCCTTCGAGCGCGATCAGCACCGAGCTTGCCAGCGCCGCATGAAAGAAGGCGATTTGCGTGCGCATCAGCCAGCCGCTTGCGGCAAGCTGCGGAAACAGCAGTATCGAGAGCGGGGTTCCGGCACCGCCGCTGGCGTAGGTCAGCAGCGCGATGAAGAAGATGTCGCCCAGAAGCAGCGACAGGAGCAGCGGCGCCAGCGGGTGATCGAACGAGTCGCGCTGGACCCACCAGAACGCGGCCATGCTGAACAGGAAGTAGAGACCCGCCGCCGTAACGAACGCGTTCGGCGCGACGATGCCCGCGGATCGCAGGTCGAGAAACAAGGCGGTGCTGAGTAGCAGCGCCGCACAAACCGCGCGGTAGACGCCGACGATCCACAGGATGCGCCGGCCCGACTCGTTGATCAGCGTCGGCAGCGACGTCGGCTCGAGTGAAGGGATCGAGGAGTCGGAAGCCATCGGATTCAGCGCTTCACGCATTGACCGTCGGGGCACGCGTATTCGCCGGCGCGCTGGATAGCATCGGCGCGCGGCAGGAAGACGCCGCAGCGGGCGCAGCGCACCATCGGCTCGACCGCGGTGCTGCCGGCCGCGCCTGCGGCGCGCTGCTGCTTGCGCGACTTGCGCTGATTGACCAGACGCAGCGCGAGCAGCACGATAAAGATCAGAACCAGCCAGGCGATGATCTTGCCCATGAGCTTATTGCCGGTCCTTCATCAGACTACCTTGCCGGGATTGAGCGTGGCATGCGGGTCGAGCGCCCGCTTGATCCGCCGCATCAGCTCGAGCTCGATCGGCGCCTTGTAACGCGCCATCGCGTCCCGTTTCATCTGGCCGATACCGTGCTCGGCGCTGAAGCTTCCCCCAAACTCGGCGACCAGATCGTAGACGATCGCCGTGGCCCTGGCCGTATGCTCGATGAAAACCGCGGCGTCGATGCTGGGCGGGGCGGAAAGATTGTAGTGAAGGTTGCCATCGCCCAAGTGACCGAAGACGACATAGCGCACACCGGGAAAGGCGGCATCGAGCGCCTGCTCCGCCCGCGCGAGGAACGCCGGAATGCGCGCGATCGGCACGCCGATGTCGTGCTTGATATTCGGGCCCTCGCGTTTCTGCGCATCCGGGATATGCTCGCGCAACGCCCACAGTCCTGCCGCCTGCGCTTCGGATCCTGCGATGACGGCGTCAAGCGCGATCTTTGCCTCGATCGCTTCGGCGAGTGCCGTTTCGATTTCGGTGCTGAGCGGCGAATGCGACGCGGCGTCGTCCGCCTGGACCAGCGCGTACCAGGGATGACCGGGCAAGGGATCGGGCAGCGCAGGAAATTGCGCGCGCGCGAGCGCGATGCAATCGCGCGATACGAGCTCGAAGCCGGTCAGCCTGTCACCGATCGCCTGGCGCATCGCGCGGAGCAGGGCGATCGCTGCGGACACGTCGCTCAGGGCGACCCACGCGGTCGCCGACGTGCGCGGGCTGGGGAAGAGCTTGAGCACCGCCGCGGTGATGATGCCCAGCGTGCCTTCGCTGCCCAGAAAAACCTGCTTCAAGTCGTACCCGGTATTGTCTTTGCGCAGCCCGCGCAGGCCATTCCATATTTCGCCATCGGCGAGGACGACTTCGAGGCCGAGCACGAGATCTCGAGCGTTGCCGTAGCGGAGCACCGCCGTGCCGCCGGCATTGGTCGACAGATTGCCGCCGATCGCACAGCTACCTTCGGACGCGAGCGACAAAGGGAACACCATGCCGGCGGCCGCGGCAGCCTGCTGAACGCTGGCCAGCGGCATCCCGGCTTCAACGGTCATCGTCGCATCGTCGGCGTCGATCGCGCGCACGCGATTCATCCGCGTCAAGGTCAGCACGACCTCGTCGCCGGTCGCGTGCGGCGTGGCGCCGCCGCAGAGTCCCGTGTTGCCTCCCTGCGGCACGACTGGCACCCGATGACCGGCGCAGCAGCGTACGACGGCCGCGACTTCGTCGGTCGATCCCGGGCGGACCACTGCGCGCGCGCGGCCGCGATAGCGCTCTCGCCAGTCGGTTACATACGACGCGACGTCCGCGTCGGCGGTGAGAACATTGGCCTCGCCGACGATCGACTTCAGCGTGACAAGCAGGGACGCGGCAGCGTCAAACATGTGGGGCATAATACTGGAAATCACGCCCGATCGTAGCGGGCGCTCAGCGGGAGATCGACCATGCCGGATCAGCCCTCGATGCCTTTGACGCCGCAGGAAGCGATGGAATTCATGCAGCGGATGTGGAATCCGTTCGGTGTACCGGTACCGGGCTTTTCGCCACCCGGCGCGCCAGGCGCAGCCGCCGCGACGATTCCGTTTCCGAATCCGGCGGCGATGATCGCAACACTGGACCCCGCCGAGATCGACAAGAAGATCGCCGAGTTGCGCGTGATCGAAAACTGGCTCGGCATGAGTCAGAACTTCCTGCAGATGAGCATCAAGACGATGGAGCTGCAGAAAGCCTCGCTGGAGGCGATGCGCGCCGCGACCGCGCCGGCAAAGCCTGGCAAGAAAAAATCTGGATCTTGATTCGAAGGAGAATCGATGGCTATCACGCTCTATTACGGATCGGGTTCGCCTTATGCGTGGCGCGCCCAGCTCGCGCTCGAGCACAAGGCGTTGCCGTACGAGCTCAAGGTACTTTCTTTCGCGGCGGGCGACACACGCAAACCCGAATTCCTGGCGCTCAATCCGCGGCATCGCGTGCCGGTGCTCGTCGAAGACGATTTCGTCCTGTACGAGTCGAGCGCCATCGTCGAATACCTCGACGAAGCCTACCCGGGCCGCGGTGCGCCGCTGTTCCCGGGCGACGCCAGGACGCGGGCGATCATCCGGCGCATGATCTGCGAGGTCGATGAGGATTTCGATGCGGCGCTGGATCCGCTCACGACGCAGGCGTTCAGCAAAAAGCCCGAGGAACGCGACGCCAAAGCCATCGCCGACTCGCGCAAGGCGCTGGTCGACGAGCTGGCGCTCGTTAGCAAGTCGATGCGCGGCGACTATCTTGCCGGACCGCTGTCGGCGGCCGACTACGCGCTTTATACCTTGCTCGCTTTCGTGTGGCGGTCGCAGATCAAGCTGCCGGATCTGGACGCTGACGGCATGCTGACGCCGCAGCTCGCCCGATGGAAGGCGCGAATCGAGGCGCTGCCGTATTTCGACAAGACGATTCCGCCGCATTGGCGGAAATCCTAGTCGAGCGGCCTTACGCGCCCAGCCACGCTGTCCGGCGGGCCGCGGCCTCCGGCCCGACAGCTTCGGCCAGGGTCAGCCAGCAGGTATCGTTCCGGGCGGGGGCGAGCTCGATCGAGAAGCGCATCAGCTCGTCGCTCCGGAATGCGTGAATCTCGACGACGTCGCCGGCGTTCCTCGTCTGGGCAAGGCGCTCGAGTCCGTCGGCGGACGCCCGCAGGCTGTCGATGGCAACGATCGCGTCGCCCGATGCGAGGCCGGCGAGCGCTGCCGGGCCCTCCGGGCTTAGATGCTTGAGCCGCAGGTCCGTGCCGGCAGCCAGGGTCGCACCCAGCCAGACGCGCGGCGCCGGGTCTTTGCCTGGCGCGCCACCCTTGTCCTTCGCGTTCGCGCTGGGCCGCAGGTTCCAGCCGATGCCGAATTCCCTCAGCAGCGACGGCAGCGGGAGCTCGACCGTGCCGTGGACATAGTCGCGGAAGAACGCACCAAGATCGAGCCCGGAAAGCTCGGCCGCGATCACCTGGACGCCGTCTTCGGGCACGCCGAGGCCGGTCTGGCCATGACGCTTCCATAGGGCTCGCATGACGTCGTCGAGCGTGACCGCGCTGTGCAGCCGCAGCTCGAGATCCAAAACGAGCGCGATCAACGCGCCCTTGACGTAGTAGCTGACGATCGCATTCGGCGCGTTCTCGTCCTGCCGATAATATTTGATCCACGCATCGAAGCTCGATTCGGCGACGCTTTGCCTTTCCCGCCCCGGGGTGCGCAGCAGCGCGCTGATCTGACGGCCGAGCAGTTCCAGATAGTCGCCGACGCCGATGACCTTGCTGCGCACCAGCATCAGATCGTCGTAGTAGGACGTGATCCCCTCGAAGGCCCAGAGCTGGGTCGTGAAATTCTCACGGGTCAGGTCGTACGGCACGAAGGCCGCCGGCTTGATGCGCTTGACGTTCCAGGTATGGAAGTACTCGTGGCTCGCGAGGCCCAGCAGCGACCGGTAGTCGTCGCTGACGCCGGTCGCACCCGGTTGCGGCAGGCCATCCCGGTTGGCAATCAGGCTCGTACTCGCGCGATGCTCGAGCCCGCCATAGCCGTCGTGCACCGCCAGCAGCTGGAACAGATAGGCATCGACCGGCGCACGGCTCCCCGGTGCGCCGCCGAACAGGTCGGCCTGCGCCTGGCACACGCGCGCCAGATCGTGCGCCAGCCGCGCGCCGTCGCCGCGGTGCCGGCCGGTGATCGCGACTGTATGCGGAACCGCTCCGGCGTCGAAGGCGACGACGTCGAACCGGCCCATCTCGACCGGATGATCGATCAACTCGTCATAGCTGCTTGCGCGGTAACGGCCGAAGCCGAAAGGCTCCGCGCCGTCGCGCGGCATCGCGGTCGCCACGCGCCAGTCGCGATAGACATCGCCGGCCGGCGGCAGGATCTCGAGCTCGCACGGCCGGTCTTCGCGGCCGACTGGCCAGACGAAAACGCTGGGGCCGTTGAAGAACGCGCGCGTCGTATCCACGTACGCGGCACGCACCGAAGGGTCGAACGCATAGACCTCGGTGACGAGCGTCAGCGCTCCCCTGCACCGGTCGGCAAGCCAGACGTCCTTGGCGACCTTGCGCACCGCCACGGGTACGCCTTCGCACTCGGCGCGTACCGAGACGAAATGCCGAGCGTATTCGCGGATCAGATAACTGCCGGGCGACCAGGCGGGCAGGCGAAACGCCTGTCCGCCCGGGTCGGGATCGGCGACGGTGCAGCAGACTTCGAACAGATGCGCGTTCGGATCGGACGCAACGATCCGATAGCGGGTCGGCGTCATCCCCGACGTCGCAGCGACTGCGTCTTTAGGACTGGACGGGCTTGCGCGGTGCGACTGCCGTTTTGGCCTTTCGACCGGGCGCCGCGGGCGGGACGTAGCCCGACATGCGATACACCCATCCTTCGATTCGCTTGCCGTTCTCGAAACGGACAAGGCTGCAAGCGATGAGCGCGCCGGTCGACGCCAGACCGGCTGCACCGGTGCGGACCGCGGCCAGCGGCATGCCGGTCTCCTTGGCGATCTCCGAATCGAGTCGCTGACCGTGCTTTTTCAGGCACTGCAGGATTTGAGTCAAGATTGGCATCCCCACAAAACCAATGATTATATCAGATCGGGGCCGGTCGTGCCTTGGGCGGGTTTCTCTGTCGCGGACCTAATACGCATCGTTAGTGGACGTGTATGGCGCCCTCGGCACGAATCGAACGTGCGACCCCCTTCTTAGGAGGAAGGTGCTCTATCCACTGAGCTACGAGGGCAGCGCGCTCGAATTCTACCCGAACGCATCGGCACGGCCGCCGTCCAAAGCCACTGCCGGCCACCGCCTATAATGCGTTGAATTTCAATCGATGACCGCCATGAGCACCTCCGCATCCACGCCGCCGCGGCCACCGGTCGTGCGCACGCTGCGACGACTGGGCAGCTTCCTCGCACCGTACCGGCGCCGCTTCGTGTACGCCGGGATCGCACTTCTGGTTGCGGCCGGCTGTACCCTTGCGGTCGGGCAGGGGCTCAAGCTGGTGGTCGACCGCGGTTTCACCGCCGGCATCGGCGCCGAGCTCGACCGTGCGTTGTTCGAGCTGCTGGCCATTATCGCGGTCATGGCGGTAGCGACCTACGTGCGCTTCTACAACGTCTCGTGGATTGGCGAGCGCGTTACCGCCGATCTGCGCCGGCGCGTGTTCAATCACCTGCTGACGCTCTCTCCGGGGTTTTTCGAGGTGACGCGCACCGGCGAGGTCATTTCGCGCCTGACCAACGATACGACGATGCTCGAGAACGTCATCGGATCGAGCCTGTCGATGGCGCTGCGTAACACGGTGTTGGGTGTGGGAGCGCTGGTGCTGCTGATGCTGACCAGCCTCAAGCTGACGCTGCTGGTCCTCGCCGGGCTCCCGGTTGTCGTCCTGCCGATCATCGTCTTCGGCCGTCGCGTTCGCCGCCTCAGTCGTACCAGCCAGGATCGCGTTGCCGACACCGGCGCCTACGTCGATGAGGCAATCCACGAAATCCGCACGGTTCAGGCCTATGCGCACGAACCCGAGGACCGGCAAGCCTACGGCGAACGGGTCGAGGCTGCGTTCAGGGCAGGAGTGCGCCGCATCCGCCAGCGTGCGCTGCTGATCGCCGCGGTGATCTTCCTGGTGTTCGTCGCCGTCGGCATCATCCTTTGGATCGGGGGGCACGACGTGCTGGCGGGACGGTTGTCGGCGGGACAGCTCGCATCGTTCGTCTTCTACGCGGTGATTGTCGCGACATCGGTGGGCACGGTGAGCGAGGTCGCCGGCGAATTGCAGCGCGCAGCCGGCGCGACCGAACGCCTGATGGAAATCCTGGACACCCCGGCCGAGATCGCGGCGCCGGCGCATCCGATACCTCTGCCCGAACCGCCGCTGGCAACGATCGCGCTCGAGCAGGTAACCTTTGCCTATCCGTCGCGCCGCAACGATCCGGCACTGAGCGCCTTGAGCTTGAGCATCGCCGCGGGAGAGCGCGTGGCGCTGGTCGGACCGTCGGGCGCGGGCAAGACGACGCTGTTCCAGCTGCTGCTGCGCTTTTACGATCCGCAGCAGGGGCGGGTGCTGATCGACGGCGTCGACGTGCGCCGCGCCGACCCGCGCGTCGTGCGCGGCCGGATCGCCGTGGTGCCGCAGGACCCGGTGATCTTCGCCGCCAGCGTCTGGGACAACGTGCGCTACGGTCGCCTGGATGCATCGGATGACGAGGTGCGCGATGCCTGCGAGGCGGCCTATGCAACCGAGTTTCTCGCTCGCCTGCCGCGCGGATTCGACACCGACCTGGGCGAGCGCGGCGTCCGGCTGTCGGGAGGGCAGCGGCAGCGGCTGGCGATCGCGCGCGCGGTGCTGTCGCGCCGGCCGATCCTTCTACTGGACGAGGCGACTAGTGCGCTCGACGCCGAGAGCGAGCGCATGGTGCAGCTGGCGCTCGATCGGCTGATGCACGGGCGCACGACGCTGATCATCGCGCATCGGTTGGCGACGGTGATCGGCGCCGATCGCATCGTCGTGCTCGACGGCGGCATCGTCGTCGCGGAAGGCACGCACCAATCGCTGGTGCGCACCGATCCGCTCTATCGCCGCCTCGCGGCGCTGCAATTCGGGTTCGATGCCGGCGCCGGCGATGCATCACCCGCAATTGCGCTCGCGGCGCGGGCCTGATGAATCATCCCGGCTACCTGGATTGCACGTAGGCTGCCACCGCCTGAATTTCGGCAGGTGCAAGATCCTTGACGATACCGTGCATCACCGGCGCGGCGCGAACGAGCGACTGGATATAGTTCAGCTGCTTGACCACGTACTTGGCGTGCTGACCGGCCAGCCGCGGAAAGTCCGCTACGCCGGCAGCATCCGCGCCATGGCATGCCATGCACGCGGGAATGCCTCGATCGGGAACGCCTTTGTCGAATAGCTCCTTGCCTTTGGCAATGAGCGCCGGATCGTCGCTTCGGCCCGGAGCAGGCGGTTGAGAGGCATAGTAAGCAGCGATGCTGCCGATGATCGCCTCGTCGAGATTGCCCGCGATTCCCCACATGAAATCGTGGGCGTCCTTCTCGGCGCGGGTTCGCTTCCGGAATGCGTCGATCTGGGCTTCGAGATAGCCTTTGCGTTGCGCTGCGAGAATGGGAAATTCGGGAGACGTGCTGATTCCCCGCGGGCCGTGACAGGTCGAGCACAGGTTGACCGCCTTTTCCTCCGCCGCCTTCTGAACGTCCGCCGGGTTGTTTTGCGCGCCGGCCGAAGCAACCGCGCCTGCGAAAAGCATGGAGGCGAACGCCAAGTGTTTGCGATTCATAGCACAGTCTCCAGATTTTTTATCCATGCGACTTGCGGGTGCGGACACTCTGCGCCGGCTTCATGAGGGTTCAAAATGCGACCCATATGTTGAAGAACGCGGTGTTGTTGTCCCGCGCATTGCGGCCGTTTCCGTCGTAGTTGGTCGACGCCCCGTCGAATTTGCTGTACGCGGTGTACTGAAACATCAAGCGGACGTTTTGGATCGGCAGGTAGTCGAGCTCGAAGATGTAGCCGTTGCTGTCCGGTTTGATCGCGTTTCCGTCCGCGTTCGTGCCATAGAGGCCGCTGTCAGCACTGCCCGTCGTGGAGAAATAGGCGAGCGTCCCGCCGTACTTGCGGTCGTGGTAGTACGTTGCCTTCGCCTTGAACGTATGCAGCTTGTCGTTCGAATTCGCCGGTGTCGGGCCGGCGCCGATGCCCGCTCCCGTATCGACGGTGACCGGGAAGCTCGCGTTGTACGATTGTTTCTCGTCGATGTAGGTCACCTGTGCTGTAAATGTGTGAGGATCGGTGATGTACTGGTATTGCGCGTCGATGGCGATGTCACGGAAGCGATCCGTGGGTGTCGAGGTGTCGAAGTTGCTGGGATAGCGATCAACGACCATCCCGTAGGTGCCCACCATGATCGAGTTCGGGCCCCAGTCGTGGCTATAGGCAAAACGCCAATACGGGTTATATCCCTTGATCGCGGCCACGCCGCCATCCGTGTGGATATCCTGGCCTTGCCGCAAGAAAGAAAACGCGCCGTCCGCAGTGCGGTAGAAAGAAATTTCACCGTACAGCGACTTCTTCCAGAAAACGTATCCGCCGAGCCCGGCAACCTGCTGCGCCAGCCCGCCGTCGATCAGGGTTGCTGCGCCGGGCGTTTGCGCCAATGGTGACGACGTAAAGGGAAAGCCGAACGCCGGCGTGCTGTTCCACACGTCTTGCACCGTTGGATTGTTGTGCAGCGTGAATCCGTAAATCAGATCCGGCTCGCCGGCGCCCACCGCGCTGTATTGGCCGACGACTCGAATGTCCATGTTGTCCGCACCGCTGTGGCCGCCCAGGGTTCCGTCGGCCGTCGTAGCCAGGTTGTCATACGACCACTGGATAAAGCCCCCGAGATAGTCGGTCACCTTGCCGGCCAGGAATACACTCGCGCAGCAAAGCACGAAGCTGTTGTTGCGCTGGTTGACTGTTACCGTCTCGCCGGTTTCAGGATCCGTTGCCTTGTTGTTCCTGGTCGAAGTGACGGAAGCCTGCGCCATCACCGCCAGCGGGACGTAGTTGATCCCTTCCTTCGAGATGGCGACTTTGCCAATCGTGTAGCCGGTCAGCTTGAAGTACCGGCCATAGGGGGTCAGCTCGGGGAAGCTGACGTGACAGGCAATGCATTCCTGCCCGGTCTGGCGAGCGTAAGAAGGGACGGCCTGCGCGGATTGCGCCGCGACGAGCATCGCAGCGAGCGCTGCGACGCTTGCAAGCACTCGTATGTTTCGCCCTGTCATCATCATCGTGGTCCTCGCGCGTTGCTGACGGAATGGAACCAGATTAGCCAGTATGTCGCGCCGCAGCGTGATGTAAGTCAACTTATGCGCAAGTGACGAGGCAGTTATCGTCGATACATGACAGAATGCTGACAGAATGCTTGCAATATGCTTACGAGATCTCGCCTCGCGAACGATGCGGTGCCGTAATCGCCGACTGAGCCGCGCCCAACATGATTTTTAGGGCGATTCATCACCGCCGATTGCGCGAGTCGTGCGCGCCTTGACCGCGCAGGCGCATCACTAGGGCGAGCGTCGCGAATAGCGGAAGCAGTCGACGAGGTGGTCGTTGACCAGGCCGGTCGCCTGCATGAATGCGTAGCAGATCGTCGTGCCGACAAAGCGGAACCCGCGCTGCTTGAGCGTTTTGGACAAGGCGTCAGACTCCGGCGTGCTCGCCGGCACATCGCCAATGCGGCGCCACCGGTTGATGCGCGGCGCCGACGCCACGCTCGCCCAGATGAAGCGATCGAAGCTGCCGAACTCGCGCTGGACCGCGAGGAACGCCGCAGCGTTGCTCACCGTACTATCCACCTTGAGGCGATTGCGCACGATCTGCGGATTGTGCAAAAGCTTCTCGATCCGCCGGCGATCGAACCGCGCAACCTTCGCCGGGTCGAAGCCGGCGAATGCCTCGCGATAGCCTTCGCGCTTGTCGAGGATCGTTTTCCAGCTGAGTCCGGCCTGCGCGCCTTCCAGCACGAGAAACTCAAAAAACTTGTGGTCGTCGTGGACCGGCCTGCCCCATTCGTCGTCGTGATACGCGATCATCTGCGGATCGGTGCCGGCCCAGCTGCAGCGTTTGGTCTTGCTCATCGACAATAGCCTATACTCTGCAGTGAAATTCAAGCGATCCGAGGCGCGTCTCGCGGTCGCGGCGCGTACTAAGAGCATCTCTGTTTCGAACACGCGCGTCAATCGACCAGCCGCTCGGTCCAGGGCGCAAAGCTCAATAGCGGAGAATACCCATGTCGCATCACGAAATTCTGAATCGCTTCGAATTCCCCAAGGCGCATCTCACCGGAGACGCTCTCCACGTCACCACACCCATCGACGGAACGCGCATCGCCGCTCTGGCGCCTCACACCAGTGCCGATGTCGAATCGATGGTTGTGCGCGCGGTTGCTGCGTTCAATGACTGGAAACTGGTCCCTGCGCCGCGTCGCGGCGAGCTGGTGCGACTGCTGGGCGAGGAACTACGCCTGGCCAAATCCGATCTAGGCGCGCTGGTGACGCTCGAGTCCGGCAAGATTCTCCAGGAAGGGCTCGGCGAGGTGCAGGAAATGATCGACATCTGCGACTTCGCTGTGGGTCTGTCGCGACAACTCTACGGTCTGACGATGACGTCCGAGCGACCAGGTCATGCGATGCGCGAAAGTTGGCATCCGGCCGGCGTGTGCGGCGTAATTTCGGCATTCAACTTCCCGGTCGCGGTGTGGTGCTGGAACGCGGCGCTCGCGCTGGTGTGCGGAGACCCGGTGATCTGGAAGCCGTCCGAGAAGACGCCATTGTCAGCGCTTGCCACCCAACAGATTTTCGCGCGTGCGGTGGCGCGTTTCGGCGACGCGCCCGACGCACTCTCGCAGGTAATTATCGGTACGGCGGTCATCGGCGATGTACTGGTATCTAGCGACAATGTGCGTGTCGTCTCGGCCACTGGATCGACGCGGATGGGCCGTGCGGTCGGCCCCAAGGTTGCCGCACGATTCGGCAAATGCATACTCGAGCTGGGCGGCAATAACGCGATGATCGTCGCCGCGTCGGCCGATCTCGACCTGGCAATGCGCGCCATCGTGTTCTCGGCGGCAGGTACCGCGGGACAGCGTTGTACCAGTTTGCGCCGACTGCTCGTTCACGAACAAGTCTACGAATCGCTCGTTACCAGGCTGAAGACCATCTACAGTCGCCTGCCCATCGGTGATCCGCTCGACCAAGGCACGCTGATCGGTCCGCTGATCGATGCGGCTGCGTTTCATGCAATGGAGCGCGCACTCGGCGCCGCAAAAACGCAAGGCGGCCGCGTCACCGGCGGGGAACGCACACTGGAGACGGCATACCCCAATGCTTATTATGTGCGGCCAGCGTTAGTCGAAATGAACAGCCAGACCGCGGTCGTTCGTGAAGAAACCTTCGCTCCCATACTCTACGTGATGAAATATCGTGATCTGGCGCAGGCAATCGCCATGCATAACGACGTGCCACAAGGGCTTTCTTCGTGCATCTTTACGACGGATCTTCGCGAAGCCGAGACCTTCCTGTCGGCAACCGGATCCGACTGCGGCATTGCGAACGTCAACATTGGACCGTCGGGCGCCGAAATCGGGGGCGCATTCGGCGGTGAAAAGGAGACGGGCGGTGGTCGTGAATCCGGCTCGGATGCATGGAAAGCCTACATGCGTCGCCAGACCAACACGGTGAACTATTCACACGCATTACCGCTGGCTCAGGGCATAAAGTTCGAGATTTGAGGAGACGACAGTGCCGCTGAATAAGATCGCCGTTCTCGGCCTCGGAAAAGTGGGGATCCTCGCTGCCAAACTTCTTCATCGCGTTGGTCTTGAGGTAATCGGTTTCGATAAGCGAACGCCGCATGAGGCGCTGCCCTTCGCCGTACAGACCGTGGACGTTGCGTCGGAGGACGGCTTGCGAATCGCAACGGAAGGATTCGATGCCGTGCTCTCGTGTCTGCCGTACCACGTTAACAAGCGGATCGCCGCGGCTGCGCATGCCCAGGGCATGCACTACTTCGATCTCACGGAAGACGTTGCAACGACGCAGGGCATAAGGGAGCTCAGCAAGACCTCACGCGGGCTGATGGCGCCGCAATGTGGCTTGGCACCGGGCTTCGTCGGCATAGTCGGCGCCGCGCAGGTTGCTGCGTTTGACGAGTGCCGCTCGCTGCGTCTCCGCGTCGGTGCGCTGCCACAGAATCCGACCGGTCTGATGGGCTATGCATTCAACTGGTCGCCCGAAGGCGTGGTTAACGAATACCTGAACGACTGCGAAGTGATCGAAGGCGGAGTTCGCAAGATGGTGTCGTCGATGGAATGGCACGAGACGCTGTACGTGGAAGGCGTCATGCTGGAGGCTTTCACGACGTCAGGTGGGCTCGGGACGATTTGCGAAACATTTCATGGAAAGGTTGCCAACGTCGACTACAAGACCATGCGATATCCCGGACACATGCGTTTGATGAATTTTTTCTTTCACGAACTCCTGATGCGCGAACGACGAGAGCTCGCCGGAGAAATACTCACCCACGCGAAGCCGCCGGTGACTAGCGACATTGTCTACATCCACGTCTCAGCAGAAGGATTGCTCGATGCGCGTCTGCAACGCCGCGAATTCGTTCGCGCTTATCGGCCGATCGAGCTGGCCGGCGGCATGCAAACGGCGATTGCGTGGACCACGTCGGCATCGGTTGTCGCGGTCATCGAATTGGTCCGCGACGGGGTGCTGCCGCAACATGGCTTTCTGAAGCAGGAAGAGATACCGCTGAGCAAGTTCCTGGCCACGGCAACGGGCCGATTGTTCGAGGCGTGATGGTGTCAGAATATCTCGATGATCCCATGGCTGCGTACCGGCGGGTTTCCTCCGGTCGATACCGCGCTGCCCGATCCGAACGGCTTGCTTGCCGCTGGCGGCGATCTCTCGGCCGAGCGCTTGCTCGCCGCATACCGGCAGGGCATCTTTCCCTGGTATGGCACCGGGCAGCCGATCCTCTGGTGGAGTCCGGATCCGAGGATGGTGCTGTTCGTCGACGAGTTCGTCGTGCCGCGCTCGTTGCGCAAGGTGGTGGCGCAGCGGCGATTTGACATCCGCGTCGATAGCGCATTCGGGCGCGTGATCGAGGGGTGCGCTGAGCCGCGCACGGACGACGGTGGCACATGGATCACGCCCGCAATGGTTGAAGCATACTGCGAGCTGCATCGGCTGGGTCATGCGCATTCGGTCGAAGCGTGGCGGGGCGATGCGCTGGTCGGAGGATTGTACGGCGTGGTCATCGGCCGCATGTTCTTCGGCGAATCGATGTTCACGCGCGCGCCGAACGCGTCCAAAGTGGCGCTTGTCCACTTGATCGACTTGCTCAAGCGCCGCGCAATGCCGTTGATCGATTGCCAGCAGCAGACTGAACATCTGGCACGCTTCGGCGCACGGCCGATTCCACGCCGCGAGTTTGCCGAGGAAGTCGCACGGTTGGTAAACTCGGCTCAGCCTGCGGAGCCTTGGAACCAAGCGCCGCCGGGCGAAGCCGACCGACCGTGACCAAGCTCAACGATCTTCCGCTGACGGCGCTGCAGTTTTACGCCACTGCGCCGTATCCCTGCAGCTACCTCCCGGATCGGCTGGCGAGATCACAGGTCGCGACGCCCAGCCATCTGATCGACAGCGGCGTTTACAGCGACTTGGTGCGGCTGGGATTTCGCCGTAGCGGGGCGTTTACCTATCGACCGTATTGCGACCACTGCCGGGCGTGCATCCCTGTGCGCATACCCGTAATGGAGTTCGAACCCAACCGAACCCAGCGCAAGACTTGGCGACGACATGGGGAGTTAACAGCAGTTCAGCGCAAGTTAGCGTTTGATAACGACCATTACGCGCTGTATCTGCAATATCAGCGCTACCGGCACCCCGGCGGTGGCATGGACCAGGACAGCCGGGAGCAGTATCAGCACTTCCTCCTGCATAGCAACGTCACGACCGATCTGTTCGAGTTTCGGGAGCTAGGCAGGCTGAGGATGGTGAGCCTGGTCGATCGGCTGCAAGACGGTCTTTCTTCGGTCTACACGTTCTACGACCCGGCGCCGCCCGGCGCCAGTTACGGGACTTACAACGTCCTGTGGCAGATCCAGCGTTGCCGCGAACTCGGCCTGCGCCATCTTTACCTCGGCTACTGGATCGAGCAAAGCCGGAAGATGGCCTATAAGGCGACTTTCAGGCCGATCGAGGGATTGGGGGCGGGGGGATGGAGAAGGTTGTAAGATTTGTAAGAAGGGTGACGCGACGTAGTCTGTAGCGGCCGTTCAATTTGGGAGGCCGGACAATGTTACATAACATAGCGTTCGGTAAGGTGACTATACGGCGTACTCCTTACACGCCTACGTTGCTGTTACCCCTAGTGACCGCCGCCGAAGAAGGAAACCCACTCGAGCCCGCCTTAAATGCCGTTGTGAAGCAACTTGGCTTTGAAACCTTCATGTTTGCAATGAGCGTAAACCCTCGCGGTCATCATGAGAGCCAAAGCTATGTGTATACGACTCTTCCAGCCGATTGGGTAATCCGCTACGACCAGATGGCGTACATCGAAATTGATCCTCGCGTTCTCAAGACGTGGAATAGTGCGTTGCCGATGGTCTGGGACTATGACAGCGAACGAGGAAAGGACCAGAAAACCGACGACTTTCTAGATGATGCTGCCAAACACGGTGTGGCAAGCGGAGTAGCTTTCGCTCTTCACGATCCGAGGTATGAACGCGTCTTAGTTGCTTTGAACTCCTCACGTTCCAGGATGGACAAGGTGCGTCGGGCTTCTATTACCTCCCAACTCGGAGAAATGCTCCTTCTTGGTACATTTTTTCACGAGCTCTTCATGAAAGGAATAATCGAGCGCGGCCTTGCTCCGGTAACGCGTGGAGCCGCTCTTAGCCATCGGCAACGAGAGTGCTTGCAACTCGCTTCCCACGGACTCTCCACAGAGGACATTGCGTACAAGCTCGGAATCACGGTTCGTACAACCCAATTTCACTTTGATAGCATTCGAAGCAAGTTGGCAGCAGCCAATCGACAGGAAGCGGTAGCAAAGGGCATCGCAGAGGGAATTATTAGCCGTAGGTCACAAATGAATTTATAACGAAAAGGTAATTGTCCGTGCGAGGAACTTTCGCGCACGCTTCATCAGCACTGAGTTTATTTGCCCGAATCGCCCAAGTGCTCGTTTCCTAGCGTCCAAATGGGCACGTACGGCGAGGTTCGAGTTCCAATACTCACACTAGTAGCTAGCGATCACGCGTTCCAACCTCCCATGGCGGCAAAGCGGCTACTTTTGGCACTGCATCCGAACGTTCCTGCGACTTACCACCTTATCACTTGAGCCATGTGTTAATAGGCCTCGTCTTCGCGACCTTGGCTACTGTGTACGGCAGGTCTGCAGGCAACGAGATTTGGGCCATGACGTTGTCATGGTTCCCTCGAATGTAATCCCGCGTAGTCCCCACATTCGTTGCGTTCATATTGTAGGCTACATCTTGGTGCCGCGCCCACTTGGCAACGGTCTGAGCTCCAAGGGGCAATGCCCCTCACGAAAGACCTTGGCACCTCTCCAATTTGTTTGCCACAATGTAGCTGGGGTGATTTTGTCATTTCGACAAGCGAGGGGAAATCTATGAACGCGATTGCCGAAGTCCGCTTTTTTCCACAAACGCAGATCAATCAACTTGAAACGCGATTCGACGCGGAGTTCGGCGTGCTCTGGGGCTTCATGAATCCCAAGCCGAGGCCAACATTCAATGCTCCGTTGCTCGCAGAGCTGCGCGGCTATGTAGACAGTATCGTTCAGCCGTGTGGACATATTTGGCACGACGGGACCGAACACACGATTAAATATGCTGTGATCGCATCGAAGGTGCCGGGGGTCTTTAATCTCGGAGGCGATTTGACTTTGTTCCGTGAAGCGATCGCGGCTCACGATCGAGATATGCTGGTTCAGTATGGGCGCAAGTGTGTAGATAACTTATTTCCGTGGTCTCGCAACTGCGACCTACCGCTGACCACAATCGCTCTAGTGCAAGGCGATGCGCTTGGAGGAGGCTTTGAGTGTGCTCTTTCGGCATCCGTCCTAATCGCGGAAGAGTCAGTCCGAATGGGATTTCCTGAGATCTTGTTCAATCTGTTCCCGGGTATGGGCGCATACAGCTTTCTAGCCCGGAAGGTGGGTAGACGGATTGCTGATGAATTGGTGACAAGTGGAAATATGTACACAGGGCGAGAGCTTTTCGACATGGGTGTCGTTGATGTATTAGCGCCTGACGGAAATGGCGAGGCTGCCTTGTATAGTTTTGTTAGAAAGCATGCGCGAGCGCCAAACGGGCGTCGGGCTTTAGAAATGGTGCGCCGCGAGGTGGAGGCGGTGACTCACGACGAATTGATGCGGGTCGTGGGGATCTGGGCTGATGCCGCACTGCGCCTTACGGAGCGCGACTTGCGGATGATGGAGCGACTCGTCCGGGCGCAGAGCCGAAATGCAAATTCGAACGATATGCAGGGCGCAACGATAACGCCGCTGCAGCGGGCCGGCTAGCTTAACGACGATCTTCTGCGCCGCTCCTCGAGATGCCGCTCGAGGGCGGCTTGGGTCGCGCTTGAAGCGCGGGCTAACTCTTCCATCCACGGCGCGGCTCTGACTCGCAGGGTGTCATAGCTCGCTTTTTCCAAGCGTACCGCAAGCTGCATGAGTTGGGTGGCGCCGACACTGCCTGCTCCGCCCTTCAGAGCGTGCGCGGCATCCTTCACATCTTCATAGCGACGTGCTGCAAATCCGTCGCTTATCGCGCGCGTTAGGCGATCGCTATCTGCCTGGAATCCACGCAAAAGGCGTTCTACAAACGTTGAATCGGTGGAAAGTCGACCGAGGTCCTCTAATACGGCTGGATCAACGACCGGTGAATCGATGATAGTCAACGAAGGCCGTTCTTCGGAACGTACTGGTGGAGCGGCAGCCGTAAGACCATGTGTGGTTTCAGCGAGGTGTCGTTCGATTGCGTCTAGGAGCAGGGTTGCGCGAATTGGTTTCGGCAAGAACTCTGCACACCCCGCGCGCTGGCAATCCGCAATTATGCCCGTCGTAACATTGGCCGATAGTATGAGAACGGGTATAGGAGTGGACGTCGTAAACTGATATAGCTTCAATGCTTCGATTCCGCTAACGACCGGCATTGAAAGGTCAAACAAGGCAATGTCAAAGTTTCCGCGCTCCAACGCATCGAGAGCCTTCTCGCCGTTGTCGACAATCGTAACGTCGTGTCCGCCGCTTTCGAGGATCAGCTGTGTGACTCGCTGATTTGTTGGATTGTCCTCGGCGACGAGTATTCGCGCGCCCCGTATCTTAGTGACTTTTGTTGGCTGTTGCGCCGCAAAGGCTGCCGCAGTTGACGAGAGTCGAGCGGATGCCGCGATCTCTGCGCGAAGGTCGATTCCGGTGGGTTCGGCGGGCAGTAATGGCAATTCAAACCAAAATGTGCTGCCACTTCCGACGGCGCTCGTTACGCCGATCTGTCCACCCATTAATGTGACGAGTTGTCGAGCGATTGCCGTTCCGAGTCCAGTGCCTCCATATAAGCGAGTGATCGAATCATCTGCCTGGGCAAATGGCTCGAAAATCGCGAGTTGTTTATCAGGAGAAATACCTATACCTGTGTCCTCGACTTCAAATCTGACCAACTTTGAATCGACGTCACTAACCCCGACACGAAGTGTAATCTGGCCGCGCTCCGTAAATTTCACTGCGTTGGCCAGAAGATTTAGCAAGACCTGCCTTAAGTGATGGCTATCGCCACCAAACCAGCGGGCGGCCACCGGCGCGATTTCCGTGCTGACCTCGAGACCTTTGTAACGGGCTTGTGGCAAGACGACTTTGACAGTACTGGATAGCAGATGGCCAAGATCGAAGGGCTGTTGCTCAATCTGCACACGACCGGCCTCGATTTTGGCCATGTCTAGTACGTCTTCGATTTGGGCTAGCAATAGGTGCGCAGACGTTCCAAGGGTATCGACTATCTCTCGCTGTGATTCACTCAGACTTGTTTCGCGCAATACATCAGCCATTGCGATAACACCATTAAGCGGCGTCCGCATTTCATGGCTCATATTGGCAAGAAAACGCCCCTTAGCCTGATTCGCGTCGTCGGCTCGTTTCTTGGCCTCTTTGAACTTCTGCGATAATTTTCCAACGTAAACGGGTAATATGATCAAGGCGATGAAGAAACCACTGCCGACGTAGAGGCTGTGCGACCAATAGGTGCTTTCGGCCAGTACGAGCCCAAAACCGACAAGCGCCATCGTCTGGCATGCATATAGATAGAGGCGCCCATAGCGAAGCCCGTTACCAAACGTGATGAAGAGATATACGCCGATGATTACGGCGCTACCTTCTCCCAACCGGATTAGACAGTACGTCGTCACAGCATTGTCGACGACCATGCCGAGGAATCTTCGACGCACCGATGGGCTGCCGGCGGACAGAATTCGCAAAACCAGCAAGCACGAGAACAAGAAGAACGTGATTGCGATAATTAGAACTTCGACATGATGCTGTGGCGCGGTTTCTTCGCCAAAGTCCCCAACATTCCAAGCCAGGTAAGCCAGGTAAATCACGACGGCGCCGGCAATAGATACGCGGATCTTCGCCTGGTTGAGTTCCTCGCGGTCGCATCGCGCTTTAAGCCCGGCAAGGCCTTCGCGCGTAGTCCACGTTAGAAGTCCGGGTGCGGCTTGTGGGGCAGTTTCACGAGTTGTTGCAAGGGCTAGCTCGTTAGCGACCCACTGCCGAAGAAACGCAACAGTTCTGTGGATAGAGCTGATCAAACGTGACTTCATGTTCTTCGACGGATTTATCTGTCCGCCAGCTGTGCCTGAATATCTCTGACCCGCTCCTCCGCACTCATAAACGCCTCCACGCATCGTGGATCGAAGTGTTTCCCCTTCTGGGCGTTGAGGTACTCGAAGCCGTCGTCGACGGTCCAGGCGTGCTTATAGGATCGTTCGCTGACCAGCGCATCGAAGACGTCGGCGACGGCCACGATGCGAGCGACGATCGGGATGTCTTCCCCGTGCAGGCCGTTTGGATACCCTGAGCCGTCGTATTTTTCGTGGTGCCCCAGCGCGATGATCGCGCCCATGCTCAGATACTTCGACGGGCTGCCCTTCAGAATGTCGTAGCCGATGCGAGGATGGTTCTTCATGGAAGTCATCTCGACGTCGGACAACGGACCGGGCTTCAGCAGGATGGCGTCCGAGATGCCGATCTTGCCGATGTCGTGCATCGGCGCGGCAACTTCCAGGACGTGTACGGTCTCCGGCGCCAAGCCGAGCTGCAATCCGATCAGCGCCGAATATTTGGACATGCGGGTCAGATGATTGCCGGTTGTCTGGTCGCGGAATTCGCCGGCCTTGGCAAGCTTGGCCAGCGTTTCCAGCTCGCGCTCGTGGATCTCCGCGATCGACTTGTCGACCTGGTACTGCAGAACGCGCGCCTGATCGGACAGGACGATTTTGTGGCGACGGAGGTCGAGGAGGTTGGAACACCGCGCCCGGGTCTCATGCTCATCCAGCGGCTTGATGAGGAAGTCGGTCGCGCCGGCTTCGAGGGCTTCATAGCGCACGCGCCGGTCGTCGACCACGGTAATAACAACGATCGGTACATCGATGCAATGCGGTAGCGCGCGGATCTGGCGAACCAGCTGCACGCCGTCGAATTCAGGCAGCTTGTAGTCGGTCAACACCATGTCGACGCGGTTGTTGCGAGCGAACTCGAGCGCCCGACCCGGCGTGTCGAAAAGCTCCAGGTTGAGCTTCCCGTCGATCTGGCGGACGATTTCCGCGAGCAGCAGGCGGCTGCTGAACAGATCGTCGATGATCATAACGGTGTTCCGCTGCGCACGCGCCATCGCCAGTTCGGATACGACCGGGCTTTTGTTGCTGGGACGCTGTTGCGGCGAGTTCACGTTCGTTTTTGATTATCGAGTTAGTGACTTAGGCTCTGAAAGCAAATGTTGTGCCGTGCAAACGCTTTGTTCACAACAGCTGCTTATTGAGGGTGCGCTGAATCGCGCCGATTGGCAATTGCCGGCTGAAACGGCACGGACAACGCCATGGGGCGCCGAGGCCCGATGCGCTTGTCCAGCCCGGGGAAAATGGTCGGGGCGAAGTGATTCGAACACTCGACCCCCTGCACCCCATGCAGGTGCGCTACCAGGCTGCGCTACGCCCCGACGGATGATCATTAAATTCAGCAAATTATATCGCCTTCATCCCGCAGGGGCCAAAAGCCGACGGATTTCCTCAATGACCTGACGTATTTGGGCAGACGATAGCGCCGCGTTTGGGCGGGTACCCCGATGCCGGCCCCCGTCGTTGCTTGCCGCCGGCTCGTCGCCCACCGCGTCGGATTCGAGCCGGTGGCGCGCACCATTGATAGTGAATCCCTGCTCGTAGAGCAAGTCGCGGATGCGGCGGATCAGCAATACCTCATGGTGCTGATAGTAGCGCCGGTTGCCGCGCCGCTTTACCGGCTTCAGTTGCGTGAATTCCTGCTCCCAATAACGCAGCACGTGCGGCTTGACCGCGCAAAGGTCGCTCACCTCGCCTATGGTGAAGTAGCGCTTGGCGGGTATCGCCGGAAGGTCGGACTTAGTCTGCCTGGGCTCGGCCATGGTTCGCGGCTTCGACCATTGCCTTCAGTTTCTGACTGGCGTGAAAAGTGACGACCCGGCGAGCGGTGATCGGAATCTCTTCGCCGGTCTTTGGATTGCGGCCCGGGCGCTGCGGCTTTTCGCGAAGCTGAAAATTGCCGAAACCGGACAATTTGACGCTGTCCCCCGATTCGAGCGCGATTCGTATTTCCTCGAAAAAACGCTCGACCATGTCCTTGGCCTCGCGCTTGTTGAGGCCAAGTTGTTCGAAGAGCAAGTCGGCGAGTTCGGCTTTGGTCAGAGTCATCGGATTTCCTACTGGCGTAACGTCGCCTTGAATCGATTTTGGAGTTCCCGCAGCAAATCGGCCACGGTGGCATCGATTTCGGCGTCCGTCAAAGTACGTGCAGTATCTTGCATAAGCACAAGAATTGCAAGGCTTTTCTTCCCCGGGCCGACGCCAGGGCCGCGGTAGACGTCAAATACGTCGATACGTTCGACATGGGCGGGTCGGACGGCATTCAGCGCGTCCAGCAGCGATTGCGCCGGAATCCCGTCGTCGATCACCACGGCCACATCCCGCCGAACCGTCGGGAAACGAGGTACCGGGCGCGCCACCGGCAACCCGGTTAGCTGGATCGCGTCCTGGTCGATTTCGAAAACGACCGGCGCTTTGGTCAACTCGTAGGCACGGACCAGCCGCGGGTGCAATTCGCCGATCCACCCGGCAGCGGTTCCGGATATGAAGACACGGGCCGACCGACCCGGATGTAGCGCCGCGTGGGTCGCGGCCTCGGTAGTCACCGCCAGTGGCGCGGCCAGCGCCTCGATATCGCCCTTGACGTTGAAAAAGTCGACTTCGCGCACGCCGCCATCCCAATGCTCGCCCAGTGCGGAGCCGAATGCGAGGCCGCCGATCCGCAGCGGTTGGTCGTAACGCTCGCCGTCGCGAACGAAGCAGCGGCCGGCTTCGAACACGCGCACCCGGTCCAGTTTGCGATTGACGTTCGTGCGCAGGACCTCGAGCAGTCCTCCGAGCAGCGTCGTGCGCATGACGTCGAGATTGCTCGCGATCGGATTGAGCACCTTGATCGGGTCCGAATTGGCGTTGAGCAGTCGCTCGGTCTCGGAACTGACGAAACTGAACGTAATCACCTCGTGGTAATCGCGATCGACCAGCCTGTTCCGAAGCGCCGCTGCAGAGCGGAGGCTCTCCGGCGCCGGCAGCATCGCCTGCGCGTGCTTCGCCGGGCGCGCGGGGATATTGTCATAGCCGTAAAGCCGCGCGACTTCTTCGATGAGGTCCTCTTCGATCGTGAGATCGAAGCGATACGACGGTGGGGTGACGACGAAGTCGGGACCCTCGCGTTTGGCCGCAAGGCCGAGACGCGCAAAGATAGCAGCTATCGTCTCTGGTGCGATCGCCACGCCGAGGATACGAGTCACGCGAGCGCTGCGCACGCGCACGGGATCGCGCCGCGGCAGCGTGCCGCTAATGTCGTTCAGCGCGCCGGCGTGGCCGCCGCAGAGTTCGATGATCAGTTGCGTGGCGCGGTCGACCGCCGCCGGCCCGATGGCGAAATCGACGCCGCGCTCGAAGCGAAACCCGGCATCGGTGGCAAAGCCGAGCCGACGCGCCTTGCCCTGGATCACCGCCGGATTCCAGAAAGCCCCTTCGAGGAAGACCGTCGTCGTGCCGTTGCCGATACCGCTGTGCTCTCCACCCATGATTCCGGCGAGGCCGAGCGGTTTCTTGTCGTCGGCGACCAGCAGCAGGTCGGGATCGAGGTCGAGCGTCTGGCCGTTGAGCAGCGTCAATCGCTCGCCCGGTCGCGCGAAACGGACGACGACGTCGCCATCGAGCAGCGCGTCATCGTAGGCGTGCAGAGGCTGTCCGAGTTCGAGCATCACATAGTTGGTGACATCGACAATCGCCGAGATCGAGCGGATGCCGCTGCGCTCGATGCGCTGCCTGATCCATGCTGGCGTCGGCGCGCTCGCGTCTATGCCCTCGATGACGCGGCCGCAAAAGCGAGGGCACGCGAGCGGGTCCTCGATGCGAACTCTGCGGCGTCCTTTGCCGGGGCTGGGCGCCGCCTCGAGGGGCGGTTGCGCCAGCGATACCCCGGTGATGGCGGCGACTTCGCGCGCCAGGCCGAGGATCGACAGGCAGTCGGCGCGGTTCGGCGTCAACTTGACCTCGAGCACCGCGTCGTCGAGGTCGAGGACGCGGCGCAAGTCGACGCCGATCGGTGCATCCGGATCGAGCAGCAACAGCCCCGACGCATCGTCGGACAGACCGAGCTCGCTGGCCGAGCACAGCATCCCCTGCGACTCGACGCCGCGCATCGCTGCCTGGCGTATCGTGAGGTCTCCCGGCAACACGGCACCGACGTGCGCGAATGGCACAACGACGCCGGGCGCGACATTCGGCGCGCCGCAAACGACCGACACCGGCGCGCCCTGGCCGACGTCGACGCTGCACACCGTCAGACGATCGGCGTTCGGATGACGCTCGACGGCGAGGACTTTGCCGACGACGACCCCGGAAAACGGCGGTGCGACCGGCACGCGGCCCTCGACTTCAATCCCGGCCATCGTCAATGCATCGGCGAGCGCGTCCCCCCCGATCGGCGGGTCGGCAAGCGTGCGCAGCCAGTGCTCGGAGAATTTCATGGCGTGACCCGGGCGATCGTCGCGACGATCCGCGCTAGGCGAACTGCCGCAAAAAGCGCAGATCGTTTTCGTAGAACAGCCGTATATCGTCGACGCCGTAGCGAAGCATCGCCAGCCGGTCAGGGCCCATGCCGAAGGCGAAACCCTGGTAGCGCTCCGGGTCGATGCCGACCGCGCGCAACACGTTCGGGTGCACCTGCCCGGCGCCGGAAATCTCCAGCCAGCCGTCGCCGTAGCTTATGTCGATTTCCGCCGACGGCTCGGTGAACGGGAAGAACGAGGGCCGGAAGCGAACCTTCAGGTCGTCGCGCTCGAAAAAACGGCGCAGGAACTCGGTGAAAACGCCTTTGAGATCGGCAAACGACACCTGCTCGTCGATCCACAGGCCCTCGACCTGATGAAACATCGGCGAATGGGTCGCGTCGCTGTCGACCCGGTAGACGCGGCCTGGCGCGATGATCTTGATCGGCGGCGGATGCGTTTCCATGTAACGCACCTGGATCGGCGAGGTGTGCGTGCGCAGCACCATCCCGCCGTCGACATAAAACGTGTCATGCATCGAACGGGCCGGGTGATCTTCCGGCGTATTGAGCGCGGTGAAGTTGTGGAAGTCGTCCTCGATCTCGGGGCCGTCGGCGACTGTGAAGCCCAGCGAATGGAACAGCGTCTCGATGCGCTGCATTGTTCGCGTGATCGGATGCAGCGTTCCGACGCCGCTGCCGCGTCCCGGGAGCGATACATCGAGCGACTCGGCCGCGAGCTGTCCCTCGAGGCGGTCGTTGGCGAGCGCATCGCGGCGCTTGGCAAGCGCCTCCTCGATGAGTGCCTTGATGTAATTCACGCGCGCGCCGGCCGCGGGTCGCTCGGCAGCGCCCAACTTTGCCAGCGCCTTCATATGCTCGGTAATCGCTCCGGTCTTGCCGAGGTACTTTGCCTTCGCGTTCTCGAGCGACGCGGGGTCGAGCGCTGCCGCGAAGTCGGCTTGCGCCTCGGCGACGATGCGGTCGAGTTCGATCATCGATGCGACAGTCGGAGGTCGAAAAAAAAGGGAGGCGTTTTCGCGCCTCCCTCGGGTTTTCGCGTTGGCTCAGGCCAGAGAGGCTTTGGCCTGCTCCGCGATCTTGCTAAACGCTGTCTTGTCGTGCACGGCGAGATCCGCCAGCACCTTGCGGTCGATGTCGATCGATGCCTTTTTCAGACCGTTCATGAACACGCTGTAGCTCATTCCCAGCTCGCGGACCGCGGCATTGATACGTGCGATCCACAGTGCGCGGAACTCGCGCTTTTTCTGGCGGCGGTCGCGATACTGGTATTGCCCCGCCTTCATCACCGCTTCCTTCGCGATGCGATAGACGTTGCTGCGGCGGCCTCGATATCCCTTCGACAGCGTCAGTATTTTCTTGTGCCGCGCCTTGGCGGTCACCCCACGTTTGACTCTGGGCATCGTGGGCTCCCGTTACGCGTACGGCAGCATGGCGCGCACCGAGTCCGCGTTGGTGCTGTGGACCGAGGTCGAGCCGCGGAGCTGCCGCTTGTTCTTGGTCGATTTCTTGGTGAGGATGTGGCGCTTGAACGCCTGCGAGCGCTTGATGCTGCCGCTTCCGCGCACGCGGAAGCGTTTTTTTGCGCCGCTCTTGGTCTTCATCTTCGGCATGACAATTCCTATTTGCTGCCCACGGCGGTGCTCTCCGGAGGAGAGGCTTTCTGGCTTGCGCCTTTACCGGCTTCGGGCTTGTTCGGATGATGCTTGGTTACCGTAACTTTCTTCGGGGCCAGCAGCATCACCATTTGCCTGCCCTCGAGTCTGGGAAACTGCTCGACCACGCTGTGCGGCTCCAGATCGCCGCGAATGCGTTCCAACAGGCGAATGCCGAACTCCTGATGCGCCATTTCGCGTCCCCGGAAGCGCAAGGTCACCTTGGCCTTGTCGCCTTCGCCGAGGAATCGAATGAGGTTCCTGAGCTTGATCTTGTAATCGCCTTCATCGGTCCCGGGCCGGAATTTGACTTCCTTGACCTGGATCTGCTTCAGCTTCAGTTTCGCTTCGTGCTGGCGCTTGGCCTCGCGATACTTGAACTTGCCGAAGTCCATGATGCGGGCAACCGGCGGCTCGGCGAGTGGCGCGATTTCCACCAGGTCGAGTTCCGCAGCTTCCGCCCGCGCGATCGCATCCGCGATCGGCACGATACCGAGTTGTTCACCTTCTGCACCGACCAAGCGGACCTCCGGGCAATTGATTTCGCCGTTGACCCGCTGTGCTTTGTCCTGGGCTATTGTGTCGCTCCTCAATAAGAAAAAAATCGGCCGTCCCGCCCGCGCGCTTGGCTAAAGTCCCGGTGCATCAGCAACGGGACGCCATCTCGGCTTCGAGACGGCGCATCAGGGAGTCCAGAGGCATCGCCCCCAGGTCCTCGCCAGCGCGGGTTCGCACGGCCACCTGTTCAGTCTGCATTTCCTTGTCGCCCAGAATAATCTGGTACGGCAACTTTTGCAGGCTATGTTCGCGGATTTTATAGGTTATTTTCTCGTTACGCAAATCGGCGATCGCCCTGTAGCCGGCCGCCTTCAGGGCAGCGACGACCTTCGGGGCGTACGCCGCCTGGCGGTCGGTAATCGTCAGGACGACCAGCTGGACCGGCGCGAGCCACAAGGGCAGGGCGCCGCCGTGGTGCTCGATCAGGATTCCGATGAACCGCTCCAGCGAGCCGACGACCGCCCGATGCAGCATCACCGGAACCTTGCGGCTGTTGTCCTCGGCCACATACTCGGCGTCGAGCCGCGCCGGCATCGAAAAATCGACCTGCATCGTGCCGCACTGCCACGACCGGCCCAGCGAGTCCTTCAGGTGGTACTCGACCTTCGGTCCGTAAAAGGCGCCTTCGCCTGGCAGCTCGGTCCATTCGGCTTCGCAGGCGCTCAAGGCGCGCCGCAGCGCGCTCTCGGCGCGATCCCAAGTGTCGTCGGTCCCGAGCCGCTTGTCGGGTCGCAGGGCGAGCTTGATCGTCACCTGGTCGAACCCGAAATCCCGATATACGGCCAGCGCCTGCTGGTTGAAGGCTGTGACCTCGGGCTGGATCTGCTCCTCGCTGCAGAAGATGTGACCGTCGTCCTGAGTAAAGCCGCGGACCCGCATCAAGCCGTGCAACGCGCCTGAGGGTTCGTTGCGATGGCACGAGCCGAACTCGCCGTAACGCAGCGGCAGATCGCGATAACTGCGCATGTTCGAGTTGAAGACCAGGATGTGGCCGGGACAGTTCATCGGCTTGATCGCGAAATCGCGCTTTTCCGACTCCGTCGTGAACATTTGCTCTTTGTAGTTCTGCCAGTGACCCGACTTCTCCCACAGCGAGCGGTCGAGGATCATGGGGCATTTGACTTCCTGGTAGCCGTTCTGCTGGTAGGCGCGGCGCATGTACTGCTCGACCTGTTGCCAGATGGTCCAGCCTTTTGGATGCCAGAAAACCATCCCGGGCGCCTCTTCGCGCAAGTGGAACAGATCGAGATGCCGACCGAGCTTGCGGTGATCGCGTTTCTCCGCCTCCTCGATCCGGTGCAGGTAGGCGTCGAGGTCTTCCTTTTTGGCCCATGCGGTGCCATAGATCCGCTGCAGCATCTCGTTCCTGGAATCACCGCGCCAGTACGCTCCGGCGAGCTTGGTCAGCTTGAACACCTTGAGCTTGCCGGTCGAGGGAACGTGCGGGCCCCGACAAAGATCGGTGAACCGGCCTTCGCTGTACAGCGAGATCGATTCGTTGGCCGGAATCGAGCCGATGATCTCCGCCTTGTAGTGCTCGCCGAGCGATTCGAAATACTGCACCGCGTCGTCGCGCGGCATCATCTTGCGCACGACCGGCTCGTCTTTTTTCGCGAGCTCGGCCATCTTCTGCTCGATGGCGGCCAGGTCTTCCGGCGTGAACGGGCGCTTGTACGAGAAGTCGTAATAAAACCCGTCCTCGATCACCGGGCCGATCGTCACCTGCGCGTCGGGAAACAATTCCTTGACCGCATAGGCGAGCAGGTGCGCCGTCGAATGGCGCAGGACCTCGATGCCGTCTGGATCCTTGTCGGTGACGATCGCGACCGATGCGTCACGGTCGATCGTGTAGGAAGTGTCGACCAGCTTGCCGTCAACGCGGCCGGCCAGCGCCGCCTTGGCAAGGCCGGGGCCGATCGACGCCGCCACTTGGGCGACGGTTACCGGCGCGTCGAAATGCTTGATCGCGCCGTCGGGTAATCGAATATCGGGCATGGCTTTTCCTCGATGCGAAAAAAAAGTGCGGACGAGCCGCACTTTTTGACGCTTTACATGCGTGCGAACCCGCCTGCCTGTCAGTCAGTCTCCCTGCGCGTTCGCGGTGTCATAACCATGCCTTTCTCCGTTCGACCTCTAGCCAGTCCGATGCAGTGACTGGTAGGCGCGATTGGACTCGAACCAACGACCCCCACCATGTCAAGGTGGTGCTCTAACCAGCTGAGCTACGCGCCTGTCCTGCAAAGAAAAGAGTATAGCCGAGTCGGCTTGCTGCCGCCAAGCGCGCCGTCGACACCGACCGCCTTAGTCGCGCAGCACGCGCAACAGGCCGATCAGGACCGGCTGGTGGACCATGTATATGAGCAGGCTGTGTCGACCCATCCATATCAACCAATGCGGTGTTATCCGGGTCAAGGGCCTCAGCGGGCGGAATTGTTGCAGCGATAGCCAGTGGCCGAGCGCAATGCCAATCAGGACGACGCCCAGCCAGGGCAGCAACGGCACGTAGTCCTCGGTCTGCGGCCTGTGCGTCATCATGCCCAGCCATTGCAGCCAGCGCGTGTCGAACAGCGGCAGCGCGACGAAATTGCCGACGATGACGATCGCGGCCCCGGCGACCAATGCCGCGCGCGGGAAGCGCGTGGCCGGCCATGCCAGCACCGACGCGACCGCGATGCAATGGAGAATGCCGAAGGTGATGAAGGTTTGCGGAAAGGTCAGGTAACTGGCGACACTGACCAGGATCGCGCAGAACGCGATCAGCGCGATCCGTCGCCAGAAATGTCGCGGCGTGACGCCGGCACGGCGCGCGAGCAGCAGGCTCAGTCCCACCAGCAGCATGAACGCGCTGACGATCACGCCGCGAAAACCCAGCCAGAACGAATCGTGGTCGAAGTCGGCACGTATGAAACCGAACCAATTGAGGTCAAACGAAAAGTGATAGACGATCATCAGGCAAAGCGCGACGCCGCGCAGCCCGTCGATCGCGCCTATGCGCAACGCCGCGGGCGCTGCGGCTCGCGCCTGCACGGCACGCTTCGCCGTCGATCGCCGCGCCGCGTGCGCCGCGCGGTGCTCGCGTCGGTGGCTCATCGTACGGTGAGCGGCCAAACGATGCGGTAGCTGCCCGCGCCGTCCGCCCTGCCGATGCTCGAGAGGGCGGCGGCGATCGCTTCGCCGCGATCGGCAGGCAGCCCCGCGCGCGGCTTGATCCTTGCGTCGATCTGCGGCGTGCCGCGAGTCGAGAACAGCAGGGTCCCGGTGACATCGACTTCGCCTCCGCTGTTTGACAGCGTTGCCGGGATTTCGCTGCCGCTGCCGGCAGCAGCGAGGCGCACGTCGCCCAGCGCGATGCGCGCCCCGGTCAGTGGCGCCGGCAGCGCGGCGTCCGCCCACTTGAGGTCGGCGCGACCTTCGAGCCGATCGCCGCGGCGCGCAAGGTCTGCAACGTTGAGCACCATCGTGCCGCCGGCATTCGTCAGCGCGTCCGGTACGCCGGCGGTGCGCAGCACCGAGGTGGCGGGCAATGCAATGGCGAAGTCGTGCACGATGAAGTCCTCTCGCTCGACGGTGAACGTCGCGGGCCGGGTCGCGTCGCCCGCGGTAAGCGATCCGGCAAGCCCACCCCGCAACAAAGGGATCGGTTCGAGACGCCACGCGACCGGAATCCGCGCGCCGTCCGGCAGGAGCGCGAGCTCGCCCGATCCGTTCCAGACGGTGCCGGTCGCCGCAGCGATGCGAATTCGGCCGTCGCTCAGGTCCGCGACGCGGCGATCGACGAGACTCGCCGGTGCCTCGATCGCCAGAGCCGCCGCCAGCAATATCGCGCCGGCGCCGATGACCAGCCAGCCGCGCATCGCTAGCGCCGCAACGTGAACTCGGCGCGGACCATCCCGGACTCGACGCGCGCGGCGGCAGTGAGGTCGACCGCGCGCAGGGCCGCATCGCGCTGCAGCGATTCGAGCAGGATCGTCAGGGCGTCGAACGAAATTCCGTCGATCGTGACGCGGAGATCGTCGCCGGTCCGGTCGATCGCGCTCGCTTTGATACCGGACTGCGCGAGCGCCAGGTCGAGCGCAGCGCGCGGCTCGCGCATAGGCGGAGGCGTCCGGCGTTCGAGTCCGCCGATGGCGTCGGCCTGGACACGTGCCTGCGCCAGTGCGGCGCGCTGTACGGCTAGCTCTCGCGTCAGTCTGGCGATATCGGCCTGCATTGGCAGCCATACCAGCAGCCAGGCGAGCGCCGCTATGGCGAGCGCCGCGCCGGCGACCACGGCGGCACGTTCAGCATGTGTGCGCAGGCGCCACCAATGCGTCAGCCGGTCGCGCGGATCGAGTTCGACGGCGGTGGCCATCAATCGATGCCCAGACGCAAACGCGCCCCGGTCGCCGTGGCTGCGGCGATGGCGGTCAGCCCCCGTCCTTGCAACTCGCGCTGGACATGCGCGATCTGCGCGGCGTCGGATTTCTGCAGTTCGAGGACGACGTGGCCATCGGCATAGCGCAGCGAGCGCACCGAGCCGGCCGGCAGCGTCGCCAGTGCCGGAGCGGCTCGCGCCAGCAACGGCAGAAAGTCGTCGCGCGCAGGCAGTCCCGCGCGATGGCGTAGCTCGGCATCGCGCCGGCCGATGGCCTGCAGCGGCGGCATCGCCGCCGCGGACTCCGGCGCGGCGGTTTGGGCCACCGC
>Ga0207711_10000626_pt1 | contig 35493 bp, 35 predicted proteins | sample KBSS34metaG_FD_184401 | JGI IMG/M metagenome (GOLD analysis project Ga0207711, IMG submission 184401) | Switchgrass rhizosphere microbial communities from Kellogg Biological Station, Michigan, USA - KBS S3-4 metaG (SPAdes) (version 2) | ecosystem: Host-associated > Plants > Roots > Rhizosphere... | reverse complement strand
TTGTTGTTTTCGCAGACGAACACGATCGGCAGCCGCCAGATCGACGCCATGTTGAGCGACTCGTGGAAGGCACCCTCGTTGGCGGCGCCGTCGCCGAAAAACACCATGCAGACGCGATGCTGCTTCTGCGCCTTGATGCTCATGCCGACGCCGACGGCGATCGGCAATCCGCCGGCGACGATGCCGTTGGCGCCCAGATTGCCGCCTTCGATGTCGGCGATGTGCATCGAGCCGCCGCGCCCGCGGCAATAGCCGTTTTCCTTGCCGAAGAACTCGGCGAACATGCGCGCCGGATCGGCGCCTTTGGCGATGCAATGGCCGTGGCCGCGATGCGTCGAGAGAATGTAGTCGTCGCGCGCGAGCTCGAGCGTCGCGCCGACCGCGCTCGCTTCCTGCCCGATCGACAAGTGCATCGTGCCGTGGATGAGCCCGCGCATGTAGCTCGCTTCGGCGGTCTCTTCGAACTTGCGGATGAGGTGCATCCGCGACAATGCCACGCGCAGCCCGTCATCGGAGAGCGCGGCGAGCTCCGGACGCTCGGTCGCCTGCGCGGCGATGGTGCGGCTGCCGGGAGCGATAGCCACGATCAGTCCGCCGCGGCGAACGACAGCGCCGCGCGACAGCTGCCGCCGGTCATGACACTACGGCGACGGCGGGCTCGTCGCTCGCGGCGCGAATCAGCTCGTCCTGCGCCCGGCGCACCTGGACGATCTTGAGCGCTTCGTTGGGCACACAGTTGGCGTAAGTCAGGAATTCTCCCCTGGCGATCGGAAGCCTGACGACGGCCCCCTGCGCGAGTCCCAGCGGCAATGCATCGCGCGCGAGCGCATCGGCACGCGACAGCGCGAAGCCGCGGTAGCAATATTCGCCGATCGCGTCGAGCGTTTCGCCGACGGCGAGATCGCGCTTGGCGCGGGCGGCGACTTCGGCCGATGGAATCGGCAGCGGTCGCATGTGGCTTTGTCCGAACAGGACCGCGGCGGCGGCCGACAGCGGCACTTCCAGGCTGGTCAGATGGTACGGGCGGAAAAACGTGTAGTACGGTCCTTCGCCCAGGTGCAGGTCGTTCATCCGTTCGCGCAGCCGCGTGTGGCGCATTTCGGCGACGACGAATACGCCCGGGGCCACTCCGGGAGACACGGTGAAATCGACGACACCCTTGCGCGACAGCAGGCCGCCTTCTTCGCGCGGACACAGCACCTTGTGCAGCGAGGCCAGCGGCGCGTCGGGCCCGTGCATGCCCGGGATGTCGGGAACGAGCCCGGTGGCGTTGGCGATCGCGACCATTTCCACCATCGTCTTCGAGCCGTCGACGAACTCGACCAGCATGCGCGGATTCATGTTGCGTCGTTTGGCTTCTTCCACGTAAGCATCGGGCGTCGCATCGATACGAAACGCGTTGTTCTTACCTTTGCCCGCCGCCACGATCGGATAGCCGAGACCGCGCACGAAATTGATCAATTCCATCGTCGCGCTCGGCTCGTCGCCGGCGCCCAGCGTGTACACGACGCCGGCACTCGCCGCCTTGGCGGCGAGGTAGGCGCCAATCGTGACATCGGCCTCGACATTCATCATGACGATGTGCTTGCCGGCAGCGATCGTCGCCAGCGCCACCTCGGCGCCGACATTCGGATTGCCGGTTGCGTCGATGACGACGTCGACGCCCTCGGCGCTGCAGACGTCGCGATGCGAGCGCACGACGGCGAGCTGGCCGCGTGAGATGGCGCGGGAGACCGCGGCGCTGCCTTCGACCAGCAGCGGTTCGAGCGCGCCGGTTCCGGCGATCGCGCGCGCGGCGAATACATTGTCGACGATCGCATCGGCGGCGGCGACGACGTCGATGCCCGTCATCAGCGCGGTCTGGACGATGATGTCCGTGCCCATCTGGCCCGCGCCGATCAGGCCGACGCGAACCGGCCGGCCTTCGGTCTGGCGAAACTTCAGTGCCTCGGCGATCGAATCGCCCAGTCTCGGCATCGACGGGTCAGGCATGACTCCTCTTTTTTTGTGCTGACGCCCGGGCGGCGTCTGGACTTTTGTACTATATTTAGAACATATATCCAACCTCCGGATTCGTCAAGCTTTGTTCGGCTCTGGCCACCCGCAGGCTCGCCCAGGCGCTTGCTAGTCTCGGGCAACGATGCCACGCTTCGCAGCCAGAAACGCCGCAAGGAACCCGTCGATGCCAGAGAACGAGCGATTCGCGCCCCGAGCGCCGGCGACCTCGCCGGATTTGCGGGTCAGGGCCGCCTGGTTGTACTACGTCGAGGGTATGACCCAAGAACAAATTGCCCGGTTCATGAACATTAGTCGGGCCAAAGTCATCCGCTTGCTGGCATCGGCTCGCGACAATGGCATCGTGCGGATTCGCATCGAAGACCGCGCCAGCGAGCAGATCGCCCTGGAGCGCCAGCTGGTCGCTGCATTCGGCCTCGCCGACGCCATCGTCGTGCCGGCGCCGGCTGACGAGGCCGACATCACCACCGTCGTCGGGCATGCCGCAGGCACCTATCTGACCGACCAGATCAAGGACGGCATGTCGGTCGGCGTCGGCTGGGGGGCGACCCTGCATATGAGCCTGAAGGCGCTGGGCGGCCAACCGTGCCAGCGGCTGTCGGTCGTCTCCCTGCTGGGCGGCATGACTCACTCGCGCGCCGTCAATCCGTCGGCTGTCGCGCGGCGCATCGCCGACGCGTTCGGGGCCGATTGCTATCAGCTGACGGCACCGGTCATGGTCGCCAACGAATCGGTCCGAGCGGCGCTCTGGTCCGAGCCGGGTCTGCGCGAGCTCTTGGAGCGCGCGCGCCGCGTCGATCTGGCGCTGGTCAGCGTCGGCGACGTCAGCGAAGAAGCGACCTTGTTCCGCCAGGGACTGTTGCCGCGCTCGGCGCTGGCGAGCCTGCAGGCCGCCGGGGCCGTGGGCGACGTGTTGTGTCATTTCATCGATGCCGAGGGCAAGGTCGTCGATCACCCGGTCAACCGTCGCGTGGTCGCGGTCGACCTCGACGATCTGCGGCGCGTGCCCAGGATCGTCGTGGCGGCGGGCGGGCGCCGCAAGGTCGCGGCGATACGCGCCGCATTGAAGGGCACCGGCGCCGGCGTATTGATCACCGACGAAGGTGCGGCGCGAGGCTTGCTCGGCATCTGACGTCGCGCCCGTATCCCGCCCGCAGCGACCGTTGACGCGGCTGCCGGCGGACCGCTACGCTGGACGCGTGGTGTTTTCCCCGAGCGGCCTGGCCGCGATCGCTTGGCTTCTCGCGGCCTCTACGCTGGCATGCGCGCAGGATCGTGCGCCCGGTGCTGCGCCGGGCTTATCGCCGGGGACCGTGGCGGCGCCCTCCGAGCTGAAGCTGTCGACGGCGCTCGGCCCCGCGTACGCGCAGGGCAAGGCCGGCGAGCGGTGGGCGGCACTGATCCGGGAGCGCTCGGCGGGCCGCTTCGCGGTTCGTCATTATCCCGGCGCGACCGTGGTCCAGCGTGATGCATCGCGCGAGTTCGCCGCACTGCGCGAAGGCTCGGTCGCCCTCGCCGTCGGTTCGACGCTCGCGTGGTCACACGATGTCGCCGAGCTCAATCTGATTGGGCTGCCATGGCTTTTACCCAGCGAGCGTGCACTCGATGCGCTGCTCGACAGTGCGGTCAGCGCAGCGCTCGCCGCGCGCCTGGAAACGCTGGGCGTCGTGGTCATCGCCTGGGCGTCCAACGGTTATATTGAGATCGCCAGCAAGCGCGCGCTGCGCACCCCCGCCGACTTCGCCGGGCTGCGCGTGCGCACGCCGGGACTCTCGCTGCTCGACCAGACGCTGGCCAAGCTGGGAGCAACCACCGTGTCGATGCGCGGTGCCGATGCGAGGCTCGCAGCGCTCGCGGGCAGCCTGGACGCCGAGGAGACGACGACCAGCGCATTTCGCGCCTCGCACGCGGCCGCCGCCGGCCTGACGCACCTGCAATTGTGGGGCGCGCATGCCGACGCGCTGATGTTCGCCGTCAACGCCCAGATCTGGAACGAATGGAGCGCGGCGGATCGGGAACTGGTGCGTCAGGCGGCTCGCGACGCGGCGGCGGATGCGATCGCGCTGCGCATGCGGCAGGGCGGTGACGCCGCACTCGGCGAGGCAGCCCGGCAAGGCGCGACGGTGACGCGGCTGACGGACGCGGGCAAACAGGCGTTCCGCAGCGCGACGCGCCCGGTATACGACCAATGGGCCGCGCTGATCGGATCCGATCTGGTGCGCCGGGCGGAAGCGGCGGTCGCTGCGGCGCGCTAAAGCTGCGCTGCCGTCAGTCGATGTACCGGCCCAGGCGCACCGCGGTTTCGCCGCGCTTCGGATGACGCGTCGGCATGATCAACACGCAGTCGTCGTGTGGCGTGGCGATTTTCGTGCCGCCATCGTTCGCATACACGGTTCCCGCGCGGGCGATCGTCTGCAAGCCGCGGACCGGAATCGTGAAGCGGAAGTCGTCGCTGGCGATGGTCACCGTCGCCGTCACCTCGACCACCCGCTGCAACTGATCGCGGCTGCCCTCGAGCTCGCGGGCCAGCCACGCTTCTTCGGCCATGCCGAAATGGCGCAGAAAACGCAGCGCCGCGTCGCGGGCGACGGCCGGGGCCGCGGCTTCCCAGTGCTGGCCGCATTCGATCAGCAAGGCGCTGCGCGGATCGTCCTCGTCGTCGAAAAACGCGAAGTCGCGCAGTCGCCGGCCGGCCGCATGCCCGGCGTCGACGACGATATGCTCTGGCATGCCGAGTGCTCGTGCCAGCGCGACGCCCTTGCGGCGGCGTCCCGCCATCGCCAGCGGAAGACACGGCTCGGACATCGAGTGGATGTCGAGCAGGAAATCGGTGCGCTCGTACAGCGGCCTCAATTCGCGGGCGCGCTTGAGCTCGCTGCTGTCGCGCTGACCGTCGAGCACCTCGGTCGTCCACAGGCGGTTGAAATCCTCGTCGATGCAGCGCGAGGCGAACGGCCGGGCGCTGTCGAAGCGAAGGTAGGCGTCGACGTTGGCGAATACGATCGACAGCGTGCCGCGCGTCGGCTGGATTCCTTCGCGCAGCAGCCGGTCCAGCGCGATCGCGCCGCAGACCTCATTGCCGTGCGTCAAAGCCTGGAGCAACACGTGCGGACCGGGGCGCGATGCGGCGAACGTCCAGACATGGTGGATGCCGCTGTTGCCCGAGGCAAAGCGCGAGAGGTCGGGAAACGCCACCTCGATCGGTGGCGACGCCGGAGGCGACGGCGCCGGCGGTTCGCCGGTGAGGCTCACGTCGCGCAAATGCGATCGGCGAGCCGTTGCATGAACGACTCGCAGAGTGCCAGCTGCTCGAGCGCGATCCACTCATTCGGCTGGTGTGCCTGCTCGATGTGTCCGGGACCGCAGATGATCGCCGCAATATCGCTGTGGTGGAAAAGCGATGCCTCGGTGCCGAAGGAGACCTTGCCCAGGTCGTGCGACCCGCTGCAGGCGCGCCCCAGCTCGGCAATTTCCGTCCCTCCATGCGTATCGAGACCCGGGCTGGCCGTCAAGGCATCGAATTCGATATGGGTGTCCGGAGACACTGCGTGCATTTCGGGCAGCAGCGTCGCAGCAAAACGCCGGACCTCGGCAAGCAGCGCATCGGGATCGTCGAACGGCAGATGCCGGAACTCGAAATCGAAGCTGCAATCGCGTGGCACGATGTTAAGCGCCGTCCCGCCGCGTATCACGCCGGTGTGAACCGTCGTATAGGGCACATCGTACGCGGCGTCGAATCCGCCGCGATCACGGAAGCGGCGGCCCATCTGGGTCAGGAAGCTCACGATCTCGCAGGCGACCTGCACGGCGTTGACGCCGTACGGCGTCAGCGACGAGTGCACCTCGTGACCGCGCACGCGGCAGCGGAAGCTCTTCTTACCTTTGTGCGCGACGATCAGGCGCATCCCGGTCGGCTCGCCGACGATGCAGCCCGCAGGCTTGATTCCTCGCGCAACGACGTCCTGCAGCAGGCGGCGCACGCCGACGCAGCCCACTTCCTCGTCGTACGACAGCGCGAAATGCAGCGGGCGGTTGAGCCCGCGGCTCAGGAATTGGGGCACGAACGCGAGTCCGATTGCCGAAAAGCTCTTCATGTCGGCGACGCCGCGTCCGTACAGCCGGTCGCCCTTGACCGTCGCGGTGAAGGGATCGGAATCCCAAGGCTGGCCGTCGACCGGAACGACGTCGGTATGTCCAGAAAGGACGATGCCGCCCGTCGTCGCGTTGCCGTCCCGGGCCGGCAGCGTCGCGAACAGGTTCGCCTTCCGGCGCTCGTCGTCGAATGTAAGCGCGACCTCGACGTCGTATCCGGCCAGGTATTCGCGCACCCAGTCGATCAACGCCAGGTTCGACTCCCGGCTGGTGGTATCGAAGCCGATCAACGTCCGGATCAGCGGCATTGCCGTCAGTTGCGGGCTGACGGCCGTTGCGGCAGCGGGGGCATTCATGTTGCGACTTTCGACGTGGGCAGGGAACAGGATAGAAACCGGGTGGGTCTATGTCAATGGCGAATAAGCCGTTGCGGGGAAATATGCCGACTACCATCGATCGGGATTCGATCAAACGGGCGGTCATGCGCAGCCGATCGATACACACGCTCGCGCTCGCCCTCGTTTGCGTCGCCGTGCCGGCTTGTGCGCAAACGACGCTCGCGCTCGACAAGATCAGCCTGCCACCCGGCTTCAAGATCGAAGTCCTGGCGCGGCTCGAGAATCCGCGGGCAATGGTGCTCGGGTCCGAAGGCACGCTCTTCGCCGGATCGATGCGCGCAGGCAATGTCTACGCAATCAAGTTGCAGCAGGGGGCTCCAGCGCGGGTGACGACCGTTGCGTCGGGCCTGAACCGACCGATCGGCGTTGCCTTTCGTGGCGGCGCACTCTATGTCTCAGCGACCGATCGCGTGCTTCGCTTCGACGATATCGAGCACCGGCTTGACTCGCCGCCGACCCCCGTCCTGGTCAGCAAGGCATTTCCGAACAGCGCGGGTCACGGCGGCAAATTCATCGCCTTTGGGCCCGACGGCAAGCTGTACGTGCCCAGCGGCGCGCCGTGCAATATCTGCGAACCCGACCCCGAGCGGTATGCCAATCTGATGCGCATGAATCCCGACGGGTCCGCGCTAGAAGTCTTCGCGCGCGGCATCCGCAACACCGTTGGCTTCGACTGGGATCCGGACACGCACGAGATCTGGTTCACCGACAACGGCCGCGACATGCTGGGCGACGACGCACCGCCCGATGAGCTCAATCATGCGACCAAACCCGGGATGAATTTCGGCTATCCATACTGCCATGGCGGCACGATCGCGGACCCGGAGTTCGGGAGCAAACACTCGTGCGCGGAATTCGCGTCACCCGCACAAAACCTCGGCCCGCATGTCGCATCGCTCGGCATGCGCTTCTATACCGGAACGCAATTTCCAGCGGTTTATCGCAAGCAGATATTCATCGCCGAGCACGGTTCGTGGAACCGCAGCCGGAAAATCGGCTACCGCGTCTCGGTCGTGCGAATCGAAGGCGGGAAGGCGGTTTCCTATCAGCCGTTCGCCACCGGCTGGCTACAGGGGGAGCAGGCGTGGGGCCGTCCGGCTGACGTGCTGGTCATGCCGGACGGCTCACTGCTGGTTTCGGACGACTTCGCCGGAGCGATCTACCGCATCAGCTATGATGGGAGTCGCTAGCGCCAGCCGTAATGGGCGCGCCAGTACGGCCGGTGATACACGTACGGCCGCGCATACACGACGCGTGGACCATAGACGACCGGATAGCCGGAATAATACGGGGCTCCGTAATACGCGACCGGCGGCGCGTAGGCGACGGGCGGTCCGACGTATGCGTAGCCTCCATGATTCGAGTAACCGACGGCAAAGCCGGGCACCCCAACCGAAACCGAAACGGAATTGGCCGACGCAGTTGACGCCAGCGTCGTTCCGGCAAGCACCAGCGCAGTAGCGGCAGCGATCGTGGCAAGGCGATGTTTCATGTGAAGCTCCTTCAGTCGAAAATCGCGAATGGCGCGACACCTGTACTAACGACTGATAGACCACCGCGTTGACAGTGAGTTTCTCCAACGGAACAGTCGGTTACAATCGGTTACGATTGCGCCGTGCCGGCGGCGAAACGACCGGCATCTCGACCCAGGGGGACCCATGTCGCGTCGGCTGATGCTCAAACTGCTCTTCTTTTTTGCCGGTTGGAGCGCGAGCGCCGTTGCGGGCGCGTCCGACCTGACCATAGGCATCGGCGCGGATGTGACGGCGATCGATCCGCATTATCACAACGTCACGCCGAACAACAACGTCGCTGCGCACATTTTCGACTATCTGGTGCTGCGCGACGAGCGGCAGAAACCGATTCCGGGATTGGCCGAATCCTGGCGGACCGTCGATCCGCTTACCTGGGAGTTCAAGCTGCGAAAGGGCGTGAAATTCCATGACGGCAGCGAGTTCACCGCGGCCGATGTCGTCGCTTCGATCGAGCGTGTGCCGCTGGTTCCGAACAGCCCTTCGCCGTTCACCGCCTATACCAAGCAGATCAAGGAAATGACGGTCGTCGATCCATACACGATCCGCTTCCGGACCGCCGCGCCGTATCCGTTGATGCCGACCGACATGACCCAGGTCGCGATCGTTTCCGCCAAGGCGGCAAAGGCGAGCACCGAGGACTTCAACAGCGGCAAGGCCGCGATCGGAACGGGGCCATACAAGCTGCTGCGCTATGCCAAAGGCGATCGCATCGAGCTCGCACGCCATGACGGCTACTGGGGCGGCAAGACGCCCTGGGAAAAAGTGACCCTGCGCCTGCTGCCAAACGATGCCTCGCGCGTCGCCGCACTGCTCGCCGGCGACGTGCAGGCGATCGAGTACGTGCCTACGTCCGACGTGGCGAGGATTCGCGCCGACAAGCGTCTGAATGTGTACAAGGTCATCGCCGACCGTCTCGTCTACCTCCACATGGACAGCGATCGCGACGCATCTCCCTACGTCACCGACAAGGAAGGCAAGCCGCTTGCGAAGAACCCGATGAAGGACCCGCGCGTGCGCAAGGCGATCTCCAAGGCAATCAACCGCAACGCGATCGTCGACAAGGTGATGGAAGGCGAGGCGGTTGCGGCGGGGCAGCTGCTGGCCGACGGCATGTTCGGCACGACCAGGAACCTGAAGGTCGAGCCGTACGATCCGGCCGGCGCGAAAAAGCTGCTCGCCGAGGCCGGCTACCCGGACGGCTTTGGCATAACGATTCACGCGCCGAACAATCGCTATGTCAACGACGCCAAGATCGCGCAGGCGGTCGCCCAGATGCTGACCCGGATCGGCATCGCGACCAAGGTCGAGGCGATGCCGTCGGCAACCTACTTTCCGCAGGCCACCGATCTCAAGTTCAGCTTGATGCTGCTCGGCTGGAGTTCAGGCACCGGCGAAGCGTCGAGCCCGCTGAAAGCGCTGCTGGCGACCTACAGCCGCGACAAGGGCTTCGGGACGGCGAACCGTGAAAGCGCTGCTGGCGACCTACAGCCGCGACAAGGGCTTCGGGACGGCGAACCGCGGTCGCTACTCGAATCCGAGAGTCGATGCGCTGCTCGAGGAGGCACTGGCAACCGTCGACGATTCCAAGCGCGAGGCTTTGCTGCAGCGCGCGACCGAGATCGCGATCGACGACACCGGCATCATCCCGCTGCATTTCCAGGTAAACCTCTGGGCGACGCGCAACGGCATCACTTACGTGCCGCGCACCGACGAGAACACGCTGGCGCACAAGTTCCGTCCGGCGAAGTGACGCTGCCCGCGAGGGCATCGAAGGCGCAACTCGCCCCCAATGCGAGGCGACGCAGTTGCGCGCCGGTCAGCCAAGTGCGGCGAGAATCGACGCGCTGGCCGACGTCCCAATGCGATTCGCGCCCGCGGCGATCATCGCGAGCGCATCGGCAAGCGTGCGAATTCCGCCCGACGCCTTGACGCCGACCTGCGGCCCGACGACGGCGCGCATCAGCCGCACGTCGGCGACCGTCGCGCCTCCGGCAGGGTGAAAGCCGGTTGACGTCTTGACGAACGCGGCGCCGGCGTCGACGGCGAGCCGGCACGCGAGCCGCTTCTCGTCGTCGGTCAGCGCTGCGGCTTCGACGATCACCTTGACTGGCAGGCCCGCCACTGCGCGGACCACGGCGGCGATATCCGCGGCGGCCTCGGCGTGGGCGCCGCTCTTCAGCGCTCCGATATTGAGCACGGTGTCGATTTCGCGGGCTCCGTCGGTCTGGGCGAGAACGGCGGCGTGTGTCTTGGTTTCTGCCCTGTCGGCGCCGTGCGGAAAGCCGACGACGCTGACAACGCCCGCATCGACGCCGTCCAGTGCGCCGGCGGCAAGCTTCACCCAGCACGGCTGCACGCAGAAATACCCGATTCGCCAGACGCGAACGACGTCGATGCCGGCGCGAATGTCGTCCGCGGTCGATTCCGGCTTCAACACCGAATGATCGAGCATGCGCGCCAATTCGCTGCGGGTCACCGCGGAGTGCCTCCGCCGGGGGCTCGGGCCCGCGCGATGCGTTCCGATAGCGACGCGTCCAGCTTTGCGGCGTCGGCGAATTCCGGCGTCGTGTCGGGGACGCCGAGATAGTAGACAACAAGCTGCGGTGCGTTCGCTTGCGCGTGCGCCGCGGAGTCGAACAAGCGGAGTTCGGTGCGCGGATAGTCTGCGAATTGCATGCGTGGGATGCGAAGATCGAACGGCCCTGCCTGCTGCACCGGTCGCTGCACTGCCTGCTCCTGCTTGCTGAACGGATCGATGGCGACCATGGAGAGCCAGGGATACGCGCCGGGATCGACGTCGATGCGAACGATAACAGCCGTCGAAGCTTCGTCTGATCCGCGCAGCACCCCCCAGGCCAGCGCGACCCCCGGCGCGGCGTAGGCATCGTGGCTGCCGTGCGATTCGCGCGGCGCCTGCGCGAAAGCCGCGCCCGCACAACAGCAAAGCGCTGCGAGCAGCCAACAGGCCTTCATCGGGCAGCTTCCGGCAGAACCGTCACGGCGCTCGCGGCGACGCGCACGCCGACGGCCGAGCCCTCCCGAATTGCGCCGACGGCGCCGGCGTTGTGGCGGACGCACTGCAGCTCGACGTCCCCGCAGCGCAGAAGGTATTCGGTCTTCTCTCCCAGGAAGGTGCACGAGATCACATCGGCGCGGAAGTCTCCGGCGCCGACCTCGACCAGTTCGAGAACCTCGGGTCGCATGACCAGCTTGACCGCGGCTCCGCCGGTCACGGCGGCGTGCGCGGTTCCGGCTCGGATCGTCGTCCCCAGCGCGGCCACGGTCACGGTGTCGCCGCTGCGCTCGATGAGGGTTCCGGGCACGAGATTGACGCGACCGACGAAGGTCGCGACGAATTCCGAAGCTGGACGGTAATAGAGATCCTCCGCGGTCCCTTCCTGAACGACGCTGCCCTGGCTCATCACCGCGATCCGGTCAGAGACCGCCATCGCTTCCTCCTGATCGTGGGTGACATAGATCGTCGTAATCGCCAGGCTGCGTTGCAGATCGCGAATTTCCGTGCGCATCTGCACGCGCAATTTGGCATCGAGGTTGGACAGCGGCTCGTCGAACAGCAGCACGCGCGGTCGGATCACGATCGCGCGCGCGAGAGCGACCCGCTGCTGTTCGCCGCCCGACAACTGTCCGGAGAACTGATGCTCATAGCCGCTTAAGCCTACCAGCGCCAGCACGTCGCCGACGCTCTTCGCAATCACCGCAGCGGCCTGCCCGCGGACCTGCAAACCGTAGGCGACATTGTCGAACACCGACAGATGCGGGAACAGCGCATAGTTCTGGAAGACGAAACCCATATTGCGCTGGTTCGCCGGCAGGCCGGTGACGTCCTGGCCGCCCAGACGGATGCTGCCGGCGTCGGGATGCTCGAATCCCGCGATCATCCGCAAGGTCGTGGTCTTGCCGCAGCCGGACGGGCCCAGCAAGGTCAGGAACTCGCCCGGCGCCACGTCCAGGTGCACGTCCCGGGCCGCGTAGATTTCACCCTTCACGCGGTGCGAAAAGCGTTTCGATACGCCGTCGACCTGGACGCCGATGGTTTCGATCGCCATTGCGTCAACCTCCGAACATGCTGGTCACCGGTATCGCGCCGGGTGCGCGGAACCAGCGCAGCCCGCGGCCGATCAGGGCGATTACGACGAAAACGATGCCGACGACCAGAACCGAGTACGCCGCCGCCGGCCCTAGCGACAATTCGGTGATGTTCTCGAGGATTCTGACGGTGATCAGCGTCCAGCTGATCGACACCAGAAAGATCGTTGCGCTGATCGCGGTCATCGACCGGATGAAGACCACGCCGAGGCCGGTGAAGAATGCCGGCAGGATCAGCGGCAAGGTTACGCGGCGAAACGTCGTGCCGCTGCCAGCGCCCAGGCCCTGCGAAGCCTCTTCGAGACTCTTGTCGATCTGCTGCAGCATCGCGACGGTGGCGCGGATACCGGTGGCGCCGTAGCGAAAGACATAGCACGCGATGATGATCAACGCCGTGCCGGTGAGCTCGATCGGCGGATCGTTGAACGCGATCAGGTAAGCGATGCCGACGATCGTGCCCGGAAGCGCGTAGTTGATCATCGACACGAGCTCCATCGTGCGCCGTCCGACGAACGGCTTTCTGGCAACGAGGTAGCCGACGAGGATGCCATAGAGCCCGCCGAGGGGCATCGCCAGGCCGGCGATGATCAGCGTGTCGCGAATCACCCGCAGTCCCTCGGTGAATATCACGCGATAGTGCCGCAGCGTCAGCGCGTGGTTGGCGCCCAGCGCCTGCACCAGCGACGCGTACAGCAGCAAGGCGTAGAAGTAGAGGATCGTTGCAGCGACCACCGCGCAGGCGGCGAGCAGCGCAGCACGAACGGCCGGCGAGATGCTGTCGAACGGTGTCTGCCCGGCACCCTTGCCAGTCACCGTCACGTAAAAGCGGCGGCTGACCCAGTAGCGCTGCAACAGGAACACGCCAAGCGCAGGCACGAGCAGCATGAACGAGAGCGCCGCGCCGCCGCGCAGGTCGAACAGACCGGTGATCTGCAGGTACGCCTGCGTCGGAAGCACCGGAAAATTATTGCCGGCGAGGATCAACGGGGTGGCGAAGTCCGCCAGCGATGCGGCGAAGAGCAGCAGGAACGCATTGGCGAGTCCGGGGATGCACAGGGGCAGCGTCACCGTGCGGAACACGCGCCAGCGCGATGCGCCCAGCGACAGCGCCATTCCTTCGAGATTGCGCCATACCTTCGAGATTGGAGTCGATGGCGGCCAGCAGCGGACGCAAGGTCAGATAGGCGATCGGGAAATAAGTCAGGATTTCCGACGACAGCGTGCTCATCAGGCCGTACACGGTGACGCCCTTCAGGCCGAGCAGCTCGTAGGTGATCAGGCCGCGCGGGCCGAACGAAAAGATCATCGCGATCGCGGTCGTGAACGGCGGTGAGACCAGCGGCAGCAGCACCGCGGCGTCGATCACCGTCAGCAGCCATCGCGGAAGTCTCGAGCGGGCCGCGGTGAATGCGAACACAAACCCGATGATCGTGCCGCCGCTTCCGACCAGCAGCGCGAGCAGCAGGCTGTTCCAGAACGCGCGGACCTGGTGCCGGTCGGTAAGGATCGCGGCGATGCCGGCCGTCGTGAATGCGCCGTGGTCGAACAGGACGCGGCCCAGCAGTGTGACCAGCGGGTAGACGACGAACAGCAGCAGCAGCGCCCACAGCGCGATAACCACCGTGGCGACTGCCGGGTCGCGACCGATGGCGGGCGCCGAAACGGTTGTCACAGCGGTGACGGCGCACGGCGATCCCGCTCCCCGTCCGCGGGAGCCGGATTGCGCAGGCGCTGGTCAGGGATTGAGAACTTCGGCGACCCAGCGCTCGACGACATGCTTGCGATTCGCGCCCGCGTACGCCGCGTCGATCGGAAAGATGTTGGCGCCCTTGATCACGGCGGCGAGGCTCGGCTCCATCGCGACGTCCGGATGCGCCGGAACGAAATTGATCTTGTATTTCGCAAACTGGTTCTGCATCGCCGGCGACGTCGCCCAGTCGATCAGCTTCTTGCCGAGCTCGGGATTTTTCGCGCCCTTGATCAGTGCGATGCCCTCGGCTGCCGTGCCTATGCCTTCCTTCGGGAAGCTGATCGTCACGTCGTAGCCTTTCGCCTTCGTGTCCAGCGCGTCGACGATGAAAAAGATGCCGCCGCCTGCCTGGCCAAGACCGACCGGCAGCGTGCCGCCGCCGCCGCTCTTGGTATAGAGCTGGACGTTGGGCCGCAATTTTTTCATGTAGGCGAACGCCTTGTCCTCGTCGCGCCCGTTGACTTCGAGGATCGAAAAGATCCGGGTCACAGCGGTTCCCGACGTTCGCGCGTCGGCCATCTGCAGCATGTTCTTGTACGGCGCCGCCAGCAGGTCGTTCCACGACGTCGGCGCCTTCAGGTTGTTCTCTTTCAGAAACTTGTCGTTGGTCATGAACACCAGCGGATCGTCGGCAATCGCCGTCCATTGCCCGCTGGGCTCGCGGAACCGCTCGGGCAACCTCGCGAACGACGGCGACTTGTAGGGCTCGAACAGGCCTTCGTTGATTCCGGCGGCGAACGTCTCGACCGGGCCGCCGAACAGCACATCGACGCGCGGATTGGTCTTTTCGGCGATCACGCGTGCAAGCGCCTCGCCGGACGAGAAGCGGACGAAGTTGACTTTAACGCCTGTTGCCTTTTCGAGCGGACGAAGTTGACTTTAACGCCTGTTGCCTTTTCGAACTCCTCGAACATCGGCCGCGCCCAGTTCTCCGGCCAGATCGAATAGACGTTGACGGTGTCCGCCGCTATGGCAGGCCACGAGGCGCCCAGCGCCAGCGCGAGCAGGGGCAGGGCGACGATGGTGCGGACCCAACGGGTAACGATCCTCATGAACGTTCCTCCTTGTGGCGTTTTTGCCGCCATCCCGCAACGTCCTGGACGGCTTGCGACCTGGCGTTTTTGCCGCCATCCCGCAACGTCCTGGACGGCTTGCGACCTGGCCACGGTACTTTACTGGCGCGGCACCGGTCAAACGCGCCCGGCGCCCGCTAAGGCTGGCACTTGCCGACATAGCCGTCGGACACGGCGGCTTCGCCCTGCGGCGGCGCAATCGCCGCGCCGTCGAAAAGCACAGCGATCTGACCTCCGGGGCCATATTGGTCGTTGGCCCGCCGCTTTTCGTTGAGCATGCGAAAGATGTTCCATTCGTCGTGCGCGCCGCGGCTGACGGTAGTCGATGCGCGCAGCGCGTAGTATTTGCGGAAGGCCGCTTTGCTGAGGCCGCCTTGAACGGCCTTGGCGAAGGCCGGGTCCGCGGCGACGCGCTTGTCGAAATACGCATCCAACTTGCCCATGTCGTTGCTGCCGTCGAAGCCGAAGTAGCGTGCGAAGTCCTGCGGCCCCGTGAAATAGGCGAAGTCGAACTCGCCGAGGCCATCGGCGCCTTCCAGCAACGACGTCCACATCAGCATGTAATCGGCACCGGTGCTGCTGCGCGGCAAGTCGGCTTCCTTGGTGCCAGGATTGAGCACGAAGACGTAGTCGGCGCCGAAACGCTTTTCGATCGCCGCCCTGGCCCGTTCCGCGACTTCCTTGTTGATGTCGAAGTTGCCGCCGCCGGCGGAGGTGAGAGGCACGCTGAGGTAGCCGATGGCCTTGCCGGCCTTGCGTTGCTCGGCGATCGCTTGACGGAAGGCGTCGACCTTGGCTGCGATCGTCGCCTTCAGCCCGTCGTTGACGCAGTAGCAGATTCCAATCTTCGTGCATTCGGTGGCTTTGGCGGCGTGGACTTCGGCCGCCGGGATCAGCGCGACGACGACCAGTGCCGCAGCAGCGCAGGCACGACGGCATGAGAAACGCATGGCATGATCTCCGTGCAGACGGACAGCCGCTAACTTAAACCCGGGCCGCCGCCGCCGCAATGGCTTGTCCGACTGGGCCGCGCGAAACAGGACGCCGCGAGCGAGCGGCGCGCAAGCGCGCGAGCCGACCCCTCAGCCGGTGGTGAGCAGTCGCTCGATCGCGGAGACGATCTGCCCGGCGTTGGCCGGCCCGATGCGCTTGGTCAGGGCTTGCGCGAAATCGGGCAGGAAGTCGCGTAGATCGCGCAGGTTTTCGGCGCGCTGCAGCCGCATCATCATCAGGTAACCGCGAAATCCCAGGTGATTATTGATCGCGTCGCTGATCCGCTGTTGCGCGGTCATGAAACGCTGCACTTCATCCTCGCTGCGCGGTGCCGCCTCGGTCTCGCCCGCGGCCGCCGAGGGCGCGCTGAATCGCTTGGCGATCAGGCCGACGCGCTCCAGCGTGGCCACTATTGATCGCGTCGCTGATCCGCTGTTGCGCGGTCATGAAACGCTGCACTTCATCCTCGCTGCGTGGCGCCGCCTCGGTCTCGCCGGCGGCCGACGAGGGCGCGCTGAATCGCTTGGCGATCAGGCCGACACGCTCCAGCGTCGCCAGAGCCGCGGCGTCCGCGCGCACGGCGCGGGCGCGCTCGAGAACTTCGGCGACGGTGCGATTGCCGTCGATCATGATCAAAAGGCTACGCAGCGCGATCGGCAGGTTGTGCGTGCGTTCCTTGAGCTCGCGCACGCCTTCCTCGGTCTTGGCGTAGATTTCATCCGGATTCATCGTTTGAGCTCCCGCGGGCGCCTCGCTGCGATTCTCCAAACAGGAGGGGATTATAGACGAGACCGGCATTCGCGCAGCGTGGCGGAGAGGAGTTGCACGGTACAAGCTGCATAGTGCCAGCCCTTCGTTTGTGGAATAATCGAATCCGGTAGGCCGTGTTCCGCGATGCTCGATCCAACCCTGCTTTCCGCACTTGGCGACATCCTTCCGCCGTCGGCTATCGTCGCCACGGCCGAGGGAACGCGAGCCTATGAATGCGATGGGCTGACGCTGTTCCGCGAACAGCCGCTGGCCGTGCTGCTGCCGGAAAACGAGGCACAGGTCATCAGCATCCTTCGACTCTGTCATGCGGCGCGCCTGCCCGTGGTCGCTCGCGGCGCGGGCACTGGACTGTCGGGCGGCGCGACGCCCCACCGCAAGGGCGTCGTCCTGTCGTTGGCGAAATTCAAGCGCATTCTGTCGATCGACCCGTTGTCCTGCAGCGCCGTCGTCCAGCCGGGCGTGCGAAATCTGGCGATCTCGGAGGCGGCCGCGGTCCATGGGCTGTACTACGCGCCGGATCCGTCGTCGCAGATCGCATGCACGATCGGCGGCAACGTCGCCGAGAACTCCGGCGGGGTGCACTGCCTGAAGTACGGACTCACCGTGCACAATGTCCGAAGAGTGCGCGCGGTGCTGATCGACGGCGACGTGGTCGAATTCGGCGGCGAGGCGCTCGATGCCGCCGGCTATGACCTGCTCGCGCTGATCACCGGTTCCGAAGGACTTCTGGCGGTCATCACCGAGGTCACCGTCAAGCTGACGCCGACGCCGCAGCAGGCGACCTGCGTGCTGGCGAGCTTCGACGATCTGGAAAAGGCGGGCGACGCGGTCGCGGCGATCATCGGAGCGGGCATCATTCCGGCCGGCCTCGAAATGATGGACCAGTTGACGATCGCAGCGGTCGAGCCTTTCGTGCGTGCCGGCTATCCGGTCGATGCGGCGGCGATACTGCTATGCGAGTCCGACGGCACGACCGATGAGGTCGCCGACGAGATCGCGCGGATGCGCCAGCTGCTCGAAGGGAGCGGAGCGACGACGATCGTGGTGTCTCAAAGCGAAACGCAGCGGCTGAAGTTCTGGTCGGGCCGCAAGGCGGCGTTTCCGGCCGCGGGCCGCATCTCGCCGGACTACTACTGTATCGACGGCACGATACCGCGCCGTTCGCTGGCACCGGTGCTCAAGCGCATCGAAATGCTGTCGCGGGAATTCGGCCTGCGCTGCATGAATGTATTCCATGCCGGCGACGGCAATCTGCATCCACTGATCCTCTATGACGCCAACGTTCCCGATGAGGTCGCCAGGACGGAGGCGTTCGGCGCGAGGATTCTCGAGCTTTGCATCGAGGTCGGTGGTACGATCACCGGAGAGCACGGCGTCGGTCTCGAAAAGATCGATCAGATGTGCACGCAATTCGCCGCGCCCGAGCTCGAGCGGTTTCATGCGATCAAGCGCGCGTTCGACGCCGAAGGCCTGCTCAATCCCGGCAAGGCAGTGCCGCTGCTGCATCGCTGCGCCGAAATGGGCAGGATGCACGTCCACGGCGGCCAGTTGCCGCATCCGGATCTACCCCGTTTTTAGCGCCTGTCGACAGACGCCAGGCTGAAAGACGCGAGAACTGCCAGCATGGAGGCGAAGACCATCGTACGGCCCGACCCCGACGTCGTCGCGCGTCTGGTCGCGCAAATTCGCGGCGACTACGGCGAGCGCGCCGTGACCACGCAGGCGGTGCGCGAGCACCACAGCCACGGCGAGGGGCTGGCTGACGCCGCGCTGCCCGACGTGGTCGTATTCCCGCGCACGAACGACGAGGTGGCGGCGATCGTTCGCCTGTGTCACTTGTCGCGTGTTCCGGTGATCGCATTCGGTGTGGGCACGTCGCTCGAAGGCCACGTTGCCGCGCTGTACGGCGGCGTCTGCATCGATCTCTCGCAGATGAATCGTGTGCTGGAGGTCAACGCCGACGATCTCGATTGCCGCGTCCAGGCCGGCGTGACGCGCGAGCAACTCAACGCCGAGCTCAAGGGCACCGGCCTTTTCTTTCCGATCGATCCCGGCGCCAACGCCACGATCGGCGGCATGGCGTCGACTCGCGCTTCCGGCACCAACGCCGTTCGTTACGGAACGATGCGCGAAAACGTCATGGGACTGACGATCGTGACGTCGGACGGCCGCGTGCTCACTACCGGCGGCCGGGCGCGCAAATCGAGCGCCGGGTACGATCTGACGCGCCTTTTTGTGGGCGCCGAAGGCACGCTCGGGGTGATCACCGAGATCCAGCTGCGCCTTTACGGCGTCCCCGAGGCGATAGCGGCGGCAGTCTGCTTACGGCGTCCCCGAGGCGATAGCGGCGGCAGTCTGCCAGTACCCGGACCTGGCCGGCGCGGTCAACACGGTCATCGCAGCAATGCAGACCGGCATCCCGGTAGCGCGGATCGAATTGCTCGACGACGTCCAGATGGACGCGTGCATACGCTATTCGAAGCTCGAAGGCTACCAGGCGCTGCCGACACTCTTCTTCGAGTTCCACGGCAGCGAAGCGGGTGTGCGCGAGCAATCGGCAACCATGCGGGCGATCAGCGACGAATTCGGCGGCAGCGAATTCCAATGGGCGACGCTGCCCGAGGACCGCACGCGACTGTGGAAGGCGAGACACGCCGCGTACTACGCGACGCTTGCGCTCAAGCCCGGACTGACCGCCATCGCCACCGACGCGTGCGTGCCCATTTCCCGCTTGGCCGAATGCATATTGGCGACCAAGGCCGACATCGAAAAAAGCGGCCTGACTGTCACCATCGTCGGCCACGTCGGCGACGGCAATTTTCATCTGGTCGTGCTCTACCAACCGGGCGATGCCGGCCAGCGCGAGCGCGCCGACGCGCTGGCGCGAGCGGTCAGCATGCGCGCGATCGCCATGGGCGGCACCTGTACCGGGGAGCACGGCATCGGCTGGCACAAGCTCGACCTGCTGGCGCAGGAGCATGGCGAAGCGGTCGATCTGATGCGCTCGATCAAGCGGGCGCTCGATCCGCAAGGAATCATGAACCCGGGCAAGACGGTCCCGTTTTGACGGTGCTTCGGACGACTGGCGAGCGCTGACGGCAAACCCTCGGCGAGAACTCCATGTATACGCTCTACTTCGGCAACAAGAATTACTCGTCCTGGTCGCTGCGCGCCTGGGTTTTGCTGAAAGCCTTCGGCATTCCGTTCGAGGAGCAGCGAATCACGCTCTACGAGCCGGATTCGCCGGAGCGGATCCGCGTCCATTCGCCTTCGGGCAAGGTGCCGTGTTTGCGCGATGGCAGCACGATCGTCTGGGACTCGCTTTCGATCGCCGAGTACCTGGCCGAGCGGCATCCCGGCATGTGGCCCGCTGACGGCGTTACACGCGCCTGGGCGCGCTCGGCGACCGCCGAGATGCACTCCGGCTACAGCGAGCTGCGCAATGAATTCGGGATGAATCTGCGCATCCGACAAACGCGAAAACCCTCGCCGGCGGTCGCCAGCGACATCGCGCGGATTGCCGCGCTGTGGCGCGAGGGGCGCGAGCGCTTCGGCCGGAGCGGAGATTTCCTGTGTGGCGCCTTCGGCATTGTCGACGCGTTCTACTGCCCGGTTGCATATCGGTTCGACAGTTACGGCGTTGTGCTGGACGGTGCAGCGGCCGCGTACCATCGGGCGCTGCTCGACTTGCCGGCGATGCGCGAATGGGCCGAAGGCGCTTCGCGCGAGACCGAGCATATTCCGATGCTCGACAGCACGATGGCGCAGGCGCAGCAGCAATGACTCGGCCGGGCGGCCGATGAGCGATCTTGTCGCCGCGTGGCGCGATCGCGTGTGCGCGGCAACAGCGGCGACGACGCCGCTGCGCATCGTCGGCGGCGGCAGTATGGACTTCTACGGACAGCGTCTGACCGGCGAGGTCTTCGACGTCTCGGGGCACGCCGGCATCGTCGACTATGATCCAACAGAGCTGGTGATCACCGCGCGATGCGGCACCCGGCTGTTCGACATCGAGCAGGCGATGGCGCAATCGGGCCAGATGCTCGCGTTCGAGCCGCCGCATTTCGGACCGAAGGCGACTATCGGCGGCTCGATCGCCGCGGGCCTGTCCGGACCGCGCCGACCCTACGCGGGCGCCGTGCGCGATCTGGTGCTGGGCATACGGCTGCTCGACGGACGCGGCGAAGAGCTCGCTTTCGGCGGGAGGGTGATGAAAAACGTCGCCGGCTTCGATGTCTCGCGGCTGATTGCCGGATCGCTGGGGACGCTGGGCGTCATCCTCGAGGTGTCGCTCAAGTGCCTCCCCCTGCCGCGCGCGGAGACGACGCGGATCTTCGAGCTGTCCGCCGATGAAGCGCTGCGCAGGCTCAACGTCTGGAGCGCGGCGCCGCTGCCCTTGTCGGCGAGCTGCTGGCACCAGGGAAGGCTCAGCGTGCGCCTGTCCGGCGCTGACAGCGCAGTGGCGGCCGCGGCGCGGCGATTGGGCGGCGAGCCGCTCGACGACGCCGTGAGCTACTGGGCCGCGGTGCGCGACCAGACGCATGATTTCTTCGCGCCCTTTCGCGCACAGAATAATGGCGACGCGACGGCGTCGAGCGGGCCCGCGCTGTGGCGTCTGTCGGTGCGCGCGACCGCACCGCACACGGCGTTCGGCGGCGCGACGATGATCGAATGGGGCGGCGCACTGCGCTGGCTTGTCGCGCAGGAGGAGGGCGATACCGAGCAGGCCCGTGCGTGGGCCGCGGCGCACGGCGGCCATGCGACCTTGTTTCGCGCCTCCGACAAGTCGGCCGGCGTGTTTCAACCGTTGCCGCCTGCGCTGCTCGCCTTGCATCAGCGTCTGAAAGCGGCGCTGGATCCGGCCGGCATTTTCAATCCGGGTCGGATGTACGCGGAACTCTGAAAGGACCTGGATGGAAACCCATCTGGCCGACTTCATTCGCGACACCCCCGACGGACGCGACGCGGAATCGATCTTGCGCGCCTGCGTGCATTGCGGCTTCTGCACGGCGACCTGCCCGACCTACCAGCTATTGGGCGACGAGCTCGACGGCCCACGCGGACGCATCTACCTGATCAAGCAGATGCTCGAAGGGGATGCGGTCACCGCCACTACCACGCTTCACCTGGACCGTTGTCTGAGCTGCCGCAGTTGCGAAACGACCTGCCCGTCGGGCGTAAGCTTCGGCCGGCTGCTCGATATCGGACACCGCGTCGCCGAGCAAAAAATCGAGCGTCCGGCCGGCGAGCGCATGCGCCGCTGGCTGCTGCGCAAGGGCCTGACCCATGGCCCTTGGTTCGGTTTGGCACTCGCCGCGGGTCGCATCGCGCGGCCTTTGCTGCCGCGCGCGCTCGCCGCCAGGGTTCCCGCGTCGCGCCGCGCCAAACGATGGCCGGAACCGCGCCACGCCCGGCGCATGTTGTTGCTTGCGGGCTGCGTGCAGCCCGCGCTGGCCCCGAGCATCGATGCCGCGCTCGCTCGCGCGCTCGACCGGGTCGACATTACGCTGGTCCGGGCTTCGGGTTCGGGCTGCTGCGGCGCAGTGAGCGATCATCTGGGTGCGCACGACGAAGCGCTCGATTTTGCGCGCGCCAACATCGACGCCTGGTGGCCTCATGTGGAGCAGGGCGTCGAGGCGATCGTCGTCAGCGCAAGCGGGTGCGGAGTCGTCGTCAAGGCGTATGGGCATCTGCTGCGCGACGATCCGGCATATGCCGACAAAGCGCGGCGCGTCGCAGCGCTGGCGCGCGATTCGGTCGAAGTCGTCGCCGCCGAATGGAAACGCTTCGCCCCGCAGGTGGCGATGGATCACGGGCCCCAGCGCGTGGCGTTCCATTCGCCGTGCTCGTTGCAGCACGGCCAGCGCCTGGTCGGCGATGTCGAGGAGATACTGGAAGCGATCGGGCTCGAATTGACGCCGGTCGCCGATCCGCATCTTTGCTGCGGCTCGGCGGGCACCTACTCGATCTTGCAGCCCGAGCTGGCGGGCAAGCTCAAGGCCAACAAGCTGGCCGCGCTGGAAGCGGGTGCGCCGGACGTCATCGCGACCGCCAACATCGGTTGCCTGGTTCATCTGGCCAGTACCGCGACTCGACCGGTGCTCCATTGGGTGGAGATTTTCGAATCGCGACTGCGCGAGCGGCCGCGATCATGAGCGACGCGGCGCCGGGGCGACGCGGCGACTACCGCCATTTCCTGGCGATCCCGACACGCTGGCTCGACCACGACACCTACGGGCACGTCAACAACGTCGTCTACTACTCTTACTTCGATACAGTGGTGAACGAGCATCTGATTCGTGCCGGCGGCCTCGACATCCGCGATGGCCCGGCGATCGGACTGGTGGTCGAGACGTTTTGCCGGTTCCATCGGCCGCTGTCCTTCCCGGCGGTCGTCGACGCCGGATTGCGCGTCGCCAGTCTGGGCAGGACATCGGTCCGCTACGAGGTCGGGCTGTTCGCCGCGGGCGACGAAGACGCGGCGGCGACCGGGCACTTCGTTCATGTATGGGTCGATCGCGCCAGCCGTCGCCCGACGCCCGTGCCCGACGCGATACGGGCGGCGCTGGCGCCGCTGCTGGCCCCAGCCTGACCGGGACCGGGCGTACAATCGCCGCCGCATGCCCATCGTTCCCCCAGCCCCGATGAAACCAGCGATTCGCGCTTCGTCAGTCCCCGGAGACGGCGGCTTCCGTGGCGAAACGCACGGTGACCGCGGATGACCACGACCCCGCGCCGCTATGGGCTGATCGCCGCCGCCGGCAGCAGCGTCCGCTTCGGCGGCGGGCTCCCGAAGCAGTACGCGCCGATCGGCGGCGTGCCGCTGCTCGCACATACGATCGCGGCGCTGAACCGCTCGATCGTGCTCGAGGCGATCTTTGTCGTGCTGGCCCCCGGCGACAAGCACTATGCGGAGCGGATCGGAACGGTAGCCGGCGTCGTCCCGGTGTACGAAGGGGGCGCCACGCGCGGCGAATCGGTCAGGAACGGCCTGGCCGCTGTCGGCAAGCGGGCCGGGGCCGAAGATTGGGTGCTGGTGCACGACGCGGTGCGCCCCTGCATCGATGTGACGACCCTGAACCGGCTGCTGCACGAGCTCGAGGAAGAGCCGGTCGGCGGGCTTCTCGCCGTGCCGCTGTGCGATACGCTCAAGCGTGCAGAGGTCGGCGCCGGGGTTCGCGCCGCCTCGACCGAGCCCCGGAACGGGCTGTGGTGCGCGCAGACGCCGCAGATGTTCCGCTACGCGATCCTCAACCACGCGCTGCGGCGGGCCGACGTCGCGCAACTGCTCGACGAGGCGCAGGCCGTCGAGGCGCTGGGCGTCAAGCCGCGCCTGGTACAAGGCAGCCCCGCCAACGTCAAAGTCACCTATCCCGAAGATATTGCGCTGGCCGAGGCGATACTGGCCGGCCGCACAAGGACGCCCTGATCATCGCCACGGTGCGCGTCGGAACGGGCTTTGACGTCCACGCGCTCGTGCCGGGCCGCCGCCTGGTGCTCGGTGGCGTCACCATACCGTTCGACCGCGGGCTGGCCGGCCATTCCGATGCCGACGTACTGCTGCACGCGGTCTGCGACGCGATGCTCGGTGCGTGCGGACTGGGCGATATCGGAATGCACTTCCCCGACACCGACGCGGCGTACAAGGATGCCGACAGTCGCGTGCTGCTGCGCCGCGTCTGGCAGCTTGCTTCTGACCGCTCGTTCGAGCTCGGCAACATCGACGCGACGATCGTGGCTCAGGCGCCCAAGATCGCGCCGTATCTCGCGGCGATGGCCGCGAACATCGCGGCCGATCTCGGTTGCGCAGCCGGCTCGATCAACATCAAGGCCAAGACGAGCGAAGGTCTCGGTTTCACCGGACGCGGCGAAGGCATTGCCGCAATGGTCTCGCTCGTCCTGTTTGCGAAGAGTTAGGATCCCGCGCCGGCCGGCATCGTGACGCGCGCCAGCGTGCCGCCGCCTTCGCGCGCGAGCACATCGAAGCGAGCGCCGTGCAGCCGAGCAATGCGCTCGACGATCGCGAGCCCCAGCCCAGCCCCGCTGGCGCCGCTTCGCGCCGGATCGCCGCGGGTGAACGGACGCTTGAGGCGATCGACCTGCTCCGGCGGGATGCCGGGGCCGCGATCGCCTACTTCGATCACCACCGATGCGCCCTCGCTGCGGGCGGAAACGTCGACCGGCGTGCCGCCGTAGCGCAGCGCGTTGTCGATCAAATTGGACAAGAGCCGCGACATCGCGGTGGCTCGCATCGGCAGGGCCGGAAGGTCACCGCCGCTGTAGTGAACCTCGTTGCCGGCGCGGCGGTAACGCTCGAGCAGCGGCGCGACGATTTCGTCCAGCGGCCGCATCTCGAGCGCGACATCGCGATCGTCGCGGCCGAAGTCGAGAAACTGGCCGATGATCTTGTCCATTTCCTCGATGTCGGCTGCCATGCCCTCGCGCATCTGCTCGTCGTGCGTTCCGACTTCCAGCCCCAAGCGCAGCCGGGCCAAAGGCGTGCGCAAATCGTGCGAGACGCCGGCCAGAAGCAGCGCGCGGTCCTGCTCGGCCTGCCGCAGACTGGCCAGCATCTGGTTGAAGCCGTGATTGAGGTTGACGATTTCGGACGGCCCCTTTTCCGGCAGCGGCGGCTGTGCCTTCCCCGCACCGACGTTGGCCACGGCGTCGTTCAACTGACGCAACGGCCGGGACAGGTAACGGGCGAATGCATAGGCGCTGGCGAGCAGCACGACCAGCGCGATCAGGCTCCATTCGAGCGCGCGCGACTGGGCCGCGTCGGACGGGCGCGGCCAGTGGAACCCCGCCCAGTAAGCGTGATCGCCAGCCTGCATCTTGATCCACAGCAGCTGCTGGCGCGGTTGCAGGCGGAGCTCGGTCTCCGGGCCGAGGTCGGTCCGCAGTCGCTCTCCCAAGTCGACCAGCAGCGGATTTTGGGGCGTCACACCGAAGAATCCACCACCGTCATCGCTGACGATTCGCGCGCCGTATTCTTTGCCGAGCCGGGTCAGCGTCTCGCTGCGCTCATGCAGCTCGGTCGCCGCCAGCGCGGCGCGCAGCGCCTGCAGTTGCAAGACTTTTGTGTCGCTGAACTGTCGCGCGACCAGCGCGGCGCGGTCCTGCCGGTACAGCAGTATCGCCGTCCCCTGGCTCACAGCGACGACCATCAGCAGCAGCAGGGCCAGGCGTCCGAACAGCGAACGCGGCCACAATTTCACGGACCGGCCCCGGTGTCGGCCGGGCTGTTGCTGGCGACCTCGTCCGGCACGAAGACATAGCCGAAGCCCCAGACCGTCTGCAGGTAGCGCGGCGCCGTGGGGTCGGGCTCGATCAGCTTGCGCAGCCGCGAGACCTGGACGTCGATTGCCCGGTCGAAGACGTCATGATCGCGCCCGCGGGCGAGCAGCATCAGCTTTTCGCGCGCCAGCGGCTGGCGGGCATGGGTGACGAAAACCTTCAGCAAGCCGAACTCGCCGGTGGTCATCGGCAACGGCGTGCCGTTGCGGGTCAGCGTGCGCGTGGTCAAATCGAGTACATAGGGCCCGAATTCGATCCGGCCTTCGCCCACCGGCGCACCGGGCGCCAGTCGCTCGATCTGGCGGCGCAGCACCGCATGGATGCGCGCGACCAGTTCGCGTGGATTGAACGGTTTGGGCAGGTAATCGTCGGCGCCCATTTCGAGGCCGACGATGCGGTCGATGTCCTCGCCCTTGGCCGTCAGCATGATGATAGGCACGGTTTCACCGGAGCCGCGCAGTCTTCGGCAGACGGCAAGGCCGTCCTCGCCGGGAAGCATCAGGTCGAGCACCAGCAAATGCGGAGGATCGCGCTGCAGCTTCTTGTCGAGCTCGCGCGCGTCGGGCAGCGCCTGCACCTGGAAGCCCTGTTCGGACAGATAGCGTACCAGCAGCTCGCGTAGCCGGGGATCGTCGTCGACGACCAGAATTTTTGGCGTAAGCTGTTTCATCGCTCGATTATCGCGGGCGCGCGCGGCGCGGCGCTTCTCACTTGTCACGAATTGTAACGCCCGGCCACAGGGGCAACGATTGGTTACACTCGATGCCGGTTCCAGGCCTTGCCGCCCCCGCTGAAAGAACGGTTACAAATCCCTCGGCTTCTGCAATGCTTGACTTACAGGCGGCGCCTACAGTCGGCATCGTTCGCGACCCGAAAGAGCGGGGCTGCGAAGAACCCATTATCGAGGAGATCCGCATCATGAAACGCATCCTGATTGCCTTGCTTGCAGCGGTCGCGCTTTGCGGCGTCGCTGCGTATTCGTGGGCCGACGGCGCGAGGCACGGCCACGACACCGATCCGGTGGCGGTAATCGCCGGCCTGCAAGCGCAACTGAAGCTCAATACCTCGCAGCAATTGCAGTTCAATAACGCGCTGGCGCAGAGCAAGGCCGCGCACGATGCGATGAAGAGCGGTTTCGCCCAGATCAAGGCCGCTACCCAGACCGAGCTCGCCAAGAGCGCGCCCGACCTGGCATCGCTGGCGGCATTGTCCGATCAGGTCCATCAGCAGAACAGCGGCGTGCACAAGCAGGCGCGCGCGGCCTGGCTAGCGTTGTACGACACCCTGTCGCCCGATCAGAAGCTGGTCGTTCGCGATGCGATCAACGCGCGCATCGCGCAGGCTCAAGAGTTCCGCGCGCAAATGCGGGCGTCGCACGGACAGCAATAACGCGGTCCCGCACGGCGCCGATATGCGGCGTCCTGCGGCGACGGACGGCATTGCCTTCGGTCGTCGGCGGACGATAATGCTATCGTCATACCGCAGCGGCGCTGCCTAGGCGCCGCCGCGACCTTTCGCAGGCCGGGTCCACTCCTCCCCCAGGATCCGAACAGGATCTACGAACTCGGTCTGTCCTCGTGCGCCTCCTTTGCGGGGCGCTCTTTTTTTGCGCCGGTGCCCGCTACGCGGCGCAGAAATTCGCGGCCGCGCCGTCGCGGCCCGGCCCGGCGAAGTCCGCAAGCAAGCGCTCGGCGAGCAAGTGCAGCTCGTCCGGCAAGACCGGCTTCAGCAGCACGTCGGGTGCGGTGGAGCGCATCGCGGCAAACGCCTCCGCCGAGGCATCTCCGCTGATCAGCACCGCAGGTATCTGCTGGCCCAATTCGGCGCGCAGGCGGGCCACGGCGTCGGTCCCCAGCGCACCGCCGGCGAGCCGGTAGTCGGCCACGATCAGGTCCGGATAGCGGCCGAGCTCACCCAACGCCGCAAGCACGGCGCCGCCGGACCCGGCGCCGCAGACTTGTGCGCCCCATTGCGCGAACCAGAAGCGCATCGCATCGACGATAGCGCTTTCGTCGTCGACGACGGCGATCAACGCGCCGGCCAACGAGCCTGTCTGGGCATTCTGATGTCGCTCCGGCGAGCACGCGGCTCGCGCCGCTGCACGCGGCACTACGATCGCAAAGCGCGATCCGCGCGCTGGCGTCGAATCGACCTCGATCGGATGGCCGAGCAAAGCCGCGAGCCGGCGGATGATCGCGAGCCCGAGGCCCATCCCCTGACTCGCATCATGGGTCGCCGGTCGAATCTGATAAAAAGCCTCGAATATCCGTTCGCGCTCGGCAGCGGGGATTCCGGCGCCGGTATCGCGCACCTCGATGGCAACCTGGGCCCCGCGTCGACGCACGCCGAGGACTGCGCCGCCGGGCCCGGCGTCGACGCACGCCGAGGACTGCGCCGCCTCGTGCGGTATGTCGCACCGCGTTCGAAACGAAGTTGGCAAGCACACGCTCGAGCAACACGGGATCGCTGTCGACCCATGCGCCGGTGGGAACGATCCCGAGGCGCAAGCCGCGCGCCGCGGCGAGTGGAGCGAATTCGCGCTCGAGTCGCGCGAACAGAGGTGCGAGCGGAAACCTGGCGCGCGAGGGAACCACCGCGCCGGCATCCAGCTTGGATATGTCCATCAACGCCGTGAACTGCCGCTCGAGCGCTTCGACCGACGCATTGATGCAATCGACGATTTCTCGGGTCGCGGTATCCTGGACTCGCGCCGCCAGCGCGGCTCCGAACAGGCCCATCGCGTGCAACGGCTGCCGCAGGTCGTGGCTGGCGGCGGCTAGGAACTGGGTCTTGTCGCGATTGGCGGCTTCGGCGGTGGCGCGGGCGCGGTCGGCCGCAGCGGTCTCGCGCGTGAGCTCGCCGATCAGGTCCACGTTCTCGTAGCGTATCGTCAGCGACTGCGTCATCAGGTTGTTGAGGTTGTGCCCGGAAGCCAGAATGAAGGCGAGCACGACCAGCATGACCGCGGCGATATAGAAATGCAGTCGATCGCCCTCCGCCGCGACGCGCACGATCAACGGCAGCAGCGCCGGAAGGACGAAGCCATAGAACGCCGGCTTGTAGACCGAGGTGAGATTGATCCCGCCGAGAATTACGCCGAACAGGCAAACGATCACCAGCGCCTGATGGCCGGGATCGCCGGGCACGAACAGCATGACCCCGGCGCATCCCCACAGCGCGCCTGCGAGGGCGGAGCCCAGCGCCGACGCGCGGCCCCAGCGGCCGGACGAGGACTCGGCAGGCGCCGCGGCGCGATAACGGCGTACCAGCTGGAAGCGCCACGCCTGGTTGAGCAGAATCGCGGCGAACCAGACGGCGAACGCCGACGCCGGGACCGTGCCCCACATGACGGTGATCAGAATGGCGCCGCCCAGCGCCATCGACGCGGTCGTGCGCGGCCACTGCGCGAACAGCGCCGCGACCTGGTCGGCACGAGCGCGCCGCAGCAGCGGTGGCGCAAGCGCAGGCAATGTACGAGCCGCGACGCCGCGTCAGCGCGGGCGTGCGGCGTGCATATCGAGCCGGACGCCGCGGCGCGCCAGCTCGATCACGACTTGGGTGCGGTTGTGCACGTTGAACGCGCGCAGGATTGCGCTGACATGCACTTTCACCGTGCCTTCCGACAGGGAAAGGTCGCGGCAGATCAGCTTGTTCGGCTTGCCCTGTACCAGCAGACGCAAAACGTCGGACTGACGCAGCGTCAGTCCCAGGTCTTCGGCTCTCGCCACCGCTCGCGGTCTCGCGCTCCCCGTCCCCGGACAGTCGGACGGCACGAATACGCCGCCGGAAAGCACCAGTCGCAGCGCGTCGATCAGCACGCGCGTATTGGCGGTCTTCGGAATGAAGCCCATCGCCCCCAGATCGAGGGCGCGCTCGACCGTCGCGCGGTCGTGGGTCGCCGACAGCACCAGCAACGGGATTCCCGGCCAGTCGCGGCGCAATTCGGACAAGAGCTCGAAGCCATCGCTGCGCGGCAGCGTCAGGTCGAGGACGATCAACTCGGTATCCGGCGCGGCGGCCAGCGCGGCATGCGCGTCGGATGCATCTTCCGCCTGGACGAGATCGAGCGCAGCGTCGAGCTCGGTCAGCACGTGCCTCAGCGCTTCCTGTATCAGCGGATGATCGTCGATCACGAGTATCTTCATCGCGCTCCCCAGGACGTGAAGATCAGCTGCGGAACCTTCTGCAGCGTGCTTCGACTCTAGTTGGATGGCGCGCGCCGTCAACTGTAGGAAGTAACAGCCAAGCCCGCGAGCGCATCGCCCTTCATGTAATCTACACATTCCCGACGTCAGCCGCCGATCCGCCCATGCTCGTCTACGTTATACGCCGCAGCCTGCAGGCCTTGCTGGTGATGTTCGTGATGTCGATACTCGTCTTCGTCGGCGTCTACGCGATCGGCAACCCGATCGATATCCTGATCAATCCGCTCGCGGACCAGATCGAGCGCGAACACGCGATCGCGGCACTGGGACTCGACCAACCGCTGTGGACGCAATACGCCAAATTCCTCGCCGGCGCGCTGCACGGCGATCTCGGACGATCGTTCGTACACAGCACGCCCGCGCTCGGGCTGATACTGGAACGCATGCCGGCGACACTGGAGCTCGCACTGATCGCGATGCTGATCGCGATCGTCCTGGGCATTCCACTCGGCCTGTGGGCCGGGCTGAAGCCGCACAGCATCGCCGGTCGCTCGATCATGGCGGGCTCGATTCTCGGTTTTTCACTGCCGACGTTCTGGGTCGGGCTGATGCTGATCATGGTCTTCTCGGTGATGCTCGGCTGGCTGCCTTCGAACGGGCGCGGACCGACGAAGGATTTTTTCGGGGTCCCGGTCAGCTTTCTGTCGCTCGAGGGCTGGCGCCACTTGATCCTGCCGGCGATCAACCTCGCCTTGTTCAAGCTGGCACTGCTGATCCGTCTGACGCGCTCAGGCACCCGCGAAGCGCTGCTGCAGGACTACGTCAAGTTCGCACGCGCCAAGGGCCTGTCCAACGCGCGCGTGATCGGCGTCCACGTGCTGCGCAATATCCTGATTCCCATCGTGACCATCATCGGACTGGAGTTCGGCTCGGTGATCGCGTTCGCCATCGTCACCGAAAGCGTGTTCGCCTGGCCCGGGATGGGCAAGCTGCTGATCGATTCGATCAATCTGCTCGACCCTGCTGATCGATTCGATCAATCTGCTCGACCGTCCGGTGATCGTCGCCTATCTGCTGATCACCGTGTTCATGTTCATCGTGATCAATCTGCTGGTCGACCTGCTCTACTCGACGCTCGATCCCCGCGTGCGCCTGGCCGAAAGCAAGGGATAGCATTGACCAGCGCAGCCGCAGAGACGCCGTTCCGACGCATCGCGTCGGATTTCACCGACAGCCGGATCGCCGTGTTCGGGCTGGCGCTGCTCGGTCTGATCGTGTTGATGGCGATCGCGGCGCCGCTGATCTCGCCGCAGAACCCGTACGATCTGGCGCAGCTCGACGTCGTCGACGGCCGTTTGCCGCCTGGGTCGGTATCGGCCGATGGCGCAACTTTCTGGCTCGGGACCGACGACCAGGGCCGCGACATGCTCTCGGCGATCTTCTATGGGCTGCGCATCAGCCTCTCCGTCGGCGTAGCCAGCACGGTGCTGGCACTCGCGCTCGGGCTCACGCTCGGCCTTACCGCGGCCTACTTCGGCGGCAAGATCGAGACGCTGATCATGCGCGTTGCCGACATCCAGCTTTCGTTTCCGGCCATCTTGATCGCGCTGATCCTGCTGGCCGTGCTCGGCCAGGGGATGCTGAAGATCATCGCCGCCCTGGTGGCGGTGCAATGGGCGTACTACGCGCGGACGGTGCGCAGCGCCGCGCTGGTCGAGAAGCGCAGGGAGTATGTCGAGGCGGCGCGCTGCTTGGCACTGACTCCCGCGCGCATCATCTTCCGCCACATCCTGCCGAACTGCCTGCCGCCGCTGATCGTCGTCGCGACGGTGCAGGTCGCGGCGGCGATTGCGCTCGAGGCGACGCTGTCCTTCCTCGGCCTCGGCCTGCCGATCACTGAGCCCTCGCTGGGACTCCTGATCGCCAACGGCTACCAGTACCTGCTCTCCGGCAAGTACTGGATCAGCTTCTTCCCCGGGATTGCGCTGCTACTGACGATCTTCAGCATCAACCTGGTCGCCGATCAGTTGCGCGACGTCGTCAATCCGAGGCTGCAGCGATGACCGACGCGGTATTGAGCGTCGAAGGCTTGCGCACGCATTTCATCACCAAGGCGGGCGTCGTCAAGGCGGTCGACGACGTGAGCTTCAGCGTCGCGCGCGGCCAAGTGCTTGGCCTGGTCGGCGAATCGGGCTCGGGCAAGTCGGTGACCGGATACTCGATCATGGGCCTGGTCGACCCGCCAGGGCGCGTCGTCGCCGGCCGGATCATCTATCGCGACGACAACCTCGCCGCGCTGGAGTCCGAAGCGATGCGCCAGTTGCGCGGCAACCGGATCGCGATGATCTTCCAGGATCCGATGATGACGCTGAATCCGGTGCTCTCCATCGAAACGCAGATGGTCGAAGCGATCCTCGCCCACGAGCGCGTGCCGTACGACGTTGCCGTGGCGCGCGCCCGAGCCTGCCTCGTGCAGGTCGGCATCGCGTCGCCGGATGCGAGGCTCGCCGCCTATCCGCATCAATTCTCCGGCGGCATGCGCCAGCGGGTGGCGATCGCGATCGCGCTGCTCAATGTTCCCGACGTGATCATCGCCGACGAGCCGACGACTGCGCTCGACGTGACGATCCAGGGCCAAATCCTGTTCGAGATGCAGAAACTCACGCGCGAAACGGGCGCCGCGCTGATCTGGATCACGCACGACCTTTCGGTGATCGCCGGCCTTGCCGACCGCGTCTGCGTGATGTACGCCGGCCGAATCGTCGAACAAGGCACGACTGCCGACGTGCTCGGCGCGCCGCGACACCCGTACACGCAGGGCCTGCTCGACTCGGTGCCCGGCCAGGCCCAGGAGCACAAGCGGCTGCGCAATATACCGGGCATGACGCCGTCGCTGCTGGATATCGGCCCCGGCTGCGCGTTTCGCGCACGCTGCACGTACGCGACCGCGGTCTGCGCGCAAACGCCGGAGATGACGCCGATCGGTCCGGACGAGCACACGCTGCGCTGCTTTCACCCGCTGCCCCCGGCTGATCTATTCGCTGCAGCCGCAAACGAGGCGGGTCGATGACGCCGGAGATCGCCGGCGAGCCAGCGCCGGGTCCGGTCGATCGGCTGATCTCGCGTGCCGCTGGCGAGCAGCTTGCGGGCCGCGCCGACGAGGCGATGGCCATTCTCGCCGAAGCGCTGCGACTGGATCCGAATCACACCTCGGCGCTGACTTTCGCTGCGCTTCTCGCTCTGCGCCGCGAGCAGGCCGCCGCGGCGCTCGATTATGCATCGCGCGCCATCGCCGTCGATCCGCGACGGGCGCGCGCACACCATCTGCGCGGGCTCGCGCTCCAGGCCGTCGGACGCGGCGCCGAGGCCCTGGTCGATCTGCGACAGGCGGTCGCGATCGACGCCACGCTTGTCGACGCACGGCTGGATCTCGGCAATGCGCTGCTGGCCGAAGGCGACATCGCGAGCGCGGCGACCGAGATCGACGCGGTGCTGGCCGCCGAGCCTTCGGCGATCGCCTACAACAGCCTGGGGAACCTGCGCGCGCGACAGCGGCAATTCGATGACGCCATCACCGCCTACAACCGGGCGATCGAGCTCGACCCGCGCCTGTCGCAGGCGCATGGCAATCTCGGCATGCTGCAGTTCAGCGTCGCCGACAACGATGCCGCGATCGCATCATTCCGGCGCGCCGTCGCGCTCGCGCCCGATCGACCGGCCAACTGGAGCGCACTGTTGTTCGCGCTCAGCGTCTCGGATCGCGCGACAGCCGGTGGCATCGCTGCCGAACATCGCGCTTTCGGCGAGCGCTTTGCGGCGCGGATCGCGCCGTTGCCCGCCGTCGTCCCGGCGCCGCGCGCCGGCCGGCGCCTGCGGATAGGTTACGTTTCGTCTGATTGGCGGCGGCATGCGGTCGCGGTGTTTGCCGAGTCGCTGCTGGCCGCACACGACCGCGACCGCTTCGAGATTTTCTGCTATCAGAATTATGCCGGCGGCGACGAAGTCACTGCCCGCTTCGCCGCGTTGGCCGACCATTTTGTCCCGATCGCTTCGATGCCTGACGCCGAGGCAGCCCGGCGCATTCGCGATGACGCGATCGACATCCTGGTCGACTTGAACGGCCATACGGCACATAACCGCTTGCCGCTGTTCTTTCGCAAGCCGGCGCCGGTCCAGGCCACTTGGCTCGGCTATCTTGGCAGCACAGGCGTGCCGACGATCGACTACCGCCTGACCGACCGCTACACCGATCCGCCGGTGCAGCCAGAGGTCTCCGGCGCCGAAGCGCTCTGGCGACTGCCGCTGACGCAATGGTGCTACCGCCCTTATGTCGAGGCGCCCGACGTCGGTCCGCTCCCGGCGTCGACGGCCGGCGGCATCACGTTTGTCTGCATGAACCACCCGCTCAAGACTTCGCGCAGTGCGTTCGTTCTCTGGGCGCGCATCCTGGCGGCGGTGCCGGCGTCACGCCTGATACTGCTGGCAACGCCTTATGACGGCCAGCGTGCGCGAGTGCTGGCATTCTTCGCCGGTGAGGGCATCGCGGGGGAGCGCATCGAGCAGGTCGGCGAGGCTCCGATCGCGACGTATCTCGCCCGATACCAGCGCGCCGACGTCGCGCTCGACAGCCTGCCATGCGCCGGTGGTACGACGACCTGCGACGCGCTGTGGATGGGCGTGCCGGTCGTTACCATGGTCGGCGATCGGCCGTTTTCGCGAAGCGGTGCGAGCCTGCTGCGCAACGCGGACCTGACCGAGCTGATCGCGCGCACGCCCGACGAGTACGTGCGCGCCGCGGTCGATCTGGCGACCGATCGGGTGCGGCTCGCGACGCTGCGCGCGGGACTCCGTGACCGGCTGCGCGCTTCGCCCCTGCTCGACCCGGCCGGCTTCGCTCGCGCGGTCGAGGATGCCTTCGACGAGATGTGGGAACGCGCCGTCGCGGCGTCGCGCGCATGAATGCCGATGTCGAAGTCGACCTGGTGCCCCAGCCGCCGCCTTTGGTGGAGCTTCGCCGTGTATCCAAGCGGTTCGTCAAGCCGCTGGACCTGCCGGCGCGCATCGCCAATCTGCTGGGCGCGGGCCTGCATGACGAAATCGTGCACGCGGTCGATCGCGTCGACCTGGGCATCGCCGAACGCGAGGTCGTCGGATTGGTCGGCGAGTCGGGTTGCGGCAAGTCGACGCTCGGCAGAATCGCCGTCGGCATGTTGCCGCCGACCAAGGGCGAGAGGCGATGGCGTGGAGAGCGCCTGCCGGATCAGTCTCCCGCGGACGCGCGGCAGCAGCAACTCAAGACGCAGATGATCTTCCAAG